>Ga0163163_10003785_pt1 | contig 12886 bp, 12 predicted proteins | sample S65metaG_FD_119766 | JGI IMG/M metagenome (GOLD analysis project Ga0163163, IMG submission 119766) | Switchgrass rhizosphere microbial communities from Kellogg Biological Station, Michigan, USA - S6-5 metaG | ecosystem: Host-associated > Plants > Roots > Rhizosphere > Soil | place: USA... | reverse complement strand
CACCAACGGACAGAACCTCCCCGGCAACATCATCCCCGTAGGTCTCCAGAGCCGCAACGGTCTTGGCATCCTGAAAGCGTATCCGACTGCCAACATCCCGGTCGGCTCCGCCGGCGGCAACAACAACTACTACGTGACGGCGCTCCATCCTCAGGATCAGCGCAAAGATACATTGGCAGTCGACATGAACCTCACTGACCGTCAACGTCTCCAGTTCCGCCGTAATAACTATGCGTTCTTCGAGTATCAACCGCTGGACGGAACTCCCACGGAAACGCCGAAGTTCTTCAACCGTCCCAACCAGACCAATTCACTCGATCACGTCTGGACGATCAGCCCGACGTTGGTCAACGAAGCGATCGCCACGGTCAGCCTCGATGACGTGTACATCCCGGTCGACACCGCGCACTTCTTCGACCGCACCACGGCTGGCTTGAACTATCCGTATATCTTCCCGAACGGTAAGCTGATCCAGAATCGTATTCCCACGGCCAACATCACTGGTCTGAACGGTCTGACCGGCAACCCGTATCCGTCCCATTCGACGGGCCCGATCTATACGATCACGGATAGCTTGACCTGGATCAAAGGAAGCCACACCTTCAAGTTCGGCTTCTACTATGAGAAGTCGGGTGAGAACGACAACGACGAAATCAACGTCAGCGCCTGCCCCACCTGCACCAACAACCAGAACGGCCAGTTCTCGTTCACCGATACACGGTCGGGCGCACCGAATAGCGGCAACGCGATCGGCAACACCGCCATGGGTCTGTTCGATAGCTACTCCGAACTTGGACAGCGCGCTTACACCATCTTCCGCGGATCTTCGTACGAACCGTTCGTGCAGGACTCCTGGAAGGTGAACAACAAGCTGACCCTGAACTATGGCTTCCGTTACACGGTCATCGTTCCCTACAAGGCTCTCTGGGGCAACATGGCGGCCTTCGATCCAGTCCTTTATGATCCGACCAAGGCAGTAACTATGGATCCCAAGACTGGCACGATTGTCGGCAACACTGGCGACCGCTATAACGGTATGGTAATCCCTGGCACGGCGTTCCCGGATTCCGGCAAAGGCCGTTTCCCGGAAGCCACCAGCGGCACGTATGACTACCTCCACCGCGGCGGTTCCTATCCGGACTACTTCTCGCACATCCAGTGGGGCCAGATCCAACCACGCTTCGGTTTCGCTTATGCTATGAACAGCAAGACGGTCATCCGCGCCGGCGGTGGTGAATATTTCACGCGTCTCGGCGTTAGCGACTCCGTGTTCCTCGGCGGCAACCCGCCATTCCAACCGACCGCCAACGTAACCTTCGGGAACGCAGACAACCCCGGCGGAGTCTCGGCAAATGCGCTGCCTTTGACCGTTACCACGCAGAGCCGCGATTTCAAGAATCCCTCGGCCTGGAACTGGAACGTGACTGTAGAGCGTGAATTCTTCTTCAGGTCCGTCCTCAGCGTCGGCTATGTCGGTCGCCGCGGTCTGCACCAGCAGCGCGAGGCTGACATCAACCAGCCGACCATAGCCGCCGTGCAGTCAGCCCCTGCCGGCACCAATCTCGATTACTTGCGGCCTTACAAGGGCTACAACTCGATCCGTGAAACCGACAACGTTGCCAGCTCACGCTACAACGCGCTCCAGGTTGCCTGGAACCGCCGCTTCTCGGGCGGCTTGCAATTCGGCGTCGCCTACACTCTTTCAAAGAGCTGGGATGACGGCTCCAACCAACGCGACATCATTCCGAACACCTACGACGCACATGGTCTGTGGGCTCCGTCGGACTTTGATGACCGCCACGTGTTCATTCTCAACTACCTGTACGCTCTGCCCCTGTTCCGCAATCAGACCAATCTCGCGGGCAAGATCATCGGCGGCTGGCAGTTGAGCGGCATCTTCCAGGCGCAGTCTGGTTTGCCGGTCCAAGTCGGACGCAACCAGGACTACGCTGGTGTCGGCCAGGATGGCTCCATGAACGGCTCCGCCATTCAATACTGGGCCTACGACGGCAGCGGCATCAACTACACCAAGCAAATGGCGTACAACAGCGGTAACGATCTGGCATACTGGATCACCCCCAAGGCCGGACAGTTCACGGCTCCCGCTGCTGGCACGTTCACCAACACCAACATCGCCCGCAACGTCATCTACAACCCCGGTTTCAACAACTGGAACATGGGCTTGTTCAAGACGTTCACGGTGAAAGAAAAGATCGGCTTCCAGTTCCGTGCTGAAGCGTTCAACGTCTTCAACCACCCGAACTGGAGCGGCATCAATTCCGATCCCACGAACGTGGCGTTCGGTAAGGTCACTGGCAAGAGTGGCGACGTGCGCAACCTGCAACTGTCGTTACGCTTCCAGTTCTAACCGATCAACAGTACGTTTGTTTCAAACTAAGCGGCGGGCCTTCGGGCTCGCCGCTTTTTTGCCCTCGGGCTCGCGCTTTTTTCCAGCGGCCCAGCCGCTTTTTAGCGTTGTTGTGTGATTTCGAGTGCATGCCCACAACGACGCGCGATTCCCGAGAACATCTTATCAAGCCAAGATCAGTCTGGTGGAAAGCCGTCTAGCTATTTAGAGGGTACTGGGGGGGATCATTGGTAATCATATACTTGCCGTACCAAACGCATCCTGCTAGAAGTCTACCAGCGCGACAGGCTCGGCTCTGGGTCTTATTTATGATACGCTTTGTGCGCCATGGCGAATCTGATTCCCACGTACACTCTAAGGATTCTCGGGCCTGCTGGAATGTACAAGGGACCAATCTGGATCTTTGAGGCCAGCGATGATGACGTTGGCCGAGTCGAGGTTGCACGCTTCTTAAAAGAGTTCACAGTCGAGCCCAAAGAAGCTCCGGAACTCCGCCGCGATCGCGATAAGGTTGTGGTGCCTTGGACGAAGGGCGAATCCGATCCCATTGGGCCGAGGCTGGAGATCAAGCAAGACATGGCGTTCTGGTGCCCAGCCTGTGGGGCCAAGCCGGAAGAGCCGTGCGAACTCTCAACGGGCATACTGCGAACTTGTGCGCATCTTGAACGTTGCGAGTGGTCTCGTTAAGCACGCTTGAAGCGCGGTCTATTGTTTTGGCGCTCTCTTCCGTCCCGAAGCATCGCAAGAACTAGCGTGGTATGTCAAGTATAGTATTACCGGGCGTGATCCCGACAGAACCGGTTCTGCCGAGCGCCATGACATCGCACTTTTGCTGGCTCGCCACTGTCGCGCCAAGACGAAGAAGACCGGTTACTCAAATCGCAGTGCCTCTGTCGGGTTTACCGCTGAGGCGCGGCGGGCGGGAATAAGGGCCGCGCCAAGCGTCGCTGAGCACAGAATTAGAGTGGCGGTGGCGATCATAGCGGGATCTGTCGGTTTGACGTCGTATAGCTGCGACTCAACCATGCGGCCCAGCGCCCAGACGCATGGCAGGGCGATAGCGACTCCGACTGCGATCATCATCACGGCATCACGGAGCACCAGCCACACGGCAGCGGAACGTGTGGCTCCGAGGGCCAGTCGTATGCCAATCTCCCGCGTGCGTTGCGTTACGACGAATGACATCACCCCATACAGGCCGACCAACGACAGCACTAGCGCCAGTGTCGCGAAACCGGCCGATAGCGCGGCTAGTATGCGCTCTGTATTCAGTGATCTGTTGACTTGCTCTTCCAGCGTGCGGAAATAGGTGATCGGCAACGCTGGATCGGCGTTATGAACAATGGTTCGAATCGACTGAAAGGCGCCTTCGGGCGTTCCTCGAACCTTCACATAAAACGTGCCGGCAGAGCGGTCGCCTTCGAAAATCGGAAAGTACGCCTGTTCCGACTCGTCGCGAAGACCTCGATAACTGAAGTCGGCCACCACGCCGACCACTTCGATGTCGGGCTTGACGTCAGGCCCGGAGCCCTGCGCGATGCGTGCGCCGAGAGGGTTGCGCCCCGCCAGGTATCGCTTGACAAACGATTCGTTCACGACGGCCGACCGATAGCCCACTTCGCCCGATGGGCGGGAATCACGCTCGTCAAAGTTTCGCCCGGTGATTAGCCGGATACCCAGCGTTGCAAAGAACCCGGGGCTCACGGCATTCAGTTGGACATCGCGATCGGTGATGGATCGCTCATTCGTCTGAATCGTCATGGGGTTGTTCCAGCTTCCACCGGTCAACAACGGCGCCACCGCGACGGCGGATGATTGCGTGGTTGGCGAAGCACGGAGCTCGTCGTGAATACGGCGAATCAGTTGGCTGGTTTCTTTCCCGGAGTACCCGTTTCGACGAGGATCGAGGCCGAAGGAGACCAGGCTGGACGTCTCAAATCCCGGCCCTTTCGCCATCAGTCCTGTAAGAGTTCGGACAAATAATGCTCCGCCGGTAACGAGGATCAGCGTAAATGCAATTTGGACCGCGACGATGGCCTTTCGAAGCCGAACACCAGATGCGGCGCCGCCTCGTTCCCGCAGCGCCGAGATGAACGACGCACGGCCGGCTTGCAGAGCCGGCGCAAGGCCGCTCAGGACGCCCGCAACCATGCTCACCAAAAAAGTGAAAAGCAACAGACGCGAATCGATGGTGGAGTGCAAGCCATTGGCCGCCGCGTCGCGTGGCAGGAATGCGATCAGAGCCTGAAGCGTCAATGGGGCAAGCAAGACTCCGATCGTTCCACCAGTAAGGGCGAGCAGAGCGCTGTCGGCGAAAAGCTGCCGGCCAATCCTTCCTCGGGAAGCGCCCAACGCCAGCCGAGTGCTGATCTCGCGCCCGCGAGCCGATCCGCGAGCGAGGAAAAGACCCGCAACATTCAAACAGGCCAAGCCCAACAATACAGCAGTTGCTACGAGCAGGACCCAGAGCGGCTGGGCCAATCTGCGGCGCAATGGAGAATGGCCCTGTGGCGCAGGAGTGAGCGCGAGTGTTGACGCGAGAAACCGCTGCCGCCGCTCCGCCGTGACTCTGGGGAACCCGGCGCGGCGTGTGTCCTCATCCAGCATCGCTTTGAACCACGGCTGCAGCCCGGCCTGCGCCTGCGCTGCCGTAACATCTGGCTTGAGGCGCCCCAGGACCTGCATCCATCGCATGCGGCGGTCCAACTGGCTGGCAAAACCGGGAATGGCCTGCGCCGACATGGCAGCGGGAATCCAAAGGGATGGAACTTCACCCACATCGATACCTCGAAACGACGGCGCGGCGACGCCGATGACCGTCATCGGGTTTTGGTTCACCAGAACCTTGCGGCCGATTACATCCGGTGCTCCCGCGAACTGTGTCTTCCAGAAATCGTAAGCGAGCACAACCACCGGATTCGTCCCCGGCGTCCCGTCATCGTCATTCCCAAATACCCTTCCCAGCGCGGCGTTCACACCGAGTACCGGAAAGTAGCTACCTGAGACGATCTCCGCAGCCGCCGGTCTGTGTTCTCCGCCGGTCGACAGGTTCACTGTGGTGGCCGCACGGCACAGTACGCCTTCGAAGAACCGGTCGTGGTGTTGAAGGTCACGGCAAATCGGGTACGACATCAGATTCCAGGTTCCGGACGCGCAGCATAAGGCATCTCCTTTCCAGTCGATGAGCACAAGGCGTTCGGGTTCAACCACCGGAAGCGCGTGCAGGACGACCTGATCGACCAGAGAGTAGATGGCGGTGGTTGCCCCGATTCCGAGGGACAGCGAGAGCACGGCCGTGGTCGTAAACGCCGGATTGCGGAGAAAGGAACGCACGGAGAAGCGCAGGTCGTACGCAAAGTCCCGTAGCCATTGAGTCAGCCAGATATCACGCACCTCCTCTTGAACCTGCGTGACGCCGCCCAACTCCAATGCCGCCTGCCTGCGCGCCTCCGATTCCGGCAGGCCGGACTGCATCAGATCGCCCACGCGGCGGTCGATGTGGTACTTCAATTCGCGGTCTAGACCGCTCTCCAGATTTCGCAGCCGGAACCAGTTCAGCAATTGCTTCATCACTAGTTGCCCTCGTCAAAAACCATCTGGACCGCTCCCGTAAGGCGAGCCCAGCTATCTTTCTCGACCTCGAGCTGCTTTCTTCCGGGAGATGTCAGCATGTCGAGCGTGCCTTGCGGAATGGGAGATCGGGAAGATGGCATGGATACCTCAAGCTTCTACCTATTAAGAGTGCCACAAGAATAGGTCGAAGGTCAAGGTGTCCAGGCGGATGGCGTCCTCCCTGGTCGTTAGTGCTCGCTAAACGTTTATCAAACCGATCCGGGGTACTTCCGGAATCACAAGTGCTTGATTCCTTCCCTAGCCGGTCTGTTTTGCGGCGCATGTCCAGTGGTAATTGGTATGAATCGAGGGCCAGCCAACCTGAGGTCTTTTTGAAATCCAATTGCCGGCTTCTGGAGGCCGCCTTGCCCACCAGCCACCTACCTTGGGTGATGTCGTCCAAACCGGGTCCGTCCAAATGGTATTGCACAAGTTGTTCGCTGTAACGTTTGACGAGGAGCTGGGCATAGCTCGTAATCACCCGAAGAGGTTCTTGCAAATCGTGACTGGCGGCAAAGGCGAACTGGCTCAGATCCTCGGTGGCGCTGCAGGCCTTGACGCTCCGTTGGATCTTCTCCTCTGCTTCTTTCCGCTCGGTTACATCTCGGAAAACAAGGACAACGCCGATTTATCTTGCCCTCTGCAGTGCGGATCGGAACTGCGCTGTCATCAATGGGAATTTGGCGACCGTCCTTCGCGGTCAATCTCGTGTGATTAGCGAGTTCAACTTCGGCGCTCGGGAAAAGTAACCCGCGTCTGCTTTCCAGAACTGACCCAGGCGCTCTGTAAGCTGAGTGTGGAAAGGCAGGCCCCTACCTTCCAGATGGCAGTCGGCAGAAGTGTGGTTATGGCAGCCGCCAGAACAACGGCGGTTTCTTCCACCACTCTGAGAACAACGGCGCGACAACAAGGCCTATCGCGTCGGTGCTCATGTGAAAGACCATCATCGCGAATAGGTCCTTACGCCAGATGAAGAACGCCATCGCGGCAGCGCCGCTGACTAGGCCTCCCAGCGCAAATCCCCACCCCCACACTGGCACGTGCAGCGCGTAGAACCCGATGAGGGTGACGACGGCGGCAAGCCAGATACGGCCAGTGAGCATCGCTCGCATCTGCGTGCTCATCCCAAGAACACGAACGCCAACATCCCCGTTGGCTCGGCTGGCGGCAAACGTTGGATCTGGCCCCACTGGATGTCGAGAAGTAGTAAGAAAAGATCGGCTTCCAGTTCCGTGCTGAGGCGCTCAACGTTTTCAACCACCCGAACTGGAGCGGCATTAATTCCGATCCCACGAACGTGGCGTTCGGCAAGGTCACTGGCAAGAGTGGCGACGTGCGCAACCTGCAACTGTCGTTACGCTTCCAGTTCTAACCGATCACAGCAGCGTTTGTTTCACATCAAGCGGGGCCTTCGGGCTCACCGCTTTTTCTTTGTTGTATCATTTCGAGTGCATGGGCAGACCGAAGCGCGATTCCGAAGACATCTATCAAATCAAGATCAGCCTGGTGGGAAGCCGCCCGCCGATCTGGCGCAGGCTGCTGGTTAGCTCTCTAATGACGCTCGAGCAACTGCACCACGCCATTCAGATTTCCATGGGCTGGAGCGACTCCCACTTGCACCTGTTCAGGGTTGGAGAAGAGCTCTATGGCCCTAGCGACCCCGAAGATCTCGAGTCGCGCGACGAGCGGACCGCGAAGCTCACTCTGTTGCTGCGGAATCGTTCGAAGGCGCGCTACACCTACGATTTCGGCGACGACTGGGAACACGAGATCATCATCGAGGAAGTGTTAAAGCCGTCCCGCCTCATCGACGTGCCCGCTTGCACCGGCGGCAAACGCCAATGCCCTCCGGAGGACTGTGGCGGTTTGGGCGGCTTCTATGACCTTGTCGAAGCGATCGCTGATCCTCAGCACAAGAGCCATCGGGAGTTGGTGGAATGGCTCGGTGGCCGCTTCGATCCGGAAGAGTTCTCGATCGAGCATACGCACCGGGAACTGGCGGTGCTACGCAAGAAGAAGCGAACCACTCCGGCAACATCAGAAGGAGAGCCCGATTAGAGCCATCGACTGATTCTGGCTCGACTTCAAGGCGATGTTGATTGGATTGAGGTCGATGTTGGCGTTTCCCCAATGGGTGAAGCGAAGCTCCGGCGCAATGCGTATGCGTAGGATCTTGAACTCCACTCCGCCTTCGATGGTGAAGCCCTTGCTCGACGCGTGCGGCAGTGTTCCGGAGATCAATTTGGAAAACCCCGAAACGTGATTGAAGTTCACTCCAGCGCCGACGTACGGGCGCACGGGGCCCGCTCCCAGCTTGTATTTCCCGAGAATGGGGAACTGCCATTCTCCGCCCGTGTCGCTGATCTGATAACGGCGGTAGAGGGCATCGGCTTCTACACTGAAGCCGAGCGGCAGATGCACTTCGAACATCGGCCCGATGATCCAATGCTCGGTGCTCGCGGGGATGTTGAGCGTGCCGCCGCTAAAAGTAAACGCGTCCCCAAACGGAACGCCGCCTTTGACGCCGAAGGAAACGGATTGGCACATCAGCGCCGCGGACGATAGGACGAACAAGGCAAGAGAACGAATCATCTTGATTCCATTCTCGCTCCTTCACCTCACGGCGCGTTGATTGCGCCCACCTTGGCGGCGAGCTCCATCTTCTTATCGACGTTGCTCGCATCGAAGACCCACCCGCCAACTTTCTTACCCCGCAGGAAGTCCCAACGTTTGTCCTCGCTGAGGGCCGCGAGCTCCTTTCGGAATGTCCGTAGAAACGCCGCCGTGAATCCGCCGCCGCGTGCGAAGGGCAGCAGCACGGCCATCCGCAAATACCAGTCGGTTCCCACGGAAGGGAAGAGTTCCGGGAATGCTTTGCGAACGGTATTGGCGCTCGACTTCAGGTCCATCAACCCGACGCGCACTTGCGTCGTAGGATTCGTCCAGTCCTGCGGGTCTGCCCGGATCGCCGCGCATAGGCGAACCCACGTCGAGGGATCACCTGGAACTTCCGGTCCGGGCGGCGCATTCGAGCAACTCCGGTAATCGCCAGAAGTGCACACGCCGTGCTGCCCCGCCGGCGTTTGAAACAAGCCGAGCTCATAGAAGGCCGGTTGCGTGTATGGTGGTTGATTGCGCGGCGATCCGTGAGTGGCGTCGCCGAAATTGCCGCCCGATTCAAAGCGGATGAATGCGAGCAGCAACGGCATCGGGATTTCAGGCGCGATCGACGGACGCCACTGCTCAATCAGTTGTTGGATGGTCACGCCAGGCATCCTGGGAACGGGCATGCGGCCGATCGCCTGCACAGCGCGGACTTCTGAATCGGCGGCCGTACCGCCGAGCTGCGGTTGGACGATCGTATTGAGAATCGTCATCCATTCCTTTATGAGGGCCGTCTGATCGGCGCTCAGCCGCTGTCCGCGCAAGTCGGGGTGACGCAAATAGAAGACTGCGTCCGTCAGTTTGTTCGCGTCGCGCTGGTTCGCGGCGATTTGCGATTTTACGTAAGCGCGTTCGTCCACGCTTGGAGCAGCCGCTTCAAAGTCATACTCGAAAGATTCGGCTTGGAGGAAATAGTTGGCCATGGTCTGTCTCCTTTGATTCGGACTCTCATGAGTCCCATTGCTCCGGCGATGCACCCGTGCTGCCACTGATCCATCTGCCCGATTCGAATGCAAACAAAGGTGCGGGCCCCTGTCGCGCTCAAAAATCGACGAAGCCGATTTCGGCGCCACTCGTCTTCGCTCCCTCATTCCGAATGGCCCTTCGTGCTCACGTTACGAAAACCATTTGTGGCCGATTCGGTGCGGTACGGCCGTCGGAATATACCGCTGCGATACCGGACTTATTACAACCGATCCGGCCGAATCCGAAATGGAGGATTACAAACAACTCGCAAATGGAATCTTTGAGTATGACTTCGGAGCCGAAGCGGGCGCGGCCACGGGCCGCAGCCTCAGCTCCGCCAAATATCGCGATTGCCGTTTGGTTGGCGCGTCCGGTACGGTTCTGCGCTCCAGATCGCGCCTCGACGCAAACATCCAGTCCACACGGCCCGTTCCCGGGACGGCTATCTCGGTCGCTATCGCGCCCTTGCAAGGAAGGTTTGCATTTGCCATAATTCTCACAGACTGCGGCGCCACATGCTTCCCAGTAGGAATAACTCCGACCGAGCGAGGCCTGCGGCTCAACTTAAGTCCCTAGGCCGCTTCATACGCCATGAATCTTCGAGCCAGCCTCACTGAGCCGCCAAAAGAGAATAGTTCTGCATTCCGATATGGAATGCTTGTCGTTGTTCTGCTGTTGCTCGCCAACTACATTTATTGGCGGATCACTCTTACCCCAGGCTACACCCACGACCGATACGGAAACGGCGTAGTCGTCCTCATGCTGCTGTTTAATCATTTGGCGTATCAGTTCCGGTGGTCCGCTTCTGTCACCATCGCACTGCGTTTGTGGGCTTGGGCCTGGCTGGCGTTCGGTGGCTTTTACATTTTCTATTGGTCTCACATTATTTACCCCTAACGATGGGCGGCGCCTTGACCATGTCGGCAGCGAACTTGCAAAGCGCAAGCCATCCGCTATTGCCTCAGGTGAGTGAGTGCCATCACGATGTTTGAGGCGTCATCAAGTTGACGGTGGCGGTTTCGGCCAGCGTTGGAATTCTATTCAGATTGATTCCTGCGTGGCGGGCGGCGGGAGTGGACCCGATGATTGCACGGCGACAGAGTAACCTCAAGTTAAGATGAGTCGCTCGATCCAATCGTTCTTCTTGGCGTTGTTGGCGGCGATTCAGGGGTTCATGATCAGCATCCCTTTTGCATTCGCCTACGCAACGCGCCATGCGCCGAAGAGCGAGTTCGCCGGGATGGCTGTGCTCGGGACGCTTGTGATCGCCGGAATGATCACGAGCAGTATAGTCTTCATCTCTACAGCGTTTGTCGCCTACCGCTACTGTCACCACTTCGAGCGATGGTTCAAGATTCTGGGCACCTCGATCGTCGGTACGGTGCTGCTGTACCTCGCGGTCCGCAGCATAACGACCTAATGGGCGAGTCTGATCTCGAAGTCCGAATCGGCGCTATCCGACGGTGGCGATTTGCGGGTGGCTATAGTCTCACGGCTCACGCACTCACTTCTAGCGAGTAATCAGAGGGGACAATGGACCGGAATGCGAATATTACTGCCTGAAATGCCAATATGGTGCAAAATCGCGGCGTGGACCTTGCTGATGCTGGTTTCGGCATGTCAGCCTGCTGCACTCCAGCATTCCGAGAAGGCTTTCGAGGCAGTATATGACTATGACGGAGGAGGACTTCGGGCGACAGAGGTCGTTGCGAAGAAAGGACTGCTCCTGGCCGAAACAGAGCGTTATGGCCGGGAGTTCGTAGCGCAGTCCCTGGCACGGGGCCTGAGATATTCCGAACTGCGCATAGTGGAGGACGCTCACGCTCTGATGCCGACGGTGTTCCTGACGGAGAAGCACACTTCATTCCAAGACACACTCAATCAACTGTCTCAGGATGGTCTGATCACCATACCGTCGCGGCCTATTGCTCGTGTTGTGCAAATTGAATCCGCGGCCCTGCTAACCTTCCGCGAGGGAGGGAAACCGGCGAGAGGTAAGGGCTTAGTTCATGAGATCGTAATCGCTGGCGACCATGATCCCTCGCAGATCCGGTTGAAAGACCACGGCGTTTTGCGGCTTCTCGTGCTTTCGAGTAGCCAAGTGCCGAAACCAGGGTCTTTACACTTAAAAACCTTCTTCCAGAGCGAAGTGGAACCGACCTGCGCGATCTGCATGGAGGCGGGGAAAGCCGTGAATGCCTGGCTTCACCCTCGGAACCTAGAGATCGAGGTGCGGCAGGATACGTGGTTTTGCAGTATGTCCTTCCCAAGATTCTTTCCCTTTGCTTCTGATGACGGTCTTCACGTCTACACAAGCCTGGTTGGTGTTGTCGTTGCTCCGACCATCGAGCAGTACTATCGGCAGACTCACACAACGTGCAAGCTGGTTGATGGAGTCGCTAACCAGTGCGAGTCGTATGGGCGGCGTGAACGCTTCCCTTGAGGGTTGCGGTTCCGGGCGCCGAAGCCGGCCCTGGACGTTGAGGTTTAGGGTTAGCTGCCGCCGCATGGAAATTGAAGACTTTAGTGACAGCTGCGCCGTCGTCGGCACAGCACTAAACGATCCAACAATTCGACATTGAGAACTTCGGGTTGACATCTCACCCGAACACGCCTATACTCAGGTCAAATGTCTACCCATGACCGCGTGCCCATCCTTCAGGGCACGCTCGACGTCCTCATCCTGCGAACGCTGCTCTTCGGCAAACAACACGGCCAAGGCATCGCCCGCGCCATCCAGGAATCCTCGCGCGACGAACTCCTTGTCGAGCATGGCGCTCTTTACCCCGCCCTCCAACGCCTCGAAGCCAAAGAATGGATCATTGCCGAATGGGGAGTCTCCGACAACAACCGCAAGGCGCGATTCTACACGTTGACCCCCGCCGGCAAAAAGGCCGTGGTCAAGGAAACCTCCCGTTGGCGCCGTTTTGCCGCAGCCGTCGGCTACGTACTCGATCCCGAAAAGAGCTAATCTGCCATGAACCACCGCGAGCCCGAAGACTTCAATCAGGAGATCGAATCCCACATCGGGCTCGAAGCGGAACGCCTCGAACGCGAACAAGGCCTGTCACGCGCCGAAGCCCTCGCCGCCGCTCGCCACCGATTCGGCAATCCCACCCGCGCCGCCGAGGACTTCTATCTCGAACGCAAACCTCTCTGGTGGGAGAATCTACGCCGCGACTTCGTTTACGGGCTCCGCGCCCTTCGTCTCAATCCCGCCTTCACTGCCGCGGCCGTCCTGACGCTCGCCATAGGTATCGGCGCCAACAGCGCTAT
>Ga0163163_10003784_pt1 | contig 12887 bp, 15 predicted proteins | sample S65metaG_FD_119766 | JGI IMG/M metagenome (GOLD analysis project Ga0163163, IMG submission 119766) | Switchgrass rhizosphere microbial communities from Kellogg Biological Station, Michigan, USA - S6-5 metaG | ecosystem: Host-associated > Plants > Roots > Rhizosphere > Soil | place: USA... | reverse complement strand
GTTTCGCCAGCGCGAAATCGAGGTTTTTCTGCACGCGTTCGCGTTGCGCTTCGGGCAGCCGCGCATCGGCGAGCAGTTCGCGGCACAAGCGCGCCGAGTCGGTGTAGTCGCCGCACCAATAAGCGGACACGGCCCATTCGTCGCGTGCGCGCCAGTCGTACACGCTGCGGTCGATGAACAACAGGTCGTTTGGAAACGGCAGCTTTGCCGCGGTGCGCGCGAAGTCGCGGGCGGCCGTATAACGCTGGTGCAGGCGAAGATAGCGCGCCAGCTCGCACGGCGCCTCGCCCCGGCTCGGCCGAAAATCATAGGCATCCAGATACGCGGCGACGATATCCGCGTAGGGCGCGCTGCTGCGTTCCTTCAACACTGCGACCTGCAACTTGGAAAAGTATACTTCTTCCGCCCAGCCGTTCATCGCCGCGCATTTTTCGTACGCTGCGATCGACTCCTGCAGCTTGCCTGCATCGCGCAGGCTTTGCGCGAGATAGAACGCGTAACGCGTATTGCCGGGTTCGTCGACGAGGGCGCGGCGCAGCACTTCCGCATCGCGGCTGAATTTTTCCTCCTGGTTCAATCGGCTGCGCGCGCCGTCGCTGAATACGCGAATACGCAATCCCGGCAGAAAGTGCGTCTGCGTCGCATGTTGCGACACCAGCGCTTCGTGCAATACGCCGCGCCAAGTCCAGTCCAGGTCGAGCCGCGGCATTGCGACGCGGCGATAGTGCATGCCGCCATACGCTAGTTCCAACAGATATCCGGGCGCGTCAAGCGTGCCCCATGTGAAAGCCGCATCCGCTTCGATGACTTCGTCCGCGTCGATGATCAGCGCGTAGTCGCCATGCCGCTTGGCCAGCTCCAGCGCCTCATTGCGGTTGGTCGCGAAATCGACCCACGGCCGCTCGATCAGTTGTCCCGGAAGGTCCGACAGGGAGCTGCGAACGACTTGCTGCGTGCCATCCGTGGAGCCGGTGTCCGAAATCGCCCAGGCGTGAATGTACGGCTTGACCGAACGCAGGCAGCGTTCGATAACGTGCGCCTCGTTCTTGACGATCATCGACAGGCAGACGCGCATGACCGCCGTCTATTTCACCGGCATGCCTGGTTTCGCCCCGGCGTCGGCATCGAGCAGAAACAAGCCGCTGTCGTCGCCAGCCGACAGGATCATGCCTTCGGACACGCCGAAGCGCATCTTGCGCGGGGCAAGGTTGGCGATGAATACGACTTTGCGGCCGACCAGTTTTTCCGGCTCACCATAACTGGCACGGATGCCGGAGAAAATCTGGCGTTTGCCCAAGCTCCCGGCGTCGAGCTCGAAACGCAGCAGTTTGTCGGAGCCGTCCACAAATCCACATTGCAACACCGTGGCGACCCGTAGATCGAGCTTGGCGAAGTCGTCGATGGAGATAAGGCCGGGATTAGGGATTGGGGATTCAGAATTTGTAGAGGCGCCGCCTTTCTTCCCGACAGGCTCGGTCGGCGCTGCGGGGGCGCCACTTGTGACGGGTGCCGGCTGCAGGGATTCCTTTGACGCTTCGATCATGGCTTCGATCTTTTTCGGTTCGATACGGATGGTGAGTGCCGCGAATTCACGAATGCGCGTGCCGAGGCGGATCTCCATGGCGGCGTCGAAGCGCGTCGGGCTCTCATCGAGGAACGTGAACGCACGCGCGGCTATGCCCGGCACCACCGGCGCGAGGTAGATCGTCAGCAGGCGGAAATAATTGAGCGCGAGCGTGCATGCGACATGCAACTCTGCGCGCTTGCTCTCGTCCTTGGCGAGCAGCCACGGCGCCTTCTCGGCGACGTAGGCATTGGCAACATCGGCAACTTCCATGATCAGCCGCGTCGCCGCGGCGTAATCGCGTGCCTCGTAGAGTGCAACGCAAGCTGCCAGCTTTTTCGCCGCGGCAGCATAGCTTGCTGCTTCCGTGGGCGGCAGCGCATTGCTCAGACGTCCATCGAAGAACTTGTGCACGAAGCCCGCGCAGCGGCTGGCGATGTTCACCCACTTGCCGACCAGATGCGAATTGACGCGGTCCTCGAACGCCTGCAGGTCGAGGTCGACATCGGCCAGTGTCGGGCCGAGCAGGGTGGCGAGGTAATAGCGCAGGTAGTCCGGGTCGAGGTGATCCAAGTACGTGCGCGCATTGACGAACGTGCCGCGCGACTTGGACATCTTCGCGCCGTTGACGGTGAGGAAACCGTGTACGTTGACCGCGCTCGGCGTGCGCAGGCCGGCGCCATGCAGCATGGCAGGCCAGAACAGCGTATGGAAATAGATGATGTCCTTGCCGATAAAGTGTACGAGTTCGGTATCGGTGCCTAATTTCGTATAGCGCTGATAGTCCGCAATACTGAGGCCGTTGCGGCTGCTTGCGCATAGTTCCTGGAACGCGGCGAAGTAGCCGACCGGCGCGTCGACCCACACGTAAAAAAACTTGCCGGCCTCGCCGGGAATCTCAAAGCCGAAATACGGCGCATCGCGCGAGACGTCCCAGCTGCGCAGGCCGTCGGCGAACCATTCCTGCAGCTTGTTCACGACTTCCGCCTGCAGTCCGCCGGCATTGCGGCGCTCCACGAGCCAGCGCTTGAGCATCGCCTCGCTGTCGGCCAGGCGCACGAAGAAATGCACGGATTCTTTTTCGACCGGCGCGGCGCCCGAGACGACCGAATACGGCTTGATCAGGTCGGTCGGCGCATAGGTCTTGCCGCAGACCTCGCACGCGTCGCCATACTGATCCTTGCTGTGGCAGTTCGGGCACTCGCCCTTGATGAAGCGGTCCGGCAGAAACATCTGCTTGACCGGATCGTAGAGCTGCTTGACCGGGCGCGATTCGACCTGGCCGGCATTTTTCAACGCTTCCCAGATCGCGTAGGTGATCTCGCGGTTCGCGGTGCTGTCGGTGCTCGAGTAGTGGTCGTAGAGGACACCGAAATCGCGGAAATCGCGCGTATGCTGCTGCCACACACCCTCGATAAGGGCCTGTGGCGTGATGGCTTCCTTCTCGGCGCGCAGCATGATCGAGGTGCCGTGCGCGTCGTCGGCACAGACGAAATGCACCGTGTGCCCGGCCATGCGCATCGCGCGCACCCAGATGTCGGACTGGATGTGTTCGAGCATGTGGCCGAGGTGGATCTGGCCGTTCGCATAGGGCAGGGCGGACGTGACGAGAATTTCGCGCGGGGTCATCCTTGGGAATCCGAGAGTTTCGCGGGATTATCGCATGCGCCTTGCGCCGATTGCGCCGCGCCCGAACGCAGCTTGAGCGGGGGCGCCGGGGCATAAACCGACGTGCGTGACACAATTTTCGATAAATGCCGCGAATTTGTGGTATACTTTAGCCACTGTGTTGCCGGGCTCACTGGCAGTTAGTGACCCGATGCGCTGATCTGAAGATCCGCTCCATCGTCTCCCTCTCCCCGCGTCATCCTTGCACACCAGTACACCGGCAGTCCGCTAGGGCTGGGGTTTTCATTCATTCTATCTTGAGGAGTTTTGTATGTCGGATCGTCAAATCGGCACCGTTAAATGGTTCAACGACGCCAAGGGTTTTGGCTTCATCAGCCGCGAAAACGGGCCGGACCTGTTCGTGCATTTCCGCGCCATCAGTGGCTCGGGTTTCCGCACGTTGCAGGAAGGCCAGCGCGTCAGCTTCGACGTCACGCAGGGCCCGAAGGGCCTGCAGGCTGAGAACGTCAGCGCCGCTTAATGTGCGGTTCCACGCGGGAGCAATCTGCTCCCGCGTATTTTCGGAGAAACATATGCTGACGTTGAATGTGCGCGGCCTCCCGCGCTCGATGACGGAAACGTCATTGCAGCAGCTGTTCGCAGCGCACGGGCGGGTGTTCGACCTGCGCATCGCCAAGGACCTGTTCAGTGGCGAGTGCAAGGGATTTGCGGAACTGAAAATGGAAGGTCATGAAGCGCGCACGGCCATTGCCGCGTTAGATGGATCTACCCAGAATGGCGCGATGATTCGCGTGGCGTTGCATGACGACCGCAAGCGCCAGCACCGCCGCTAAGCCGCGGCGCATGGCCGCGGACGCCGACACCAGCATCCGCATGCGGCTGGTCGGCACGAAGGGGCCTTTTGCCGCGGTCGGGCACGCGATTGCCATGCTGGATGGCAGCGTCTGCTGGCGGCTCGATCCCGCCTATGGCGCGTGGCTGTGGCCATTGATGCACAAGCTCACCGAGCTGGTGTTGTCGGTACCCGAAGCGCAAGTCGAGCCGGTCGAAGAGGGCGATTGCGCCATGCCTCCGCGCGCGCCCAGCGAGGCGGAAAAGGACGCAATCCTGAAGTTGCCCGAATTGGCCAAAGACGGCGTCCGGGTCTTCGCATTGACGATCAAGGGCAAGCCGCGCTCCGTGCACAAGGCTTTTCCGACGCGCACGGCCAACCTCGGCGCTCTGCGTTATTGCAGCAAACGCGCCGGCGTCAGTCCCTGAGGCCAGCCCTACTCACGGCTCGTCAACCCTCTCCCAGATTTGGCTGCGCCCCAGCAGGGGCAAGGCGATATACCCGTGCACGACCAGACGCGTACCGTTGTCGCGCAGGTGCAGGTTCGCGCTGTAGACGCTGCCTTCCTCCGGATCGAGCACTTCGCCGTCCTTCCACACTTCGCCGTACCGGCGGAAATTCCATAGGATCGTCATGCCGAGCACCGGCTGATTATGGCGTTCGCCCGTGCAATCCACGCAGACGGGATTGGGGTCTTCATCGGCGTCCCGAAACAGGCGCTCGATGTGGCCGGAGAGCACGCCATCGTGTTCTTCGATACGCACCAATGCTCGTGATTTGTGGCTTGCATCGTCGATGGTCTTCCAGACACCAACCGGGGACTGTCCTCCAGTGGCGGCGATGGCAAGCATGACGATGGCGGATGGCAGCAGCATGGCCACCATCATAATCTGTGGAAATCGGCCGCGCTGCAGGCAATCCGTGGCGGGGGAGCCACGGGGGCGATGCGCTGCAGCGCGGCCGCAAGCGGTAACCGGCTTCCTGCATAGAACGCGGCTGCTGCCGCAAACCGAACATCAGTGCGGGCACCGCGACAGCGCGCAACCCTCCCGCCACGCTTGGTCGCGCGGACACGGGTGGTCGGGCTACAATGGCGCCTTCCGGTTTGCATTCCTGTCATGACCCTACCCACCGAGGAGCGCGTACGCGCCCTGCTCGAGACCGTGATCGATCCCCACACCGGCCAGGATCTGGCAGCCGGCGGTGCGGTCAAGGGCGTGGGCGTCGACGGTAACAACGTCGCTGTCGACATCGTGCTCGGCTATCCGGCGAATACGTACGTGGACACGCTCGCGACGCAGTTGCGCGCGGTGCTGCAGGCCGATCCGTCGATCGCCAATGCGACGGTGAACGTGGTCTCGCGCGTGCACGCGCACAAGGTGCAGAAAGACCTCACGCCACTGCCGAACGTCAAGAACATTCTGGCGATCGCTTCGGGCAAGGGTGGCGTCGGCAAATCCACCACGGCGGCGAACCTGGCATTCGCGCTTGTCGCCGAAGGTGCCAAGGTCGGCGTGCTCGATGCCGACATATACGGCCCGAGCATGCCGCGCATGCTCGGCCTGTCCGGCAAGCCCGACAGCAAGGACGGCCAGCATTTGGAGCCCAAGCTCGCGCACGGCGTGCAGGCGATGTCGATCGGTTTCATGATCGAGGAAGACACGCCGATGATCTGGCGCGGGCCGATGGTCACGCAGGCCTTGACGCAGTTGCTCAATGAGACGAACTGGGTCGATCTGGATTACCTGATCATCGACTTGCCGCCCGGCACGGGCGATATCCAGCTCACGTTGTGCCAGCGTGTGCCGGTGTCCGGCGCGCTGATCGTGACGACGCCGCAGGACATCGCGCTGCTGGACGCAAAGAAAGCGCTGAAGATGTTCGAGAAAGTCGCAGTGCCGGTGCTGGGGATTGTGGAAAACATGGCATTGCATACTTGTACACAATGCGGCCATACCGAACACATCTTCGGTTCCGGCGGCGGCGCGAGCATGGCGCAGCAGTATGGCGTGCCGCTGCTCGGCTCGCTCCCGCTCGACATGCATATCCGCGAACAGGCCGACGGCGGTTTGCCGACCGTGATCGCCGATCCGGACAGCGCCGTTGCGGCAACCTATCGCGAAATCGCACGCAAGGCCGCGGCGCAGTTGTCGCTGCATGCGCGCAGCAAGTCCATGAACTTTCCGAAGATCGTCATCCAAAATACATGAGCATCAAATCCGACCACTGGATCCGCCGCATGGCGGAAAAGCACGGCATGATCGAGCCGTTCGAGCCGGGCCAGGTTCGTGCCAACGGCAGCGGCGGCAAGCTGATTTCCTACGGCACGTCGAGTTACGGTTACGACGTGCGTTGTGCGAACGAGTTCAAGGTGTTTACGAACATCAACTCGACGATCGTCGACCCGAAGGAGTTCGATGCGCGCAGCTTCGTCGACGTGAAAAACGATGTCTGCATCATCCCGCCGAATTCCTTTGCGCTGGCGCGCACGGTGGAGTATTTTCGCATCCCGCGCCAGGTGCTGACGATCTGTCTCGGCAAGAGCACTTACGCACGCTGCGGTATCATCGTCAACGTCACACCGCTGGAACCGGAGTGGGAAGGTCACGTGACGCTGGAATTTTCCAACACCACGCCGCTGCCAGCGAAGATTTACGCGAACGAAGGCGTCGCGCAGATGCTGTTCCTGGAGTCCGACGAGGTCTGTGCTACCAGTTACAAGGATCGCGGCGGCAAGTACCAAGGGCAGATCGGGGTTACGCTGCCCAAGGCCTGAGGATATTCCATAGCGTAGTGCGAACGGCGACGCTTTGACGTGTTCGTCCGTCGCTAACATTCAAGCAGGAGAATGCGATGTTCAAGGTAAATGCTTCCGCGTGGCCGAAACTGCTGTTGCTGGCGCTGCTGGGTGCGGCGCTGGGCGCGTGCGGCGGGCGCGACGAGATCAAGAAAGGGACGTCCGATATTCCGGTAACCAACGCACCGACGACCTTCGATTTGACTGTGGCTGCCGACAAAGATGGTCAGTTCGACGTCGATGGCGCATCGCTCACCGCGCAGGATCTGCGCGACCACATTCGCTACCGCAATGAGCCGGGCAACCAGCCGGTGCACACGCTGCTGCTCAAATCCGGCGAGAAGGAAAAGATCAAGAACACGCACGTTGCGGCGCTCGCGGGCATCGCGCGCGATCTGAAGATTGATGCTTACGTGCGCGACAACGACGGCCATCTGAAGGTCATTCAGATCGTGGACGAAAAGTAATTATCCAATTCCGGAGGTACCTGACATGCGCAAACCCATTCTCGCGGCAGCGGTCGCCTTGTTCTCCCTCATTTCGATTGCCCACGCCCGGGACAGCATCGACGGCGATCGCGTCGTCGTCACGCCCTACAAGGACGGCATGTTCGCGACCGGCGAATACCGCTTCGGCAAGGCCGAACTGTTCGGCTACATCGGTGATTTGAAGGATCACCGCAAGCTCACGGGCCTGCTGCTGCGCGACGGCGGCAAGGCGACGCCGGAGCAGAAGCACCTGCTGGCCGAGATCGCCAAAGCGCAGGAACTGAACGCAATCATCGAACTGGACGGCCATGAACAGCCGCTGGTCGATCCGGCTGCGCCCGCTGCGGCCGCCGCTGGCGCGTCAGCCGGAAAGTAATCGACCGCGCGGGCGCCTAGTGCTCGCTACCCGCGGCGTAGTGCTCGTCGCGGCGCGTGATCAGCGCCGCTTCGAGACATAGTCTGACCGCCTCGATCATTTGTTCCAGCGCCATCGCCGGCGCGCCTGAGTGACGCGCTGCCTGCTCGGGCAGATATGGCACATGCACGAAACCGGCGCGCACGCGTTTGCGGCGCCGGCTCAGGCTTTGCGCCAGCCCGAAGAACACCTGATTGCAGACAAAGGTTCCCGCGGTGTGCGAGAGCGCGGCGGGAATGCCGGCGGCATGCAGGCGCGTCAGCATGGCCTTGAGCGGCAACGTGGAAAAATGCGCATTCGGGGCATTCTTTATTACGGGCACATCGATCGGCTGCGCGCCGGCATTGTCCGGGATGCGCGCATCGATCAGGTTGATCGCCACGCGTTCCAGCGAAATCCCCTCGCGACCACCGGCCTGACCGAGCGCCAGCGCGAGCACGGGTTCGTGCCGCGCAATCAGCTTTTTGAGCGCCGGTAACGAGGCGGCGAATTCCGTCGGTAACGTGGCGCCGACGACGCGGTGTCCCGCGATTTGTCTGTCGTGCAACGCCTGCGCGATCAGCTGCGAAGGGTTCACCGTTTCGCCGCCGAACGGAGCGAATCCGGTGACCAGAACGACGGCCTCGCGCTTTTTCATCCGAGCGCGAACAACCAGAGCAGCGCGAAATTCACGCCCAGCAACGCCAGCGCGGTCGGCCACTGCGCGCGGATCACGCCGTTCGTGTCGCGCAGTTCGAGCAAGGCGGCCGGAACGATGTTGAAGTTCGCGGCCATCGGCGTGAGCAGCGTGCCGCAATAGCCGGTCAGCATGCCGAGCGACCCGAGCGACGCCGCGTGTGCATGGTGCTGTCCGATCAGCAGCGGCAGGCCAATGCCCGCCATCATCACCGGGAACGCGGCGAACGCGTTGCCCATGATGGCCGTGAACGCGACCATGCCGAACGCGAATGCAAGCAGGCACGCCAGCGGCGACTGCGTTGGGATTGCCGCGGCGACCAGATGCGCGATCGACTCGCCGACTCCGGTAGCCGCGAACACGGCGCCGAGCATCGCCAGCAGCATCGGCAGCAGCGCCGCCCACGACAACGCATCGAGCAGACGCACGGTTTCACCGATCGCGTCGCGTGCATGCGCGCGCGTGAGCCACAGTGCCGTGCTCACGGCGAGTACGCAGGCGATCGCCAGTGCTATCAATGTCGCGGCGGCACGGTCCATCTGCGCTATTCCGCCGGCCTGAACGTACGGTTGGACCAGCGTCAGCGCCAGCGTGCCGAATGGGATCACCAACGCGGGTACGAACAGCAGATTGCCCAGGCGTGCTGCGGATTCCGCGCGCCGCTGCGCAGCGGGTGGATCGACCGTCTCCGGCATGCGCCGCAACGCACCCGACCCGGCGATCAGGGCGAGCACGATCACGCCGATGCCGACGCATTGTGCCGGCACGGTGTTGCCGTGGGTCGTCGCGGCGACTACGGCATCACCGCCGAGAAACGCCGCGGCAACCAAGCCCCAGAACGCCGCCGGCGCCCAACGTCCGGCACGCACGTCGTGCAGCGCGCAGGCCACGAGCAAGGCGCCGCACAACCAGTAGACGTATTCAATCTGCAGCATCTTTCGTTCCCTTGCCGGCGCTGCGCTTGAGCGCGCGTTGCAGCCGCATCGCGCGCAACGACTGAATGGTGAACGCCGCGACCGCTGTCGGCAACGCCCACAGCGAGATGCTGCGCGGGTCGAGGTCGATGCCGTTTTGCGCATAGAAAGCCTGGATCAGCAGCACCGCGCCGAAGGCGATGAAAACGTCCTCGCCGAAGAACAGTCCGACGTTGTCGGTTGCTGCAGCAAATGCCTTTAGCTGGTCGCGTTCGGCATCGTCCAGTTGCGGATGGATTTTTTCCGCCGCGGCTTCGGCCATCGGCGCAAGCAGTGGACGCACGGTCTGCGGGTGGCCCGCAATGCCTACGAGGCCGAGCATCGACAGCAGCTGTCGCACGCCCAAGTACGCAATGAGCAGGCGCGCGAGCGTGAAATTGCGAAAGCGCGCGATGAACGCATGCGCGTGCTCGCGCAAGCCCGCACGTTCGAGCAGGCCGATCGTCGGCAAGGTCAACAGCAGAATCAGCAGATTGCGGCTGGCGACGAATTTGTTGCCGATCAGCGCGAGCAGATCGGCGATCGGCAGACCGGCCAGCAGCCCGCTGACCATGCCCGCCGTCACGACGACGAGAGCCGGGTTCAGGCGCAGCGCGAAGCCGAGTACGACCACAGCGATGCCTAGTAAAGGCCAGTAGTTCACCTGTTCGATCCGAGAGCTATCATGGGAACCTTCACGGACTGGAGCATACGACATGAGAATTTACCTGTCGCTGTCGATCGCCGCATGCACGCTGCTCGCCGCGTGTGCGCATACGCCGCCGTCCGATGACGCACGTACGCTCGCCATCGTCGGTGCCACCGTAGTACGGCCGGAGCTGGATGCGGCGCACGCGGCGGTGCCCGACACGACGGTCGTAATCCGCGGCGAGCGCATCATCGCTGTCGGTCCCAGCGCGACCACGAAAATCCCCGACGGCGCCGAGCGCATCGACGGCAAGGGCCGCTGGCTGATACCCGGCATGATCGATGGCCATGTGCACTTTTTCCAGTCGGGAAATCTGTACACGCGTCCGGATGTCGCCGATTTCAACTCGACCGTGCCGTACGCGCAGGAAGTCGCGCGCAACAAGTCGCGCCTGGCGGCGACGTTCAAGGTCTGGCTGGCGAGCGGGGTGACGAGCGTGATCGACGTCGGCGGGCCGTTCTGGAACTTCGACGTGCGCAACGCGGCAAACAACAGCTCTGCGGCGCCACGTGTAGCGACCACCGGACCGTTGATCTCGATGGTGGCGCGGCCGCAACTCGACCTTGGCGACCCGCCGATCGTCAAGATCGAGTCGGCCGAAGCGGCGCGGGCGCTCGTCGCGCGCGAAATGCCGCACAAGCCGGATTTCATCAAGGTCTGGTTCGTTCGCGAACCGAACGACGATTTGGCGAAAAAGGAGGCGATCGTCAAGGCGACTGCCGATGCGGCGCACGCCGCGCACGTGCGCCTGGCCGTGCACGCGACCGAACTCGATACCGCGAAAGCGGCGTTGCGCGCCGGTGCCGATTACCTCGTGCATTCGGTATTCGAAGATCCCATCGACGACGAATTCATCGAGCTGATGCGCAAGAATCATGCGCTGCTGTGCCCGACATTATTCGTCACCAACGGCTACCGCTGGGCGCTGTCGAATCAATGGCAGGCGACGCCGGAAGAACAGCGCCTGGCCGATCCGCAGATCCTCGTCGCGATGCACGACCTGGAGCGCATCCCGAAAGACAAGATTCCCGCACGCGCCGCAAAACTGATGGCCGACCACAAGACGCCGCCGGTACCGACCGTGTCGTTGCAGAACCTGAAGAAACTCGAGGATGCCGGCATACCGATCGTGATGGGCACCGACGCCGGCAATATTGGCACGTTGCACGGACCGTCGGTATTTCGCGAGATGGCGCTGATGCACGACGCGGGACTCACGCCGCTGCAGATACTGCGCAGCGCCACGACGAACGGTGCGCGCGCATTCGGCAATCCCGATCTCGGCGCGATCGCACCAGGCAAGCTCGCCGATCTCATACTGCTCGATGCCGATCCGTTGTCGGACGTAGCGAACCTGAGCCACGCCGAACGCGTGATCAAGGGCGGCGTCGTGTACGACCCCAAGTCCCTGATCGACAGCATTCGCTGACTGGGTGCCAGCGACTTCGGTCGGAGATCAGGCGGGAATCCGCCGAGCAAGACAATAGGACTATGATATGCAGACCTTCATAACGAGGAGGCACACCATGGCACGCACAAAACTATCGATAGCGATATTGCTGGCGGCAGGTGCCGCGCTCGGGGTTCTCGGCGACCGCCTCGCGAGCGCACAGGATCCGCTGAAGTCCGGAACTATCCTGCAGCGGGCGGAACTCGTGAGTGCGAAGGGCATGGAAGCGATCCTCGTGCTCCGCGAGCTGCCGCCCGGTGGCGCGAGTGGCAAGCACACTCAGGCCGGCAACGAGATTGTGTACATCCTTGACGGCGCTGTGACGCTTGAAGTGCAGGGCAAGGCACCGGTGACGCTCAAAGCCGGTGAGGCATTTCAGACCGTCGCTGGCGATGTCCATAACGTGAAGAACGCGAGCGCGACCGCACCCGGAAAGGCGCTGGCGTTCTATGTCGCTAAGAAGGGCACCGGGATCGAAGGTTTGTCGGTCCCGGAGAAGTGATTTAGCCGTCGAGGCAGCTTAGGCGGCAGGCGGCGCGGCGCAGTAGACTGTCGATCATCGTCGGCGGCTCGGAAAATTGCGTGTCCAAACTTCGCGTACAAAGCTTCGCTGTATCCATCGATGGCTTCGGCGCAGGGCCGGACCAGGATCTGCACAACCCGCTCGGTGTGCGCGGCCCGGAGCTGATGGAGTGGTTTTTCCATACACGCTTCTGGCGCAAGATGCATGGCCAGGATGGCGGCGAAACGGGCGTCGACAACCGCATCGCCGAGCAAAGCTTCGAAGGAATTGGCGCGTGGATACTCGGGCGCAATATGTTCGGCCCAGTGCGCGGACCGTGGCCTGACGAAAGCTGGAAAGGCTGGTGGGGTGAAGAGCCGCCGTACCACACATCGGTTTTCGTGTTGACGCATCACCCCCGGGCAACATTGCAGATGGCCGGAGGTACGCAATTCCATTTTGTCACTGAAGGCATTCAGGCGGCCTTGCAACAGGCGAGGGCAGCGGCCGGCGGGCTCGACGTGCGTCTCGGCGGCGGTGCGGCGACGATCCGCCAGTATCTGCGCGCGGGCTTGATCGACGAACTGCATCTGGCCCTGAGCCCGGTTCTGCTCGGCACGGGCGAGCACCTGTTCCACGGCATCGACCTGCACGCCTTGGGTTACGCATGCGAAAAGTGCATTGCGGGCGAACGCGCCACGCATCTGTTCTTGCGCAAGCGCGCGTAAACGGGCGTTCGGTTCGCCGCGGAACGACATTCTGTTTTGAACACGGGGCCGGCTCGGCCCTGATAGCTGACACCGAAGAGGAGATCGCAATGAAAACCTTGAGTCTGGCTTTGCTGCTCGGCCTCGCGCCGGCGTTCACGCTGG
>Ga0163163_10003783_pt1 | contig 12890 bp, 7 predicted proteins | sample S65metaG_FD_119766 | JGI IMG/M metagenome (GOLD analysis project Ga0163163, IMG submission 119766) | Switchgrass rhizosphere microbial communities from Kellogg Biological Station, Michigan, USA - S6-5 metaG | ecosystem: Host-associated > Plants > Roots > Rhizosphere > Soil | place: USA: Michigan... | reverse complement strand
CGAATTGTTGAAGAACTACGTACACGCGTGGCAGGTGACAGGCAATGAGTTTTACGCGGAGGTGGCCCGGGACATCATCCGCTGGGTGGACGAATGGCTAAGCGACCGCGAGCATGGCGGGTTTTATGCCTCGCAGGACGCCGACTATTCCATGGAAGACGACGGCGATTACTTTACCTGGACGCTGGAGGAGGCCCGGGCAGTTTTGAGCGAAGACGAGGCTGAGGTTGCGGCGCTGCGGTACGACATCAATGAAGTCGGCGAGATGCACCACGACGCGGCGAAGAATGTGCTTTACGTGCGGGCTTCGCTGGAGGATATCGCCGCGCGGATGAAGATCGGCGTAGACCATGTGAAGGGATTGCTACAGTCAGCGAAGGCAAAGATGTATGCCGCGCGCCGCAAGCGACCGACCCCGTACGTGGACAAGACGATTTACGCGAGTTGGAACAGCCTGTTTGTCTCGGCATATCTGGAAGCAGCTGAAGTGCTGGGGCTGGAGGGGGCGGGCAAGTTTGGGCTGCGATCACTCGATCGAATTCTGGCGGACGGCTGGAACCCCGAGCGCGGGATGTTGCATGTGCTGGCGTACTCCGATCCCAAGGCGGAGCGGCGAGATGTGCGCGGGGTGCTCGACGACTACGCAACCACGGTGAATGCTTGTCTCGATGCATATGAAGCTTCGAGCGATCTCAGCTACTTCAACTTTGCGCGTGCGATTGCGGACGCGATGATCGAGAAATTTTCGGATCTGGCGTCAGGCGGCTTTTGTGACACAGAACAGAACCCGGAGGATGTGCACTTAGGAGTGCTGGGGACACGCCGAAAGCCATTCCAGGATTCACCGACTCCAGCAGGCAACCCCATGGCGGCGATCGCACTCACACGATTGCATGGATACACGGGCGATCCGCAATATCGCGCGAAGGCCGAGCAAACGTTGGAACTGTTTGCGGGAATGGCCGCACAGCATGGGATCTTCGGAGCAACGTATGGAATTGCGGCTGTGTATTTCCAGGAGCCCCATCTACAGGTGGTAGTTGTGGGTACGGGCTCCCCTAGTCAACAGCTGCTGCGAGCTGCACTACGACCGTTCCGCTTTAACAAGGCGGTTTTGCACCTAACGGCGGGTGAGGCGGTTCCCCAGAAACTTCCACCGGCGCTGGCTGAGACGATTCCGAATGTGCCGGGAATCCAATCAGCGGAAGGGCTGGCGGTTGTGTGTAGTGGATTTGCGTGTCAGCCACCGATTGCCGACCCAACGGCATTGTCAGACCTGCTGCAGCGGGCCGTACCGCAAGCGAAAGCTTCATGACCAAGTAGCGAAACGGTTTGTCCGGTTTCTGCACAATGAAGAAAGGGCTGCTGGAGTGGTCTCTCAGGCAGCCCTAGGAAGCTCTGGGGAAGCAATATTCAGCTAGATTACTAGCAGGTTACTTTGGTGACCTTGTCGCAAACTACTTCTTGGTGCACCCTCTCGAGGGTGGGCACATGGGCAGGGGACCACCGTCCGGAGCGGGAACTCTAGGGGCGGCGGCAACTGCATATGCACTCACGAAACCTAACATCAGGATCAACGCTCTGACCCTACGTTTCATTGGGTTCTCTCCTTACGAGTGAGGACTTGGGGAACGGAACGGCCGCACTCGCGCGCGAATTATACAGGTGTTACTAAAGTTTCTTCGGTTTTCAGCCCTCCCCACCCTTTGTTGTTAGGTTTCAATAAATGCTCGGGTGATCCCTGTAGAACCCCTAAGTTCTTCTACATCAATTACCTGAAGCGCATCCTTTCACATTCCCAAAATCAATAAATAATTTTGACAATATTTACAGGAAACACTTGACGTGTTTTTTTCACAGGGCTAATCCGTGTCAAAAACGGAGTTCGAGGTCTAAAAAAGGGACGGCTTATCGACACATTGCCGAAGCGATGACCGTATTTACCGATTAGGCGGCTGACGAAATTACTTCACTTGGCGAATGACTGAGAGCAGCGTGCATCTTAGGCAGCGAACTATTAACGCTGTGGCATTAGTGGACGAGCTGCTTCGAACCGCGGGGATCCCGTGCCGGTCTTCCGTGTGAGCACGGAATCGGTCTGGTTCAAGACGTCTTCAAAACTGCCAACGCGCTCGGGAGTTCGCGAGAGCGCGCGATCGACCATTCCCTCAAACATTGGAATGAGCGAATCGGCAGTGGAGGGGTGTTGGATATCGTTGAGGCTCTCCTCCCAGCGCCGGGTTTGAACCGCATTGGGAGCCGGTAAACGGGCATCATTGGGCGACAAGGCATAGGCGATCCAAGTCAGGATCGCGAGATTGTAGGCGGCCATGTTGATGATCGCGCCGACGAATTCATAATACGCACTACTGGAGGTAGTATTGAACGCAACCAACATCAGTTCAACGCCCGCATACGTTCCAAGGCCTAAGGCGATGCCAAAACTCTTCTGCTTCCAGGAGATTCCGAGGTAGCGCGAAAATACGAGCAAGAACAGCACAAGGCCGACTTGCACCACGCGAACGCTTCGCTGAAGCGTCAGAATGCCGGCCTGGAGGGGTTCCTGATCGCCGCCGCCGGAGGAAGCTGCAACCACACCAGCAACCATCAGCATTACGAGTCCGGCCCACTTGAATAGCACGGTTCCGAGATCCCGGAGAGTGTGATAGGGGCGGAAAACATCCAGAAAGATCTCGTGGATGACCTTAAACCCAAGCAAAACCGCGATACCAGTGGTGGCCCAGTAGGTGTAGAAAAAAAGACTATAGGACCCGCCCTGCAAGGGGAAAACAACGATAAAGATTGCGATTTCCGCTACCAAATATGCAAAAAAGACCGGAAAAACCTTGTGCAGCTTGCGGCGAAACATGATCGCCACGAGGATCGCCTGGAGTGCGGGGTGAGCGCACCAGAGCACATTTCGAACGATTTGTGACTCTGCCGTCATACAGAACCCAAGGGACCCGCTGCATTCCCAGCAGCAAGGGACGATCGCTCGCCGTGACAGATAGATACCATGGGCTTGATACAACTTACCAGCTTTACGCGAGCGATCAATGTACCAAAGTAACCTACGGTAATGAAAATCTGGTTACTACTGGATCTCCTTACGGAACAGCCATTTACGATTCGGCGGCGGATCGGGAGGAGAGCCGCTCGGGGCGGGCATACGTTACTTCTGGTTGTTCCGCTGTTGCAAGGTGGCCATTCGTCCCGCTACAGGAGAATGACAAGTTTCAGCTTTGTTGCCGAACTCCAGGCTCACGTGACTTTTCAGGGAGTGGAGTGAATATAGGCGCGCATCATGCGAACCTCTTCATCCCGTTCATCCAGATCGCGTAACAAAATGTCACGTAAGGAGATCATGCCCACCACCTGAGCGCCCGCGCAGATGGGCAGATGCCGGAATCCGTAGCGGTGCATCAGGAGCCGGCACTCCTCCGTATTCTGCTGGGGAGCAACGGTTCGAGGTTCTGCGGTCATGACGTCGCGTACCCGTGTCTTACGTGGATCGCGGCCTTCCACGACGACGCGTTTCATAAGGTCGCGTTCGGAAAAGATACCGGCGAGACGGCCATTTTCGAGAACTGGCACAGCACCGATATTTCGCTCCACCATTGCACAGGCGACCTCGAAGACAGATTGCTCGGCATCGGCTGTGTAGGTACTTTGGTCCTTGACCAAATCTTTAATGCAAGGCATCTGGGACCTCCCGGATACGAAGCGCGCCGTGGAAGATACGCGGAGAACGCCGCCTAGCCCGGCGGAGTATACGACGGAAAAGCAGGGCACCCTAGCGAAATCCGCCGGGTTTCGATGCTTATGGTGGAAAAAGCGTTTCGGTGAAGATTTGGAGGGTAGGACTAGGAGCGTTTCCGCAGCAATTTTTCTGCGCTAGGAGTGGAACGGGAAGCTGGGCCCTTGACGGGAGGTTCGTCCACGAAAATCACGTAAGAGCAGTTCCAAAGGCCAGTCGGAATGCTGCCGCGGGGACGGGTAGTGAGCACGATATTGTAGTCGTCGGTTGTCTTGAGGCGGTCGAGGACCGAATCAGTGTCCGCAGGCTGGACCGTCGCCAGATAACGGAGGAAGTTGTATACGTCGGAATCGGCTGGATACTTCTGGCTCACAAAAGAAAGATCGGCGTCTTCGGCGGCGAAATGCCACGCCAGGGACGCAGCGAGTCCGACGGCGTTTTCATAGGCGTCACCAGTGAGAATGCGCGGCCCTGGATTGTCGAAGACCAGTCGAAGGCGTCGTTCGTCTTCGCGGCTGAACTCACGGACCTTAAGCGAACCGGACCGGGCAGTGGCTTTCCAATCGACATGTTCGGCCGAATCCTCGGGTAGATACTCGCGAATGCGATAGAGGTCGTAGCCACGGCCGCGCACGAAGGTTTCGAATTCACCGGTTATGGTCGGCAAAATGTGGAGGAACTCCTCGGTCTGCGCAACGGGAGGATAGACGAGGATTGAGCGGGTGAGCGGAAGGCGGCGCGTCTTCGTCAAGAATGCGAAAGGGAAACGAGTGGCGAGACCAAAGCTTTCTTCGGCGTAACGCCCACGGCTAGCAAAGCAGAGTTCGAGTTCCGCGCTGATTTCGTAATCGGGCGGAATGTAAGGAAAGTGCGCCGAACCCTCGAAAATGCCGGGCGACGGGTTGACGCGCTGAACACGGCGTACGCGGCGGTCAGGGAGTTGCAACCACTGGCGATTGATCCCAGGGATACGAAAGGTTGCGGGCTCGACGGTCCATCGTTTGCCGAGATTCTTGCGTTTTGATGGCACAACCTGGATGGAGAACGAGGGCAGCCACTTGCGCGGGTTTCGAACGACGATACGGCCAAGGATGGGGGTTTTGGCGAATACGTGTTCAGGAACGAGGACGTCGAGTTCGAGTTGGCGCAGAACAGCGGCCGAAGCCACGCCAGAAACAATGATTGCACCGAGCATGGCCGCGACGATGATGTAGAGAAGATTGTTCCCGGTGTTGAGAGCGGCGATAGCGATCAGCAGAGTAGCGATCACGTAGATGACGCCGCTGCGCGTGACCTCGTAGTCGACGACGTCGCGCAGGCGAGAGCTCACGACGCGCTGCGCCAGATGGGGTACGGTCGCAAGTCCCACCAGGGTGGCCAGGATGAGCGCGGCCGAAGAAAGAATCAGAGTTGCCCAAAGATTTCCGGATTCACGCGAGATAGTAGAAAAAAGCGCAGCGGCAAATGCCAGCGCCAGGCCGACCAGGGCCAACAGAAACTTCACCCACAACTCGGCATGCTCCAGCCGGAGTGCGGCCCACAGGCGGTCGCGTCGGGTTGGCCGAGGAGGGGAGGTAAGAGCGCTGGGTGTCATGGGGATGTGGTTTGAGGCTAGCACTCAGTGAGCCATGCGGCAATCGACGGCAGCGACGCCGTAAAGCTTTCGTAACATGGGCAAAAAGCTTGGAACCCCAGCCTATCCAGCTTGTCGATCGACGCAGATACTGGGGCTCTAATTAGGTTTGGGCCGAGTGCGCCGCCAATACCAAATGGCCAGCAACACGATGAGAGCGGTAAAGGCCGCAATGATATTCATGCGGCGCACGAACTCGATCAGCTTGTCCCAGTGCTTGCCGAACTTGTAGCCGATCGTAGAGATCACAAACACCCAAAGGGCTGCGCCGAGGATATTAAAGATCGCAAACGTCTTCCAGGGCATGCGGAGGACGCCGGCCAGAGGTCCGGCGATGACGCGCAAGCCGAAGATGAAGCGCGCGAAAAAAATCGTGGCCGCACCATATTGCGCGAAAATGCGTTCGCCCCTATCGAGAGTGTGTTGCGCGATCCCAAGGACGCGTTGATAGCGTTGAAGGAAAAGATGCCCACCGCGATCGCCGATGAAGAAACCGAGATTGTCGCCAAGAGCTGCGGCGCAGATTGCCACGACGATGATCCAGGGCAGTTGGAGTTCGTGGCGCGAGTACGCGAGGAAACTAGCGAGCAGCAGGACCGTTTCGCCGGGCAGCGGCAATCCTGCATTCTCGAGAAGGAGGGTCAATCCGACGGCCCAATAGCCGTGGCGCGCCATTGCTTCGCGTACCAACTCCAGGATCGGCTGAGCCATGCTGACGTTCGATCTTAACGCGAAAGCGTTTCAGAGGTTGGGGCGCCGGGATGGTGTACTGCACGGGTTGATGGATCTGGTTTGGTCAGGAAGCGAATCAACTCACGGTTAAAATCGTCGGCCGCCTCCTCGTATGGCAGGTGGCCAGCGCCGGGGAAGACGACCAGTTCGCAATGCCGAAATTGCTGGCGCAGATGTTGGGCTGAGGAAGCGTACACGGCTCGATCGCACTCGCCCCACATGAGAAGTGTCGGGTAGTGCGCTATGTCGGGGAGTGCAGTTTCTAATTCTCGCAGCAATCCCCTCCAGTGGCTTGCGATTTTCACTCCGTACTCGAGGAAACCGGGGAGCGCCGCAGGCGCGGCATAGCCTTCGAGGGTGCCAGCGGTTATCCGCGTGGGATCTCCGTAGAGGCGGCGAAGCGCCCATGGATAGATGACGGACTGAGCGGCGGAAGCATTTAGAAATAGCCATGATCCGATACGGCTTCCGATCGCAGGCGCCAACCAACGGCCGTGGGGTGACCAAGGGTTCACTGGAGCAACGAGGATCAGACGTTGCAGTTGAAATTCCTCTGTTTTGGCAGCCATTGCAGCGAGCTGAATGGAAAGAGCGCCGCCATGGGACGTTCCGAGCAAACTGAAGCTTGAGAGGCCGACTTTGCGAAGGAACTGCAAGAGCCGTTCGGCGGAGGGTTGCAACTGGCAGTCGAGTTTCACGGGGCGGTCGGAAAAACCGGTTCCGAGGAGGTCCACGGCGTAAACGGTGCAGTACTCGCTGAGGGCAGGAATCACGTAACGCCAAGAAAACGAATAACCGAGTAAGCCGTGCACGAGTACGATCGGGGGTCCGGAGCCGGAGCGCAGATAGCGCATGCGAGCACCGTCGATTTCCACAAAATGTTCGTCGGTATTTACGGGTAGCGCCGGGGGGATGGGCCGAACATCGGGAATTCCAAATGGGCCGCGGGGCATGGGATTCTCATGGAGGCGGACAACTTTTTCTGATCCGCTGGAGTCTATCTAAGTGATATCGCCTCTGTCGCTTCTGTGAAGGGGAGCTTCGGCTCCCCTATTTTTTTCAGGCCGCAGCCTGGGCGCGGCGCTTCTTGCCGAGTAATTTACGCAGGACGCGAATGCCTTTGTCGACGTGTTGTTCCTGGAGCAGAAACGGCGGAAGGAACCGGACGACGGTGTCCTGAGTACTGTTGAACAGCACGCCTTGAGCGAGTCCTGCTTCAACGATGGGCCGAGTCGGCATGTCGAGTTCGATGGCCTGAATGAACCCGCGGCCGCGAACCTCTTTTCCGCTGGCAAAGGTGCGGACAAGTTCTTGGAGTTGCTGGTTGAGATAGCCGCCGATCTTGTTTACGTTTGCGAGCAGATTCTCTTCTTCCAGGATCGCGAAGTATTCGAGTGCAACTCGGGTCGCGAGCGGTCCGCCACCAAATGTCGTGCCATGCTGTCCGGCGGAGATCGCCGAGGCGAACTGCTCTTTGGCCAGAAATGCGCCGAGTGGTAGGCCAGCGGCGATAGGCTTCGCTATGGCAACGATGTCGGGAGTGACGTTGAAGGACTGGAATGCGAAGAGCGTGCCTGTACGGCCGAGGCCACACTGAATTTCGTCGAAAATGAGAGCGGCCTGATGGCGGTCGGCGAGGGCGCGGCACTCCTGCAAAAATTCGACGGAGCATTCGAGGATTCCGCCTTCGCCGAAGATGGGCTCGAGAACGATCGCACACGTCTGGTCGTTGACGGCAGATCGCATTGCTTCGATGTTGTTGCGCGGGACGAAGGTGACGTCCTCCAGGAGGGGCTCGAAGCCTTTGCGGTACTTCTCCTGACCGGTCAGAGACATCGCGCCGAAGGTTCGACCATGGTAAGAGCCTTCGAGGCCAACCAGCCGCGACTTCGCTTCGCCTCCCACACGGTGCCCAGCCAAGCGGGCGAGTTTGATTGAGCCTTCGATGGCTTCGGTGCCGCTGTTGGAGAAGAACACGCGGTTCATGCCGGAGAGTTTGCAAAGCTTCTCGGCGAGAAGGCCCTGATATTCGTGGTAGTACAGGTTCGAGATATGTACCAGGCGTGCTGCTTGCTCGCGGATCGTCTTCACGATGCGCGGATGAGCGTGACCCAGAGCGTTGACGCCGAGACCGGAGACGAAGTCCAGATACTTCTTACCTTCGAAGTCAAAAAGAAAAACACCTTTGCCGCGTTCGAAGGCGACCGGATAGCGATTGTAGGTCTGCAGCAGGTACTGCCGCTCGCGCTCCATGAGTTCCTGTAGGTTTGCCATGAGGTTGAAATTTTAAACGAGAGAGCTGTGGACATGCTGTGAGGAGTTGTCACAGATGGGTGGTCGATAGGCGGCTTCGCTTTTTGGGAAGGCTCACAAATCCACGGCGGGGTGTCAGGAGTTTCCGCTAATTAATAGTAATGACGAGAGATACGGAATCCTAGAGAAACCTACCAAAAGCCGTATTTAGCGTTCGAGAGTCACTCTATAATCGTGGAAGTCGTGAATCTAGTGGAACTTAGCAAAGCGATGGAGCGACCCGCCGTGGCACCGAAGTTGCATTCGGATGTGGCGGGTAGGTCTCTCACCCAAAATCGCGCTCTGCTGGTTGCTCATTCCAGCCCGATGAACAGGGATTTTCAGACACGATTCACGGCGCTCCTCCTAGTCCTGCTCACGGCGGCGGCGTGTGCCTTTGCGTGGATCAACTTCCAAAAAGAACACGAGTTCAAAGTACCGTACGACGGAGTTTGGTGGATTGAGAAAGACGGCCACCTGGTCGCAAATCAGGTGGAAGAAGGTGGACCGGGCGCCAAGGGTGGGATTCAGAAGGGCGATCAACTCACCGCCGTCAATACTCAGACAATCTCGAGTATTGCAGGGCTGGAGCGACAGCTTTACCGCGTGGGCATTTGGTCGAAAGCGACGTATTCGATCGTACGGCAGTCGGTGCCGGTAGACATCCCGAGCGTGGTACTCGTCCCGGCAGAACGGTCGCTGTATGACTGGCTGCGGTTGATTGCGCTGATTTATCTCGGGATCGGCATTTATGTTCTGTTTCGCCGCTGGACTGCGCCGAGCGCAACGCACTTCTATCTGTTCTGCCTTACGTCGTTCATTCTGTACTCGTTTCACTACACGGGCAAGCTGAACGAGTTCGACAAGATTGTGCTTTGGGGCAACGTGGTGGCATGGCTTCTCCAGCCGGCGTTGTTCCTGCACTTTGTACTTACGTTTCCGGAGAAGCGCGAGTTCGTCAAGCGATCGCCATGGTTTGTTTCTGTGGTGTACCTGCCGGGAGCGTTGCTACTGGCGATGCACGTCTTGGTTGTTCGTTACTCGCCCGCGAGTGAGCGACTGAGATGGGATCTCGACCGACTGGAGATGTCGTACCTGGCACTGATGTTCCTGGGCGCCGCGGCGGTGCTCTGGTATAGCTACCGGCGAGCGAGCAATCCGGTACTGCGACAACAACTGAAATGGGTGACTCGCGGGACGATTCTCGCGATAACGCCGTTCACATTGTTTTATGTAATTCCCTTCCTTGCGGGAGCGCTGCCGACGAACATGATGAAAGTGTCGGTGCTGTCGCTCGCCCTGCTGCCGCTCACTTTCGGTTATGCGATCGTTCGGTACCGCTTGATGGATGTGGATCTTATCTTCAAGCGCGGGATGGTCTACACGCTATCGGCGGCCGCCGTAGTCGGCGTGTACTTTGCATTTATTGCGGCGGTGGTTGAGTTGGTGCATGCCCGGATCCCGAGCAGCGGGCCGGTGGGGCTGATCCTGGCGATGGTTGTAACGGCGCTTCTTTTCGATCCGATGCGGAAATGGATTCAGGACCGCGTCGACCAGTTCTTCTATCGCACGCGCTATGACTACCGGAAGACGCTGATTGAATTTGGGCGAGAGTTGAGCGCGGAAACCGACCTGGACGAGATGCTCAACTCGGTGGTCGACCGACTATCGCGAACGTTACTGGTGGATCGGATTGGAATTTTTTTGGCTGCCGGGGAGCATGCGGATCAATTTGTGCTGGCTAAGTCTTTCGGACTTGGGCAGAGCGGCAAACTTGATTTCAGCTTTTTGACAACGCAGCGCCCGGAGATGGAAGCGGGACATTTATTCTTTGAGAACACGCATCTGGTGCCGCGCGAATCCGCGACCGCACAGAACACGATTGCGAAACTCGATCTGAATTACTACATCCCGTGCCGTGCGCAGCGAAAAACGATTGCCGTCCTCGGGATCGGGAAAACCGTCGAGGGCGATTTTCTCACCAGCGAGGATGTGGAACTGCTGGAGACGCTGGCCGGGTACATTGGGATTGCGATCCAGAACGCGCGGCTCTACGCGTCGCTCGAACAGAAGGTCACTGAATACGAGCGCTTGAAGGACTTCAACGAGAACATCGTCGAGTCAATTAACGTCGGCGTGATTGCGGTTGATCTTGCGGATCGAATTGAGTCGTGGAATTCGCAGATGGAGGTCATGTATGCCTTGCCGCGGTGGCAGGCGCTGACCCGTCCGCTGAGCGAGGTCTTCCCTGCCGAGTTCGTTGAGGAGTTCTACCGCGTACGCCAGAACCCGGGAATTCACAATCTCTACAAGTTCCGACTGAACACGCCGGCAGGAGAAGTGCGCACGATCAACGCCGCGATCGCACCGTTAGTCACGAAGAAATTTAACGTGATCGGGCGGTTGATCATTCTCGATGACATCACGGAGCGTGTGGAACTCGAGGCGCAGCTGTCCCAGTCTGACAAGCTGTCCTCCATCGGCTTGCTGGCCGCGGGCGTTGCGCACGAGGTGAATACGCCGCTGGCAGTGATTTCGTCATATGCGCAAATGCTTTCCAAGCAATTACAAACCGATCCGCTGAAGGCCGGGCTGATGGAGAAGATCACGCGTCAGACGTTCCGGGCTTCAGAAATCGTCAATAACTTGCTGAATTTTTCACGAACGAGTGGGACAGAGTTCACAGACGTTGATGTCAACAAAATCATCGTGGATACGCTTGCGCTGCTGGAGCATCAGTTCCGGACAGCGCAAGTGAAGGTGCAGGACGAACTGACACCGGGCCTGCCCCGGATTCAGGGAAACCAAGGAAGATTGCAGCAGGTATTCCTGAATTTGTTTTTAAACGCCAAGGATGCGATGGCAGGAGGCGGCACACTGCGGGTGGGCACCTCAAACGGCACCGGCGTTTCCGTAAGTATTTCGGACACGGGAAGCGGGATCGCTCCCGAACATATCAACCGTATCTACGATCCGTTTTTCACGACCAAGAATGCACCGCGGGAAGGCCAGAACCGGGGAACCGGGCTCGGCCTCTCCGTCACCTACGGCATCATCCAGGAGCACGCGGGCAAGATTCGAGTGGAAAGTCGGCCGGGTGAAGGAACAACATTTTACCTGGATTTCCCTTTGACGAGGAAGGCTGTCAATGTCTGAAGCTGCCGTGATTTCACGCCCCAAAATGAGTGAGCCCCTACTGTCAGCCGGTGCGGTATTGATCATTGACGACGAAGCCGCAATTCGTGAGTCTCTGCACACGTTGCTGGAGCTCGAGGGCTATGACGTCGAAATGGCCTCTACCGGCCGGGAAGGTATGGCCCGACTCGGCGAGCGACCGTTTGATCTGATTTTGCTTGATTTGGCATTGCCGGATTGCAATGGGATGGAACTGCTTGCAGACATCCAGGCACAAGACCCACAGCTGTCGGTGATCATGATTACTGCGTATGGGACCGTTGAGAACGCCGTGCGCGCGATGCAGGCAGGCGCGGCGAACTTCATTCAGAAGCCTTGGGATAACGAGAAGCTTCTGGCTGACATTCGGGCCGCCGTGGCACGCGCCAAAGCGGAAGAGGAAAACATTCAGCTAAAGCGCGCTCTCAAGCAGCGCTACAACTTCGAAAATATTATCGGCAAGAGCGAGCCGATGTTGAAGATTTTCGACCTGGTGGCCCAGGTTGCTGCCAGCCGCTCGACGGTGCTGCTACAAGGCGAGAGCGGAACGGGCAAGGAACTGATTGCGAAGGCGCTGCACCTGAATTCGCCGCGGAAGGATCGGCCGTTTGTTCCGGTGAATACCGGGTCCATGCCGCCCGACCTGCTGGAATCGACGCTCTTCGGGCACGTGAAGGGTGCGTTCACGAGCGCGATCGCATCGAAGAAGGGCCTATTCGAGGTTGCCGATAAGGGCACGTTGTTCCTCGATGAGATCGGGACGATGGGCATGGATACGCAGAGCAAGATTCTGCGCGTACTGCAGGACCGGAAGTTCATGCATCTGGGCGGCGTGCATGAGATCCAGGTGGATGTGCGCATCATCGCCGCGACCAACATCGATCTTCGACAACTCGTTCGTGAAGGAAAGTTTCGCGAGGATCTGTTCTACCGGCTGAACGTGATCACGATCGATTTGCCGCCTTTGCGCCAGCGCAAGGAAGACATCCCGCTTCTAGTGGAGCATTTCCTGAAGAAGTATTCCGCGGAGAACGAGAGACCGTTGCGGCATATCGCCACTGAAAGCTTGCGGCCGCTGTTGAATTACTCGTGGCCAGGGAATGTGCGCGAACTTGAGAATGTGATCGAACGCGCTGTAGTGCTCTCGACCGGCTCGGAGATTACGGTGGACCTTCTGCCGGACCAAATCGCCGGACGTGGCACTCCGATGCCCGTGCTCGAACACAGGCCGGACGCTTCTCTGTTTGACATCCTTGAGGATTGCGAGCGTCGTATTATCACCGACATGCTGGAGAAATGCGG
>Ga0163163_10003779_pt1 | contig 12897 bp, 15 predicted proteins | sample S65metaG_FD_119766 | JGI IMG/M metagenome (GOLD analysis project Ga0163163, IMG submission 119766) | Switchgrass rhizosphere microbial communities from Kellogg Biological Station, Michigan, USA - S6-5 metaG | ecosystem: Host-associated > Plants > Roots > Rhizosphere > Soil | place: USA... | reverse complement strand
GGTCACCGACACGGGCATCCACGCCAAGCACTGGACGCGCGAACAATCCATTGCATATGGGATCCCGCAGAGCGAAGTCGACCGCTACGTGATGATGCCCGGACAGGCGTGCTCATACAAGATCGGACAACTCAAGATCCTGGAGTTGCGCGAGGAGTCGAAGAAGGCGATGGGTGCGAAGTTCTCGTTGAAGGCTTATCACAACGTGGTGCTCGGCAACGGACAAGTGCCGCTGACATTGCTCGAACGCACGGTGCGCGAGTGGCAGAAGAGCGCCGGTTGAGGGTGTCGTTGTTTCTTGAACGCGAGAACAGACAGTGCGGACAACAGGCGCCTTCCAAACACTCAATCATGTCGGGCGTGAATGCGGATGGTTGATCGATTCGCAGAATGCGCCAGGACGAGGGATCTGACGCAAGCGAATGCTCGCGTGCACCGTACTAATTCAATTCAGATCAGACTTCGATCCGACAAATCCAAGTGGAATTGTTTTTGCGGAGTTACAACCGAGACAACGAACACGTGCCTCTAGAAGCGTTCTGCGCGGCGGGATCGCCGCTTCGCAAGGAAGGCCACTAAGCTCACTGCCAGGAACGGAACGAGCACTAGCGCCAACTCGAGAGCGCCTGATCCGCCGTCGGGAGCCATCCCGAAGATCTTCTCAATAAAATCCATAAAATCCTCCTACCCGTGGGCGCGACGCCCACCGTGAGACGCTGGACACGGTCGAGCGTACCACAAAAGCATAGCGCATTCCATAGAAATTTGACTAATCCAGGTTCCGCGATAACCGTTCGCGTTTGATTGCGAAGCGTGGGGCTGCTTACACGAATCACGCCTCGTGAGCGCACCTTAAAAAATCCATTCGCGGAAGTTTGAAATCCGTTGACATCGGGATTGGCTAGGTGTACTATTCCCGCTAGTAGCGACAAAATGGCGGAATATATCGCCGAAACGAGGTAGATCCATGGCCTCCGTTCAGGACTTGACCCATCAATCGGGTTTTGTTTTCGAAGCTCAAATTACGCAACTGGGAGCCTCCACTTCCGATGCGTACCCTGCCACTCCAGAGACTGCAGTTGTTCGTGTAACCGCAATCGTGAAGAGTACTCCGGCTTTGTCAGGCTACGAAGGTCAACTCATCACGGTTCATCTGCAATCGGCCGCCGGTCATCAAGTCGGCCAACAGTCGATGTTCTTCACGCACGGCATTCACTATGGCGACGGCTTGGTGGTCGAGGAAATCGGAAGCACACCTGGTGTGGCTAGATCGATGACCGCCGACTTGGACAATGCCGTCAAGGCCAGCGCGGATTTCGGCATGACTCAACGCCTGGCAGAAGCGGAATTGGTGGTTACGGGCGTCGCCGGAGCCCCTAAGCCGCACGCGGCCCCACTCGCGGCAGCTGCGGCCGCGGGCGAAGTAGTGCGGAAGGTCTCCGAACACGATCCGGACTGGTGGAGTGCGACGGTCACCATCGATGCAGTGGAGAAGGGTAGCCACACCGCGAAGACGACCGAAGTCCTGTATCCGAACAGTCAAGACGTTGCGTGGTTCCAGGCGCCGAAGATCAAAGAGGGCGACCACGGCGTGTGGCTGCTTCACAATCGCGATCGCTACGGCAAGGCCGTGCCCGCGTTGGCGGTGACGCATCCGCTCGATTTTCGGCCGATCGCAGATGCGCCACGCGTTCGCAATCTCTTGAAGTAAATTTCGCCATTCCATTCCGCCTGCCGTCAAGGCAGGCTCGCGCAATCAACGTTTCCGAAGTCATGCGTTAGAAGGAGGCACGATGCCCGTCACAGTCGTGAATATGATCCCGAAGGCCCTGAGCGGTGAAACGAATCAGGACAGCGAACCGAATCTCGCGATCAATCCGAACAATACCAAGCAAATCGTGGGAACGGCGTTTACGCCGAATCCGTCGGGCGGCTCGCTCGCTCCGATTTTCGTGTCGAGCGACGGCGGTCAGACATGGGTGCTGAATGCCATCGTGCCTGGCGCCTCCTCCAGTTTCCCGACTTTCGATATCACGATGAAGTTCGGCGGGACTTCAAACACTTTGTACGGCGGCATCATCCGGGCGGATAACACGAACATGGCGATTCTTCGGACGAAGAATTACCTGAGCAACACGCCGATGACGGTGCTACTGAACCGCGCACCGTCTGGCGGCTCGATCGACGATCAGCCGTGGATTCAGGCGACGACCGCCACCAGTGTGTCCGGCAGTCCTGATCGGGTTTATGTCGGGAGCAACGACCAGCTCACCTCGCCCAAATCCGCACACATGGACCAGTCACTGAGCGCGGCCACAGCGGCGCCGCCGGCCGGATTTACTGCCGCGGGAATCGGGCTTGCGAGTAGAAGTCCCGCGGGCGGGCAAAACGGTCCGTCCATCAGGCAGACGATTCATTCGAGCGGCCGGATTTACGTTGCTTATTTCAACTGGACGGCGTTCTCCTCGGCGTCCAACATCACGTCGGATGTGGTCGTTTGCCGCGACGACAATTGGGGCCAAGGAGGATCTCCGTATACCGCCCTCGTGGATCCCGGCGACTCGAAGGCGGGCATGCGAGTAGTGAAAGGCGTGACGATTCCTTGGAGAAACAGCCACTTTATCGGACAGGAGCGTGTCGGATCGCATCTGGCGATCGCGGTCGATCCCACCAACAGCAATACTGTTTATCTGGCATGGTGCGATTCTCCGGGCGGGACGGGGCCCTATACGATTCACCTGCGGAAGTCCACCAATAGCGGCGTTACGTGGTCGGCTGATATTCGTACGGTTGCGAATGGCATCAATCCGGGGCTAGCCGTGAACTCGTCGGGTCACGTGGGGTTCCTGTACCAGACGCTGACAACCAACGGGACGAAATGGGAGACGCACATCGAGATTTCGAACAACGGTTTTAGTACGGCACCGACACCGATCGTTCTCGCGAAAGTTCCATCGGCTACTCCGGTGGCGTCCTTCCTTCCGTACCTGGGCGATTACATTTACCTGACCGCCGTTGGGACCACGTTCTACGGAATCTTTAGCGCCAATAACACTCCTGATAATGCCAACTTCCCCAATGGAGTGAAGTACCAGCGGAACGCTAACTTCACCACGCATCAATTGCTCAATGTGAACAATGTGACGCCGGTTGCGGTCTCGATCGATCCGTTTTTCTTTTCGGTGACGGAAGGTATCACGATCCAGCCGATCCAAACGATCTCCCCGATCCACGTGGTGGCGCCGATCCAAACGATTACTCCGATTCATACGATCGTACCGATCCAGACAATCGCGCCCGTTCACTCGATTGGCCCGATCGAGCCTATTGATCCGATCGAGCCGGTTGAACCGGCCAAACCGCAAAAGCCCAAGAAATAGCTGCGAGAATCCGTGGCTGAAGTTCTTCTGCTGAACATGCCGTTCGTGTCGCTCGCCCGTCCGGCGATCGGCATCAGTCTGCTCAAGGCGCGCATGAAGGAAGAAGGGCTTGCATGCGCCATTGGCTACGGATCGTTGTTCTTCGCCGAGTGGTTCGGACAGCCGGCATACGAGTTGTTTCTGAGCCGGATCAGTCCGGCTATGTTCGCGGGCGACTGGATGTTTTCGCAGTGGCTATTCCCCGGACGCGATCACTCCGTCTATGTCGCGACGTTGCAGCACGAACTTGGCGAGAGCGGTTCGGAGGACTTCCAAACGATCCTCGGAATGCGGGAACGGATCGGTGCGTTTCTGGAAGCCTGCCTCGAGCATTTCCTGGTGGCCGATTACGACATCATCGGCTTCACGAGTACATTTGAGCAGAATCTGGCCTCGCTGGCGCTTGCCCGGTTGATCAAGGACCGTTATCCCGAAAAAACGATCGTTTTTGGCGGCGGGAACTGCGAAGGAGTGATGGGGCTGGAGCTCCACAGCCGATTCCCCTGGATCGATTACGTGTGCTCGGGGGAATCGGACAACAGCTTTCCCGCACTGGTCAAACGTCTTCGGGCAGGCGAGTCTCCATACGGTGTTGCAGGGGTGATTCATCGTGTCGATGGAGTCTCACAACTGGCCGCTCCGCCAGACCGTGTCCATGATATGGATCGCCTGCCCGACCCGGACTACGACGACTACTTCGCGGCACTTGCGGAGAGCAGCCTGGCAACGCAAATCCGACCGTCCTTATTGATCGAAAGCGCCCGCGGCTGCTGGTGGGGAGCCAAAGCGCATTGCACATTCTGCGGGCTGAACGGTTCCACTATGGCGTTCCGCGCCAAGAGCGCGGCGCGCGTCTTCGGCGAACTCGAACGCCAGAAAGCACGCTATGGGATCGGGCGCTTTCTGGCTGTGGACAACATCATGTCCTACAACTATTTCAAGGATCTGCTGCCGATGCTGAAGGCGCGGAATCCGGGCGTTTCCCTTTTCTATGAGATCAAGTCGAATCTCAAGCGCGAGCAGGTTGAACTGCTGCGCGATGCTGGAGTGCTCGCGCTGCAACCTGGGATTGAGAGTTTGAATAGTCACGTCCTGAAGTTGATGCGTAAGGGCGTGACCGCAATCCAGAACGTGCAACTGCTGCGCTTCTGCCGTGAATATGGAATCGAGATCGCGTGGAACCTGCTGTATGGCTTCCCCGGCGAGACGGTGGAAGACTACGCGGCCACGAATGCTGTCATCGACTCCATCACGCATCTCAAGCCTCCGGGTATGGCCGCGCCGATCCGTTTGGACCGCTTCAGTCCTAATTATGATGAGGCGGAGCATTTCGGACTCGCTGAGATACGGCCCTTCTCGATGTACCAGTTCCTCTACCCGTTTCCCGCCAACAGTGTCGCCAATCTCTCTTATTTTTTCGAGTACAAATACGTCGACGGACGCGATCCGCAGAACTACATGGGTGCGGTGATCGACAAGGTGGAGGAGTGGCGGAAGAATCATTCCGGCGATCTCATCAAGCGATACGGCGGCGATCCGGAGTTGATGGTGGAGGACTCGCGGACGCCCGGGAAACCTGCGTTCTATCCATTCAATGGCTTCCAACGCGAGATCTACGATTTCTGCGACGAGATTCGCAGTGGCTCTGCGATCGAGGAATTCACGGCTGCGCGAGCTGTTGCGCCGGGGTCAGTGGGTCCATTTCTAGATAACCTTGTCGCGAGGCGTCTTATGCTTAGGGAGGGCAATCAGTACTTGAGTTTGGCGGTCGATTGCAGCCGCCGTCGCGCGCACACCGGACTCGCAGAGGCGGCAACGTTTTGAGCGCCCTTTCGCTCGATTGCATTCCGGACGCGATCACGCAATCCGCCATCTACAGCAATTGCGGCGTGTTGATGATGCCGGAGCTGCCGGGTGCGGAAGCTGTCGATGAGTTGGAGGCTGAAGCGTTCTCCGTCCGGCTCGACGGGAATCGCAATGAATGGGCAGTCTTCGATGGAACGGAAGGCCGTGGCGGGAATCCGCGGCGTGCGTTCACCTCGGCACCCGCGAGTCATGTCCAATGGCGAATCTTCAGCGCGCCCGCCCTGGTTGCGAAGGTGGCGCAAAGCTGCGGTCTCGACGTGACGCCCACTGGCGGCGGGACTTACACTTTCTATGAACGGCCGGGCGACTTCCTCGCATTGCATCTGGATGTTCCCACATGCGATCTCACCGTGATTACATGTTTGAGAGATACGGGGAAGCATGAAGGCGCGTTGGTCGTCTATCCTCAACATTCGTTGACAGGGGCGCGCGAGGCTGGCCGGTGCGCGGGGCGCCCTGTTGCAGTTCGCAGGGGAGAGTCCGCGGTGCTGCTCGGCGGATTTATCCCGCACGAGGTCACTCCGATGGGGCCGGAGCAGGAGCGGATCGTGTCGGTGATGTGTTATCGCGTGGCGCTCTGACTTGCATGGACGGCGGGACGAGATACCTCACTTACACGCCGTGGCCGGGCCAGTTCAACAATACTCGAATGTGTTTTGAGACGGCGCTGGTGCTCGCGTATCTGTCGCGAAGGACTCTTGTCATGCCTCGTGAATACAGGCGTGAGCACGAGCCCGAAGTTGACGCGGGAGAGTTCAGACCGCTCCATCCGGCGGAGTGTTTTGCACTCGAGACGCTGCGGGGAATCGTGGACCTCGTAGATCGCGTCGAATACGATCGGCGCGTTGATGGCGGCGGCGGACAGGTGGATCTGGTTGTGTCGCCCGGCGAGGCAGTATTCTGCTATCCAACGATTCCGGTATCCGGGTCGCCGGACGCAGAGAGGCTATGGGATTTCGCGGCCGGCCGGCGGCGTGTGCTGGAGTTCACGCCGGAGATGGAGGATTGCCGAACGCTCAATGTCGAGAGCGCCATGCTCGAGCACTTCTATTCGTTCGTCTTTTTCGCAGAGGCTGGTGTTGAGGCGGAATGCAAACGGCTCATCAAGAGTCACGTTCGCTTCCGTGCTCCGATCATGTCCGCGGCCGCGGGCATCGCGGAATCGCTTGGGAACTATTGCGCTTTGCATGTCCGCAGGAACGATTTCTTCAAGCTGTATCCAGAGCAGGACGTGCCGGCTCATCGCTTGTTAGGCAATGTGATGATGCGCATTCCTACGGGAGCTCGGCTGTATATCGCGACTGATGAAACGGACCGTTCCTTCTTCGACGATCTTGCCAATCACTACGACCTTTGCTTCCTGGATGATTTCAAGAATGTCTGGAACGGCGATTTGCCTGCTGGCGCGAGGGCCTGTGTCGAACAGATGATTTGCGCACTTGCCACGACCTTCGTCGGCACACGGCTGTCGACATTCAGCGGGTATATCACACGTTTGCGGGGTTACCACGGAGCTTCGGATCAGGGCAGTTACTTTACGGACGGCTCGCCGGGCAGCGAGATGGACGATCATGGTTCACCACGTTATTCGTGGATTAATTGGGTCGCGAGCGGATATCCGCTGTGGGGGCGTGAGTTCAGGGAGGGCTGGGAGTTCTGAGCTATTTCTTTTTGAGGAGTGTGCGCGCCTTGGGCAACTCGCTGACCGGACGAGAGTCCAGGGGATCGATGACGGCGGGTCCGGGCGTTGGCTTGCCGAAAGAGTCCTTGTTCTGTAAAAGCCAAACACCGTGATCGCCTTTGGCTAGCTTGGGCGCTTTGTACCACGCCACGTCGGAACTATTCGCGAAGAATATCGTTGCCGTCTTGCCTGCGACGTTTCCCTTCTCGACAGACTCAACCGCAACGGTGGCCTGCCACCAATCAGGATCGTGCTGTGAGAGGAATGGAGGACGTTTAGCGGGAGCGGCGGTGATCGCTGTCACTGTGCCGGAAATTACCGCTTCCGCTTGAGCGAGCCGTTGTGCAAGAGCGGAGTCCGCGCTTTGATTTTGTTGTTCTTCATCCGCAGGATTGCCTGGTGTCATGGACGACCTCCCCTCGGAAATTCCAACCGCGGCGATGGTCCAAACAAGCGAGATGTACAGCAGCCGGTGCATCGCATTTACTGCCTCGATGGCCACGTCCGCAACCGTCCACAATTATAACGTGAATGCTCGTCCTTTAATGCACTTTGCCCGCGGAGTTCACCAGGACGACGTTCGAGAGTATTGCGGAATCCACTTTGTCCGGCACGTGCGAACAGAAGCCGATTCCGGCATAGAACGGTCCATCGATGTGGATCTCGACAGGCGGGCCGAACTGATGCATTGGCTCGCCTTCCAGGCTGACGAAGAGTGCGAAGGAGTGGCCGCGTTTTTCGATGCCGATGCGTTTTGGGGTGACAGTGACCAGGCTGTCTGGACTTGCGTCGCCAGGAAGGCCTCGGCCGCCGATGCGATACTCCATGTCCTTGACGCGCACGTTCTTCTCGAGGCGCTGCGCCAGATGGATCATTCCCTGGCCATGTAAGGCAACGATTGCCTCCTTTGAATCGTCCTCGAGATCCTGGCGAATGATGAGGACCGCCTTGCGGTCCGCGTAGCCATTGGGGTCGGGGAAGTTGATGTCGGCTGCCAAAGATACATCGCCCGACATCTTCTTCCATAGAAAACGGAACTCGTCGCGTGTGTACCAGATGTTGTACCCGGCGGAGCTGATTGTGTACTTCCTGGTGCTGTTGTCATAAGTGGCGTTACCGGGTAGCAATGCGCTTCCAATGTCGGACTGGCCGTCGAAAATGCCGATCCGGTTGTTGAAATTCGTGCTGGGCCGGTGAAAGTCAGGAGGTGGTGCGACTTGCGTGTGGGTTGCGGAACCGGGCTGTGCCCATGCCGGCGCGGTGGGCGCCTGTGCGCGAATCAGGCACGGCGTCAGAACGAGCAGGCATGCAAGTTTCATAAGCTCTTCCATGGAATGCTATCAGAGATGACGGAACTGCTTCGGAATGATATTGTGGAATTCGACGCCACGCCGGCGCCGTGCGAAGGGAAGATCGAAGATGAAATTGACAGCCGTATTTCCGATGGTCATGTTTGCCGCGGTAGCAGTCGCAGCCGACGTCCCGTCTCCACAAGTGCAGATTGCGGGAGCGGTTCTGGCGGCTCCTGCAGAACTGCGGGACGGCGCCGCGGTGCTCGGGTACAATCCGCAAGGCGGACGCGCGACGCTTCGAGAAGGCAAGAATGAACTCATCTGCCTGGCCACAGATCCCACCAAGACTGCGTTCAATGTGGCCTGTTATCACAAGGACCTGGAGCCATTCATGGCTCGCGGCCGCGAACTTCTGGAGCAAAAGGTGACGGGTGCCAAGCGCAACGATGTCCGCTTCAAGGAAATCGAGGAAGGGAAGCTTGCCATGCCGAAGGAGCCGCGCACGTTGTATGTATTGACGGGCACGAGTTTCGATGCGGCGAGTGGAAAGGTCGAGGACTCGTACCTCCGCTGGGTAATTTACTCTCCGTTTGCGACTGCACAGTCGACGGGCCTGTCCACCAAATCGAGTGATAGCGCGCCTTGGCTTATGTCTCCTGGGACGGCGGGGGCGCACATCATGATCAATCCTCCGAAAGCAAAGAAGTAAGAGGCGTGACCCTTGCTTTGGTAACATACGAGTTACGAAAGCAATGCACCCACTTGACGCACTTGGCAACCCGGTCCGGCGCAAGATCCTACGACATCTTCGCGAGTCCTCGCTTTCCGTCAACGAACTGGCGACGCGCTTTCCGGTCAGCCGTCCGGCGATTTCGCGCCATCTTCGCGTCTTATCCAGCAGCGGACTGATCGAAGCTCGCGGTAGTGGTGCGCGTCATCGTTATGCCATCAACCTGAAAGGCTTCGCTCCGGTCCGCGAGTTCCTGGATGAATTCTGGGACACGGCGCTTGCGCGTTTGGAGGAGTTGTCGCGCAAATGATTGAGAAGTCGGTTCTCCTGCGCTGTTCGCCGGAAGAAGCGTTCCAGCTCTTTACAACGCGGGTGTCCGAGTGGTGGCCGCATACTCACAGGATGGTGAAAGATCCGTCGAGTGAGATGTTCCTCGAAGAGACGGGGCGCTTCTGGGTGCGCGATTCCGACGGGCGCGAAGTCGACCTTGGGCGTGTGCTGAAGTGGGATCCTCCTCACCGGTTAGCCATGGACTTCTACGTCGGTACGAATGCGGCACAGCCGACAGCGGTGGAAGTCACGTTCACGCCGGAGGCTGAAGGAACGCGAGTGGCGGTCCATCATCGCGCTAAGCCCGAGAGCGAAGATCTCTGGAGTCAGCGAGCCCCAGTCTTTGAACGATCTTGGCAAGCGGTGCTTGAAGCATTGGCAACTCGGTAACCTCTGTGTTACCATCACGCCGAATGGAGCAGACGATGCCAAAGACAAAGCTCTCCGGCGGGACCAAAGAAAACCCGTGGACATTGAAGACGCCCAGCGGGCAATCGGAATACACTGTCTATCGCGACGAAACGCTCGATCCGCCCGCTTTAGTTGTGACGGTCGGGAAGACGGTATTGCACTATCAATTGCGTTGTATCACCGACCTGCACACGATGCTCAAGTCGCATGGGGACTGGATGCTGCTGGGGAGCGCGGACGAGCAGAAGCCGGCGGCTGAAGGCACCGTTGAAGCTTGGGCACGGTCAGCCAGCAATCCCGTTGGCGGCTGGTATGGTTTGAAGAAGGGTCTCCGCGGCCGGTTCGCGATGTATGTGCCGCCGGTGTTGAAGGAACTCGGGTTGGCGGAGGTGGAGCAGAATCCCCGGAACAATCGCATGCGGGCTTTGTAGGTAGAGCCATGGGTGCCAATGTTTTAGCTCTCAATGCCGACTGTTTCTCGAGGGCATCCATTCCGACCGGAGACTGCATTAGACTGGAGGCGAGGGAATCGTGGAAAAAGAAACGGCCAAAGATTTGAAGCCCACTCCAGCAACTCCTCCTGTATTACAAGGGCAGGCGTCTCGGGCTAACGGCAAGCCTGCGGTACGACGGCTACGCCTGAGCAATTCAAGAAGGCGCACGCCAAGACTAGCGCTCAACACGCCGGGCTATTTCGCCGCCTGGCCAAATAGCTCCGCACTTAACGCTTTCCCGGCTCGACACTTTGGAACACGGACCCGTCTTTCTGACCTTTGAGCAGATCAAAGAGATTCACCGCGACCAGATCGATGCGTTTGGTGGCATCCACGGCTTACGGGATGAAGGAGCTCTGGAATCGGCGATTGCACAACCGCTGAATGTCTACTTCTATGGCGATGGTGATCTGTACGAGATTGCTGCGGCTTACGCCTATCACATCGCCGAAAGTCAGGCTTATCTTGATGGCAACAAGCGGACGGGAATTCAGGCTGCTTTAGACTTTCTGGAAATCAACGGTGTCGATGCGGGCGGCTTGCCCGAGATCGCCGCTTATGAAGCGATGATTAAAGAGCCAACCATGAGCTGGATCGTCGCAGCCTTGGCGCAGTTTCTCCGCACAGCTTTGGAGCATTAAGCGCTCACATTCGAACCGGGCTTCGTTCAATTTGGCTTTGGAGGCCCGGCCGTGGGCGATGGGTGGAAAGGGACGGGTCGATCATTCGAACCGGCTCCTTCTTCCTCCGGACTCGCGATATCGAGGTTCACGACTACCGGCTCCTGGCCGCTGCGGACCACTACCGCTTCACAGGGCTCGTCCTTCCTGGCATTGATTTCCTGATGCGGGACCCAGGGCGGGACGAAAATGAAGTCGCCGGGGCCGGCCTCTTCGGTGAACTCCAAGTTGTCACCCCAGCGGAAGCGAGCACGGCCGCGGACGATGTAGAGGACGGTCTCGAGTTCGCCGTGATGATGCGCTCCGGTCTTGGCGTTGGGTTCGACAACCACCGTGCCGGCCCAGAGTTTTTGGGCTCCGGATGAGGCGGCTGTGATGGCGGCGGCGCGCGTCATTCCGGGCGTCTGCGGAGTGTTCGTGTCGAGCTCATTCGCTCGCACGATGCGGATGCCGTTGGCGCGCCAGTCCATCTTATTTGTCGATTGGCTTGTAGGCGACGGCGTCGATTTCGATTAGCATATCGGGGCTCGCGAAGACCACTTGTACCGTCGTGCGCGCCGGGCGATGCTCGCCGAAGAACGCGGTATAGGCTTCGTTCATCGCCCCGAAGTGGCCGCCGTCCTTGAGGAAAACTCCGCACTTGACGATGTCGTTGCGGGTTGCTCCCGCACCTTGTAATACAAGCTCGACATTTTGCAGCACGCGCGCAGTTTCCTGCTTGATATCGCCGTGAATAAACTGGCTGGTCGCGGGATCCATGGGGATCTGGCCGGAGACGAAGATGAAATCGCCGGCCCGGATCGCGGGCGTGTAAGGCCCGCGAGGGTTGACTGCGCCGGGAGGAAAGATGCGTTCGAGCATTTAGTCCTTCTTGCGGCGAACCGGGGGACGCCGCGAGCCACCGCTCGGCTTGTCGCCACCACTATGCTTGCTCGGCGCGCGCTTGCGCGAAGGCGCTTTCTTGGCTGCCTTGGCGGGCGGAGGATTGGGTTCGAAGATCGTGGGCTGGCCTTCGACGAAGGGTTGCGGCCCGTCATCCTCTTCCTCTTCCTCAACGGTCTGTTCGACGACCGGAGGCGCGGCGGGTGGATAGAACTCCGCTCCCAAGAATACGAGCAGGCCCTTCTCTTCATCCGGCTGGATGCGGACGAGGAGTTTGTCCTGAGCGTAGTTGAGGAACTCGGCGAATTCCTGGAAGCCGTAGGTCTTGCTGTCGAAGCCGGGCCGTTCGTCCTGGACCCACTGCGCCAGTTGATCGGCGAGCGTGCCTTCCTCGAGCTCGATGCGATGCGTCTCGAGAGTGTCGCGCAGAACGGGGAGCGCTTCTTCAGGTTGGGGCAACGGACGAGCCGCGACGCCGCCGGAAGCGGATGTTTTGCGCTCGATCATGTAACGTCCACCGGAGCCGGTGACGTTCACATAATCGGCCTTCTTCAACTTCTCGACGAATTCGGAGAAGCTGTGGGCTCCGAAGGCGCGTTCGCTGAAGGTCGAGTCGAGCTGGATCATTGTCGACTTGAGCAAGCCGAGCTGCGGCTGGACGGCGCGGCGTTCGAGGACTTGCAGTGCACGCTCGACGAGCGGCATAGCCTGCGCCAGATCGAGCGGCTGCGGACGTTCCTTGCGCCTCTCCTGGAAGGGTTGCTGCTGCCCTTGCGGCGGACGTTGATCGTCGCGCTTCGGTCCGAATTCCTTCGGCCCTTGCTGCTGCTCGCGTGGCGGCTCGACGCGCTTCACGCGGTCGCGCTCGAAGCGAGTGGGGTCGGCCTTGTCGGCATCCATCAGGAGCGATTCGTAGCTCACGAACTCGTGGCAGTTCTGCTGGAGGATCGTGCTGGTGAAGGCCTTGCCGCCGACGACATACACGGTTTTGCCGTATTCCTTGAGCTTGTTCACGAGCGGGATGAAGTCGCTGTCGCCGCTGACGATCGCAAACGCATTGACATGCGAATGCGTGAACGCCATCTCGAGCGCATCCAGCGCGAGGTTAATGT
>Ga0163163_10003777_pt1 | contig 12903 bp, 17 predicted proteins | sample S65metaG_FD_119766 | JGI IMG/M metagenome (GOLD analysis project Ga0163163, IMG submission 119766) | Switchgrass rhizosphere microbial communities from Kellogg Biological Station, Michigan, USA - S6-5 metaG | ecosystem: Host-associated > Plants > Roots > Rhizosphere > Soil | place: USA... | reverse complement strand
CCCCCGCATCGTGCAGTCCGGCCTTCCGCGGCGAAGCAAATTCAAACGCTTCAAGGAGACCGCAATGTTCAACCTCAAGACCAAGCTTGCGACGGCCGCCATTGCCGTCGCGGCCACGTCTACCTTCGCCACGCCGGCTATCGCAGGCCAGTGCCCAGCCCCGGGCTCGATGGATCTCGCCAACGCGCCGATGATGCCCAAGGGCGTAACCGACACGGTCATCGCGTCCGTAGACCTGGGCCCGGAAATCGGTGTCGACGGACGCCAGCTGCGAACGCGCCGGCTGGTGGTTCAGCCGGGCGGAATCGTCCCGCTGCATAGCCACAAGGATCGCCCGGCGCTGATTTACACGCTGAGCGGCTCGATCACGGAGTACAGCAGCGCTTGCAGCACCCCGATCGAGCACAAGGCCGGCGACATCAGTCGCGAAGCCGATGGGCTTAGCCATTACTGGGTCAACCGCGGAAAGGTGCCCACCGTCCTGCTCTCGTCGGACGTGTTCCACGGCAAATGAGTTCCCGAGCCGGCGCCCTCCCCCCTCCGCCGGCAATCCGGCGTCCCGCCTCGCCCCGGGCGGGACGCCACCCTCTTTGACGGAACGGCCATGCCTGACATCGCAGCCAGCGCACAGACAGCCCCACCGCCCGGACTCTCCTTGCAGCAGTCCTTGCTCATCGCGGTCATCGGCTTCCTGACGCTCGTCGATCTTTTCGCGACCCAGGCCATCCTTCCGAGCCTCGCGCAGGTCTACCACGTGGCACCTGCAAAGATTGGCCTGGCCGCCAATGCAAGCACGCTCGGCATGGCGATCTCGGGCCTCGTTATGGGCGTGATCAGTGGGGCCCTCGAGCGCAAGAAAGCGATCGCGCTCAGCCTCTTCGTCCTTTCAGTTCCGACGGCTCTGCTCGCTTTCGCGCCAAACCTCACCGTCTTCGCAATGCTGCGCGTGACGCAGGGACTCTTCATGGCGGCGGCCTTCACACTGACTCTCGCTCACCTGGCTGAACGCTGCGCAGTCCGCACGGTGAACGCACTCGCGGCCTATGTAACCGGCGTGGTTGCAAGCAACCTCATCGGGCGCCTAACGGCCGCTTACGTGGCGAGCATAGTCGGCGCCGAACAAAGCTTCCTCTTCTTCGCCTTGCTGAACCTCGCCGGCGGGGCGCTCGTGACGATGACACTGCATCGCAACGCACCTGAACCAATGGTGCGCCTGGGCCGCTTTTGGGATGCCTGGCTGGAGCATCTCGCGGACCCCGCGCTGCGCAGGACATTCGCAATTGGCTTCCTGATCCTCTTCGGATTCATCGGCGTTTTCACATATGTCGGCTTCGTCCTGATGAGGCCCCCGCACGCATTGTCCATGACTGCGCTCGGCCTCGTCTTCCTGGTGTTCATTCCGTCCATGATCACCACGCCGCTCGCGGGTACGCTGACGCGGTCGACGGGTCCTGGGCCGGCTTGCTCAATCAGCCTTGCAGTCGCGTTGCTCGGCCTCATTCTGTTACTCGTGCCGAGCCTTTTTTCGGTGATCGCCGGCATGACTCTTGTCGGCGTCGGCACGTTCTTCGCCCAGGCCGTGGCGACTGGACACGTCGGGAGGATCGCAAAGGGAAATAGGGCGGCCGCGAGCGGCCTTTATCTATCCTCCTATTATTGCGGCGGCCTGGCTGGCGCTGCCGTCATCGGGATCTTGTTCGATGGATTTGGTTGGGCGGTGGCAGTCGGCGGCGTGTTCGTCGCCCTCGCATTGGCAGCCGTCCTGGGCTGGGGGTTGCGTCAGAAGGAGTTTCAATGAGTGATCGTTATCGCCGCGGCCTCGACGTTGCCGAGAAGCTTGCCGCGGACAAGCTAGCCCATTTCGTAAAAAGCGGCGTCGCGGAAGTCGCGCCGGACTTCGCTCGCATGGTGATCGAGTTCGCGTTCGGCGACCTCTACAGCCGCGATGGTCTCGACCTCAAAAGTCGGGAGCTCATCGCCATTGCTGCGCTTGCCGTCAGCGGCAATGCGGGACCGCAACTTCGGGTCCATGTGGAATCCGCAGGGAGCGCCGGCATCAGCAAAGTGGAGATTATCGAGGTACTGATGCAGATATCGCTCTACGCTGGCATGCCGGCGGCGCTGAACGCCTTAGCCGACTGCCATGACCTGCTGACCGACGACAATTGTCTCACTGGTTCCTGTCGGTAGGCGGGTCGTGGGCCAGCGGTAGCGGCGAGCCTCCTGAACGAAAGCGCCGACGGCCGGGGAATGAGGCCGACCGCGAACAGTCGTCAGATAGATCGTTCGACTAAAACTGGGATTGACCAGCGGGCGCACCACGAGAGCTGGGTCGGTCACGCTGAATTCGGGAAAGAAGCCGAGTCCCAAGCCGGCCTTAATCATCCCCTGGACCCAATCGTCGCGCGGCGAGCTGAACACCTGCCGAAGGACCACGCCGCGGCCGTCCAGCTCCTTGCGCACTGGCTCGAAGACCTCGCAATTGGACCGGTTGACGTAGGGCTCCTGGTCAAGCTCCGCCGCCGGGATTTCGTCGAACGCGACGAGTCTGTGGTTGGGAGGCAGCACGATCACGAACCGTTCTTCGAAGATTGGCAGCTGGTGGAGCGATTCAGGGAGCTCTCCGGGGACTCCAACCACCGCTACCTCGAGTTCTCCCTTCTCCAGCATGTCGACCATCCGGGGCCCGCCAGCATCCACGATCTGCACTTCGACGTCGGGGTGCTGCGCGCGGAACTGCACGAGCAGCTCGGAAATGAGCTGCGGGCCTATGGTGCACATCGTGCCGATCGTCAGAGTGGCCCGCTCGAGTTTCTTTACCGCTCGAGCCTGGTCGCGCGCGGCGCGGCAGCTCTCCTCGACCGACTGCAGATAGGGGAACATCATCCGCCCCAGCTCGGACAAATGGGTATTGCCCCGTTCACGGTGGAAGAGAGGGCCGCCCAGCTCGTGCTCGAGCTGCTGGATTGCGCGGGTGAGAGCAGGCTGGCTCACGTTGCACTGCTCGGCCGCGCGCGTGAAGTTCAGCGTGCCGGCAAGAGCGACGAAATATCGAACCTGCTGCATTTCCATAAGCAGTCCCTCGAGCCATCGACCGCCAAACGCCATTACACCCTAGGAACGAACTGGGCCACCGCGGTCATGCGCGTCCCGCATAAAACCCATGCGCTCTCGGTCTGTGACGCGAGCGGCTTCTTCTACGAAAATGTCTTTGGTTGCCGGACGAGCAAGCTCGCCGGCCCCTGAGAAGGAGAATTTCATATGAAGATTGGGACCATTGCTATTGCGGGCGCCGCGGCGGCCCTCGTTTCGACGGCCGGTATCGCAGCCCCGGTCAAGCCGCAGCCCGGCAAGGACAAATGTTACGGCGTTTCGCTTGCCGGCAGGAACGACTGCGCAGCGGGCGCCGGCACCACCTGCGCCGGAACGTCCAAGAAGGACTATGCCGGAAACGCCTGGAAGTACGTAGCCAAGGGAACCTGCGCGAGCATCAAGACGCCCAAGGGCAACGGCTCGCTCACGCCGGTCGCACGGTAAGCCAATGACTCCCGCCGCCGGAATTGGGTTCAAGCCCCAACATTATCGCGAGGCCCTTGCCTCTCCGGCGGCGGGGCTTTGGTTCGAAGTTCATGCAGAGAATTACATGGTCGCCGGCGGACCGCGCCTCGCCATGCTGGAAGATCTCCGTGGCCGACATGACATTTCGCTGCACGGAGTGGGCATGTCGCTCGCTGGCGCAGCCGAGCCCGACCCCGATCATCTTGGGGCCCTCAAGCGGCTTGTCGACCGGTTCGAACCTGCCCTCGTTTCGGAGCATCTGGCCTGGTCACGGCTCGATGGTCGCTGCTTTCCCGATCTCCTGCCGGTCCCACGCACCAATGAGGTGCTTGCGCGCTGCGCCGCCAACATTGGGCGAGTCCAGGACGCGCTTGGGCGGCAAATCCTTATCGAGAACCCAACCCACTATCTCGCTCTGCGCGACCACAGCTGGAGCGAGACGAGCTTTCTCGCCGAGCTCGCGCGCCGAAGCGGCTGCGGCTTGCTTATCGACGTGAACAACGTCGCCGTCGGTGCGCACAATTTGGGCTACGACCCATCTGCATGGTTGTATGACCTCCCCGCCGAGCGGATCGGCGAAATCCACCTCGCGGGTCATTCGATTGACGCCGAAGGCACCCTGCTCATCGACAGTCACGATGCGCCCGTCAGTGAGCAGGTGTGGACCCTTTACGAAGAGCTCATCGCCCGCATTGGCCCACGGCCGACGCTCATTGAACGCGACGGCAATGTTCCAGAATTCGTGGAACTGATGCGCGAGCGCGATCGGGCACAGGGCGTCGCGTTCGGGGATATCGCCCGTGCAGCCTGAGCTGATCCAATTCCAGCGCGACTTTGCGTCCGCGCTCGACCGCCCGGCGCAAGGCCCAATGGCTGTGTACCGAAACACGGTCATTCATGGCGCCGTTGAGGCGCTTCAGGCGAACTACCCGGTCGTCGAGCAGATCATCGGCGAAGAAATGTTCGAACATGTCGCGGTCGACTTCGCATCCACCTGCCCGCCTGCCTCACCCGTGCTGGCGCTCTACGGGCGTGAGTTCGGCGATTGGCTGATGCATCAGCGCTGGATCGGCGACTTGCCATATCTGCCGGATGTCGCTCGGGTCGAGCGGCTTCACGTCGCATGCCTGTTCGCGCCAGATAAAGAGCCCATCCCTCGCGAGCAGGTCCGAAATGTGACGCCGACTGCGACACTCCGCCTCCACCCGGCCGTGCAATTTGCCTGGCTTTCGACGCCGGCGATGAGCATCTGGCTCGCCCATCAGCGGCCGATCGGATCCGAGATCGCACCGGAGTGGAAAGCGGAAGGCGCGCTTTTTGCCCGGCCTGAGCCCTTCGTCGTCCATGCGCCGCGGATCGGTGCAACTGCGCACCGCCTCCTGGCCGGATTCCGTCTGGGAGAGACCGTCAGCATCGCCATGAAAGCAGCCAAACGACTTTATCCGCTCGAGGATTGCTCTGCCGTCCTCGCATCGCTCGTCAATCTCGGCGTGTTCGTCGCGCCGGATCGAAAAAGGAACTGACCATGGCCACTCGCACGGAAACACCGATTTGGCGCGCGCCCTACGAATTCTTCGCCTCGACGGCCTCGCGCCTCCTGCCCTCTTCGCTGCTGCTGCTCGTCCAACGGCTAGGCATCGCCGCAGTCTTCTTTATGTCGGGACGGACGAAAGTCGATGGCCTATTGACGGTCAACGACACGGCATTCGAGCTGTTTCGCACTGACTATGCCCTACCATTGGTGAAGCCCGAAATCGCGGCCTACGCGGCCACGTACAGCGAGCATCTATTCCCGCTGCTCCTCGTGCTCGGCCTATTCACCCGGTTCGCGGCCCTGTCGTTGCTCATCATGACGTCGATCATCGAAATCTTCGTCTATCCTGACGCCTGGCCGACACACCTCAGCTGGGCAGGCCTCCTGCTGCCTTTGATCGCGCTTGGTGGCGGGAAACTGTCCCTCGATCGCGTGATCAAGCTTCCCTAGGACGATGAAATTCCTCTGCGTGCTGGCTCATCCCGAGCCAGCCAGTTTCACCGCAAGTCTTGCACGGCATGGGGCCTCCGTCCTCACACGGGCAGGACATGAGGTGGAACTCGCCGACCTTTACGCAATCGGATTCGACCCGGTCAGCGATCGGCGCAATTTCCACGACCGGTTCAATCCCAGCCGTTACGACCAGCAGGTGGAAGAGGGACATGCCTCCGCGACTGCGGGCTTCTCCGCCGAACTGCAATTCGAGATGGATCGCCTCGCGGATTGCGACGTGCTGATTCTGCAGTTTCCGATTTGGTGGCTCGGCATGCCGGCCATCATGAAGGGGTGGATCGACCGAGTGTTCGCGATCGGCGTCACCTATGGCGGCGGACGCTGGTTCGACCGCGGCATGATGCGCGGCAAGTTGGCGATGCTGGCAGTGACAATCGGAGGGACCAAAGGCGCCTATTCGACCGACGGAATCTATGGCCCGGCGGCCGACGTGCTTCGCCCCATCAATCACGGAATTCTCGCCTTTTGCGGCTTTGACGTCGTCGAACCGTATCTGGCGTTTGCGCCTGCGAGGAAAGACGAATCTGAGCGGCGTAATATGTTCGATGCCTACGCGGATCGTCTACTCAAGATCGACGCAGCACCTCGGCTGCCTCTGGTTCGTTCAGATGATTATGCGCATTTCGTCCGCAAGCCGTTGGCAAAGGCCATGCTATGAGACTTCGTTCTGCGGGCGGCGCCAACTGGCGGATCTGGCTGAGGCACTGATCGCCACCCTTTGGGTGCATTTCCGCTATCGCAAGCATGCGACCTCGGCATTGGAAGTCAGTCGGACACACTGCGAAAACGTGACCTGCGAAATTCTATCATGCAGGTGCTGAAATGCTTCGGAACCAGGCAAACCAGATTATCTCCGAGATGAAGGAATTTGCGGCCTTCAGCTCAGCGGAGCAGCGCTTCATTCGCCGTTCTTTGGACGTCGCCCAGCGAGGCACTGGCGCACTCTCGCCCTGGTCTCGCGGCCCGGCCGAGGCGGAGAGCATCAGGGCGCAAGACCGGCTCTATCGCACATTGCTCGAAGTAATCCGCACCAGCGTTCCCGATGACATTGGAATCGATGCGACGGCGGAGATCATTGGTCCACTGATCACAATCTCGGCGTTTGATCTCGGCGAAGGCAAGATAGAGCGGTTCGCTGCCTATCGTTTCCTTTACGAGCGGCTGGTCGGTCCTTCGGTGCGGCCCTGGCTGCCAAGCGCGTTCGTCGCCGCTGCGGCCCTTCCCTATCTTCATCCCGAGCTTCGCAAGGCGTTACTCGGCTCGATCACCGGCGGCGAAGCAGCAGCGGTCGGATGGTCGAACAGGGATCCCGCGTTCATCCCCGAATGGGTCGACGAGGTTGAGCTGTCAGAATCCGAGGTATAAGCGGTCAGTCCGCCCGTGCTGCCTTAATCAGCGCGCGTACGCTGTCCCGCAAAGTGACTGCCATTCTTTCGCCGGCACCAAGCGGGGCACTCATGAAGGCGCCATCGAAGGCAAGGGCAAGCCGCGCTCCTACGCTTTCCGGCTCGCTTAGGCCCAGCCGCCTGGCAATATCGCCGAGCCGGCCAAGCATCCGCTCCTTGTGCTCGACGGCAACGCGCCGAGCCGGATGTCTGGGGTCTGCGATTTCAGCCACGACATTGAGTTGCGGGCATCCCCGGTAGCCAGGACGCTTCAGGCGCGTTTCCATCCAATCCAAATAGGCCTCCAGCTCGGCCACGGGATTCTCCGCGTGTCGAGCCGCGATCGCGTCCCATTGCTGCCAGAAATCAACATCTTCTGCCGCCAGAAATGCAGCGACCAGCGCATCCTTGTTGCCAAAGTGGCGGTACAGGCTCGTTTTCGCGATGCCGGATTCCTCAACCACAAGGTCCACCCCCACGGCGTGTATGCCGTTCCGGTAAAATAGCTTTGACGCGGTCGCCAGAATGCGATCCCGGACCGCCGATGGCTTGGCGGCAGCAGGCGTGGCCTCATGCCTTTTCATTATCGAACCATTCCACTCTCCGGCGTTGACGATGATACAGGTCTGTAGCATTTGCAAGGAACATACAGGTCTGTAGCGTTTATGCAGGAGACAAGAGGTGAAAAAGCGAGTCGTTCTCTACGGCGCGGCGGGCCACACGGGGCAGTTTATCGCCGCTGAAACTTTACGTCGGGGGTGGGAAACCATCCTCGCTGGCAGGGATGCAGAAAAGCTCGCGCCCGTCAGTGCTCGCTACGGTGCGGCAGCCAGGGAAGTTGAGGCTGCGGACCATTCCGCGCTCGATGGCCTGCTGTCGGGGGCTGACGCGATCATCAATGCGGCCGGACCATTTGGCGATACGGCTCCCGGCCTGATCGAAGCCGCGCTGCGTGTTAGGATTCCTTACCTCGACGTGACCGCCGAGCCGTTCGTCGCCCGGCAAATGTTTGATGATTACGCACAAGCTGCCCGGGAAACGGGAACGATCGTCGCGCCAGCCTTCGGATTCTTCGGAGCTCTCGGGGACCTGCTGGTCACTTCAGCCTTGAACGGATGGGAATCCGCGGATCACGTCGAACTGGCTTTCGCGCTAGATCGCTGGAAGCCGACCAAGGGCACGCGGCTGGCAGGCGAGCGTCGTGCCGGTCGGAGACTCGTTCGATTGAACGGCCGAATGGAAGAGCGAGACTCTGCTGAAGCGGTCCCAAAGGGATCATGGACGTTCCAAGAGCCGTTCGGCGAGCAACCGACGATCGGCGAGTTCTCCACCGTCGACGTCATTACGATCTCGCGTCACCTGAACATCGATCGCATCTCGACCTGGCTCAACCAGGCACCATTGGCCGACCTGCTGGATCCGAACACTTCGGGGCCCGAAGCCGTCGACGAGAGCGGTCGATCAGCTCAGCAATTCGCAATCGAAGCCATCGTACATCGCGGCACCGAACGGCGTGTTGCACGCGCTTCCGGTCAGGACATCTATGCGGTCACCGCTCCGATCGTCGGTGAAGCTGTCAGCTGGATATTCGACGGACGCGCTCGGACCACCGGCGTCGTCACTGCTGGCGAGCTGTTCGATGCAAGCAAGTTCCTTGACGCCATTTCGCCCGAACCCGTGGCAATCAGCTTTCAATAGAGAGGAATGTTATGTCCGACAGTAATAGCCGCGCCCGCGAGTTCGCCGCGCTTCACGTCCCCGGTGATCCCTTGGTTCTTTACAATGTCTGGGATGCCGGAAGCGCCCAGGCCGTCGCACGAGCTGGCGCTAAGGCCATCGCTACCGGCAGCGCGTCCGTTGCTGAAGCAAATGGTTTCACCGACGGCGAGGAGGTTCCGATGGACTTCGCACTCGCCAACGCCGGGCGAATCGTGAAGTCGGTAGACCTTCCGGTCACGATCGATTTCGAAAGTGGCTATGCGTCCGATCCGGAATCACTCGAGCGTAACGCCGCCTTGCTCGCCTCCACCGGGGCGGTGGGCTGCAACTTCGAGGACCAGATGGTCGGCACCGACCGGCTTTATGCGATTGAGGAGCAAGCGCGCAGGATTGCAGCACTACGACGTGCCGTAGGCGCCGACTTCTTCATCAACGCCCGTACCGACATCTTCCTCAAGGCGCCGATGGAAACGCACGATCTCGCCATGGTCGAACATGCGATCGAGCGCGCGAAAGCCTATGCAGATGCCGGTGCAAACGGTTTCTTCGTGCCGCTGCTTGCCGACCTTAAGCTCCTTGAATTTGTCTGCGCCAAGTCGCCGCTGCCGGTGAATTTCATGACTTTCCCGGGCTGCCCGTCCAACAGAGACGTCGCTGGGACAGGCATTGCGCGTATCAGCCACGGGCCATTCCCCTATCGGGATCTCATGAAGCTGCTTGAGGCGTCAGCAGAGACTGCCCTGAACCTTTGAGGGGTATCCTGAGACTAACTTCGACAGGATAATTGTCCAATCGCGTAGCTGCTTGCTAGCTGTCGAGCGAATTGGGTGTGCGGAGAACCCCATGTTTCGACAACGTTGGTCTGCGGCTTCACATGCTAATTCCATTTATGTCCGCTCACTCACTTTCTTGCGTGGCACTGGGTTCCTGCTTGCGGCCGGCCTGGCGCTGACCCAGCCGGCGCTCGGCGCTCAAGCTCGCCAGAGTAGCGAGGCGAGCCCCGCCCCTTCCAAAGAAAAGGGCGCGAGGGTGGTCTGCAAGCGAACCCTGAGGACGGGAACTTTGTCGAGCTTTGAGCGGACCTGCATGACCGCGACTGAATGGGCAAAGCAATCCGAAGCGCAGAAACAAGTCTATGAGGAAGTCCAAGGTCGAAAAGGCGCATCCGTCTGCTCTTCGACGGGCACGGGGTCCGCGGGCCCTGACTCAGGGATAGCTGGAGCATCTGCTCCCGGTTGCTGAAAAGACCCCTAATGACCGATCGACAGTTCAGGTTCGCCTATTTTACGCCGTCCTACGACGATACCGTGGCATTTTACCGCAACGGCCTTGGGATGTCCGTCATTGAGTCATGGAACCGCTCTGCTGATGATCGCGGAACCTTGATTGGTGCCGCGTCCGGCCTCATCGAAGTCCTCGCCCTCCCCAAAGGCGAGAGCGATCACTTGTTCGACAACCGGCGCCCCCAGGGCGCGTTCATGGTCATTGAGGTGGAAAGGGTCGACGACCTCTACCAAAGGGCGCTTGCAGCTCACCTTCCGATTCAGCAGAGCTTGCGCAACCAGTCCTGGGGACATCGAAGCTTCTGCGTGCGCGAGCCGAATGGCCTGACCTTGTACTTCTTCAGCGAAGAAAACGAACCGGCCCAACAGTGGTGAAGCGACAAGACGTTCAGATCCGTCACTCAACCGAAGAGGACGGCGAAGCGCAGGTCTCGATCTGGCGATCCTCCGTCGCCGATACCCACTCCTTTGTCTCGCGCCGCGATCTCGCAGCGATTGACCTGGAAGTTCAGCAGTTTCTGCCGGAGATGCCAGCCTGGCTGGCGCTGGATCAGTCCGGACGGCCGATCGCGTTCATGATCCTCAGCGAAGGTACCATCGAAGCTCTCTTCGTTGCGGGCGACCAGCAGGGCTGCGGTGCCGGACGGGCCTTGGTCGAACACGCAATGCGGGGCGCAAAGAGCCTCGCAACGGTCGTCAACGAGCAGAATGAGCGGGCTGTAGGGTTCTATCGCCGACTCGGATTCATCACGGTCGGCCGTTCACTGAACGACGAGCAAGGTCGTCCTTATCCAATCCTTCACATGCGATGGGACGGCCAATAGGCAAGCCGTTGAGCTTCACACAACTGCGGACCGCACCGTCTCGATCTGCAGCTTGGCCAGTAGGTCTGCATCGGCATTCGCCTCCGCGTTTCGCGTCGTGAGAAGCTTGTCGCCGTAGAAGATCGAGTTCGCCCCGGCCATGAAACAGAGAGCCTGCGTTGATTCCGACATGCTTTCTCGGCCAGCCGAGAGACGAACGACCGAAGCAGGCATCAACAGTCGTGCAACGGCGATCGTGCGGACGAATTCCAAGTCGTCGATGCGAAGATCCGCGCTCTCCTTGATGAGATCACCGAGCGCAGTCCCCCCGATTGGGACGAGCGCGTTGATCGGTACGCTCTCGGGATGCCGGGGCATTGTCGCAAGCGAGAAGAGCAGGCCGATGCGATCCTCGCGGCTCTCCCCCATTCCTAGGATCCCGCCGCAACAGACGCCAATGCCCGACCTTCGAACATGCTCGAGGGTTTCCAGCCTGTCGTCATAAGTCCGGGTGGCCGTGACGGTCTGATAATAGTCTCGCGACGTATCAAGATTATGATTGTAATAATCGAGCCCAGCGTCGGCGAGGCGGCCTGCTTGCTGCTCGCTCAGCATGCCAAGCGTCATGCACGTTTCGAGACCCAGTGCTTTCACCCCTTGGACCATCGCGCAAACCGCATCCATGTCGCGGTCCTTGGGACTTCGCCACGCAGCGCCCATGCAGAAACGCGAAGCACCGGCCTCCTTGGCCTGGCGGGCAGTTTCGAGGACCGTCTCGACGTCCATCAGCTTCTCTGCGCGAACTCCCGACGAGGCGAATGCCGATTGGCTGCAATAGCCGCAGTCCTCGGGGCAACCGCCGGTCTTGATCGACAGGAGCGTCGCGAGCTCGACCGAGTTAGGCTTGTGATGCTTGCGGTGAAGGACCTGGGCCTCAATCAACAAATCGAGAAGCGGCCGTTCGAACAGCTCCGCAATCTGGGTGGTGGTCCAATCGGTGCGGATGCCCGCCCCTGGAAGCGTCTCGTCTCTTCGCATGGGCACCGCCTAGCCGGAAACAATCATCGCGCAAGGGCGACGCAGCTGAGACAATGCTCAGCTGCGTCAAGAGCGCTTGCAGGGGCATCGAGGAATGCGCTCCTGAACGATAATTCGCTCGGATCGGTCGGAAGGCTACAATGTGCTCCGGGGATTTGCGTCAATCGTCACAATCAGCTCATCGCTGAACCAACGAGCGAGCATTCCACCAGCGGCATTGATCGCACCCTCGGCACCAAACCGCAGCCGGAGGATCTCGCACGCATCAGCGAAACTGAATCCGTGCCTGAGCGCCGATATGACTTGAAATTCCCAGATCGGAATCGATCGAAAGCAAGGGAGAAGATCTTGGCGCCAAACGAGCAAGGCATGCGGTTCCGACGACAAGGTCGCAGGTGAAGGGGTCGACTTCTCCTCGAGCGACGCCCAGATCTCGGCCGCGTTCGAACGGGCTACTGAGATCCTGAGTGACGATACGAACACGACGCGGGCAGCATCCCAATCGACTCCGTCCAGACTCTCGATGTCGACCGGCTGTTCATCGTCCGCAACGAGGGCCTCGGCCATTGCCCAATCGAGCCATGCGAGCTCGGGAATTTCCGGATCCTGCGGAAACAAGATTTCGACCGTCTCTGGGAAGTCATGACCGTAATGGTCCAACGTCCAACTGTGCGGAAAATGAAGGGCGATGTGCGCTTCAGCGGCTCGATCGAATTCTGAATCGCCAAGCCAAAGCGTCAGATACGGAAATGCAGTTCTGAGTGAGGATCGAAGCTGCTCTCGATAGTTGTTCCTATAAACGCCGAGCCCGTCCCCGTTGATCGGCAATCCATGAAATGGATGATCGTCACGAACAGACTCGCAGAACCTGCGCTGCAGTTCCTGAAGCGTCATCAATTCACAAAAGCTCGGGCTTGCCCGGCAATCGCACGCGCCTGATCAAGTTCGGCCAGGAGCCATTCGATGGGTGGAATCTCATCGTCGCGCTCAATCATCGTTGCCGCCTCGGGGAAGAGGCTGACTGCCGATCGATAGAGATCCCACACAGCGGCGCAGACGAGCCGGTCATG
>Ga0163163_10003774_pt1 | contig 12907 bp, 11 predicted proteins | sample S65metaG_FD_119766 | JGI IMG/M metagenome (GOLD analysis project Ga0163163, IMG submission 119766) | Switchgrass rhizosphere microbial communities from Kellogg Biological Station, Michigan, USA - S6-5 metaG | ecosystem: Host-associated > Plants > Roots > Rhizosphere > Soil | place: USA... | reverse complement strand
CCTTGGCGCTCCTTCTGAAAGTCATGGTCTCTCCACCGACTCACTTGTTCGAATGCACTCGTCGGGTAGACGTTGGCTTTGTCGAGAATGTCGCTGCCAGTGATGAAGGTGCCATCGGACCTTACAGGTTCGAATGCCAGCGCAGATCACGCAAGGTCGAAGCGATCAAGGTTCATCACTTTGTTCCAGGCCGACACGAAATCACGCACGAACACGTACTGCGAGTCGCCGCACGCATAGACCTCTGCGATGGCACGCAGCTGGGAGTTCGAACCGAAGATCAGATCAACGACAGTGCCCGTCCACTTGAGTTCGCCCGTCGCACGGTCGCGTCCCTCCAACACGCCTTCCGACGAGCCGGACTTTTGCCACTTCGTGTGCATGTCGAGCAGGTCCACGAAAAAATCGTTGGTCAATGTCTCGGGGCGTTTGGTGAACACGCCGTGTTTGGCCTGCCCTGCGTTTGCGTTCAGGACTCGCATGCCACCGACCAGCACCGTCATCTCGGGAGCAGTCAGTTTCAACAACTGCGCTTTGTCGACCAGCAGCTCCGAGCCATAACTCTCAAAGCCCTTGCGGACATAGTTGCGGAAACCGTCAGCCATTGGCTCGAGCACGGCGAACGAATCGACGTCGGTCTGTTCGTGCGAAGCATCCATGCGCCCCGGTGTGAACGGCACGGTCACGTCCTGGCCGGCTTTCTTCGCTGCTGCTTCGATGGCGGCGCCACCGCCAAGAACGATCAGGTCGGCCAGGGAAATCTTCTTGCCGCTGGATTGCGCCGCGTTGAACTCCTTTTGAATCGATTCGAGGATCGAAAGAATCTTCGCGAGTTCGGACGGCTGATTGACAGCCCAATCTTTCTGCGGCGCGAGACGAATGCGCGCGCCATTGGCGCCGCCGCGCTTGTCGCTCCCGCGAAAGGTCGACGCCGAGGCCCACGCAGTCGAGACCAGTTTGGAGATGGACAAGCCCGAGGCCAGTACCTTTGCTTTCAGCGCCGCGACATCATTCGCATCGGCCAGCGCATGGTCGACAGAGGGGATCGGGTCCTGCCAGATCAGCACTTCCTTCGGCACGAGCGGGCCGAGGTAGCGCGCACGCGGGCCCATGTCGCGATGCGTCAGCTTGAACCAAGCGCGCGCGAATGCATCGGCGAATTCCTGCGGGTTCGCCATGAAGCGGCGCGAGATCTTTTCGTACGCCGGATCCATGCGCATGGCCATGTCGGCCGTAGTCATCATAGGCGCGTGGCGCTTGTTCGGGTCGTGGGCATCGGGCACGGTGCCGGCGCCCGTGTCGCCCATGGGCTTCCATTGATTCGCACCGGCGGGGCTCTTGGTCAGTTCCCACTCGTAGCCGAACAGAGTTTCGAAATAACCGTTGTCCCATTGGATCGGGTTGGGAGTCCACGCACCCTCGATGCCGCTGGTGATCGCGTCGCCACCCTTGCCGGTGCCGAAGCTGTTCTTCCAGCCAAGACCCTGCTCCTCGATGCCCGCGCCTTCCGGCTCACGACCGACGTGGGCGACATCGCCGGCACCGTGCGTCTTGCCGAACGTGTGACCGCCGGCGGTGAGCGCCACGGTCTCCTCGTCGTTCATTGCCATGCGGGCGAAGGTCTCGCGGATGTCGCGCGCCGAGCCGAGCGGATCCGGGTTGCCATTAGGACCTTCCGGGTTCACGTAGATCAGGCCCATCTGCACGGCGCCGAACGGATTGGCGAGTTCACGGTCGCCGCTGTAGCGCTCGTCGCCTAACCACTTGGTTTCCGCGCCCCAATTAATTTCGTCCTCCGGCTCCCAGATGTCGGGCCGACCGCCGCCGAAACCGAACGTCTTGAAGCCCATCGATTCCAGTGCGACGTTGCCGGCGAGAATCATCAGGTCGGCCCAGGACAGCTTGCGGCCGTACTTGCGCTTGATCGGCCACAACAAGCGGCGCGCCTTGTCGAGGTTGCCGTTGTCCGGCCAACTGTTGAGCGGCGCGAAGCGCTGCGCACCCGAACCGCCGCCGCCGCGACCATCGGCGATGCGGTACGTGCCTGCGCTGTGCCATGCCATGCGGATAAAGAGCGGCCCGTAGTGGCCGTAGTCCGCGGGCCACCAGTCCTGCGAATCCGTCATCAAGGCATGCAGGTCCTTGACCACTGCATCCAGATCAAGGCTCTTGAACTCTTCGGCGTAGTCGAACGCCTCGCCCATCGGGTTGGACAGCGAGGACTGCTGGTGCAGCATCTTCAAGTTCAGTTGATCGGGCCACCAAGCTGCGTTGGTCTGCGCCTTGGCCAGTGCGTGACTGCCGCTGCCAGAGAACGGGCACTTCGATTCGTTTGACATGGTTCTCTCCTGGGTAGTTTGCACCAAATCTCTCAGTGCACTTTGCAGTAGCGGCGCTGATATAAGAAGTTGATATTACTGATCGCCTCGATAGCAATCGTCTATCAAAAAAGGGGGCGGAGGAGTTCGAGGCCGGGCCTGCCATCCGGACACAGCTGGCACGTTCGCCTCAGCGGTCATCGGCCTCCGCCACGCTCCACCATGAGGCCAGCAGCGACATGGCCGCTAAGGCCAGCAGCAGCGTCATGGCTGGCGCCGACAGCTCGCCGCTGACCCAATCGCGCCAGCCGGCATGCAGCAATGGCGAGAACATCAGACTCAGCCAGCACGCTGCCGTTCCCGCTACGACACCTGCCCACAGCGGCCACGCCATTCGCTGGCGGCGCGGCGGCAAGCGTTGCATCACGCGTTCGCTGAAACCCTCGTCGCGCACCGGACCATCGAACTGCTTGCGCAACAGTGCCTCGATCGCATCGTCGTGCGGGTGACTCATGATGTTTGCTCCTCAGTGGCGGTCTCGTTCCAGGCGGCCAGCCATGCCTTCAGTTTTGCCTTGCCGCGGGTCGCGTGGGTTTTCACCGTTCCCAGCGGCATCGCCAGCACAAACGCTGCCTCTTCATGACTCAGGCTCAGCTGCACGCAGTGCAGCAGAACCGTCTGCTCGGCAGTGGACAGTTGCCGCATGGCGCGTTCGAAATCCACTTGCAGATCGACCGAGTGCGGCGCTGCCGGCAGTTGTTCCGCCTCGCCTTCGTCCGCATCGCCGGCAGGCCACGACCTTTTTCGTGAGGCCTGCAGGAAACACGAATAGGCAATGCGGTAAAGCCACGTGGAGAACTTCGCCTCTCCACGAAACTGATCGAGCTTGCGCCAAGCCAATAGAAAAGCTTCCTGCGCCAGATCGTCGGCCGCGGCCTCATCGCCATGCAGCAGGCGCCGCAATTGCGCGCGCACGATGCCTTGGTGCCGGCGCAACAACTGCTCGAAAGCCCGACGATCGATGCCCAGCAGTGCCCGGGCCACCAGCGACTGATCGATGCGCGCTTCGGCGGCGCTGTCAGCCACGCCGGTTCAGCCACCAGCTGGCGAGGTAGCCCAGGCCGGTCATCAGCGGTAGCAGGCCAAGCCCCCACAGGCTGTTGACGCCCAGGCCGTTGTCCAACCGGCCCGGCAAGGCCAGGAACATCGCCATCAGCCCAAGACCGCTGCCAATAAGCACCAGCGCCCGGCGCCGTTCGCAGTAGGCGACATGGGGCTCGGTGAACAATTGCGGCGGCAGTTCCACGCCCTTGTCGGCCAACTGCAACAGCGTGTGATAACGCGCCTGCGTTTGCTGCGTTCGATAACGCAGCACGGTCCATGCGATGAGCACGGGCGCCATCATCACGACGAGGGGAATAATGAGGAAAAAGTCCATGGTCTAGCTCCAGAGTGAGTTGCTTATATGGTTGGATTGATCGGCCTGATGTGCTGCAAGGCGCTCAGGGTTTCGCGCCCTGCGCGGCGAGCAGATCGGCGATGGTCTCGGCAAGCATCCAGGTTTGCGACGGCCCTTCGTTGCTGGTCAGCACTACAGCAGCTTTTGTCTCCCAGACCATCGCCAGGTTCGCATCCGTGCCTTCGATACCGCCAGCATGCCCGCGAATGTGGCGACCGTGCGAGAGGCGATCGCCAAACCCGGCCGCATAGCCGCCGGGGCCGGCCGGCACTTCGTCGTCGAACATTTTCGTCAGTGTGTCGGGTTTGACCAGCTTGCCGTCGCGCAGCGCTGCGGCAAAACGCAACAGGTCGGCATTGGTGGAGTAGCCGCCGCCCGCCGGGCCGCCCTTGAAGCCGATTTTCATCGCGCAGCCTTTCCACTCGGTCGCGAGCGGTCCTTCCTGGAAATAACCGGTGGCCAGCTTCGGCGTGACATCTTCCAGAGAATCGAAACCACTGGCGTTCATGTCTGCCGGTGCGAAGACGTGCCGCTGGATGTACCCGAAATAGTTTTCGCCGGAGACATTCTCGATGATGCGGCCGAGCAGAACGTAGCCCGCGTTGCTGTAGTTCCAATTCTTGCCCGGCTCGCTGACCTTGGGCTGGCGTGCAATGAGCGGCAGATAATCGGACGCATCGATGAACTTCTCGCGCTGCGCAAAGAATTCCGGCACCAGGAAATCACCCAGGCCTGCCGTGTGGTGCAACAGTTGCCACACGCTGATCTTGCTTGCCGCTTCGTGATCGGAATACTCGGGCACCAGCTGGGCAAGCGTGGAGTCCCACGATAGTTTGCCGGCTTCGACGAGTTGGGCGATAGCCACCGCAGTGAACATCTTGTCCATCGAGCCGATGTGGAATTTCGTCTGATGAGTCACCGGCACGCCGAAGCTGCGCTCGGCCAGACCGCGACATTCGTCGAACACGGTTGTGGCGCCGTCCATGACCGTCAAGCAACCGGAGAAATCGGACACGCGCACGAGCTGATCCAGAGCGGTGTGGATCAGGCGCACCATGTCGGTGTGCGATGCCGCTCCTTTGGGCCACGCTGCATAGAACGCGGGGTCATCCATGGGAACCATATTCGCCTGGCCGAGCTTGTCGGGATGTTTCGCATCTGCGGTCAGGAAAAACAATGCCCATTTTCCGGTGCGATGCCCTTTTACGGCCAGCACGAGCAGGCCGGGTTGGCGCGGATCGGTGCGCACGTCGGTCAGCTCCACGCCGCCACTGTCGCGAGCCGCTGAAGCCAGGCCCGCTATCAAATTCGCCTTGTCGTCCGCTTCGACGGAGGACGACAAGACCCCGGGCGCCCATTGCCGGATCTGCGCTGGGGTATCGGTATTGACGTGGTGGATCAGCTCGCCGCCGAGTTTGCCCACCGGCGTATCCGGCAAGGTTGGCGGCGCGGGACTGGCAATGGCGAACGAAGAAGTGAGAACGATGGCGGACGCGAGCAACGCAGCCCAAAAACATCTGCGGGCGCCGAACAACGGGATCTGGATGGAAGGTTTCATCTACTGCGCTCCTGTGCATGTCCGTCCACCATCTGCGGGCGGAGGACTGGTCGGTTGGTAAGGGTTTGGCGGACCGCGGTACTTGCGGTGTCTTAGGCTTTGATGCGCCCAAGAGCACAATTAGATTCAACGCGAGCCGACGAAGTGATTGCCGTGGTCAACGACCAGGCGCGTTGGTCACACGCCGTTTTCATACGAGGAGTACGATTGCGCACAGCACGTAATGCCGAGCGCCGACCACATGAGTAATGGCCATCTGCAAACCCGACTCAGCCGCGAGCACATGTTCCACGCGCTCAGTGAAGCCGCCGAGCTTGAGCACTGTTTGATGTGCACGTATCTGTACGCGGCGTTCTCGCTGCGCACCGATGCGCAGGACGGGTTGACCACTGCGCAGCTCGACGCGGCACGCCGCTGGCGGCAGGTGATTCTGCAAATCGCCAACGAAGAGATGGGCCATCTCATCGCGGTGTGGAACATCATGTCGGCACTGGGCAGCGCGCCCCGGCTCGGACGCGCCAACTTTCCGCTCGATCCCGGGCTCTTGCCCGCGGGCCTGGTGGTGAAGCTGGCGCCATTCAATCGCGAGACGCTGCAGCACTTCATCTTCCTGGAGCGGCCGGCTGATTCGGACGAACCCGATAGCGCGGCATTTGCTCCCGAGTTCACGTTCGAGCGCGGCGCCGATTCGCCGCGGCTGACGCCGATGGGAGTCAATTACCAAACGACGGGCGAGTTTTACGACGTCATGACGAGTGGTATCACGCGATTCGTCGAGCAGGCCGGAGAGAAGACCACGTTTTGCGGCGATCCCGCGCTGCAGCTGGATTCGACCGACGCGGCGCTGCCCGGCATTGCCAAGGTCATTTGCCTCAAGACCGTGTTGCAGGCGTTTGCCGCCATCGTCAGACAAGGCGAAGGTGCGCCGACGTCCGCGGAGAATTCGCACTATCAGCGGTTCGCTGCCATTCGGGCCGAATACGACGATCTGCTCAAACAAGATCCTGCGTTTGTTCCGGCATTTCCCGCAGCAACCAATCCCGTATTGCGACGCCCGCCCAGACCGCAAGGCAGAGTCTGGCTCGAAGACGCGCGCGCGATCGCCACCTGCGACCTGGGCAACAGCATGTACGGCTTGATGCTGCGGCTGCTGGGCCATTGCTACGCCGTGCCGAACAGCAATCCGGAAAAAGCGCTCGCCGTCGAACTTTCGGTCGGCCTCATGCACGCGCTGGTTCCATTGGCCGAGCGCGCCGCGCGGCTTCCTGCCGGGCCGTCGAATCCGCAATGCAATGCGGGTCTGTCATTCGTCGCGCTACGCGATGCATCGCCGCTGCCTGCCGGTATCAGTGCGCGCCGCTTCTTCATCGAACGCCTGACGCAACTTGCCGATGCGGCAAAGACGCTGGACGAGACAGGCGATGCCCGCACGCATCAGGCGGCGTCGATCCTGTCCAAGCTCGCACGTCGTGCAGGCGCGATGTTCAACATGTCTGCTTCACCGTCCCCCGCCGTCGAGGTCTCTTCCATGCCTGCACCCGCGAACGATCCGAAGGCGCCAGCCCGTTCAGTCCATGACGGCATCGAAGAAGTCGAAGGCGAAAAACTCACGCTTATTTATGAAGGCAAGCTCTGCATCCATTCACGGCATTGCGTGACCTGGGGACCCAAGGTGTTTCTGGCGAACGTCGAAGGGCCATGGATACATCCCGATGCCATGGATGTGGAACGCGTGGCCGAATTGGCTCACGTGTGTCCATCCGGCGCCATTCGCTACCGCCGCAAGGACGGTCATCCCGATGAGTCTGCCCCGCCGGTCAATCTCGTCGCCGTGCGAGAAGCCGGCCCGTATGCCTTCCGCGGCGATCTGCGCATCAATGGCGAAGCCGCGGGTTTTCGCGCAACCCTGTGCCGCTGCGGCGCCTCGAAGAACAAGCCGTTCTGCGACAGTTCGCACCATGAAGTGCATTTCGATGCCAGTGGCGAACCGGCAACGGGCGATCAAACACAGATGCTGCCGGTGCGCGACGGGCCTCTGCAGATCGATCCGCAAATCAATGGTCCGCTGCAGATCAGAGGCAACTTGGAAATCACCGCGGGAACCGGCCGCATGGTCGCGAGGGTCACGACGGTTCGATTGTGTCGATGTGGCGCGAGCAACAACAAGCCGTTCTGCGACGGCAGCCACACCAGGATAGGATTCCAGGCGGAATGAGCCGCTTGCGCTTGCGGCGCGCGCGCATCGACGAGTTTTACACTGAGGCGGTAATGTCCCCTTCCGGCTCGATCTCGCCTGTGGCCCTGCGCATTTCAAATCGCCACACAAGTCCGTCCTCGGGATCGTTGAATTCGCCGACGTGCTCGAAACCGCATTTGGCCAGGATTCGTTGTGACGCGCTCGAATCCGGAAGGGTATGCGCTCGAACGACTTTGATCTCATTGAAGGAAAAGGCGTAACCCACCAGGGCCCCTGCGATCTCCGTAGCGTACCCGTTGCCGCGATGATCGACGGCGATGCCGTAGGCAATCTCAACCACGCCATCGGCGGGCGGAGCCTTGAACATTCCTGTGCCCACGATCGCGCCGGATTCTCGATGTTTGGCGGAGAACCCGTGCACCCACGGGTCAGCGGTAGTTGACGCGCGGAAACGCGCGAGCCAATCCGCCGACAGCTGCGCCTTTTCTTGCGGATTCATCGCATCGATCATGGCTTGAACGTCGTCGCGAGTCTTCTGCACGAGTTCCAGATTCACAGTCTTCATGAGTTCCCCGCCCTTGACCTAACGGTCGCGGGTTAATTGTCGCAAATCGGTACGGCGAGATGCCAATCCGCAATTCGCGCGATCATGTGACAGCGCACGCGCTCTACTCGAAACCGTCGGAGAACAGCCGGTGCGGGCCGACGTAGACGTGATCCATGTTCACGGTGAGCGGAAGGCTGAGCAGGATCGGATAGGTGCTCAGTGCATAGCTGACGCTTTGCGCGCCGCCCGGCAGCGCAAAGTCACTCAGACTGTGCAGATTCCAACCGAACCTGGGCTCGACAGTGTCGCTGGTTTGGGCATGTCCCAGGTTCGTTCCGGTACATCCGGGCTGATCCCAGATATTGAGGATCAGGCCGACGAAATAGGAACTGGCTGCCTGTTTGGCTGCATCATCGCCAAGCGAGCGCACGACGGCGTCGATGTTCTGGTTCGCGATGTCCAGGCATCCTCCATCCAGATGGGTTGCCCCGCCCAATCCGCCAAAGCCTGCCGAGCCCGCCGTGGGTGACCCGACGGTGCTGTCCCAGTATGTGGCGGAGCCATTCGTCCAGCCGCACAAACCGTGGTCGAAATCGGCATTGATGACACCGGGGATGGGCGTCGAGCCATCGTGCAAGTGCAGTTCGGCGTGATCGAAGTACGCGGTGGAAGCCGTAAATGGGCCATAGTCGATCCTCGGTGAAACCGAAACACTCTGCACGGACGGCGTCAATGCATAGCCGGTCAGCGTGTATACGTTCCAACCGGAGATCGTGTCGCTGGCCGCCGCGCGGACGGCGGCGATGTAGCCCGACGCACAATTGAGTTGATCAAAAGTGGACAAGTATACGGTGATCGCCCCCGCCGTGTTGCCGCAAGTGTCGCCCTTGCCGCGAATCGACAGGTCGACGCTCTGCCCGCCTGCAATGTTGGCGCATTGATACATATCGCTCGAAGCGCCCGTGGTTGCCGAGACGTCGAGCCTCGCAGATCCCGTAGCAGGAGATCCGTTCGTGCCATCCCAACCGGGGGGGAAGTCTGAACCGACCGAGTGATTCCAAGCGGAAACGTCGGTGTCGAAATCCGGATTGGTGAGCAAATTGGCCGCCGATGCGGACACACCCCAAGACAGCAGCAACGCGAGCAGAACGCGTGCGGAGCGAATCATGTACATCCCCCTGATATTAATTGCCGATCGTAGCATGGCGTTGCTGCCGCGCGGCGCTCGCCGCGATGTCCAGCGGTAGCGCTGCGCTGTACAAGTAGCGGGTTCCTAGTGACGGCTGGCGTAGGCGAAACGAATCGCGACGAGCCCAAGCGTGAACCAGAATGCTTCAACGACGCCCGCTACCGCAATAATGCCAAGGCAATCGATTACCTGGCACTCGGCGTCGCGAACTTCCACGAACCGACGGTTCCGGACGACGCGACTTTTGTCGATTCCTTTGGTGGATAGGATGTCATGATCTCAATGCACCGCCATTCCAGAGCAATCCGCTTGTTCTGTTGGGTTGTCGTAACGCTTTCGCCCATGCTTGCGAGTGGCGTCACGCGAGATCAAGCGGCTGACCTCGGAGTTTCTTTTATGGTTCAGCCCAACACATATCTGCTTCCGGGCTCGGTCGGCTCCGTCATTGTGACTGTGACAAATCATGGCCCAGACACTGTGTCTGCGTTTGTCGTGCATTCGAGCATTTGGGCAGACGGCCAGCAGATACTCCTATTTCCAACCCCCGAAACTCAATGCGATTTTGGGTACGGGTCTTACGACGGACCGGTACTCTATTACTACGCCTCACTCCTGTTTCAATCAGCCCCGCTCCCCCCAGGAGCGCAGCAAAGTTGCACCATCGGGTTATCTGTTTACCTGAAAGCTTCTGGTCAATACGCGCTGAATTTCAATGTAAGTATCTACCAAGATGGGTTCACCGATCCAAACCCCACCAACGATCTGGCTCGACCTGTAACTTTGTATCTGTCGCCAATCTCCGTGCCCGCTCTAGGCAATTTCGGACTGTTGCTGATGGCTCTGTTGATCGCACTCTTGGGATGGCCAACTGTTCGGACGTTGAACGGCTACTGTGCATCACCCATACTGCGGTATGGGGACGGCTTGAGTTTCCTATGCTCAGCGCGTCGGCACCGGCATGAAGATGACGTTGCGCGAAGTCGGGGTATAGAAAGCCGGCATTTGTGCCAATTCAATTCAGGGGACTAGGTATGAAGACGAAATTACCGTGGCTAGGTTTCCTCAGCCTGTTTTCCTGTTTCGTCCACGCGCAAACCGTCATCAACACTAACCACCCTAACAACAACGGAAATGGTTCCGTCACATTCGAAGTTCAGAACACGAATGCTTACGACATCGTCATCATAGGAGCTCAGTGTCATCTTGGAACAACTCCAACCAATAACATTCAGTTGCTTTATAACACCAGCCCTGATGTTGACACTGCGCCTCCTTGGAGTTTTGGTGTCGTAGGTGCTGGCCAGAATGGTTGGATCTCCGCAGGAACCGGTGTCGTATCCAATTCCAACACGGCAAACGGAATTGTCAGTGTCTTATCCAATTTGTCGCTAACAGTTCCGGCTGGCGCTACGTATCAACTTGGTCTGTCTGCAACGACAATGCAGTATTCCACCTTGACTACCGGAGCAGGTATCAATACGTTCTCGGCAGGTGGCGTGAACCTATTCACCGGCGACGGGATTTCTTGGGGAGGAGTCTCCTATCCATCCACTCCCGCAAACTACCCACGTGGAATAATCGGCGGAATTACCTTTGTTCCCGCCATTCATTTTGTTGTAAGCGCGCCGGCAACGGCCACCGCAGGCACGGCATTCAATTTCACCGTGACCGCGAAGGATGCCTCCGACAACGTCGTGACTGGCTATACGGGCACGGTGCACTTCACAAGCACGGACGGTGCGGCAGCGCTACCGGCCGATAGCACGCTAATCAACGGCACGGGCACGTTCAGCGCGACGCTGAAGACGACTGGCAGCCAGACGATCAGTGCCACCGACACGCTGACTACGGCAAACACCGGCACGAGCGCCCCGATTGACGTCGGCGCCGCCGCTGCGACGCATTTCTTGGCAAGCACTCCGGCCAATGCGACGGCAGGAGCAGCGTTCACCTTTGCCGTTACCGCCCTGGACCAGTTCGACAACACCGACGCCGCTTATGCGGGAACCGTGCACTTCACGAGCACGGACGGTGCGGCGGTGCTACCGTCCGATAGCACGCTGATCAACGGCACGGGCACGTTCAGCGCGACGCTGAAGACGGCTGGCAGCCAGACGATCAGCGCCACGGACACGCTGATTGCGGCAACCACCGGCACGAGCGCCCCGATTAACGTCAGCGCCGGCGCGGCGGCGCACTTTGCCGTATCGGCACCCGCATTTGTGAAGGCAGGCACTGCCTTCGCCTTCACCGTTACCGCGCAGGACCAAAACAATAACACGGCGGTGGGTTATGCCGGTACCGTTCACTTCACGAGCAGCGACGTCAACGCCGCACTTCCTGCCGACTCGACGCTGACCAACGGCGTAGGTACTTTCTCCGCAACACTCGCCACGGCGGGCAATCAAACGATCACCGCCACCGATACATCCGCCCCATCCATCACCGGCTCGTCGGCTGCGATCGCCGTCCGAGGCAACACAACTACCATCATCAAGTCGCTGACGCCACCGGGGCCGATTACCTTGGGAAGCTCGGTGATTGTCACCGTCAGTGTCACCTCCGCCACATCGGGTATCGGCGCACCAACCGGCTCCGTAACCGTGAGCGACGGATCCGGAGACACGTGCATGATTGTGTACCCAAGCACCGATCACTGTACGCTCCAACCGACTGCCATTGGCGGCAAATCAGTGACGGCGTCCTACGTGAGCGACAATAGTTTTCTGCCGAGTACCAGTGGCGCAACTCCGCTCTCCGTGACCCCGCCGTCCTATCTCGTGAGCGCAAGTTCCAACGGCAGCGGCGCGATTACTCCCGCGTCGCAATACGTTGCCGACGGCAACTCGGCGAGCATGACACTTGCACCCAGCCAGGGCTACGCCGCCGCGGCCTTCGGCGGCGACTGCCCGTCAGGCACGCTCAGCGGCAACATCTACATCACCGGCGCCATTTCTGCCGACTGTAATGTCTCCGTTACCTTTGCCCTTGCCACACTGAAATTGACCGTGACCGATAACCACGCATATGCGCAATACGGCAGTGAGGTTAATTATGAGATTACGCTCGGAAATACCACAGGCACCGACGTCAACGGGGTATCGATCAGCGCCACCGGGCCCTCGGGTTTGGATTTGGCTAGCGGCCGATGGGAATGTTTCGGCGAGCACTGCACGCCGAGCGGCGTGGGTCCGTTCACGGACGCAGGCGTGACTGTGCCAGCCAATGGTAACGTCACATGGCTGGTAACCATCCCGGTACTCGAAAACGCACCGGGGACGACGATCGACTACGTCGTGTCCGTCACGGGTGCGGGCGTGATCGCACCGCAAACCGACAGCGACACCCTGGTGCTCTTCCACGGCGGATTCAATGTTCCTTATGCCGATGGAGCGCAGTGATCCGAGAAACCTTGAAATGGCCGCTTTGCTGAAATCATTGTGAGTATCCGGAGTCCGCGGAGACGCGAAACGCGGGCGGGTCAGAGAGCATTTCTCCACAAAAAAGGGGGCGGAGCACGCCCGGCCCGGAACCTGCTAGGCTTGCATTCAGTTGCATCCGCAGGGGACATTACAGGGGGCAGTCATGCGTGGTTCGAAATCCGTTTTTGTGCGTTACGGCGCGCGCGTCTTGGTGTTG
>Ga0163163_10003772_pt1 | contig 12909 bp, 12 predicted proteins | sample S65metaG_FD_119766 | JGI IMG/M metagenome (GOLD analysis project Ga0163163, IMG submission 119766) | Switchgrass rhizosphere microbial communities from Kellogg Biological Station, Michigan, USA - S6-5 metaG | ecosystem: Host-associated > Plants > Roots > Rhizosphere > Soil | place: USA... | reverse complement strand
TCTGGTGCCCCATCACGCTGCTGCTGACCAAGGGCTGGCATTTGCCGCCGGCGCCCAAGCCTTCGAACCTGGTGTTTTCCGAAAGCGCGCAGGGCTGGCTGCAAGGCACCTTCTGGATGCAGATTCCGATGGTGGTAATCATCATCGCCTTCGGACATTCGCTGCTGTCGATGAGCGGGTTTGAAACCCTGGCGCAGGTGTATCGCGAAATCGCGTCGCCCAAGATGAAGAACCTCAAAATCGCCGCGAACCTGACCTGCTGGTATGCCGTGCTTTGCACCGGCGTGATTTCGCTGTTCGCGGTGATGATTATTCCCGACAACGTACGGCCGATGTACATCAACAACCTGATCGGCGGCCTGGCCATGAGCCTCAGCGGGCCGTACCTGTTGAAGCTGGGATTCCACATCTTCGTGGTGATCGTGGGCGGGCTGATTTTGTCAGGTGCGGTAAATACGTCGATCATCGGCGCCAACGGCGTCTTGAACCGGGTGGCCGAGGACCGCGTTCTGGTCCCCTGGTTCCGCGAGCCGCATAAAAAATACGGCACCACCTTCCGCATGATCAACATGATCACGGTCCTGCAGTTGGCGACCATCATCTACAGCCGCGGCGACATGACCATCCTGGCCGAGGCGTACGCCTTCGGCGTGGTGTGGAGTTTTTTCATGAAAGCCCTGGGGGTAACGGTGCTGCGCTTCCAGCGCACCGATCAGGAATACAAAGTGCCGCTGAACTTTCGCATCGGAGGGCGCGAAATTCCGGTCGGCCTGGGTGCAACCACGCTGGTGTTGGGAGCTGTGGCCATCGCCAATCTGTTCACTAAGCAAATCGCCACCAAGTATGGCATTGCTTTCACGCTCGGGTTGTTTGTGATGTTCACCATTTCAGAGAAGATCAACTTGCGGCGCAAGCAAACCGAGCCCAAGGGGATGGAGCAGTTTAATCTGGATCATCAGGCGCATATCGACGGCGGGAGCTTGCATGCACGGCCGGGGTGTGTGCTGGTGGCGGTGCGCGACTACAATCGCATGGAGCACCTGAAACGCGTGCTCGAAAAAACCAACCTGCGGCGCTACGACATCGTGGTGATGACGGTACGCACCATTTCGACTGGCGCCGGCGAATACGAATTGGCGGATAACCAGATCTTCAGCGATTACGAAAAAGAGCTGTTCAGCCACGTGGTGGAACTGGCGGAGAAGGAAGGCAAGCCGGTGGAATTGCTGGTGGTGCCGGCCATAAATCCTTTCGACGCGGTGGCGGATACGGCCAGCCGGCTGCGCGCGTCGCGGCTGGTGACGGGCGTGAGCTCGCGGATGCCGTCGGACGAACTGGCGCGGCAGATCGGCCTGGCCTGGGAAAAACTGCCGGAGCCGCGGCATGCGTTTTCGCTTGAGGTGATCAGCCCGGACCGGCCGTCGATCTTCGTCAATCTGGGTCCGCATCCGCCGCGGCTGTGGCCGGAGGATGTCGAGTTGCTGCATGACATCTGGCTGAAGTTGAGTGAAGCGGAACAACTGGGTGCGCGCCTGCACCACCGCGATATTGTAGGCGTAGCGCTGCGGCGGCTGCGCAACGATCTGGAGCACGTCGATCGCGACCAGGTGGTCGCGGAAGTTCAACGCGAGCTGCGCCACGATTAGCGCGCGAGAACAAACTTAACACTCGAGGGGATGAATGGCGATTAAAGTAGGCATCAACGGCTTCGGCCGCATCGGTAGAAACGTGGTTCGGGCGGGATTGCATAACCCGAACATTGAATTCGTCGCGGCCAACGATTTGACGGACCCGAAGACGCTGGCGCACTTGCTGAAATATGACTCGATTCTGGGGCCGCTGCATGGCGATGTGAAGCTTGAGGCGGATGCGATTGTGGTGAACGGCAAACGCATCAAGATTTTCGCGGTGAAGGACCCGGCGGAAATCGATTGGTCGAGCGTGGGCGTGGAAGTGGTGGTGGAATCCACCGGGCGCTTTACGGATGCGAAAGACGCGGCGAAGCATCTGCGCGGCAGCGTGAAAAAAGTCATCATTTCGGCGCCGGCTAAGAATGAGGACATCACGATTGTGCTGGGCGTGAACGATAGCGCTTACGATCCGAAGAAACACAACATCATTTCGAACGCGTCCTGCACTACCAATTGTCTGGCTCCGGTGGTGAAGGTGCTGTATGAGAAGTTCGGCATCGAGAAGGGTTCGATGACGACGATTCACAGCTACACCAACGATCAGAACGTGCTGGATTTTCCGCACAAGGATTTGCGGCGGGCGCGCGCGGCGGCGTTAAACATGATCCCGACTACTACTGGGGCAGCTAAGGCGATTGGGCTGGTGATGCCGCAGTTGAAGGGGAAGTTAGATGGTTACGCGATGCGTGTGCCGACCCCTAACGTTTCGGTGGTGGATCTGGTGGCGGTGACTACTAAGAACACGACTACTGAGGAAGTGAATGCGGCCTTGAAGGCGGCGGCTGAGGGGGAGCTGAAGGGGATTTTGGCTTACACGGAAGACCCGGTGGTTTCTACTGACATGCTGCATAATCCTAACAGTTCGATTGTCGATTCGGATCTCACGAAAGTGCTCGGTGGGAATCTGGTTAAGGTCGTGAGCTGGTATGACAACGAGTGGGGGTACTCGATGCGCGTTGTCGACTTAGTCGAGTTTTTGGCTGCGAAGGGACTCTGAAAAAATAGGGACGGAGACTGAGTTTTCGCCGCGCACGGTGATCGAAACGGATCAAGAGTGCGGGCGGCAAAAATCAGGCTCCGTCCCTATTTTTTGGATTACGGCATTAGTGAATTCTTCGGTGGAGGCGTGACCGCCTACGTCGCCGGTGGTGTGTTTTTTTTCGGCGTACACCTTTTGGATCGCGGAATGCAGGCGGTTGGCGGCTTCTAGTTCCTTCAGGTGGGTTAGCATCAGGACGGCGGATAACATCATCGCTGTGGGATTCGCTATGCCTTTGCCGGCTATGTCGGGGGCGGAGCCGTGGACGGCTTCAAACACGGCGTGGGTGTCGCCCATGTTGGCGCCGGGGACGATTCCTAATCCGCCTACCAGGCCTGCAGCTAAGTCGGAAACGATGTCGCCGTAGAGGTTTGGCAGCAGGAGAATGTCGAAGGTTTCGGGGCGCATTACTAACTGCATGGAGGCGTTGTCGACGATCAGCTCGTTGTAATTTATGTGCGGGAAGCGCGCGGCTACTTCGCGGCAGCAGCGCAGGAACAGGCCGTCGGCCAGCTTCATGATGTTGGCTTTGTGGATCGCCGTCACCTTTTTGCGGCCTAGCTGATCGGCGAATTTGAAAGCGTATTCAGCGATGCGGATGGACGCGGTCCTCGTGATGACTTTGATACCGGTGACGACGTCGGGGATCACTTCGTGCTCGATGCCGGAATACAGGTCTTCGGTGTTCTCGCGGAATATCACCATGTCGATATTGACGTCGGAGAAGCGCGAGGCGATGCCGGGGAGCGAGTGCACGGGGCGCACGTTGGCGTAGAGATCCAGGCGCTTGCGCAGGGCGACGTTGACGCTGGCGAAGCCGCCTCCGATGGGGGTGGCGACGGGGCCTTTCAGGCCGACACGCGTGCGGTTCAAACTATCTACGACGCTTTGCGGGAGCGACTCACCGGTTTTGAGAATAAGAGCGGCGTTTAGCTCGGCGATTTCCCAGCCAATGGAAACTCCTGTGGCGTCGACGGCGCGGCGGGCGGCGTGGGCTACTTCAGGGCCGATGCCATCGCCCGGAATAAGAGTTACGAGATGCGACATTTTTCTTCATTGTAGCGAGCGGACACACTTCGGCTCTACCAATTTTCAATTTTTTAAATCGTTTCGCGGTGGGCGGCGTTCGAACGCAACCCACCGGAGCAGTGAAGTAAACGGGCGGCTACTGGTCTTAGAAAAGTAACGAATGAACTGGCAATGCCTTCTCCCTTTCACCTTCGCGGTAACCTTGCGCCGATCTCGCGACACTTGTATATACCAGAGAATCGATTCTCTTCCTGTCCCGCTCTTCTCCCAATGTTTTCGGAGCGGCTAGCCTGTCGTTTCCGACGGGCACGGATTCACCAAATCACAACGATCAGCCTGCGCAGGCTTGTACTGCGCTTTGATTATGCATGGCGTGGGCGGGGATGGCGGCGGAGCGAAATGGGAAGTATTTGAAAACGCCGGGATTGCAGTTGGATTGATAATGGTGTCGACGCCTATGACGGTGCAGATTTTCGGCTTGAAAAATTCGGCGGCGACGCGCGCGGCCGAGCGGTTCTTTAAAGAACGCCGCGTGCTGTTTCAGTTTGTGGATCTAAAGCGGAAGCCTATGGCTCCGGCGGAGATCAAACGGTTCGTCGACCGCTTCGGTTTGGCTGGACTACTGGATAGTGAGGGCAAAGTCTACGCCGAAGCTGGCTTGAAATATTTGCGGCTCACGGATGGCGACCTGTTGAAACGGATTGAGCAAGAGCCGGGGCTGTTGCGGCTGCCGTTGGTTCGCTCCGGCAATCGGGTCAGTATCGGGGCCGATGAAGATACCTGGAAGGACATGCTGGCGGGGGTCCCATAAAATAAGCAGTGGGAGGGCTTATGGCGCGTTTTGTGGTTCTGGTATTTCTCAGTGCCTCGTTGGGTTTGTGGGGTCAGACGGCGGCGGACGATTCCGCTAAAGAGATTGCCCTCCTCAAGCGGACAGTCGCGGATCAGGAGCGGCGCATTGCGAATCTGGAAAGGACTGTGAGGTCGCTGCAGACTACGGCTGTCGCGGCGGCAAGAACGGTGCGGCCGAGTTGGCGAAATGTCGAGGGGTGGACCGCGGTCAAAATCGGGATGTCACGCGATCAGGTGGTGGAAATATTGGGTGAGCCTAAATCGACGGACATCGTGATCGATCGGCAGACGCTGTTCTACAAAGATGCTGCGGATGTTGGCAACGTGGTGATCACGGATGACCGGGTTTCGGAAGTCTCTTCTCCCCGGTTCCAGATTTTCGTCACGCTGCCGAAATAGAGTGGTCGCGATGGACGGCGTCTGGCGAGAAGGCTGGCGTGCAGACTGCGATGTATTCGGCACCGCCGTCCTCAGGAGTGGTGTAACGGACCCAATCGCCGGCGGGCGCCACGAAGGCTTGTCCAGCCGTGACGTTGATGGCGCCGGTCCGGGTTTCCACCCGGACCGTGCCTCGCAGCACTAGAGTGTACTCGTCGAACTCGGGGGTTTGCCCCGGCTCTTGCCAGCCGCCTGGACTCACCATGCGCGCGATGCTTAGCGCGGCGCTTCCGGTGTTCAATCGCCCCACGTATTCTGCGATGCGCTTAGGCGGATGGCCCGCGGCGGCGATCATCGTGAGAGTTTCTATCAAGCCCATCATCATCAACCTTCGAGGAGATGGGAGCCGTGGGTGATGGCGGCGCCGGCACGAAGAGCGGCGGCGACGTGGATTGCCTCCCCCAGTTCCTGCTCGGTTACACCGGCTTTGAGAGCCGCTTTGCGGTGCAGTTCAATGCAGTACGGGCATTGGGTGGTGAGAGCCACGGCGATGGCCATGAGCTCTTTGTACTTCTTGGGAATGGCTCCGTCGGCGAGCGCTGCCTTGTCGTAGGCCCAGAAAGCGGTGGTGGCCTCCGGGGCGAGTTTGTCCAGTTTGGGTAGCCTGCTTAGTTTGTCGATGGAATACATAGTTTTGGTTTCCTTTCAATTTTGATTGCGGCCGCGAGTGGCAATCACTTCAAGATATTCCGCGTCGACTCTGGTGGTGCCGTCGACCGCCTGATTATGAGTTGACCACAGGCTGACCAGTTCGTGCCGCAGATTTTCCTGGCCCGCGGCGTCGAGCGATGCGAACGCGCGCGACATGGGGCCATAATTGGTGCGGAAAAATTCCACTACCGCATGCGGAGGGAACGGATAGTTGAAGTGAAACAGGTGATGCGTGAGCTGTAGACGGGAAATCCCTTCGCGGAAGCGGTCGCTAACGGCAGCCTCGTCTCCCCACAATGCTGGCGAGGGCATGCCGGAGGGAGCGATGGGTTTGGCAATCGCTCTGAACATTTGCCCAATGAATCCGCCGGGGGTCCAGTTCGCCATCACGACCATGCCGCCGGGGCGGCACACGCGCGTGAGCTCGGCGGCGACTAGTTCCGGGCGTGGCGCGAACATGGCCCCGACCAAGCTGACGACGGCGTCGAATTGTGCGTCGGCGTAGGGGAGCGATTCGGCGTCGCCTTCTTCAAAGACGATCGCCAATCCTTCGGCGGACGCGCGGGTGCGGGCTTTCTCGATCCAATTGGTGGCAATGTCGCAGCCGGTGACGCGGGCCCCGGCGCGCGCCGCAATCAGGGCGAGTTGCCCGGCGCCGCAGCCGACGTCGAGCAGCCTGGTTCCGGGGGCGAAGTGGAGGCGGCGGAAGAATTGCTCCGACCCCTTCTCCATGTAGCGCGAGAAAAGGTCGTAGTCGCCCGACATCCAGGTGGCTTTCAGGCGAGTCTTCAATTGATCGAATTCGGTACTTGTCCGTGTCTCAGTTGCAATCGCGTTCATTTTTGTCTCTCTCTATTTGTTGTCTGGAACCGCTGGTTTGCGGTCCTGGTTTTACTATGCGGCGGGCGGGGGTATGAAACTTGATCCAGCGTCCCGCATTCTTGGCACGGACGCCCAGTTCGGTTAGCCTTATGGGTAGGGTGATGGGGATGGATGTGCTTTCCGAAGTGTTGCGCGCGGTGAAGCTCGAGGGCGCACTGTTCTTTAACGGGGAGTTTTCCGCGCCGTGGTGTCTCAAATCGGCCCTCTCGCCGGCGGTCGCCCACACTCTTTCGCCGGGAGCGGGGCATCTCATCATCTTCCACTTCTTAACGGAAGGTCGCGCCTATGCGCGGCTGCCGGAGGGGCGGCGCGAAGAGTTGGGCGCGGGCGATATCGTCATTTTTCCGCATGGCAACGCGCATTTTTTAGGCAACGGATCTCCCGAAAAACCGGTGGATTCATTCCAGACGTTTGCGAAGAACCTGACGCAGGGGCTGAAGGTCGCGCGCTTTGGCGGGGGCGGGGAGACCACGAAATTCGTGTGCGGATTTCTGGCGTGCGATCCGCGGTTGAGCGAGGTTTTTTTAGCGGGCTTGCCGCCTATCTTGCGAGTGCCCGCGGTTAAGGATGCTTCCGGGCAGTGGCTGGAACATGCCATCCGCTTCTCGGTGGGCGAGGAGGGCGGGTCGAACGCAGGCAGCGGGCTGGTGGTGGCGAAGTTGTCGGAAGTGCTGTTCGTCGAAACTTTGCGGCGCTACATTCTGGGGCTGCCTCCGGGCGAGACCGGCTGGCTGGCGGGGGCGCGCGATCCGGTGATCGGGCAGGCGTTGGCTCTGCTGCACAGGGAGCCGGCGCATCCCTGGACTATTTCGGACCTGGCCAAACGCGTGGGGCTTTCGCGCACTCGCTTAGCCGAGCGCTTCCGGCATTTTCTCGGCGAGTCCCCGATAGCCTACCTGGCGCAGTGGCGGCTGAAGCTGGGGGCGGAGATGCTGCAATCGACCGAGAACAGCGTCGCAGAAGTTTCGGCGGCGGTGGGCTATGGGTCAGAAGCGGCCTTCAATCGCGCGTTCAAGCGGCAGTTCGCTTGTCCACCGGCGCATTTCCGCCGCAGCCGGAATACTCTCAAGAACGCGGCCAGCTCCGCAGGTGTTTGACGACCATCCCCCCGAGCAGGGGTATTTTGCTACCCCTCGTTAGTCGGGGCCTCATTAATTTTTCCCCTCCTTCCGATAGAAAAGAACAGTATGAACCAACGCGTCGAGCCGCGATTCAAAACCGACACGAACGTCACGCTGCAATTCGCGAATAAGGCGGAGCAAGTTCCGGCGCGCATCGTGGATGTCTCCGGACTGGGCTTTCGAATTTGGGTGGAGCAGCCCATCGCGGTTGGGGAAACCCTACAGATCAATGCCGAGGACCGTCGTTTGCTAGTGGCGGTGCGGCATTGCGGCCCCACTGAAAACGGCTACTTCGTGGGCGTGGAACGGATCGATAAATGGCTGCCTGGGGAAGCACCTGACAATTCGGCCGTGTTGGGGCGCCCACAGATCAAAGGGGATGTCGACCCGTTGCGGGTCGTGGCGCTGCGCAATCGATTTTCGAAGCTGAGCGCAGGAACGGATGGGCGGCGCAAAGTGATGCTGGGGGGAATTGCAGCGGTGTTCGGTCTGGGGGTTCTCGCGCTGATTTGGGGTGGAGTTCGCGGGTCCAGCCACACCACCGTTCCGCCACCGGTAATGGAAAAGCAAGTAGAGAAGACTAAGCCTGAGCCCGTGGCCAAAAAGAAACCGGTTGCGAAAAAAGTGGCGACTCCGGTAGCGAAGCACGTGATCGCTAGCAGCAAGCCGCAGACAGTGGCCCACGCCGTTTCAACCTCCGTGGTGCCGGCATCGGTTACAGCAGCATCGTCGGGTCCGTTGCAGGTGACGTTGCACGCGTCCGAGCAAAGCTGGGTGGATGCATGCGCCGATGGAAAGCTGATCATCTCGAAAGCTTTTAACGCCGGGGAAACGGGTCAAATTACGTTTCTGAAGGTGGCGACGGTGCGCGCCGGGAATGCCGGTGGGCTTGAGATTTCTTTTGGGTCGAAACCAGCGGAACGCATGGGTGCAAAGGGGCTCATCCACATGTGGAAGTTCACACCGGCGGGACGCCAGGAGGTCCCGCCGAATTCCGCCAGTGCCTGCACGGTCCACTAGCCTTGCGTTTGTGCAATTCTCTTGTTAATGGGAGACAAGCAAGCGCAGGAAACCGCGGGACAGAAAATGACCGCTACGGCGGCCGGAGTTGTGGCGGGCGTTACACTTCTTGCTGCGATCATCGGTATCAGTTCGACTAGTTCTTCCATGCTGGCGAAAATAGCGTCCTCATCGCCGGAGGAAGTGAGCAAATCTGCGGCGGTGCTTCTACCGCAACGGCAATCTGTGAAGGCTACCCCACAAGCGCCTTTGCCTCGGTTGCAGGGCAAATCGCGGATCGCGATCAAAGCTAAACAGGGCAGTTGGATCGACGCCTGTGCCGATGGGCGCACCGTCTTAAGAGAATATCTTCCGCAAGCAGGCGCTGCCGATCTCGGGTTTTCGAACGTCGCGGTGGTGCGCACGGGCAACGCGGGCGGCGTGGAAATTTCAGTCAACGGTACGTCCACGGGACCCGTGGGGGCACTCGGAGAGGTTCGCGTGATTCAATTTGACGCCAAGGGATTTCACTTCCTGGAGCAAGGCGATCCAGGAACCGAGTGCGGGCAATAGTTCAGGCGCGAACGGCGGGCTGTGGGTTTTCTTCGCCGGTGAGCAATTGAGCTAACTCGCGGAGGTCGGCGCCGGTCGCTGCCGGGGGATCCGCAAGAAACGCGGTAGTGGGAGCGCTGAGCGATTTGCTCTCATATTTCAGGCGGTACATACGGCGGTCGGCTTCCTTGATAAGAGATTCCGCGTCTTGGCCGTCGACCGGATAAAACGCGACGCCGACACTCATGGAAAGACAGGGCTCTCCGCAAATGGTGAGGCCCGCTTGCACCGCTACCTGGCGCATTCTTTCGAGCTGGGTGGAATAGTCTCCTTGCAAGCCATGCAGCACGACCACGAATTCGTCGCCGCCCATGCGGGCTAGATAATCGTAGCCGCGGCAGGCGTCGCGCAAGCCTTTGGCCACGGAGCGCAGCACTTCGTCGCCGGTGAGGTGTCCGAAGCGATCGTTGACTTGCTTGAAGCCATCGAGGTCGCACACCAGCACCCCGATCCGGGAGTTCTCGCGGGCGGCGCGCTTAAGTTCCTGCTCCAAATGCAGGGCGAGCGCGCGGGCATTGGGGATGCCGGTGAGGTGATCGGTTGCGGCAGACTCCTCCACATTCTGAAACTTCAAGGCCGCTTCGATGGCCGGGCCGATTTGCAGGCTGGCTGCCTCCAAGATGCGGAGATCGTCCTGGCTGAAAGCGTTGCGGTCCATGTGATAGAGCGTGATGACACCGGCGGTTCCGCCCTTGCCCTCGAAGGGCACGGCGAGGGCCGTCTGCAGGTTATAGAGGATCTGCGAATTGTTCGAGTAGCAGCATTCTACCGACACGTTGCCGTTCAGTATGGGGTTGCGATGCTGGGCGACCCAGCCCGAAAGCCCTTCGGCTAGCGGAAATAGTCTCTTGGTGAATAGCGCCTCATGCGCGCCTAGAAAATAAATAGGCTCGATCTCGCTATCGCGGCGGATATAGATTCCCATGGTGTCGTAGCCGATTTTCTGGCTTAAACATTTGTGGATGGCTTGCGCCACTTCATCGAGGCGTGCCGCGTGCGCCAGCTCGGAGGCCAAGGCTTGCAGGAACTGAGTTTCCTGGCGGGCGGAGATGATGGGATCGAGAATGCCACTTTGGGCCACTGCCTGCGGATGAAGCTGCAAGGCCGTGGCGGGAGGATGTCCTATGGTTCCGCGCGCCAGTTGATCCAATTCCACGTAGCGGCGCTGCAGAATCGAAATGATGGTGGGGTCGTAACTCTTGCCTTCCTGGCTGCGGACCATGGCCATGGCTTCGTCGAGCGGGAGCGCGGCGCGGTAGGGGCGGTCGGAAGCGAGAGCGTCCAGGCAATCGACGGCCGAGAGAATGCGCGCGCCGATGGGAATGTCGTCTCCGCTAATTCCAAACGGGTAGCCACTGCCATCCCATTTTTCATGGTGAGTTTTGACGATGTCGGTGACCAGCTCGGGAAAGTGCATGCGCGTCAGCATCTCGGCGCCGATCAGGGCGTGGGTCTTCATCTTGTCCCACTCGGGCGTCGTCAGGGAGCCGGGTTTGAGCAGAATGTGATCCGGGATGCCAAGCTTGCCGATGTCGTGGAGCAGGGCGGCGACGTTCAACGCCTCTAATTCTTCTTCGGTCAAGTGCAGTTCGCGGCCGACTGCCAAGGCGTAAACCTGCACGCGGCGCAGATGCATGTGCGTGGTCTGATCGCGGGCGTCGATGGCGAGCGCGAGGGTTTCCAGGGTATTGCGATGGAGCTGCGCGAGTTCTTCTTTGCGCTCGACGACGGCGTCGCACCAGCGGCGGTAGCCGCGGTCGAGCGTGAACAGAACCGGAAGAGCGATGAGGGCTGGGTGATAACCGGTACGGACGCCGGCGCACTGAACCAGATACGCAAGATAGGCAGTGGCGACAAACCACGGTAGCAGTGGCCGGTATTCGTTGTTGTAGGTGGTGAGGCAGGGCTCCTTGGGTTTCGTCAACAACATGGCGGAGAGCCCGCAGTTGGCCATCAGGACAAAGGCGCCGGCGATGATGGGCGCGGGAAAGATCGGGTTGGTTGCCAAGTGGGCGACGGTACTGTAAGTCGGCTGCGCCGCGGCGACGCCAATGGTGATGCTGGCAATGGCATAGAACAGGCCATAAACGTCGGATAGGCGGCGTACGGCGCGTACTTCGCGCAGCAGCGTAATGCTGATGGCGACGAACAGCAGCTCGGGCAGAGTTAGATCTTCGATGCCCAGCATCAAGAAAAGAAATCCGGCGGGCAGGACGCTCTTGGTGGACGTCAGCCGCAGACCGAACGCCGCCAGGTTAGCGCAGGCCAAGTAGACTAAAAACTGGCCGGGATGGCCCATGCCCGCTTGCGTAAGAATAACGATGCAAGCAAGTACGCCTAACACTCCGTAAACGACAGCCCAGGCTCTCACATTCCTGGTCTGTCCCAAGGACGGGGATTCGGCTTCGCGTGTGAACTCGCCGTCGAGCACCATGCGACGGACTTCCCATTGTTCGGGGTACTGTACGATGCGAGCCACCTGCATGGTCTAAACTAGCCCCCCATTGGACTAGTAGGAATGAGAAGAACGGTTCAAATTGAGAGGGCACCGACTTACTAGGAGAACGGTACTGGGTTTGGCATCGCTCTAATGGTTGGCCTTAGCTGAAAGTAATCATCCTAGCGTGGAACTTAGAAGTTTCTTAAGGGCCCTTAGATCGAATAGGCTATTGTGGCGTAACGCGCGGCAGGGCAATCTGGACATACAGAGGAGTTCCATGAATACCATTACCAGCGATAGCTTCGGCGATGCTAAGGTCACCGAATACTCCCATAAAAAGTTGCTGTTGCGCGTTGGCCGCGAAATTCCAGTGGGAACGACGGTCAAAGTGCGGCTGGAAGGGGCATTATCGCGATGGAAGGTTTTCAGCTGCGTCTCGGACGTCAATTGCTTCCACCTCGGCCTGGAATTGGCGGACCGCCGGCACTAATGTTTAAAAATGCGGCCAGTTGACACTTGCGGCGCCGACAGGTAGCATCGCCCTTGAAGAGCAGGAGGGTTGCGATGCGGCGATCGTGTTTGCTGTTTGTGAGCGCGGCGATGGCGGTGGCTCAGGTTCCGCGTACAGCGGATGGGCGTCCGGACCTACAGGGGTTCTGGAATAACGCGAGTCTGACGCCGCTGCAACGTCCGGCGGGGTTGGGTAACAAGCAATTCTATACCGCGGCGGAGGCGGCGGCTTACGAGAAGTCGCGCCTGGAGGAAGTGAATCGCGACCGGCGGGACGGGTCAGGACAGGCCGATGTCGAGCGCGCTTATAACGAGGCCTGGTTCGATCGCGGAACGAAGGTTTCGCGGACGCTGCGGACTTCGCTGATCAGCGATCCGGTGGACGGCAGGGTTCCGGCGATGACAGCGGACGCGCAGCAAAAGTGGGCCAAGATTCAGGCGGATTTCGCGGCGCATCCGGGCGACGGGCCCGAGGACCGGCCGCTGCCGGACCGCTGCCTGATGTTTTCGCAAGTCGGTCCGCCGATGATGGCGGGGAATTACAATGACAATTACCAGATCGTGCAGACGCGTGATTTCGTGAGCTTCCGGGCGGAGATGGGCGGAATCGTGCGCGTGGTCCCGCTGGACGGGCGTCCGCATCTG
>Ga0163163_10003770_pt1 | contig 12912 bp, 12 predicted proteins | sample S65metaG_FD_119766 | JGI IMG/M metagenome (GOLD analysis project Ga0163163, IMG submission 119766) | Switchgrass rhizosphere microbial communities from Kellogg Biological Station, Michigan, USA - S6-5 metaG | ecosystem: Host-associated > Plants > Roots > Rhizosphere > Soil | place: USA... | reverse complement strand
GCCTGCTCCGGAGACATGTATCCCGGCGTTCCGACGATAGTTCCGACGGCGGAACCGTCCGCAACGGTTGGCATGGATGTCAGGCTGGGATTGGATGCTTTGGGTCCAACGGCTTTGGCCAATCCGAAGTCGAGCACTTTTACAGTGCCATTCGGAGTCAGCTTGATGTTCGCCGGTTTCAAATCACGATGAACGACGCCGCGTTCGTGTGCGGCAGCGAGGGCGTCGGCGATCTGTCTGGCGACTTCGATCGCTTCGTATGAGGAAAACGGTCCCCTCTTCAGCCTGTCGGCGATGGTCTCGCCTTCCACAAGTTCCATGACGATGCACGCAGATCCTTCCGCGTTTTCGAGACCATAGACCTGAGCGATGTTGGGATGATTCAGTGAGGCCAGAACCTGGGCTTCGCGTTGAAAACGCGATAGCCGTTCGGGATCGGATGCGAAGTTATCCGGAAGCAATTTCAGCGCGACATCGCGCTGCAATCTCGAGTCACGTCCGCGAAATACAACGCCCATTCCACCCTCGCCCAGCGGCGCGGTGACCTCGTAGGGGCCAAAGCGTGAACCTGGTGAGATACCCATAGACGGGGGATTATACTGACGGATTGCTTACCTTGTGCCCCCAAAAGGTAGCAGGGACTGGATTTCGAGCGCAGAGTCAGGTGAACCGCGGGAACTAAATCGTTCGGAGAACGTTCACGAGTTTCGAACTGATCTCAATTTTCGGGATTACCGCAAAAGCGCCATGTTCCATCAACTGGTTCGGGGCCGGAAGATTGTCGGCGAAATCCCCGGAAATGATGATGACTTTCGTATTGGGGAATCGCGCATGCACCCGCTTCAGAAGTTCGAATCCGTCCATTTCCGGCATCGTCAGATCCGAAATCACGACATCAATGGGCAGCGCTTCCAGAACTTCGAGCGCATTTTTTCCAGTCGATGCCAGTGTGGGTGTGACTCCCAGCTCCAGTTCCAGAATGAACTTCAGGATATATCGCCACTGCTGATTATCGTCCAGCACGAGAATATTTAAGTTTTTGCCTGTCTTTCGGGAAGGCCATACCATGCGTCAGCTCCTTCGAGCTTAAACATGGGGTATCAGGGGGAATTAATCGCCCGGTCTGGCCGATTCAGGCGTCCGAATGGCGCGATTCGGTCATCTTTCCGCTTCGGAACTGGGATGGGGTCATCCCCGTCGACTTCTTAAACACGTCATTAAAGACCGATTTGGACTTAAACCCGCTTTCCATGGCGATCCCAAGCAAATTGAACTGTGATGAATCCGGGGCCAGCAAAAGTTCCCGCGCTTTGGAAACACGGTAACCGTTGACCAGATCGTAGAAAGTGGTTTTTAATCCACGGTTCAGGATATCGGAAGCGCGATATGGACGGATATCGAGCGCTTCCGCCAGATCCGATAGGCGAAGTTCCGGATTAAGATAAAGTTGCTTCTGTTCCAACACTTCAATCAGGCGTTGCTTCTGTCTCTCCATCTGTTCATCTAAGGGTTCCTCGGGCTGTTCATCGGACTGTTCATGGGGCTGCTGAGTTATCTCCTCTTTCTGTTCCGACACGGACGTTTCTTCCAGAGTTATCTGCGCAAAAACCGGTGAGACGCGAAGTGAAAAATAGGCCAGCGTCATCAGACCAATCAGGGCGACGGATGGGAGCAGGAGCCATACTGGAAAGGATGCCCCAGTGATGACATCCAGTGCATCCACTCCCGTGATGGCATAAACGCCGATCAGCAACGTGCGTAACCAGTTCAAATGGAGAAGCGTGAGATCCGAAATGAATTCCTTGGATTGCTCTGCAAAAACCCGCACTTGAAGGTGGGCCAGAATGAGATATGGAAGCAGTATGACGACCTTGATTGCGATTTGAATCAAATGCGGCTGTCCAATCAACGCGAGACCGAGGACGAAGGGAATGAGATGTACGGCATGCTCTCTTTCGATGCGAAATCCTGGAGTGGTCAGCGCTTTCACATAGAGAAAAAAGGTGGGGATGCCCAGCATCTGAACCGGGAAGGCTGTTCTGGCGAGGATGGGAAAGTTATCGAGCGTTCCCGAAAGCTGAAGTGTCAGCATCGCCTGACGATAAATCGCGCAGAATAGACCGAACGCAAGCAGTCGGTTCGCGGTTGGAAAGGCGCGGCTTGAAAGCAGAGCGGCAATCAAGAGAAGGCCGAGAATCTGCGCCATCCAACCTTCGATGATGAGAGCCTGAACCATAATGACGCGCCACTTCCTGTCGCCGCGATCATTGACTCATTCGGAAAAGGGAACAACTGTATTTTTTGGCAGGCCGGGGAATGAAGTCAGTATCGAGTGATCGCCCAGTGATCCCCATTGGAACACCTGTCCACTCTTACAGTATGGTTCCGTTACAGAATGCCGGAGAATGAGGCCTCACGATCTAACTTTAGAAGGAGCCAATTCCGTGAAACTCATTAGTGCAGCGTTTCTTTGTACAACCTTGATGGCGATCCCCGCATTCGCTCAGACAAAAGCCACTCCCTCCACACCGGCAACGGCGACCAAGGCCCCCGCGGCCACAGCGGGCGCGGCGACCAAGGCTCCTGCTGCCAATTCGTCCGCAGCGGCCAAAGCTGCCGACACCAATATGGAAATTTTCATGGAGAAGGTGAGAGCAGACAAAAAACTGCTGGTGGCGGCGAATATGGGATTGTCCGATGCAGAAGGTAAAGGATTCTGGCCGATTTATGACATGTATCAGGCCGATTTAAAAAGTCTCAACGAGCGGACGTCGGCGGCCATTCAAAGCTACGCCGACGGATATACCAAGAACACCCTGACGTATGCCCAGGCCACAAAATTGGTCAACGATATCCTGGCCATTGATCAGGATGAAGTCGCGATGCGCAAAAAGTATGCAACGGCGCTGGCGGCGGTTCTGCCCGGAAAGAAAGCAGCGCGATACCTGCAGATTGAGTCCAAAATTCGCGCCGGTCTTCGCAATGAGATGGCCGATGCTATTCCGCTGGTCCCATAAGTCCCCCCCTTGCGCTTCGGATACTTCCGCGGACGCTGAAGGTGCGAATCACTTATTCGCACTTTCAGCGTGCCGCAGCTACCGGTTCGTAGAAAACCTCGAGATCTTCCCGGCATCTCCCCATTTTCCCTACGGTTTCGTCGGCATTTTGACTTGCATTAAGTAAGGCCCGACTTTCCAATGGCTTCAATTACAAATTCCGAAGCCAAAGGAGAACAAGATGTTCACTCTACTTACTCGACCCAAGGAAGGGTCGGCTCGGTCGTTGCGCATTGCTGCGATTGCGATTTCGTTCGTGTGTTTTCTGTGCGCGTCGGCAACACCTGCAGTGGCGCAGGGGTTCAGCACGGATGCCCGCATCATCGGCATGGGAGGATCGGATCAATCCAGCGATTCGACGAGCCTGTCGAACGTGACCAAAGGGTATTCGTCTTTTGGCCTGCCATTGGGATTGATTCAGCTCTATCAACATCGCGACTCGTTTAATCCCAGCGACAAAGTCAATTTCAATCCCCTGCTTGCGATTGAAGACCTGTCCAATCCGATGCACATCACATTCGGACGTGAATCCGAAACGCAGGGTGAACACATTGTCCGGGATCTGGTAAACGGAAATCTCAATCGGGACCTGAGTTCGTACAAGGGATTTGTTCCCAAGTCCCCGATGACAATGAGCGGGATGTTCACTCCGGACTATGGCAAAACGATTCGTCTGGTGAAGGTTGGCAAGTTGTACCAGGGCATCTTTGTGGGCGCCGGGCCATACCTGACCGCAAGCACAAACCTCGCCATCGATCCTGCGTTGCTCGCCAACTGGAGCGGCGCTTCGAATTCGATCCCAACGAATGCGTCGCTGTATTTCGACAATCTCACGGAGAGTCAGGCGGCGGTATCCGTCACAGGAGGATATCGCGGACGCTATGGAGCTCCGAAGATGCTGCAGTCGAAAGAAGGGGGCGACAACGATGGCGTCTACGTCTCGGTAAACTATCACTACATTCATGGACTGCACTACGACAGCGATATCAGTAACGCCCGATTTGATACGGATAACGAAGGCCTGATTGCCCTATCGGTACCGGCGCAGCCCCCGGTGGTCGTTGACCGCACGTGGTCGAACTCGGGTACTGGACGAGCAGTGGATTTTGGGACAAGCGTGGTAACCGGTCACTGGGATTTTCATGTCACTGCAAACGGCGTCGGGAATCAGATAGTCTGGGACAACCCTGTTCATTCGCAATACACGCTGGACTTTCTTCTGAACGGCACGAACAGCGGGGTGGATTTCGTCAAAACATCTCTGCCGCCAGCTTCATCTACAATCACGGTGAAACTGCCCGTTCAATATGCGGGAGGCGCAGCGTATCGAGCGAAGAAGTGGATGGGACGCGGACAGCTCGCACGGGGCGTCAACGGACGCGAATATCATTTTGGCGGCGAGTATCATCTCGGTCCCCTCGATCTTCGAGGCGGCGGCCGGGTTGTTCATCAGGTGTTTAATCCAATGGGAGGTTTCGGATTCAATATGACCAAACATCTGGGGTTCGACACTGCGGTATTCAGCACAATCAGCAATGCGCAGCAGGACCGCCGCGCGTCTATTGCGTTCTCGATCCGCGTTCAATAAGGAGAATATCCACCTTGCGGGCCGCCCCGGTTTGCACTGACGGCGCGGTCCGCATCCCCTTCCTGCCGGTCCTTTCTCATCGCGACCTGTTGAAGTTTACAGGATGGCCCACGCACAATAGTTCCGTTTGAATGTGGTAAAAGATCATGTATGTGCAAAACGGAACGCTTCACTACAATCCACGCGCGACGTTTGGCAAGATGTCTGATAGCCGCGGTTGCGATTTTCGCGTTACCGTTATCGGCACTTGCGCAGACTCCCGATGTTCTGACTTCTCCTCCCAACATTGTGGTGCCCAACTACGAAGGAATTCCCGTTGGTCCGTTCGCGGGGCTTGAAGCGAGCGCATACGTGGCGCGTACCGATGATCCTTCGGCCGCATGGTTCAATCCTGCTGGATTGTCGCGGGCAAAAGGTGCACAGATCTCCGGCAGCGCCGGTTTGTATCAATACACAAAGCTGTCACCCACCATTTATCCTGGTGCCGGCAGTTCTGTTGAACACGTGCCCAATCTGGTCGGCTTTACGATGCAAAAGGGACAGCTCACTTTGGGAGCTGCGATCCTGACGCCGGTGTCATGGTCACAGACAACCAACCTGGAAGTTTTTGTGCCATCTGGACCAAACCTGGAGCGTTTCGCCTTTACCGCGGATTCCAATTTTTATCGCAGGGTTATCGCGACTTCGGCCGGCTACGACAGCAAAAAGAAGTGGCGGTTGGGAGGCGGACTGACCTTCATGTATACAAGCCTCAACATGTCGCAATCGATCAGCGATCGTATTGCGGAGCCAACCGGTCTTCGCACTCTCCTCGTTTCATCCATCATCAGGGGATCCGATATGAAGATCGGAGCCGTCGGCGGCTTCCAGGCGGATCTGCGCAGCCATATTCGCGTGGGCGCAGTGCTCCGGACATCCGGGTTCTCCATCTATCGAAGCGGTTCGGCCACGCTCGATGGGACGGATAAGAATGGATCTGCTTCTGAGGGCGCATCGTTTTTTGATCCGTCCGCAGAGTTCCATTACAAGCTGCCGTTCGAGATAACCGGCGCGATCGCATGGGTTACGACTCGAGGCGAGGTCGAAACCGCCGTACACGGCTACACGTCGGTGTCCCCCTACTCCCTGATTTCCAGTCCGGTACAAGCGATCCTTTATCACGACGATGGCCTCGGTGGTCCCCCCACCTTCACAAAGCAACCCTTTGCAGGCCTGACTTCCGCCTCGCGATCGATCGCGAATGTATCGGTCGGCGGACATTACAAGCTTTATGCCGATAGAGAGTTGCGCGTTCATTTTGGTGTCACGTCAGATCTGTCGCCCGTTGCACCAGAGGACCAGGTCTTCGACAGGGTGGACCTCCTTGCATGGACCGTAGGACTCAGCGGAAGATTAGACAAGCTGACTTATGCCGCCGGCTTTAACTACCGCAGCGGCACATCCGATAACATAACGGTAAGGAATTTGATCAGTCATCAGCCGGTAGATACCCAGATTGGCATCCGGACAATGGGGATGATCTATTCGGTTTCTTATCAATTCTAGCGTTCGGCCCCCGGGCCAATCATCCCTTCCATGACTAAACCTCGCGTTACGCTGGACCGCATTTTGTCGCGCGCAGGCATCGCATCCCGTACGACAACCAAAGACTGGATTACTGCCGGTCGTGTCAAGGTGAATGGCAAGGTTGTAAGAGATCCCAATCATTGGGTAGAAACCGGCAAGGATGTTGTTCATTTCGATGGGATGAAGCTTCGCGCGGAAAAGAAAATCTACATCGCGTTGAATAAGCCGACGGGTGTGGTGACATCCCACGGCGACAGCCAGGGCCGCCCTACCGTTTACGACTATCTGAAGAAGCTGGATCGCTGGGTATTTCCGGTCGGCAGGCTGGATATGGACACGTCGGGTTTGCTGATTCTCACCAACGATACCGAATTTGGTGATCAGCTTCTGAATCCCGAATCGAAAATTCCGAAGACCTACTACGTGAAAGTGACAGGAAACATCAGCGACGAATCATATGCCCGGCTTAAGCAGGGGATGGACATTGGAGGAGGAGAATTCACGGGGCCGGCCCTGGTCAGCGAAGTTCGGCGCTCGGAGAAGTACACCTGGTTCGAACTCACGATTACGGAAGGAAAAAATCGGCAGGTCCGGCGCATGTGCAAAACCGTCGGCCACCCCGTTCTGAAGCTGGTTCGAATTCGAATCGGAAACTACGAACTTGGCGCGTTGCCGGTTGGGACGTTCGTGAAACTGGAGGGCGCTGATCTCGCGCGATTGTTGGGGAGAGGCAAGGGCGGTAAGTCAAAACATGTTGGTCCGTGAGTAGCCGGGTAATCTTGGGGAAATGTTCATTGTTCAATGTTCAATTGTCATTTGTCATTTATGGAAGCAGGCTTTTGTTACCTTCCGCAAATGACATTTGAACAATGAACATTTCCCCGGACCCTTAATCCAGATCTGTCATCAGCGACATATTGAAACGGTTCGTGAGATTTGCCAGACCCACAGTAAGATTTAATTCCACAATATCGGCGTCCGAAAGATTCTTCTTCAATTCCGTCATGACTTCGTCGCTGGTTCTGACGGTACGAGTCAGTTCTTCCGCATAACGAAGAACCAATTTCTCCAGTTCTGAAAACGCAGCGCTTTCCGAGGAAGTCGCGATTTCCTGAATCTGCTGGTCCGTCACTCCCGCTCTGCGGGCCGGGCCCTTGTGCCCTTCGGCGCAATAGGCGCAGCCGTTGATCTGTGATGTCTTCAGGTAGGCCAGTTCGCGCAGCTTCGGGTCGAGAGTCCCTTTTACCAGCGATTTGGAAAACACCATATAGGCTTCCAGTGTCAGGGGACTGTGGCTCCACAGCTTCCACATATTGGCGATTTTTCCGGTCTTTTGAGTGAGCTGTGCGAGTATTTTTTCCTGTTCCGGTCCTGCAGTTTCTTTCTCGACGTATCGTAAACGCGCCATGAAGACTCCTTGGTAATTCGAAATAAGCGGTAAGTATAAGCCGTAATTGAAATACCATGATTTTATGGGCGGAACGAATCCCTACATTCCAAAGAACGAACCAGATCCGGCCGATCAGAAATTCAAGATCACGTTTCAACCGATGAACATAACGGTTGAGGTGGATCCGGAACAGATTCCTTATGGAGTGACCGGGCTTCCTGGCAGTATTCTCGATATTGCGCTGGCACACGGAATCGCGATCGACCATTCCTGTGGCGGGGTATGTGCATGTTCCACCTGCCACGTGATTGTGCGCCAGGGAGGGGACAGTCTGTCGGAAATGATCGAAGCGGAAGAGGATCAGTTGTCGTATGCGCCGGGTCTGACTCCGTCCAGCCGCTTGTCCTGTCAGAGTGTTCCGGATGGGACGCAAGACCTGGTTGTGGAAGTTCCAGATTGGAATCGGAATGCGGTTCGCGAAGGACATTAGGAGATTTGGCTGGTCCGCTATACAATCGGCCTCTCAATTCCAGCCCTGAATCCGGGAGTGTAGACATTATGAGAATAGTAAAGCTTCATTGGCTCGGACCAATTGCTGCGTTTGCTCTTTGCACCAGTCTGCTCGTTGCTCAGACCCCCGCCCGGCAGGCTGCGCCGGTTCTGCCGACGCAGGCGGAAGCCTCCTCCCAGGATCCCAATTTCAAACTTTCTTCAGATGTCAATCTGGTCAATATCACTGCTACGGTACTCGATGAACGCGGAACCTACATTGATGGCCTGAAGCAGGAAGACTTTCAGATTTTCGAAGATGGTGTCCAACAGAAGATTTCATTCTTCTCTCACGACCGCAAGATTCCGGTCAGCGTTGGCGTCATGGTGGACATCAGCGGCAGCATGCGTCACAAATTGCAGCAGGCACTGCAGACCGCGCGCGAAATATCACTTGCCCTTTCGGAGCAGGATGAAATGTTCCTGCTGACGTTCAACACGGACGTCGAGATGCGGCAGCGTCTCACCAGCAATAAGGCCCTTGTCGAACGGTCCCTCCAGGGAATTCGTACCAGCGGGGATACGTCAGTTTACGACGCGATCGAAGTCGGTCTGAATGAAATGAAATCAGCACACAATCAGAAAAAAATCATGGTGCTGATATCGGACGGATTCGACTCCCGAAGCAAGCGCACCCTTTCGGAAGCCGAAGAAATGTTAAAGCGCGCCGATACGGAGATATACGCCATCGGCATCGACGACGATGAAAACGACCCACTCGTTGTAGTCCAGCCCCTGTATCACATTTATCACTACATGCTGAATGACATCGCCACGATCAGCGGGGGCCGCGTGTTCCGTTTGTTTACAGGCAGGAGTTACGCATTGGATGGGTTGGCGAAGGTCTTGATGGAAGAGTTGCATCAGCAGTATCTGCTGAGCTACTACCCCGCTCAAACAGCCAATAACGGTTTTCGAAAAGTGGAAGTAAAGGTGGACCAGCTCAAGGGAGAAGTGCGCCACCGGACCGGTTACTATCCGGCTAATGCTGCGCCGACTCTGCCTCTGGGGCGATAATCAGGCCGAAGCGCTCATTTGTTCCAGAAGTCCGATTCGTTTGATTTTTTCGATCAGAGTCGTGCGCTTCAGGTTCAGGAGTTTGGCAGCCAGCTTCTTGTTCCCATTGGTTCTGCGCAAACTCTGAAGAATCAGTTCACGTTCCATATCCGTTACCACATTCTGGAAATTGATTCCTTCTTCCGGAATCTCAATCATCGGAACATAGCTGGATGCGTCGCGGTTTTGAATTTCCACCGGCAGATCCGTCGGCATGATTGCCGTCCGATTGCTGGTGAGCGCCACCATTCGTTCGGAAATATTTTCAAGCTGACGCACATTGCCAGGCCACTCATATGCCATCAACGCCCTCATGACCTGAGGTGAAACTGTTTTCTCCTGCAGCTTGTGCGCATCGCAGAAGTGGCTGATGAATCGCATAGCCAGCAGAGGAATATCTTCCCGACGCTCACGCAGCGGAGGAAGATTGATGGGGATCACGTTCAATCGGTAGAAGAGATCTTCCCGGAAGGTTCCTTCCTTCACCATCTGATCCAGATTCGAACTTGTTGCCGCAATGATGCGGACATCCACCTTGATCGTGGTGTTGCCACCGACACGTTCGAATTCGCGCTCCTGAAGGACACGCAGCAGCTTCACCTGCAGAGACTGCGGCATATTTCCGATTTCATCCAGGAACAGCGTGCCGCCGTTGGCCTGTTCAAATCGTCCGACACGCGTCGTGACGGCGCCTGTGAACGCTCCCTTGACGTGACCGAACAATTCCGATTCGAGCAGGTTCTCCGGAATCGCACCACAGTTGATGCTGATCATTTTCTGTTCTTTGCGAGGGCTGTTGAAGTGAATCGCCTTGGCAATCAGTTCCTTCCCGGTACCTGTCTCTCCCTGAATCAAAATCGTACTCGTCAGCGAGGCAACTGTATCAATCAGCTCAAAGATGCGGTTCATGGCCCGGCCGCTTCCAACGATATTTCCGAATGAGTACTTCTCGCGCAGCTGGCTGCGCAGGTACTGGTTTTCAAAACGAAGGCGACGTTCCTTCAGGCCTTTTCGAACCATGAGAGGAAGCTGAACGAGCTTGAAAGGCTTTGTGAGGTAATCGTATGCGCCCTTCTTGATGGCCTGGACGGCAGTTTCAATGGTGCCGAAACCCGTTATCACGATGCCAATCGTTTCCGGAAAACGGGCAAGGGTGTCTTCGAGAAGATCCACTCCGGACTTGCCAGGCAAATTGTGATCGGTGATCAGCACGTCATAAGCGGTTTGCGAAAGCTTGCTCCACGCTTCTTCCGCCGACGCGACACCCTCCACTTCAAAGCCTTCAAGAGTCAAAATCTCGACAATCGCATGCCGCAGGTCTTCTTCATCATCCACAACCAGAATTTGTTCCCGATTCAAATCCAATGCAGCCTCCTGCTTTCAAAAAGTTACCTATTATAGATTGAACATTAAAGTTTTCAATGGATTTGCCGATCAAAACCTCATGGTCCAGATTTCCGATTTCCTTCCCGGTAAAACCCGACTGCTGATTGTCGAAGACGACAGTGACCTCAGGCTGACACTCTGCGAATACATGGAGACGCGCCGATTCAGTCTCACTTCTGCAAAGAGCGGAACTGAAGCTCTGCGTCTATTTGATTCCGGAAAACAATTCGACATTATCTTTACAGACTTAATGATGCCGCCAGGCCCAAACGGTCTCGAAATTCTCAAAGCCGCACGCGCCCTGAATCCCCATTGCTACGTCGTCATCATGACGGGATATTCTTCAATAGAATCCGCGATCGAATCAATCCGGCTCGGTGCATTCGACTATCTGCCCAAGCCGTTTCAGCTCGTCGAAATTGAAATCATCGCCAACCGCATCATCGAACATCTCTGTCTTCTGGAAGACAATCGACGGCTTTCCCGAAAGCTTTTCTCGCTGGATGAGGACTACGCGACAATCGACGCAAGATTGCAAAATATCGAGGCGATGATAGGCAGCCTGAGTTCCAATCTTCTCGAGAGTCAAAAACACTGACACGTTTGGTTTATTGACACCCGCACGTCCGAAAATCCGTCATAAATTTGGCGTGTGCGGTGTGTGTCCGTGTCAACACACTGTCAAATGTAGGGTCGGATTCGGCCAGGGATCTGCTCTAACGTCCAACCCATTCATGGCAAATCAAGCTCTTAGGGCAAGTTTTGCCTAGTTGCCATCCAAAGGCACGTCAGCTGCTTAAGTCGACGCGTGATGAACGGGAGCAACAGCAGAAGTAACCGTCGACTGAGGACACGCGGAACCGAGTCCCAGTCCCATCTATTAAAAGATCTCGTTCTTACATTTCAAAGTGCATCACAGGCACTCGAGAAGTCCTACAGCGACCTGCAGGATCGGGTTCGCATTCTTACAGAAGATCTTGAACGGGAGCGAGGCCAGAGAATACGACTGGAGCGCCTTGCCGCCATGGGTGAAATGGCGATGGAGCTCGCTCATGAAATTCGGAACCCCCTGGGCAGCATTGAACTGTTCGCCTCCATGCTTGAAGGCGAATATGCCGACCAGATCGTTCGAAGTGTCCGCCTGTTGAATCATTCGGTAACAAACGTTCTTCACTTCGGCAGACCGATAGCGCCTTCACCAAAACAGATTTCCGTGAATACGCTGGTTGAAGGCATACGTTCGCTCATTCAGCCGCTGGCCGCGAAGAAAAACGTTCGGCTCGATGTGGCATGCGACTTCGATTGCACTTTGTTCGCGGATCACGAATTGCTGCATCGCATGCTGTTAAATCTTGTGCTGAATGCGCTGCGCGAAACACCAACCAACGGGGTGATTCGTCTGACCGCAAAACACGGCGTGACCATTGCGGTTGAAGATAGCGGCCCCGGAATTCCGGAAGCCGCAATTTCCCGCATCTTCGATCCGATGTTTACAACACACCGTGAAGGCTGCGGTCTGGGACTGCCCATTGTCAAACGCATTGTCGACAGCCACAACGGTACGATCAAAGTTGAATCGACGAAAAGTGGCACCCGCTTTGTCATCACGTTTCTGCAATCCGATTTGCACAACATGGAGGTTGTGAGTGAGCCGCTTACTTGTAGTTGACGACGATATTCAAATGCTGTCGGCTCTTGAGGCGGCACTGCGACGGAAAGGGCACGTTGTCGAGACTGCTTCGAACGGTCTCGAAGCCGTAGCCAAACTCGACGCGCCATTCCAGGCGGTCATCACCGACCTTCGGATGCCGGGAATGGACGGTATTGAACTTCTGGACCACATCCGCCGAACGATTCCGGAAATGCCCGTCGTGATGTTGTCCGCATTCGGCACTGTCGCAACCGCGGTGGAAGCCATCAAGGCCGGCGCCAATGATTTCCTGGTCAAACCGTTCTCGCAGGAAGCGCTCGATGAAGTGCTGGAGCGCCTTGCGGAATCCCGCCCGCGATTCGGGCCGGAGTCCACGGACCTGATTACCGAGAATGCCGCCATGCGTACGCTCCTTAGCCAGGCTTCCCAGGCGGCAAAGACACAGGCGACGGTTCTCGTTCAGGCCGAAAGCGGGACAGGCAAGGAACTGCTCGCGCGCTGGATCCATCAACAAAGCAATTGTTCCAAAGGCCCGTTTGTTGCGGTGAATTGCGCCGCGCTTCCCGATAGCCTCCTGGAATCCGAACTGTTCGGTTACGAAAAAGGTGCTTTTACCGGCGCCAACAGTTTCAAACCCGGCAAATTTGAATTGGCACAGAACGGAACCATC
>Ga0163163_10003769_pt1 | contig 12912 bp, 9 predicted proteins | sample S65metaG_FD_119766 | JGI IMG/M metagenome (GOLD analysis project Ga0163163, IMG submission 119766) | Switchgrass rhizosphere microbial communities from Kellogg Biological Station, Michigan, USA - S6-5 metaG | ecosystem: Host-associated > Plants > Roots > Rhizosphere > Soil | place: USA: Michigan... | reverse complement strand
TGCCGAACCCACTGCCTCACCCGGCGCGACTGCGACAGGCAGACGATGATGACCACGAGCGCTTTGAACACCGGCGTCACAGCGGGCGGCACGCCGAGGAAGGTGATGGTCGAGGTCAGCGTCTGAATGATGAAGACGCCGACGACCGTTCCGGCGAGCGTGAACTTGCCGCCCATCAGCGAGGTGCCGCCGAGCACCACGGCGAGGATGGCATCCAACTCGATGTTGATGCCGGCGTTGTTCGCGTCGGCGGCCATGATGTTCGAGCTGTAGAGGATGCCGGCGAACCCGGCGAGCAGGCCGCTCAGCCCGTACAGGGCCCAGGTGATGCTGCGCGCCCGCACCCCGGCGAGCCGGCTGGCGGTCGGGTTGATGCCGACGGATTCGGTCAGCACTCCGAGCGCCGTGCGGCGCACCACCAGCGAGACGATCACGATGGCGCCGAGCGAGACGAAGAACGCGAAGGGGAAGCCGAGCGCGTAGCCCTGCGACATGAACGCGTACGGCGTGCTGTTGATCGTCGTGATGAATCCGCCGGTGATGAGCAGCGCGATTCCGCGGCCGGCGAGCATGAGCACCAGAGTGGCGATGATCGGTTGGATGCCGAGCACGGCCACCAGGAATCCGTTCCAGAGCCCGAAAACCAGGGTCAGCGCCACGCCGGCCAGCACCGCGACCGAGATCGTCGAGAGGCTGTTCGGGGTCGGCGAGTCCTTGATGATGGTCAGCGCGACCGCTCCCGAGATCGCCATCTGCGCGCCGACCGACAGGTCGATGCCGCGGGTCGCGATCACCAGGGTCATGCCGAGCGCGATCAGCATGAGCGGTGCGCTGTTGCGCAGGATGTCGATGAACGAGCCGTACAGCTCGCCGTCGCGCACCGTGATGCTCAAGAAGCTCGGGCGCGAGATCGCGTTCACGATGATCAGGGCGACCAGCGCTCCGATCGGCCAGAGCAGCCGGTTCTTCAGCACTCGTTTCACGCGGCACTCTCCTTGGCGATCAATGCGACGACGTCGTCGACATCCACGGACTCATTGTTCTGCAGTTCGGCGATCTTGCGGCGATCCCGCATCACCACGATGCGCTGAGACACGCGCAGCACCTCGTCCAACTCGGAGGAGATGAACACCACGCCGAGGCCCTGCGCGGCCAGATCGGCGATCAGGCGCTGGATCTCGGCCTTGGCCCCGACGTCGATGCCGCGGGTCGGTTCGTCGAGGATGAGCAGCTGCGGTGCCGTCGCCAGCCAGCGGGCCAGCAGGACCTTCTGCTGATTGCCGCCGGAGAGGTTGCGGATCAACGCGTTCGGGTCGGCCGGCCGGATGCCGAGCTGCTTGAGATAGCCCGTGACGATCTCGTCGCGCTGGGCGCGTCCGATGCGTCGAAGCCAGCCGCGCTTCGCCTGCACGCCGAGCGCCATGTTCTCGGCGACGGTCAGGTCGCCGATGATCCCCTCGCCGCGACGGTCTTCTGACGAGAAGGCGATGCGGTGATCGACGGAATGCCGGGGCGTGGTCAGGCGGGTGGGCACGCCGCGCAGCTGGATGGATCCTCGGTCAGCACGGTCGGCTCCATAGAGCAACCGCGCGAGTTCGGTGCGCCCCGAGCCCAGGAGTCCGGCCAGGCCGACCACCTCGCCATCGAAGACGTCGATGTCGACCGGCTCGATCTGTCCGTGCTTGCCCAGCGCGAGTGCGCGGATCACCGGCTCGCCCGAGCGGTCGATCTCGCGTTCGGCCGAACGGCCGATCACGTCGAGCTCCGCGAGCTCTCGGCCGAGCATGCGCGAGATCAGTTGCGCGCGATCGAGTTCGCCCACTTGGTACTCGCCGACCAGCCGGCCGTTTCTCAGCACGGTCATGCGATCTGAGATCTCATCGATCTGGTCGAGGAAGTGCGTGACGAAGAGGATCGCGACGCCGCGGTCGCGCAGCCGCCTCATCACGCTGAAGAGCTGGACGACCTCGCCGCGGTCGAGGCTCGAGGTCGGTTCGTCGAGTACGAGCACCCGGCAGTCGATGGCGACGGCGCGACTGATCGCGACCAACTGCTGCACGGCCAGGGAGTGACTGGACAGCGGCGAGCGCGGGTCGACGTCGAGACCGAGTTCATGCAGGAATTCGGCAGCCCGGGCCCTGGTTGCCTTCCAGTCGATGCCGAACGGACCCCGCACCTCGTTGCCGAGCATGACGTTCTCGCCGACGCTGAGATTCGCGCAGAGGTTGACCTCTTGATAGACGGTGGCGATGCCCGCGTCTTGGGCGTCGGCGGTGCCGCTGAATGCGCGGCGCTCGCCTCCCACGGTGATGGTGCCGGCATCCACCGGATAGACGCCGGTGAGCGCCTTGATGAGCGTGGACTTGCCCGCTCCGTTCTCGCCGAGCAGCGAGTGGATCTCGCCAGGTCGGAGGGTGAAGTCCACCCCGTCGAGCGCCAGCACTCCCGGGAAGGAGATCGAGATGTCGCGCATCTCTACGGCATTCAGTTCGTCGCCCACGGCGTCACGTCTACTTCCGTACTCGAGAGTTGGCAAAACCGGCGGGGCGACGTGATCGCCCCGCCGGTCGTTGCGGTCAGCTGACCGCGCCTAGATCAGTACTGACGGATCAGTACTTGCGGGTGGGCAGAGCAGCCGTGGCCTGGTCCTTGTCGAAGGCACCGTCAACGGCGGTGTACGCCTTGTCGACCTTCTTGCCGGCGAGCACGTCCTTGACGACCGAGGCCACCTTGTCGCCGAGGAGCGGGTTGCACTCCACGACGTAGTTGAACTCGCCCTGCGAGAGCGCGGTCAGGCCATCGTGCGTTCCATCGATGGTGACGATCTTGATGTCCGTGCCGGGGGTGAGCCCAGCGGCCTTGATCGCGTCGAGGGCGCCGAGGCCCATGTCGTCGTTCTGAGCGAACAGCAGGTTGATCGTCTTGCCGTACTTCTGCAGGAAGCCCTCCATGACGGTCTTGCCGTCAGCCCGGGTGAAGTTACCGGTCTGCGAGTCGAGCGTCTTGATGCCGGACGAGCCGATGGCCGAGTTGAAGCCGGTGGCGCGGTCGATGGCGGGAGCCGAACCGGTGGTGCCCTCGAGCACGACCATGTTGGTCGGGGTCGAGCCGGCCTCCTTGGCCGCCCAGGTGCCGGCGGTCACGCCCTCCTTCTTGAAGTCGTCACCGATCCAGCTGGCGTAGAGGCTCGGGTCGGCGTCGATCGTGCGGTCCTCGAGGATGACCGGGATCTTCGCGTCCTTGGCTTCCTTCAGAACGTCGTCCCAACCGGTCGTGACGACGGCCGCGATCACGATCGCGTCGACGCCCTGGTTGATGAAGCTGTGGACGGCGGCGATCTGGTTCTCAGGCTTGTTGTCTGCCGCGTTGAAGATCAGCTTGAAGCCGTTCTTGGCCGAGAAGGCCGTCTTCATCGACTGGGTGTTGGCGGCGCGCCATCCGGACTCGGACCCGGTCTGGGCGAAACCGACGGTGATCACCTTGTTGCCGGAACCGCCGCCGCTACCGCTGGTGGCACATCCGGTCAGACCGAGGGTGACTGCTCCGATGACTGCGACAGCAGCCAGGATTTTCTTCATTCCTCAAACCTCCTTGTTTGGGGCCCGGAGCTATGCCGAGCTGCTGTGATGCATCGCGACTGCGCGCTGCAACCGCAATGTTAGCCTTCACATTTGGGTGGACCGCTACGTCTGTTCGGTAACGTTCCGGTAACGGAATCCGCACGATCTTCAATGAATTGCTGGATTTTTCGCTCGATGCCTTCTGGATGAAACGAATGTGAGGGATCACATTTGCATCACATCGGCTCTGAAGCCCCTCGCGCGCCGACCTCGAACGCGACCCTCGCCGAGGCTCGTCGAAAGGTCTCACGCGCCTAGGCTGGCGACGATGAGCGACACCCCCGATGCGATCCGCGGCGCGGCCGCGAGCCTCTTCGCCGCGCGCGGCTACGCCGGGGTGTCGGTGCGCGAGATCGCCAAGTCGGCGGGCGCCGATCCGGCCCTCGTGATCCGCCATTTCGGATCGAAAGAGAAGCTCTTCCTCGAGACGATGCAGTTCGATCTCGGCCCCCACCTGCTGCGCGACGCGCCGCTCGAGAACCTGGGCGAGCGCTTCATCGAGTTCGTGCTCGACACCGACGAGAACGTGCGTGGCATCTTTCTCGCGCTGCTGAGAGCCAGCGACGGCGCCGAGATCGGATCGCAGCTGCGCGACGCCCACAACACGGCATTCGTCGCCCCGTTGCGTGACCGTTTGACCGGCGTCGACGCCGAACTGCGTGCCCGTCTCGCGGCCGCGATGGTGGGAGGTCTGCTCTACAGCCTGTGGGTGGTGGGCGACGAAGAACTGCTCGCCACCGACCACCGCGAACTCGTGACGCGGTACGGCGGTCTGCTGCAGACGCTGATCACGCCAACCATGTGAACCTACTGAACCGACCAGCCGCCGTCGGACGGCATGATGACGCCGGTCAGGTTGGTGCCGTCGTCACTGAGCAAGAAGGTGATGGATGCCGCCAGCTGTGCCGGTTCGGCGATCGGCGGCAAGGTGCTCATCAGCATCCCGACACGCTCCGAGCCCAGCTCCGACGCGAAGTTGGCCGTGATGTTCGTCGCGACCGGCCCGGGCGCCACGGCGTTGACGCGGATGCCTTCGCCGGCATACATGAACGCCGTGCTCTTGGTGATCCCGACGACGGCGTGCTTCGAGGCCGTGTAAGCCAGGCCCGCGGCGGATCCCCGCAGGGCCGCCTCGGAGGCGATGTTCACGATCGACCCGCGGTGGGCCGCGAGCATCGCCGGCAGCACGGCGCGGGTGAGGCGGAACATGCCATCCACGTTGACCGAGAAGACGCGCTGCCAGACGGCGTCGCTCACCTCGTGCAGCGGCGACATGTCATCCATGATTCCGGCGATGTTGGCGAGGCCGTCGATGCGGTCGCCCGCCGCGGCGACGATCTTGGCGATGTCGTCGGCGTTGGTGATGTCGCCGACCACCGACGTGACATCCGAGTCCCGCAGCGAGCCCGCCAGCTCGTCGAGGCGCTCCTTCGAGACGTCGACGGCGACCACCCGGCCGCCCTCGCGGGCGATTCGGGAGGCGGTGGCGCGCCCGATTCCCGAACCGGCGCCGGTGACGATCACGGTCTTGCCGGCGAACCGGCCCGGGGTGATCTGCTCCGACCAGCCGGCGTTCTCGACGGCCGCGTCATCCGCATCGTCGTCCTCGGCCGGGGCGACCCCACCGTTCGCCTTGGCGACGAGGTCGTCGACGACCTCCTGCTTCAGCATCCCCTGGCTCATCGCCACCAGGCGCTGCAGCGAGAACAGCCTGACCGGGGTCAGTGCGCTCTCGCTCTGCCCGCCCTCGGCCAGCATGGCGCGCAGCAGGGGACCACCGACCGGATGCTTCAACCAGTCGCCGACCGAGCTCTTCGCAGTGAGCGGCTTGTCTTTCTTGGCCATGGGGTTCCTTCCGGTCGAGCGCCGCGGTCGGCGGGTCTTCGGCGATTCTTCGCTCATGCCCCGCTGCTGTCAACTTAGTTGACAGGCGGCGGCACGCGCACGGCGCGGGGTAGCGTCGGAGCATGACACCCACCGATTCCGCGGCCGACACCGTCGCGAAAGCCGAGCTGCTTCGTGCCCTCTACCAAGCCCCCGAGATCGTCCGCCTGGTGAACGTCTGGGATGCCGCATCCGCCAAGGTCGTCTCCGACCTCCCGCAGACCACGGCCATCGCCACCGCCGGTCACTCGATCGCGGCCATGTACGGCTACCCCGACGGCGGGATGCCGCTCGACCTCGCGTTGGAGGGCGTTGCCACCATCGTGCGCGCCACCGAACTGCCGGTGACCGCCGACCTGGATGACGGCTACGCCGAGCCGGGCGAGACGATCCGCCGCGCAATCGCGCTCGGGGTGGTCGGGGCCAACGTCGAAGACCGGCTCAAGCCGCTCGACGAGTCGGTCGCGCGCGTCGCCGCCATCGTCGCCGCTGCCGAGGCGGAGGGCGTGCCGTTCCAGCTCAACGCACGCACCGATGCCATCGCCCGCGGCACGGGGCCGCTCGACGAGCGGGTGACAGAGGCGATCGTGCGCGGCAAGGCCTTCCTGGCCGAGGGGGCGGCCCTCGTCTTCATCCCGGGCCTGATCGACAGGGAGTCGGTGCAGCGCGTGGTCGCCGAGCTCGGCCGCAACACGATCAGCGTCATCGGCATCCCCGGTGCCCTGCCGGCGCAGGACTACGAAGAACTCGGCGTGGCACGGATCTCGTACGGGCCGCTCCCCCAGCGCGCCGCCCTGACCGCGCTGCAGGCGCTGGCCACCGATCTCTACGGAAGCGGCGTCATCCCCAAGGATCTGCCCGCGCTCAACTAGGCTGCGGACGAGCGCGAGGAGGCGATCGGTGAGTTTCGCCACGTGGCTGTGGGGGATCCGCGCCGAGCAGCCGGGCGAGTACCGCCGCCTCATGGCGATGCGCCGCCGGATCTACCGGAGGCTCGGGTCGTTACGCGCCGAGGTGGTGCGCTCGGCCGAGCCGATCGCGTTCGAGCGGCTCGACCGCTCGGCCTTCCGACCCCTGCGCAATGGCGGATCGTGGGGCAAGACACTCGACTGCGCGTGGCTGCGCGTGACCGGCACGGTGCCGGTCGGCGTCGAAGGCGCCCTGGTCATGCTCGGCATCCGCGGCGAGGGCCTGGTCTACGCGGCGGATGGCGGGGTCGTCGACTCGGTCAGCACCGTCTTCCAGCAGGGCGACCTGCCGCACAGCGGCGGCCGGTACCGGCCGGTGCCGCATCTGCCCGTCACGCCGGGGCCGATCGAGTTCTTCGCCGACGTGGCCTACAACGGCTTCCTGCTCTACCCCGTCGGTCGAGGCGTGTTCCACGGGGCGCACCTCGCGGTGCGCGACGACGAGGCGTTCGGTCTGTACTACGACTACCTGACCCTCCTGGTGCTGGCCGGTCACACCGAGGATGCCGCCCTCGAGACCCGACTGCGGGCCGGATTGCGCGCGTCCTTCGCCCGCTTCCGGGCCCACGACATCCCGGGCGCTCGTGCCGCGCTGGGCGGCCTGCTCGCCGCCCACGAGGAGCCGGGCACCGAGTTCGCCGACTTCGAGTACAGCGCCATCGGGCACGGACACCTCGACCAGGCCTGGCTGTGGCCGATCCGCGAGACGCGGCGCAAGGCCGCGCGCACCTACACGCGCCAGCTCGGCCAGATCGACGACCACCCCGACTACCTCTACGGCACCAGCCAGCCGCAGCAGTTGCTGTGGACCAAGCAGGGGCATCCCGCCCTCTACGAACGGATCAAGAAGGCCGTCGCCGCCGGCCGGATGGAGTTGCAGGGCTCGTTCTGGGTGGAGACCGACACGAATATGCCGGGAGGGGAATCCCTGGTGCGGCAGTCGCTGGTCGGCCGCCGGTTTCTGGCCGAGGAGTTCGGGCTGAGCCCCGACGACATGCGGCTGTGCTGGCTGCCCGACACCTTCGGCTACAGCGGCAACCTGCCGCAGATCCTCAAGAAGAGCGGGATGGATTGGTTCCAGACCATCAAGCTGGCCTGGAACAAGGTCACCGTCTTTCCGCATCGCACCTTCACCTGGGAGGGCATCGACGGTTCGAGCGTGCTGGTGCACATGCCGCCCGAGGGCGACTACAACAGCCGGGCTGCCGCCGACGGGCTGCTCCGCGGGCTGAGGCAGTACCCCGAGAAGGCGCTCGAGACGGCACTGCTGGTCTTCGGATCGGGCGACGGCGGCGGCGGGCCCGGCGAGATCCACCTGGAGCTGCTCGACCGCGAGCACAGCCTGCGCGGCCTGCCCAAGGTGGCCTACTCGCGGGCCAGCGACTTCTTTCGGCGGCTCGAGAAGCTGCCGGCCCCGCGCATCACCTATCGGGGTGAGCTGTACCTCGAGACGCACCAGGGCACGTACACGACGCAGGCCGAGGTGAAGCGCCGCAACCGACGGGTGGAGCGCAAACTGCACGAGGCGGAGGCGCTGGCCGCGATCACGGGCAGCGACAGCCGGCCGGTGCTCGAGCCGCTGTGGCGCGAGGTGCTGCTGCATCACTTCCACGACATCCTGCCCGGCTCGTCGATCACTCGGGTCAATCGCGAGGCCGTCGAGGCGCTGACTCGCATCGAGGGTGAACTCGACGGATACATCGCGCAACTGGCCGCCGCGCTGCCGCGCGAGGGCGACGCGCCGGCCGCGCTCAATCTGACCGCGATGAACCGCACCGAGCACGTCAAGATCGACGGAAGCTGGTTCGAGGGCGACTTCGCGCCGTACGCCTCGGCGGCGCTGCGGCCTCTCGGCGAGGTCGACGAGCTGAGCTTCACCGACGACACCCTGAGCAACGGCGTGATCAGCGTGCGGTTCGGCAGGTCGGGCGAGATCGAGTCGTTCACCGATGCGAGCGGCGCCGAGCAGTCGGCGGGCGGGCTCAACCGGATGGTGCTGCACCGCGACCCGTACCAGTACCCCTTCGACGCGTGGGACATCGGGATCAAGTACCTCGGCCGCGCGCCACGGGTGCTGCGCGCCGCTGAGGTCTCGACGCGGATCGACGGGCCGCGCGTGATCCGGCGGCAGGTCTACCGCTGGGGCCGGGGCATGATCGAGCAGGACGTCATCCTCGAGACGGGCAGCAACCTGGTGCGCTTCGACACCACCGTGCTGTGGCGCGAGCGGCACAGGATGCTGCGCACCGAGTTCCGCCCGGCGCACTTCGGTGACACGGTCAAGTGCGAGATCCAGTTCGGCCACATCGAGCGCACCACCCTGGAGCGCGACGAGGTCGAACGGGCGCAGTTCGAGATCTGCGCGCACAAGTGGGTGGCCGTGCAAGACGACACGGACGGCTTCGCGTTGCTGAACGACTCCAAGTACGGGCATCGCGTCAAGAACGGCCTGCTCAGCCTCAACCTGCTGCGGGCACCGACGTTCCCCGACAGGACGGCGGATCGCGGCATCCACCGGTTCAGCTATGCCATGCGCCCCTTCGCCACGGATGACCTGGCCGGCGTGGTCCGCGACGGATACCGCTTCAACAACCCGGTGCTGGTCAGCCGCGGAGCCGCGCTGCCCAGTGCGGCGTCGACCGACAATCCGGCCGTGATCGTCGAGACCATCAAGCCCGCCGAGAGCGGACACGGAGTGATCGTGCGGCTGTACGAGAGCCTGGGGCGGCCCGCCGTCGCGGCGCTGCGCACCGAACTCCCTCACGCGCGGGCGCATGAGACGAACCTGATGGAACTGCCGCTCGGAACGGGGCCTCTCGACCTGAACCGGCTCGAGTTCACCCCGTTCGAGATCAAGACCATCCATGTGCAGGCTGAGCGATAAACGGAGGCACAACAATGACGGCAACGACGCCGGCCGCAGCGGCAGACACCAGCGTTCCGCTCAAGATCCAGGGCCGCGCGCTGGTCGCCGCGGGCTTCGGGCAGAACGTGATCCTGACCACGGTGACCACCTTCATCCTGGTGTACCTGCTGAACTACGTGCACATGAGCACCGCGGCCATCGCGGTAGTGACGACGATCATCACGATCGCCAAGATCGTGGATGCCATCGGCGACCCCGTGATGGGCAGCCTGATCGACATGACCCGCACCCGGTGGGGCAAGCTGCGGCCGTTCGTGCTGATCTCGGCCATCCCCGTGGCGATCCTCACCGGCCTGCTGTTCACGCTGCCGCACGTGTCGGAGTCGGGGCAGCTGGTGTTCTTCGGCATCGTCTACGTGCTCTGGAGCGTCGCCTACACGGTGTGCGACGTGCCGTTCTGGGCGCTGATCGGCTCGGCGTTCCCCGACCCGGCGCTACGCACCCGGGTCATCTCGAACGTGCGCGCCTTCGGCGCGATCTCGCTCGGACTCGCCACCCTTGGCCTGCCCTACCTCGCCGCCGCGCTCAGCTTCGGGCCGACGAACGCGGGCGGCTGGTCGCGCGCCGTCTTCCTCGTGGCTGTCGTCGGCATGGGGCTCTACCTGCTGGCCTTCTTCTTCACCCGGGAACGGATGACCGAGGCGAAGACCCGGCTCAGCATCCCTCAGCTGTTCGGCACTCTGTTCCGCAACACCCCGCTGCTGCTGGTACTGATCGGATCGATCATCGGCTTCGGCCGCAACATCGTGCAGGCCGGCGGTGCCGTGTTCGCCGCCATCGCCTACGGAAAGAGCCCGATCTACTTCACCTACATTGGCGCGGCGATCATCGCCGGGGTCGTCATCGCGGCGTTCCTGACTCCGTTGCTGATGCGGCGGGTGACGGCCAAGCGGATCATGATCATCAGCTCGTTCGCGGGGGCCGCGCTCTACCTGGCGCTCTGGATCGTCGGCTACGCGAGCCTGCTCGGCATGGTGGTCTTCATCTTCTTGACCGGGCTGACGCTGGGGATCTTCCTCGTGGTCCAGACCACTCTGATCGCGGATGCCGTCGACGACGTCGAGCGCCGCACCGGCGTGCGCAACGACGGCATCTCGTTCGCGACCCTGACCTTCTCGGCCAAGATCATGGGAGCGCTTGCCGTGCTCGTCGCCGGCGCCTTCGTCGTGCTGGCCGGCTACCACTCGGGCGTGCACATCACCCCGGCCATGACGCAGACCGTGTTCTTCTCGATCACCATCATCCCGGCGATCAGTTGCGTGCTGTCGGCGATCCCATTCTTCTTCTACCGGCTGAAGAGCCAGGCGAGCACCGAGAACGCGTTCAACGAGCTGTCGTGAACGGCGTTCGAACACGCGGAACCCAGCAACGGACGGTGTCACGGTAGCGGCGGAAGTCCGCCCCGAACCGCTGTTCGAGGTCAGCCTCCTCGTGCGGTCGCACGGCCAGGTTCCAGATCACCGAGCCGATCACCGCGTAGGCGACGACCAGCCACGACGAGAGCACCAGGCCGACGGCGACTCCCTGCACGATCCCCGCCACCGCCATCGGATTGCGTACGAAGCGATAGGGGCCGATCACCACCAACCGGCTCGGCATGGCCACCGGGAGCGGCGTGCCCCGACCGGCGACCACCATGGCGGCGGCCGACCAGATCCCGAGCGCGCTCGCCAAGATGAGCACGACGACACCGATGAGTCGCGCGAAATCGGGGAACAAGAAGCCGACCTGCCAGCGATGCTCGAGCGCGACCAGGATCGCCGGACCGGCCACCAGGAACACGCCCCAGAAGACCACAACCTGGGCCGCGGTCCCCGCAAGGATCGCCCCGGTTGGCCGTGAACGCGCGGTACGGAATGCGAACGGACCTGAGATCAGCCAGCGCGTGGGCACGTGACCCCAGATGATGAGGCAGAGCGCGAGCACACTTCCGCCGGCGGCCGCCGCCATGAGGAGCACTCCCCAACCGGCCTCTCCCGTGGCGGTCGCGTACGCAGCGAGCGCGACTGCAACCAGACCGGTCCACACGGTGGCGACGACCGCCGCCACCCGAACCCCGAAGGCAGCCACGGCCGAGGCCACGACGAATAACGGGATGTCGGCGAGGGCGACCCCGACGGGATCAAGACGGCCCAGCGTGGTCTCGCGCACGAACGGTGAAAGCAGGACCGCGATCCACCATGCGGCCCCGACACAGGCCTGCACAGCGAAGTACCAGCGGCCAACGGTCACCTCTGCACCGTATCGCCAACCCCTCGCGATTCGTGCGAAACCGTCGGTTCGATCGGGCGGAATGACGGTTTCGCACGAATCCTGCTTGGGAAACGGCGTTCAGGCGGGAGTCGGGATCGCGTCGTTCTGACGGTCGTGACGCGGGATGCGGATCCCGAAGACCAGGAGGAACAGCATCATGCCGATCTCGGCAATCGCCGGCACGATGCCGAGGTACCCGTGAATCGCCGTGCTCAGGGTCGGAAGCAGAAATGCCACGAACAGATCGACGAGGTACGAGACCGTCGCCAGGCCCAGTGCGATGCCCAGCGGTTTCGGGAACCAGCCTGACTTGACGGCGAGGTAGCCGAGCGGCGCCAGCCACAGCCCGAAGAAGAGCTGGGCGACCAGGATGCCGTAGTGCTGAACATCGAGCAGCACGAGAACGAGCGTGTTCGACCCCGAGGCGCCGAGCGCCGAGGCGTCGACCGAGCCGGTTGCCATCCGGAGGCCTTCGTATTCGAAGACCACGTTGAGACAAGTGACCGCAGCCGCCAGGACGACGAGAACCACCATGGCGCGGGCGACATTCGCGTTCACGTGCCTCAGGAGTGCGTACAGCGACAGGGCGAGGAAGACGAAGAAGGTCTGGTCGAGGAGGTCGGCCACGACGCCGAGGCGTGCGAGGCCGGGGTTCGCCGCCAGGTTCGCCGCCGTCGCGGAGGCATTCCCCGCTACGTACAGCGTCGGATAGACGAAACCTTCGGCAAAGCCGCCGCAGATGGCGACAAGCAGGTAGAGCAGGCCGGCGACTCGCGCGAGGCGTTTGGGTGAATTCACGTGATTCCTATTCGATGAGCCACCAGTTGGCGGCAACGACGAGAGCACCAATGGATGCTTACGCTGTAAGCTAGGACTTACATCGTAAGGTTGTCAAGCCGCGTCGTCCGAGTGTGGGCTCAGCCACATACGCTGTAAGGGAGTGGAAGGGCGGGCGAATGGCTGACCGAGCTGCGGTTGCGGGCGCGCGCCGTTCGCCGCTGAGCAGGGACCGAGTCGTCAAGGCCGCGATCAGGATGGCCGACAAGACCGGGCTCGAGTCGCTGACCATGCGCAATCTGGGCAAAGCGCTGGGAGTCGAGGCGATGTCCCTCTACAACCACGTCGCGAACCGCGAAGACCTCATCGACGGCATGGTCGACGTGGTCTTCGGCGAGTTCTTCCTCCCTGCTCCGGATGACGACTGGATGCTAGCCATGCGAGCGCGCGCGGCGTCGATGCGCGACATCCTGTCCCGTCATCG
>Ga0163163_10003766_pt1 | contig 12918 bp, 25 predicted proteins | sample S65metaG_FD_119766 | JGI IMG/M metagenome (GOLD analysis project Ga0163163, IMG submission 119766) | Switchgrass rhizosphere microbial communities from Kellogg Biological Station, Michigan, USA - S6-5 metaG | ecosystem: Host-associated > Plants > Roots > Rhizosphere > Soil | place: USA... | reverse complement strand
TGGCCTCGACAGGCAGATATGGATTCTCGAAGATCGATCCCTCGATAACCACTATCTCGGGCTTCTTGATAGCCACCTGATTGTAATCATCCTCGTTGTTGACGAGATGCGATTTCAGGTAGAGGTGATCATAGATCCAAACATCGGAGATGGGCGTGAACGCCATGAGATGCGGGGCGTTGAACTCGAGCGCGCCACGACTCGCGCCGATGAACTTGGAGCGTGGCATTGGCTCGTTCCAAAGGATCAGGTGCATGGACCATCCTTCGAACCGCTCATCCTCCTGAACGTGCGAGAGAATACGCCACGTCGAGCCATTGAAGAACTCGAACCCGTCAATGATCTGGCCCTGGACTCGGGATGTTCGCGTGACGAGTGCGTCCCAAGGCATGATCTCCTTGAGTCGCGGAATGATGTCCTCGGGAAGGGCCGTCGCGAAGTCCTGGACTACCAGGGCGACACGGACAGGGGGCTCGAAGGTAATCGGGTTGTAGAGGTCGGTCTGGTCCGGGTCCCATGGGCAACATCCGAGAGAGGCCACAAGACCCTTGAGCAACAGCGCGAACGTCTTCCCGAACTTGTTCCCGGTGTGGGCAATGACGATCGGTGCCTTCGCCTTGAGGAAGTAGCTCTGCTTCTTGTGCCTCTCAGGCTCGACGTGGAACATCTTGGCGCGCGCTGTCGCGTAGCCCAGCCGTTCGGCGATGGCATCGGTCTCGGCCTGGGTGGTAGGGGTCTTGCCCTTGCCGCACTCTTCCTCGGTGGCCCAGGTGGTGATGCGCTTCAAGAGCGCGGAGTAGTGTTCCCTGGGTGTCATTCGGGGCAGATGATCTCACGGATGTCGTCGAGCTGCTGGCGGTACTCCTCGGCGATCTTGTAGCCCGCACGTTTCTCGCGCAGCATGAGCTTCACCGCCTCAATCAACAGCTCGCGCGGTGCCTCATCGACCAGCACCCAGCCCTTGCCATCAACCCAGAAGGTGATCGGCTGCTCTTCTTGCCAGACATCGACGATCTGCTTGTGCACGTCATCTCCCATCACTTCACCTCGACCTGAGCTTCGAGCATCTTGGTCTTCTTGGCCAAGGTCCGCTCCAGCACCTCGCCCATCTTGTCGAAGTAGGCCTTGGCCCCGGTCGCCTGACTCAACGCCGCCAACGCCTCACGGCGCTCCTCGGAGATGCGCAGCTCCGCAAACACGAACTTGGCTGACTGGATGTCGCCGTTGAGTGCCTGGGTGGCGTGCTTGTCGAGGATGCGGCGGTAGTTGGAGATGCCGACCTTGGCGCGTACCTCGCAGTAGAACTTGTCCCAGAAGTCGGGGTGGTTGGTGAGGCGGACGTACTCGGCGTGGGTGATGTACGGGTAGGCCTTGCGGTACTCGCGCTCCATGACGAGGTCTTCCTCGCCCATCAGCACGGCGAGGTTGTGGAAGTGGTCCTGGTCACTCTGCGGCGAGAGGATCAGGCTCTCTTGCAGCCTGGGCGGCCAGGTACTTGCCACGGGCGATGTCGAGGAGTCGGAGCTGTTCGCCATGGATGCCTTTGATGTGCTCGAAGGCACGGAGGGCCTGGGACTGATCCTGTGTGACGATGTCGGTCAGGATGTCGCGGGTGATCTCGAGATCCTGGAAGATGCGGCGCAGGAGCTCGGCCAGGCTGTAGGTGGTCTTCTGGAGATCTGGGTAGCGCTTCTTGAGGTGGTGCCAGATCAGGTAGGCCTTGAGCAGGCGGTCACGGTCCCAGTTGAAGTCCTGGTTGACGCCGACGCCCTGGACCTTGAGATCGGTCTTCTTGCGCCTGCCGGGCGGTGGGATCCAGCGGCCCCGGCCGAGCACGTTGGTGCGGGCCCAGCCGTGCGCGTAGAGCCAGCGGACGCTCTTGCCGAGCGGCGGGTCCTCGGGCTTGCTGGCTTGCTGGGCTGCGGTGAGTCTTCCCATAGAGATCGGCCCAGAACGCCCCTTGATGCGACCAAGATGAGCAAGTTCGACGAGAACGATTTCGCGTCCTGGGCCAAGGGATAATATCCAGGAGTCCCGGAATGATGCAAGGAATTACGTGCCCTCGTCGGGCGGGTTGTAGTTGCGGCGCTTCCAGCGCAGCTGGGCCCAGGACATGCCGGTGCCATCGTTGCGCTTGGCATCGTCGCCGTAGACCGGCGCGTCCTTGAGCATCTCCTCCGTGACGCCAGTTCCATCGAGGACCTTGGCACGACGGGCGAGGTACTGATCCATGGTGATCACGCCACCACGGCGCTCATCGTTGAGCTGGATCAGAGCCAGTTCAATCCTGCGAAAGTGTGCTGCGTCCATCGGCGGCTCCCTCCTCGGCTATGGTCTTCATGATCGAGCCCAAGTCGGTAATCCCAGCCTTGCGAGCCCGGTCCACCTCGATCGCCTTGCTGATGAGCCCCCTGAGCCTTGGGCTCATGTGCTCCTCCTCCTTGGCGCGCTTCACCAGGATCTGATAGGCCTGGATGATCCTGGCCCTATTGCTCGGGCGGTCATCGATCGGCGCATCGCACAGGTTCTGCCAGGAGCCCATGGCGCCCTCAATGGCCTTCAGGATCAGGGGATCCTCAAAGACCGGGGTTCGGTAGAAGCCAACATCGCGGATGGCGCGATGGACCTTGTGCCAGATCAGCTCCGGATCGATGTGGCCATCGGGGATGATCGCCGCTGCCGCCTCGCGAACAGCCTTGATGCTCGGCAGATACTCGCTGCTCTGGATGGCCTTAATCACGGCCGCATGCAACCGAGAAGGCTCCAGGTCCTCCAGGGCCTCGACATAGGCCCGGATGTGCTCTGGGCCAATCTTGGCGTTGGAGAACGAGTCAAAGAGCTTCTGGACGATGAGTGCCGTTTGTGCCTTGCTCATGGCGCTCCTTTTCGAGTTCCTCGGCGATGTAGACATCAAAGGCCCGCTGAGCCTGCCCGCGGGGGCGGGAGCCAGCCGGATCACCCTGGTCTTGCCAGCGCTTCCAGCGCAGCCAGGAGTCCGGGTTCTTGATGAATCGGCGTTCCTTGCCAAGCCAGTCGGTTACCAGGTGCTTCTGCACGGACTCGAGGATCAGCTCCTGAAGCTCTGGCGTTGGCTTGAGGCCGAGCCAGACGATCAAGGCTTCTTCCTTCGCGTCCTTCTTCGGCCAGATCTCCCAGAACCGGAGGAAGTCCGGATAGGCCTGGTAATCCACGTCGCCGTTGGCAAGGCGTTTGATCCCCGCGCGCGCGCTCTTCCGAACAGAAGACCTACCCGTAAGGGGAGGTCTTGTGTTCTCCTGATCCTGAGAAGGAGAAGAGAGACTAAGACTAGGATCTCTCTCTCTAAGCTCAAAAACGACCTGGACTCCTGGTTCTCCTGGTCGAGGACTACCAGGACCCTGGTACTCCTGGTAGGCAAGCTGCAGGCGCGCAAATTCCCGCACTAGCTTGCGGGCCTGCTTGGTGAGTCTCGCCTCCCAGGCACGCAGGCAGCCCAGACGGCGCCCAGACTCCATCTGCGCGGCGGTCATGCAGCGCGCGAGATGGTGCACCGGATCGGTGGTGCTCTGGCAGGTAGACTGCCTCGGATTGAGACTTAGGTTCTTTTGGGGAAAGGGTTTGGCGGGTCCGGGATTACCGGCTAGACTCTCGCTCATCAGACCTGCTTTCCAGAGCGGGTTTGATCTCAGGAACACCGGCCGGCAGGGCGAAGAGAAAACCTGCTGGCCGGTTCAGTTTCTACCACCGAGTCCGTGGGTCACGCAATCTTCACGGCGGATTCAGGTGTGACCTCATCGTTGGATCGGGGTTCGCCGGATGCTCAGAGCCAGAGCTTGGTGGGCAGGCCGTCCGGGCCGCGCTCGATCACCGGCGGCTGCCTGAGAGGCTTGCAGACGTGTCTGGAGCCATCCAGGTTGACCGGCGGCTCATCCCGGTTGCACCGCTTGCCGCCCTTCAGGCGAGCTCGCATGACCGGCTGATCACAGGCCTGGCAATCCTTCCTGACCCATTCGCCCATCGCCGATCTCCGGGGTATACTTCGGCCATGAAACAGCCATCAAAGCCCGCCAAGAAGCCCAAGCGCCAGCTCCCCAAGGTCGCTCCCCGCAACTGGCAACATGACCGCGAATCCGTCTACAACTGGGACAAGCACAAGCGCCACCACTGACTTTCTCACCTTTTTTCCAGCTTGTTACACAAAAACCGGTTACCCGCCACCCTCCCCCCTATTACCCCCAGGACCACCAGACAAAGGCAACACGAGCTTCCACTTCCCCTCGTGATCACGTGTTCCACCAGTGGAACGTGACGCCCAACCACCCTCGGGTGTTGGGCTGGGATCCCCCCCTACCCCCCACTGCTGAGTGTGCTACCCCGGGTCACCCAGTACGGGTACCGTACACCGTGCCAACTGCTGCACCTGTACCAGTGTGTGCCACGTGGTGCACGGGTACAGGACAGGACGGTAACTGCATGTCTATTGCCTGTACTGGATTAGGGCAGTGCTGTAGCCAGATTGTCCAGGTTGTACCAGTGTGAGACAGGTGAGGCGTACTGGTATGGGACACTGGGCCATACGGGAGCAGGGGTCTGACCGAGGGCAGGACAGGGCGTTTGGCACGGGTCACGCCTGAGCAGCTGGTGTAGCGTTTTGCTACGGTCAGGGCTTGAGGGGAAAATCCGTGGTCTCAGCTGTTCGGGGTTGAGACCGTGCCGGAGCAGATGAAATCTGCGATGGCTTGGAGCTCGTACTCGAGCGACATGCCAAGGGGCGCACGAAATGCGTCAGCATCCAAGCGCACGGGTGATGTGAAACCGTGGGTACAGAATCACAGTCTCGAGTGTCACAAGATGAGAACCTGAAATAAGTTGCAGTGGATAGGGTAGAATGACGATAGGTATCTTGGCAACGAGAGACAGGCGAACAGGAGAGACCAAGATGCAAGCGATACCGAGTACCGAGCAGCTGCAGGAGCGGCTGGCCAATCTGGAGCTGTACGCCAACTTGATGACCAAGGAGCTTGGGCAGAGCAAGGCTGGGATTGAGAGCTACGAGTTCGAGCTGGCGATGGCGATGCGGCATCAGGTGAGAGAGCTGCATGTGATCCTGAGTGGTGCCAGGGTGGAGGTGCAGTCATGAGTGCAGACAAGAGCAAGCTGCAAGCCTTGGCGAATGCCTTGAGGGAAGACCGGCTGGAAATCGTGCTGAGCCAGCACGCTACCAAGCCGGAGGACTGGGACCTGAGTGCGCTGTACCGGAGTGCAGGGCCGCTGAAGGCCGTCACCACGATCAGCACGCTGCTCAGCAACGGCTACGTGGTGCGCAACGGTGTGCTGCTGATGAGCCAGACCGTGCCCATGAGCGGGCTGGAGCGTAGGAGGGCCAAGTCATGAGAGGCGGCTCAGCCAAGAACCAGCCCTTCCCCGCTCAGGACCCGGACCTGGACAGCCAGTACACCGCCTGTGAAGTGTGTGATGCGATCTTTGATGCCAATGACGCGGCAGGACAGCCAGGGGGCGATCAGCGCCCGGCGCTCTGCCCGCAATGCCTGAAGGAGAGTCAGCGATGAGATACCTGATCACCGGCTTCAACAGTGAGACGGGGGAGATCTACCGAGGCGAGGAAGTGGATCAAGCTGGCGCCGAGCACCAAGCCGCTAGCTGGCTCGAGACCAAGCCCATTGGCTCGCATGCTCAGGTCCTGGTGGTGGCTGATGACTACTACTGCCCGCCCGGTAGCGTGCGCAGCGGTCTCACCCTTGCCTCGAAGGCTAAGCGCGTCATGGGAGGTGTCGAGTGGAGCTGAAAGAGCAATGCGAATGCCCCGACCAAGGCGCCCATCAGGAGCGCGAAGGGCATGGCTACTGCAACGAGCGCTGGACGGAGCTGGTGATGGACCTGGACGGTCAGCTGCACCTGTGCCGTGGCTGTGCCGATGGCTCGGCCCACGAACCTCAGGAGGATGAGCATGAGGCCGTTTGACGAGATCGAGCGCGATGAGACCATCCTCGCCATGGCCGAGGCGGCTGAGCTTCGTGCGCAGCTTGACGACGCTCGCAAGGCGCTCCAGGCCAGAAGGCCGAGGGCGCTCCGCATCCGAGGCGAGCTGCCAGCCTGGCAGAAGTGGATCATCTACCCGATTGGCGCCGCCATCCTCTGGGATTGCCTCCGAGTGGTGTTCCTGGGAGGTCAGATCCGATGAGCAAGCGCCTGGTGCGGATTGAGATCATCCCGTGCGATGAGAACTCGTTTGAGGTCAGCATCACCTTGCCAGCTGACAAGGGCGATGGGCTGTTGCACGACTACGCCTCGGAGATTGCTGCGTGCCTTGACCAGCTGCACCGCGCCCTTGGTGGCCAGGGCCTCAAGGCCGTCATGGGACCGATCGAGGATGTTGAGTCATGACCGATCCAGGCTCCTCATCCTGCCCGGCTTGCGATTGCCCGATGGTCATCCGCCTGGAAGACCAGTACGGGCAGTTTCTCTGGTACGTAGCCGGCTGCTTCGGCTCAAGGCCGATCGCCTATTGCCCCTTGTGCGGGGTTGACCTGCATGCCGCTTACTCCAACCACGTCCACATCCGCACCAAGGCGCCAAGGAAACCCCGATGAGTAAACTCCCCGTCGTCATCCACGAGACCAGCTTGACGCTTGACCACGACACGGAAACCCTGCTGGTCGACACCAACGACCGCGGCATGGCGGGAAAACTGCGCCGGGCTGGTTTTGAGCTGCTCAGCGAAGAGGAGGGCCATTGCCGATTCCGTGGCCTTCCCAGTCAGCTCCACTTCCGCCCCATCCTCAAAAAGCGCCAAATGAGCGAGGAAGCCAGGGCCGCTGCTCGCGCCAGGCTCAAGAATCTCCGTAATCTTGGTAGCTAACTGCTAGCTCAAATCGATCCAGATTGGCTGGATGGCCTCTGCTCATGTTGAGCTGCTAGCGTCGATCCTTGTGTGCAGAAGTACGGCAAGCTAACGCGCCCTAGGCAGGATCCGGACAGCCAGCGGTCGAGTCCGAGGGCAATGCCCCAGAACAACCCGCCCGGAATCCCGACAGCCCGAAGTCCGGACATGTCTCAATTCGAGACGGATAGCCGGTTTGGAGTTTCTGGCTGATTCCAGATCCAATCCGACCATTTGAGATTTGGACTTCTGAAAACCAGGCAGTGCGAATTTCGCAACCCCCTCATTCGCCCAAGAAATCCCTGGAATATTCCCAAGAAGAGACAGAGCCTTATCCGAAAACCCAGGGTAGAGTTTCCGTTGGAGAGAGCAATCACCTCGGCACATCTAGCCCAAGGAGGCAATTACGCCCATGTCGCTCATCGCCAAGGTCGAACCCAAGGTCTACGAAAACCCCGAAGAAGGCACCTACCCCGCCATCTGCTGTGATCTGGAAGAGCCCGAGCCCAAGGAATTCCAGAACCGCAAGAACCCCAAGCAAATGGACCTAGTGCCCCAGGTCCGCTACCTGTTCCTGATCAACGCGCTCATGAAGGACGGCCGCCCGTTCATGGTCCGGCGCCAGTTCAGCAACTCCTTCTACCCGAACTCCGGCCACCGCATCTTCATCGATGCCTGGAAGGGCAAGACCACCAGCGACGAGGACGCGGCCAAGGGCATCAACCTCGAGCAGTTCGCCATTGGCCGGCCCTGCCTGGTCACCGTGGAGCACAAGGTGGTGATCACCAACGGCGTCAAGAAGACCTACGCCAACATCAAGACCATCATGCCGCTACCGAAGGGCATGGAGGCCCAGGTGCCGAGCCTGGACGGCTACGTGCGCATGAAGGACCGCGAGAAGCGTCCTGACCAGGTGCTGGCCGAACAGGCCAAGCAGATGATGGACGGCGATCAGGTGCCCTTCTGATGGACGCCGAGAGAGTGGCCCTCTTCCGCGGCGATAAGTATTACCCGCGTGGTGGCTGGGAAGACTTCGCTGGCTGGTTCAGCTCCGTTGAGGCTGCTGAAGCTGCTGGCAAGGCAATGCTCAACGAGTACGGCGATCCCTTTGACTGGTGGCATGTGGTGCGCCTGCACGATGGCATCGTCAGCCAAGGCTGGGCCGATGCTTGAAGACCTGCGCGACTTCCCATGGAAGCGGTCATTCACGGAGCCATTCCCGCTGATGTGCTGGGGCCTGATCCTCTACGGCCTGCTTGGCATCCTGGAATTCATCCTGAAGGCGTGCGGCTGTGCTTGAAGACCTGATCCCCTGGCTGTGCCTGCCGTGCGACTGGAAGGCCTACGTGCGGCCAGGGGATCTGCCACCGGTCTGCGAGTTCTGCAGACGCTGCCTGACACCTGTGTTCGATCAGGACGGCATCGACATCCTGGAGGTCTAGATGGGCCGCTATCGCTTCCTGGCTTGGCAATGCCCACGTTGTCAAAAGCTCGGCTACCTGAGCGAGCTTGCCGATTGCCGCGTGTACCTGGTTTGCAAGGATGATCAGGTGCCCATGGAGCGCTTCCCGGAGAAGGACTTCATCGAGCCGCCAACGATCAAGTGCGAGGTCTGACCATGAGCGATCATCCCACTATTGGCGCCAGCCAGTTTGCCAAAGAGGCAGAGCAGATCGTGGTAGATCTGGTTGCTATCCATGAAGCCAATAGCTCTGGCAAGCCACTGCTCTCCGCTCAAGGCCAGGGCATGGACGGATTCACCCACTACGCCAATCTGCGAGAAATTGAGCAGCGCGCGGTTGCTATTTTCAAGAGAAGGTTTCAAGGCCATGAACGATCACCCAACGATCGGAGCTAGCCAGATCTCCGCCCTGCTCGGCATCCATCCCTGGATGACCCAGCACGATGTCTGGAAGCAGCTGGTCCACGGCATCAAGCAAGAGGACAACGAGTCCATGGAGCAGGGCCGGGAGTGGGAGCCCGACATCATCAACATCTACCGGCGTCGCTCTGGTCGCTGGGTGAGCCCCAACACCAGCCCAGAGGGCCAGGTGACCCGTGCCAGGAGCTGGCTCCATGCCACGCCAGACGCCTTCTCCAAGAGCGAGGATGAGGAAGCGAGCTGGAGCAGTGGCGTGCCATTCGCCCCAGGCAGCGGTTGTGATCCGGATTGGACCTCGGTCGATGCCAAGAAGAGCAACGATGACCCATGGCCGGTATTGCCCGAGTATTACGCCCTTCAGGCCCAGGTCCAGATGTACTGCTGGCATGAGCACGTGAACTCGGCTGACTTCGCGGCGCTCTTTCCATGGCATCAGTTCCGTGTCTACCCGCTCTCACCGAACCCAGAGCTCCAGGGCCAGCTGAACGACACCGCGGAGAAGTTCATCAAGGACTACGTGCTGCCGAAGAAGCTGCCGCCCGTGGATGCCTCCGAGAGCTGCCGGCAGGCAATCATCGCTCAGTGGCCTAAGGAAGAGTCCGGCGAGTATCTCGAGCCCTCCAGTGAGATCATGGAGTGCCTCCTGTCGATCAAGGAGCTCGAGCCTGAGCTGGATGAGCTGACCGGCCTGATCGACACCAAGAAGAACCAGCTGCGGGCCTTCATCGGCGAGCGGGCTGGCATCAACTTCGGCTCTGGGCGGGCAGACTTCAAGCGCAACAAGGGCAGCGAGAAGGTGGATCACCATGGCCTGCTCATGGAGCTCTTGATCAAGCTCGGTGATCCGGCCATCAACAAGCTCTGTGAGGAGCTGAGAAAAAAGCACACCCGCGAGACCGTGGGCGCCCGGGTGCTCCGCATCTACTGGCAAAAGGGAGGGGAAAGTTGACCAAGCCTAAGCACCGATTGCAGATCACGTTCACCGCGAGCGAGATCCCGAACCGGCCCATCACGCAAACCAGCGAGGCCTGGAAGATCCTCGATCCCGGTGAGGAGCAGGTGTTCACCTTCAACTCGGACGTGGCTCTCTGCCAGCCCCAGGACCACTACTTCGAAGGCCACAGCAGCGAGCAGGCGGAGGGCCATTGCTGGTACTCCTGGATGCAGCCGGCCCCGCTCTTCAACCAGGGCATGAGTCTGCGCGTGCTCTGGTGGGAGATCACCTACGCGGACGGCTCTGAGTGGGTGGCGGGAGCCGTGCTGAACGAGAGCATGGAGGGGCCGCTTGGCCGGCTCCGCGGCAAGCTCGAGATCACCGCTCTCGATGGCGCTCGGGTGGGCATCCTGAACGCCACCCTCTCCGACCAGAACGGCTGCTGCTTCTCGTTCGGCCAGCCGCAGGCCTGGGTGCATCCGGAGAAGCTGCGCTGGTACGTGAACCGCTTTCGGAACGACGGCACCCTACCGCCTGACTTCTTCTGGGTGCCGCAGCCCTGCCCGGATGCCCAGGGTGGCGATGCCTGGCAGCCGCAGTGGACGCCGTTCCAGGTCGACATGAAGAACCCGGACGGCAGCTACGTGCTGCCCAAGTACTGGAATAGCTCCGACCCGCGTAACCCACCGATCGGCAAGTTCATAGGCAAGAGCCGGGTGGCCGACTGGTACCTGCGCCAGACCCACTCTCACTACCGGGAGGGCGGCGACGGCTTCCGGACGCCTCAGGAGACCGCCTGGCAGGCCGCAGGACGCGCCGGAGACAAGCCACTCGAGACTCAGATCCTATCCGCGCTCTGGGACTACACCCAGGCCCAGGTAGGCGGTCTGAGCCCAACCGGCCAAGGCTACATCGATGGCCGTCCCAACCACCTGGCTCTCTTGAGTGGAGATCTCTTCCGTGCCGGCCAAAAGTACAACCTCAACGCGCAAGACCAAGCGGCGCCGTTCACGGCAGTACTCCACGAAGGCCGTCCGCAGATCGGCAAGAGTGGCCAGCAGTTCTGGGAGAACTTCGGCCGCTCGGGTATCCACTGGGTCGAGGTCACGGCGAGCCAGTTCAAAGGCCTCTACGGATTGCCCAACGGGTCAGACTTTGAGCATTGCGCCTCTGGGCCTCTGGCCGCCGCCTCCGTCCTTTATGGCGATCCTTTGGCGGCTCGCCAACTTCACCACATCTGCGAGGAGCACGTCAGCCAGGGAACGCCACTTCACTCTACACGGTCCACATCCGGATGGTTCCTGGTGGACCTTGCAGATGGCCACGTCGCGTTTCAAGGTAACCCTGTCTTTGGAGCGGACGCGGACCGCTACCGAGAACACGCCTTCAAGGTCGCCACGGAAGTCTGGCAAAGACGCCTGGACCAGACGCCATACCAAGGTGTCCTATCAGTCGAGTACGGACGCCTGATCACCGAGGACGCCAGCGGCGACCCTCTCCCCGAGAGCGCCTGGATGGGTAACGAGGCCACCATGCAGCTCTCGATCGCTCTCCACGCCGGCTGCGTCTGGTACCAGCTCGAGAGCAACGAGACCCGCAGAGCCTTCTGGCGGGCCTGGATCGACTACATCGCCAAGGACTGTATCGGCCAGCCCGGCGTCATCGACTGGAGCCGGGGTGGCATCCTCAAGCGCTACTCGATCCAGGGACCCGCAGCGCTCGATCCCAATGACCCGAAGTCGATCGGTGAGCGGCTCGAGATGACCGCACCGCCCAACTACAACTCCAGAGAGGTTCTTTCGGCGGAGGGCTGGGTGGGGCCGGCAATGGCCGAAGCCTGGCTGGTGACTCAGGATCAGCGCACCCATGACATCGCCAAGGAGATCTACGACCATCAGGCGCTGGTGAACGTGGGGCATAACGTGAAGCAGTTTAGCCCTCAAAACTGGAGCGCATGGGGACAATTCTGGCCCAGCATCCAAGCGTTTGGGTGGTCGCCATGAGACAGAGATTGATCGTGCAATGGAAACGTAGCGGTTTAAGTACGCTTGCCGTGGCAACGCGGCCGGCCCGGAGTGACCGCCTGACCTGGCAGTTGTGGGAACGCTTGTCATTGGGTCTTCGCCCAGGAGGTTCAACGCCTGACAAGACGACTCCAATGAGGTTCGAATCCTCCGCCATTGCATGGTCAACTTAAGCTCCCTTAAGGACGTGAATCATGAATGACATCGGCGTCTACCTGATCGGCTTCGCCCTGTTCGCTGCGGGCTGGATGGCTCGCGGCTTGGTGGTCTCGCATACTACGCGCAAGGTTGTGCGCGCCGTGAGGGACGCCGGCATCACCGGCAAGACCGGAGAGATCTATCGCGACCGCGATGTCGTGGTCCGCATCGACGAGGTCAAGTGAGACGAGCAATTGTGCGGCTCTGGTGCGCGCTGGGCTTCTGGCGTCTCGAAGGCTACGACGGCAAGCCGACGCCGTGGAGTCTGGCGTGGGATCTGTCGTGTATCGACGGACGCTGCTTCCACGGGCCGCCGTGGCTGTACCGCTGGCGGTACCGAGGTAAGGCCAAGACGCCATGAGCCAGAAGACGCTGCGCGAGATCGTCATCGCAATCCAGCTCGCCGACTCCACGGCCAAGCACATGCAGGCGATCGACGACCTACAGGAGTGGCACCACGCCGCGCTCACGCAGTACGGCGAGCAAGTGCGGGCGCAAGACAAGCTGGCGGATCGGGCGCATTCAACGGCGGACGCGATGAAACCTCTCGAATGGACGCTCTACCAGCCCTTCGATCCAGGTCTCTACTGGGTCGTGATCTATGGCGAGACCGAGCCGAAGCTGGTTCTCGTGAAGAGGGACGACAAGGACTTTCGGGTGCCAGACGGCACGATCGACTACGTCGTGTTCGCGGAGGAGCGGGAGTCGGTGTTGGCGCAGGACATCGCGCGGTACGCCGGCCCGATCGAGATCCCGCCCCCGCCCCTGCCGCCGATCGAAGAAGGCGATGTGACGTGATGCGTGATCCTACTGCAAAGATCCGCCGCTGGGGCTGCCCGTGCTGCCGTCCCCACGGTATGACCAAGAAGGACTGTCGGCGACGCGCACGGAGGATGCTGCGCAAGCAGGCCAAGGAAGGCGAGGCGACGTGACCTCTGGCGCAGGACAAAAATGCACGGGCTGTGCGCAGGTCATCAAGCTCGCTGGCTGGTACTGCAAG
>Ga0163163_10003764_pt1 | contig 12922 bp, 7 predicted proteins | sample S65metaG_FD_119766 | JGI IMG/M metagenome (GOLD analysis project Ga0163163, IMG submission 119766) | Switchgrass rhizosphere microbial communities from Kellogg Biological Station, Michigan, USA - S6-5 metaG | ecosystem: Host-associated > Plants > Roots > Rhizosphere > Soil | place: USA: Michigan... | reverse complement strand
GACATCGGGCGCACCGAAGAAGGACGCACCCAGTGGATGGCCGTGGTGAGCGCCCCCGAGAATCTGGCCCACCTCGATCACTATCGTGAGATCGCCGCCCGGCTGGCGCATGCCGACGGCCTGACGCCCGACGCCGCCCGCGCCCTGGCACAAGAGGGCAAGGCGGTGGTGTGGATCGACGGCGGCCTGCATGCCAACGAGGTGCTGGGCGCGCAGCAGCTGATCGACCTCGTCTACCAGCTGGTCAACGGATCCGACGACGAGACGCGGCGCATCTTGCGCGACGTGATCGTGCTGGCCGTGCACGCCAACCCCGACGGCCACGAGCTGGTGGCGAACTGGTACATGCGCGCCGCCGATCCGCGCCGGCGATCGCTGGCGGGCGTGCCGCGCGCGTATCAGAAGTACGTCGGACACGACAACAACCGCGACTTCTACCTGTCGAGCCAGGCCGAGACGCGCAACATGAACCGCGTCCTCTATCGCGAGTGGTTTCCGCAGATCGTCTACAACCACCACCAGTCCGGCCCGCCGGGCACCGTGATGTTCGCCCCGCCGTTCCGCGACCCGTTCAACTACGTGTTCGATCCGCTCATTCCGTCGAGCATCGATCTGGTGGGCGCGGCGATGCAGGCCCGGTTTGCCGCCGAGGGCAAGCCGGGCGTCACGACGCGTGGCGGCTCCGTGTATTCCACCTGGTGGAACGGCGGCCTCCGCACCACGGCCTACTTCCACAACCAGATCGGCCTGTTGACGGAAACCATCGGCGACCCGACGCCGACGGCGATCCGGTTCGTGCCCGAGCGCCAGCTGCCATCGAGCGACCTGCCGTTTCCGATCGCGCCGCAGGCGTGGCGCTTCCGCCAGTCGATCGACTACTCGCTCACCGCCAATCGCGCCGTCCTCGACTTCGCGTCGCGCTACCGTGAGACGCTGCTGTTCAACGTCTACCAGATGGGGAGGAACGCGATCGATCGCGGCAGCCGCGACACGTGGACGGCGTCGCCGCGGCGCGTGGAGGCCGCAAAAGCCGACGCGGGCTCGGCCGCGTCGCCGTCTCCCGACACGTTCGAGCGCGTGTTCCGCGATCCCCAGCAGCGCGACGCGCGTGGCTACATCCTGCCGTCCGACCAGCCGGATTTCCTGACCGCGACCAAGTTCGTGGGCGCGCTCCTCGAGACCGGCATCACCGTGCAGCGCGCGACCGCCGACTTTGCCGTGCAGGGGCGGCGATATCCGGCCGGGTCGTTCGTCGTGAAGACGGCGCAGGCGTTCCGCCCGCACGTGCTCGACATGTTCGAGCCGCAGGAGCACCCGAACGACGTCACGTATCCGGGCGGGCCGCTGGTACCGCCGTACGACAACGCCGGATGGACGCTGGCGTTTCAGATGGGCGTGAAATTCGACCGCGTGCTCGAGGCCTTCGACGGCCCGTTCGAACCGGTGACGGGCGCTGCGCCGCCGGCGGGAGCGGTGCGCGACGGCGCGGGCACCGCCGCCTTTCTGGTCAGCCATCACCAGAACGATGCGTTCGTGGCCGTGAACCGCCTGTTGCGCGCGGGCGCGGACGTGTACTGGCCGATCGATCGCAGCGCCGGTGGGGCTCCCGGAGGCACCGGCCAGATGGTGGTGCCCGCCACGCGCGCCGTGCGGGGTGTGCTGGAGCAGGCGGCCGCGGATCTCGGTCTCGTCTTCACCGGTGTGCCCGCACGCCCGGTGGGGCCGGCGCTGCGCCTGCGGCCGGTGCGCGTGGCGCTCTGGGACCGTTACGGGGGGGCGAGCACGAGCGGCTGGATCCGCTGGCTGCTCGAGCGCTACGAGTTCCCCTTCGAGCTGGTGTACCCGCGCACGCTCGACGAGCCGGGGCTCGCGAACCGCTTCGACGTGCTCATCCTGCCGTCCGAGGCCGCGCCGGCCGCTGAGGGCCGCCGTGCAGACGGCCCCTTCGTGCCCGACGACGCGCCCGAGGAATTGCGCGCCCGCGGCGGCGCGATCACCTGGAGCCGCACGGTGCCGCGATTGAAGCAGTTCGTCGAAGCGGGCGGCACGCTCATCCTGATCGGCGGGGCGGCGCCCATCGCCGAGCGTCTCGGCATCGGCGTTTCGGACGCGCTCGTCGAGACCCGGGCCGACGGCTCGCAGGCACCGTTGTCGCGCGACAAGCACTATGTGCCGGGGTCGATCATGCGTGTCGCGGTGGACAACACCGTGCCGCTCGGCTACGGGTTCGAGCGCGAGGTGGACGTGTTCTTCGACGCCAGCCCGGTGTTCCGGCTCGAAACTGGTACGGCGTCGCGCCGCGTGGCGTGGTATCTCAGCGCGGCGCCGCTGCGCAGCGGCTGGGCGCTCGGCCAGCGCTACTTGAACGGTGGTGCCGCCGTCATCGATGCGCCGCTTGGCCGCGGGCGTGTGCTCGTGTTCGGCCCCGAGATCACCTACCGCGCCCAGTCGCACGGCACGTTCAAGTTCCTGTTCAACGGCATCCTGTATTCGAGGGCCGTTCGAGAGTAGAGGGCGGTCTTCAGACCGCCCTACGACGGCGCGGAATGGCTGGCAATCGCCATCAGGAACGCGTCGCCGAGCTCGGCGGCCTTGCGGGCGCCGACGCCCTTCACGCCCAGGAGCGCCGCCTTCGACGTGGGGCGCACGCGGGCCATCTCGCGCAGCGTGGCGTCGTGGAAAATCACGTACGGCGGCACGCCGCGGGCGCGCGCGAGGTCGAGGCGCAGCGCGCGCAGGCGATCGAAGAGCCCGCGGTCCACGTGATCCCACGACTCGGTTTCGATGCGGGACCTCGATCGCGCCGCGCCCTTGGCGGGCGTACGCTGCCGCGCCAGGGTGAGCCCGGGCTGCGCCGCTCCGTCCTTCAGCAGCGCGACGCCCTGCGGCGTCATCGACAGCACGGGGTAGGCGTCGTCGGTGAGCTGCAGCAGGCCCAGGCCCACGAGCTGCTCGATGTAGCCGCGCACCGCGGCCGCGGGCTCGTCGCGCAGCAGGCCGAACGTGCTCAGGCGATCGTGCCCCCGCGACAGTACCGACTCGACAGACTGGCCACGAAGCACGGTCGTCACGTGCATCACGCCGAAGCGCTGGCCGACGCGCGCGACGCACGACAGGATCTTGCGTGCCACGGGCACCGGCTCCGGCACCGCTTCCAGCTCGCCGAGGCACACGTCGCAGGCGCCGCAGTCGGCGGCGGGATACGTATCGCCGAAGTAGGTCGAGAGATGGCGATGACGGCAGCCCACGCCGATGGTGTAGCGCTCCATCTGCTTCATCAGCGTCCGGGCGCCGTCGGTGAGCTCGCCGTTCTGTTCGAGCATCATCTTCCACCGCACGAAGTCGGCCGCCGAGCTGATGAGCAGGCACTCCGCTTCGAGGCCGTCGCGCCCCGCGCGGCCCGATTCCTGCTGATAGTGCTCGAGGGAACGCGGTGCTCCCGCGTGCACCACGAAGCGCACGTTCGAGCGGTCGATGCCCATACCGAAGGCCACGGTGGCCACGATGAGATCGACGCGCTCGCTCAAGAACGCGTCCTGGTGCGCGGCGCGTTCCTCGTCGGAGAGGCCGGCGTGGTAGGGCAGGGCAGGCAGGCCCGACGCCGACAACCAGGCCGCCAGCGCGTCCACTTCGCGCCTGGACGAGCAGTAGACGATGCCCGCCTCGCCCGTGTGCCGTTCGATCACTTCGAGCAGCTGCTCCTTGAGCCCGGCACGAGGCAGCACGCGGTAGATCAGGTTGGGGCGATCGAAGCCGCCGACGAGCTCGAGCGGATCGCGCAGCGCGAGCTGCGAGGCGATGTCGCGGCGCACGCGGGCGGTGGCGGTGGCCGTGTAGGCGTGGACGGCGATGCCGGGAAGCCGCTCGCGGAGGCGCGCGAGCTGCCGGTATTCCGGCCTGAAGTCGTGGCCCCACTGGCTGATGCAGTGTGCCTCGTCCACCGCCACGAAGCGGACGTCGCACGCGGCCAGGCGCGCCAGGAAGCTGTCGCCGCCTTCGCCGACGAGCCGCTCGGGCGAGACGTAGAGCAGACGGAAGCGCCGTTCCGCCAGGCCGCGCATCACATCGGCCTTGTCGTTCCCGGACAGCGAGCTGTTGTAGAGCGCGGCCGGCACGCCGTTGCTCACCAGCGTGTCCACCTGGTCCTTCATCAGCGAAATCAGTGGCGACACCACGACGGCCAGGCCGGTGTCGGCGGCCACCGCGGGGGCCTGAAAGCAGAGCGACTTGCCCCCGCCCGTCGGCAGCACGACGATCGAGTCGCGGCCGGCGAGCACGGCGTCCATGGCTTCCTGCTGGAGCGGGCGGAACGAGGTGTAGCCCCAGTAACGGGACAGAGCGTCTTCGAGCGGATGCGGCAACTGCACCAGTCTACGCGGACGGGGCGGCTTTGATATCCTCGACGGCATGCGGACCCGGGCGGCGGTCGTCGTGGCGGTGCTCCTCGGCGTGGCGGTTTCCCTGCAGCGGTCGGCCGGCGCGCAGGTGCGGCCGGTGTACGACATGGGCGCCGCCGGCCTGGTGCAGCTGCTGGAGCGGCTGCAGACGACGGCCAGCGTGCTCCACACCGGCGCCCATCCCGACGACGAGGATTCGAGCTTTCTCGCCCGCATGGCGCGCGGCGATCACGCGCGCACCGCCTACCTGTCGCTCAATCGCGGCGAGGGTGGCCAGAACATCATCGGCACCGAGCTCTTCGACGCCCTCGGGGTGATTCGCACCGAGGAGCTGCTGCAGGCGCGGCGTCTCGACGGCGGCGAGCAGTTCTTCACCCGCTCGTTCGACTACGGCTTCTCCAAGACACGCGCCGAGGCCGCGGCCAAGTGGGACGAGCAGACGCTGCTCGGCGACATGGTGCGCGTCATCCGCACGTTCCGGCCGCTGGTCATCTACGCGCGCTTCTCCGGTACGCCGGCCGACGGCCACGGCCAGCACCAGATGGCGGGCTACCTGACGCCGCTCGCGTTCCGGGCCGCCGCCGACCCGGCGCAGTTCCCCGAGCAGATGGCCGAAGGGCTGCGCCCCTGGCAGGCGAAGAAGCTCTATCGCGGCGCACCGTTCAGGGCCGATCCCGCGAACCCCCCGACCGTCAACGTGCAGACCGGCATCGTGGACGCGGCGCTGGGGCGCACCTACGCCGAGATTGCGGCCGAGGGGCGCAGTCAGCACAAGTCGCAGGAGATGGGCAGCATCGAGCCGATGGGGCCGGCAGCCTCGGGCCTGATCCGGCTGTCGCCGCCCGCGGCCGGCACCGACGCCGCCCGCGAGCGCTCGATTTTCGACGGCATCGACGTGTCGCTGACCGGACTGGCGACGACCTCGGGATTGCCGGCCGGATCGCTGCGCAGCGAACTGACCGCCATCGAGTCGGCGGCGCGGCAGGCGCTCGCCACGTATCAGCCGCTCGACCCCTCGCGCATCGTGCCGCTGCTGGCCGACGGTCTGTCCGCCGCCCGCGCCGCCCAGCGCGCCCTGCAGACGCTCGACGCCGGCCCCGACGCCAAGGCCGACGCCAGCTTCCTGCTCGCGGCGAAGGAGCGCGACTTCGCCGACGCGCTGGTTCGCGCCGCCGGTGTCGTGGTCGATCCGTTGAGCGATGGGGAAACGGTGACGCCGGGCGGCGTGGTCACGGTGTCGGCGCGCACGTTTCTGCCGTTTCCCGGCATCGTCACCATTACCAACACCGCGCTCCGCGCCCCCGCGGGCTGGCGCGTGGCTCCGGCACCGCCGCCGGCCAACACGAACAATCAGGGTGGTCCGCAGGGGCGCCGCGAGCAGCCCACCGCGGAAACGCGCTACGCCGTCACCGCGCCCGCCGGGGCCGCGGTGACGCAGCCGTACTTCCTGCGCGAGCCGCGCCGCGGCGACATGTATCAGTGGCCGGCCGGGGGCGAGCGGACGATGCCGTTCGACGCGCCGCTGCTCACCGTCGAGGTGTCCGCCGAGATCGGGGGCGCCGCCGTCGTGATCGCACGGCCGGTGCAGTACCGGGTGGGCGACCGCGTCCGCGGCGAGCTCCGGCGCGACGTCAACGTGGTGCCCGCGGTGACGGTGGGCGTGGACTCGCGCCTGATGATCGTCCCGACGGGGTCGACTCCGAACACGCAGCACGTCGTCGTCCGGACCACGAACCTGACCGAGCGGGCCGTGAAAGGCGTGATGCGGCTGCGGCTGCCGCAAGGATGGACGGCGGAGCCGGCCGAAGCGCCGCTGTCGCTCGGCGCCGAAGGCGAGAACGCCGCGGCCTCGTTCGTGGTGCGTGCCCCGCTCAAGCGGGTCGAGGGTACGCTCGAGATTGCGGCCGAAGCGGTCATCAACGGCGTGTCCTACTCGAGCGACCTGCAGACGGTGGCCTACCCGCACATCCAGACCCACCGGATCTACTCGCCGGCCACCGTGAAGGTGCAGGTGCTGGATCTCAAGGTGGCGGCCGTGAAGGTGGGTTACATCATGGGCAGCGGCGATCAGGTACCCGATGCGCTGCGGCGGATGGGGCTCGACGTCACGCTCATCGACCGGGACATGCTGTCGTCAGGGGATCTCTCCCGCTTCGATACCATCGTCGTCGGCGTGCGCGCGTCGGAAGCGCGCCCCGACTTCGCGGCCAACACCGGCCGGCTGCGCGACTACATGGAGCGCGGCGGCACGCTCATCGTGCAGTACCAGCAGACCGACTACATCAACCGCGGCCTCACGCCATATCCGGTGAAGGTGGAAGGCAACCCGCGGGTCACCGACGAGACCGCGACGGTGAAGATCCTGGTGCCCCGCCATCCGGTGTTCGCATTCCCCAACACGATCACGGACGCGGACTTCCAGGGCTGGGTGCAGGAGCGCAATCTCTATTCGTTCGGCACCTTCGACGGCAAGTACACGCCGCTCCTCGAGGCATCCGATCCGGGCGAGGACCCGCAGCGCGGCGGTGAGGTGTACGCCGACGTCGGCAAGGGGCGCTACGTCTACACGTCGTACGCGTGGTTCCGCCAGCTTCCGGCGGGCGTACCCGGCGCCTACCGCATGTTCGCCAACCTGGTGAGCCTGTCGAAAGCGTTGCACTAGGCGCGACCGTGCGCATTTCCCTCTGGCTTCTCCTGCCGGCCGTTCTGGCCGTTGCCGCCTGTACCTCCGGCGGCGAGAAACAGCCCATGACCGAGACCATTCCCGCTGATCGCGACATTCATTCGTACGCCCGCCCGTGGGACGCGCGCGTCACCCACGTGGCGCTCGATCTCACGGCCGACTTCGCCGCCAAGACGCTGGCCGGATCGGCCGTGCTCGACGTGCAGCACGCCGCCGGCGCCAAGGAGATCGTGCTCGACACGAAGGGGCTGACAATCGAGCGCGTGACGGGCGCGGACGGCGCCGCGCTGAAGTTCGTGCTCGGGACCGCCGACCCGATTCTCGGCCGTCCGCTCACCGTGGAGCTGCCCGCCACCGGCGCGATCACCGTCGCCTACCGCACGTCGCCCGACGCCGCCGCGCTGCAGTGGCTGGCGCCGGCGCAGACCGCCGGCAAGTCGCATCCGTACCTGTACTCGCAGGGGCAGGCGATCCTGACGCGCACGTGGATCCCGACCCAGGACAGCCCCGGTATCCGGCAGACCTACGATGCGCGCATCACGGTGCCGCGCGAGCTGCGCGCGGTGATGAGCGCCGAGCCGCTCACGGCCGACGGCGAGGACGCGCCGAACGGCCGCGCATTCCGCTTCCGGATGACGCACGCCATTCCGCCCTACCTGATCGCGATTGCGGTCGGCGATCTGGCCTTCCGTTCGCTCGGCCCGCGCACCGGCGTCTATGCGGAGCCCGCTGTGGTGGGCGGCGCCGCATCCGAGTTCGCCGACCTCGAGAGCATGGTGACGGCCGCCGAGGCGCTTCTCGGGCCATACCTGTGGGGTCGCTACGACGTGCTGGTGCTGCCGCCGTCGTTCCCGTTCGGGGGGATGGAAAACCCGATGGTCACCTTCGCGACCCCCACCATCCTGGCCGGCGACAAGTCGCTCGTCTCGCTGCTGGCGCACGAGCTGGCACACTCGTGGTCGGGCAACCTGGTCACCAACGCGACGTGGAGCGACTTCTGGCTCAACGAAGGGTTCACGACCTACGTCGAGCGCCGCATCATGGAGGCGGTCTACGGCAAGGCGCGGGCGGATGTCTTCCGCGTGCTCGGCTGGCGCGACCTCGCCACCGAGATCGATCGGCTCGGCGGCATGCAGTCGAAGGACACCGTGCTGCACGTCGATCTCAAAGGACGCGATCCCGACGATGGCGCCACGCAGGTGCCATACGAGAAGGGCGCGGCGCTGCTGGGCCTGATCGAGCAGGCGGTCGGCCGCGACAAGTTCGACGTCTACCTCAAGGACTACTTCAAGCGCCACGAGTTCCAGTCGATCACCACCGCGCAGTTCCTCGCCGACATCCGCGTGCACCTGCTGACCGACAAGAGCGTCGAGGCGAAAATCCGCCTCGAGGACTGGATTTTTCAGCCGGCGATTCCCGTCAACGCCGTGCAGCCGAAGGCGCCGCAGCTCACCGCGGCGGGGGAGCAGGCCGCCGCGTTCGCGCGCGGGGCCGGCGCGTCAACGCTGCGGACGAAGGACTGGAGCACGCAGGAGTGGCTCTACTTTCTGCAGGAGCTGCCGTCGACGCTCCCGGCCGATCGGCTCGCGGCGCTCGACGAGGCGTTCGGCTTCTCCGAGCGCCGGAACGCGGAAGTGCTGTTCGAATGGCTGCGCATGGCAATCCGGCGTCACTATCAGCCGGCGATGCCCGCGCTCGAGCGCTTCCTGCTGTCGCAGGGGCGGCGCAAGTTCGTGCGCCCGCTTTTCGAAGATCTGATGAAGACCGACTGGGGCAAGGCCGAGGCGAAGCGGATCTACGCCGCCGCCCGCCCCGGCTATCACGCCGTTACCACGCAGACCCTCGACGCCATCGTGAAGTAAGTGGCGCGGAGTCACTTCCTCGTGTTTTCGTACCACTTGAGCGACCAGGGATTGCCGGCGTCGATGCACGCGAGGTCCATCTTGCGGTCGCCGTTGAAGTCGGCCGCGACGCAGCTGTTGGCGGCGATGCCGTCGTCGAGCACCATGCGGTCCCACTTCTGTCCCGCGGCGTCGGCGGCTTTGTAGAAGAACACGCCCGGCTTGGTGCCGCGGGGTGTGCCCGGCGCGCCGCGCGTGCCGCCCGAGACGATCTCGCTGGTGCCGTCGCCGTCGCTGTCCACCAGGACCAGCGAGTGCGAGTTGTTGATCGTGGTCTCGATGATGTTGCGTGGCCACGCGCCGTCGGCCGTCTGCACGTAAACCACCACCTGGTTGCCGTGGAACGGCTCGTTGGTGACGAAGAACTTCTTGCCGCCGAGCCGTCCGATCGCCACGTCGCTCACGCCGCCGCGTGGCCACTCGGCCGGATCGCCTTTGATGATCTCGGTGCGGGTCCAGCTCCCGTTGCGATCGAGGGTGTGCACGAACATCCCCATGTAGCCGGTGGTCAGGATGTCCGAGCGGCCGTCGCCGTTCCAGTCGTTGATGAACAGCCCGTGCACCACCCCGCGGTTCTCCTCGGTGACGGTTTCGCGCTTCCACGCCGGCGGACGGTAGATGTGCAGCGGCGTCACCGTGTGGTTGGAATTGGTGAAGCCGTCGGCCGATTCCGCGGTGATGATGGGTGCGCTGGCGAGCAGCTTCTGCCCGTTGATGGTCACGAAGCGGACCCGGTGCGACGTCATGTTCAGCTCGTCGATCTGCTTCAGCGTCCACAGCTCGCGCGGGTCCTTGTTGTTCGCGGTGAGGATGGCGATCTTGCCGGGGTTCTGCGTCGAGTTCTGGCTGAACTCGTAGGCGAGCGCCAGCTCCGGGATGCCGTCGCCGTCGAGGTCGTCGGCGGCCACGTTCACCATCCGCGGCGCCTCGCGTGTGATCACGTGCGGCGTCCAGTACGGGTTCTCGTACCAGATCAGCTCGGGATTCTGCGACCCCAGGCCGATCAGATCGATCTTGCCGTCCTTGTTCATGTCGGTGGCGACCACCTGGTAGCCGCCGCGGAGACCAGTCGCGACCACGTGCGGATAGAACGGCGCGGGGGGACCGAGCGGGGGGGGCGCCGGCGCCTGCTGCGGCGGTCCTGCGGGAGGCTGCTGGGCGAGCAGCGAGAAGCTGAGCGCAAGCGCGCCGGCAGCCGTGAGGACGTAGGTTCGAACCCGCATGGACCCTCCGATGGAAGTGACCCCTGCAGATCCTACCCGGACGCACGTAGGATCGCTCCTCATGGATCCGTCAAATCTGGTCAAGCTGGCCGACCGGCTGCGGACCGCGCGGCGGATCTCGGTGCTCACCGGTGCCGGCATCTCGGCGGCGAGCGGCGTGCCGACGTTCCGCGGCGAGGACGGTCTGTGGCGGAACTACCGGCCCGAGGAGCTCGCCACGGCGACGGCGTTTGCCCGCAACCCGGAGCTGCTGTGGCAATGGTACGACTGGCGCCGCCAGGCGATTGCCCGCTGCGCACCCAATGCCGCCCACGACGTGCTGGCGCGGTGGTCGCGGGACGGCGAGCGTACGACCGTCGTCACGCAGAACGTGGACGACCTGCACATCACAGCGGGCACCGAGCGGCTGGTGCGGCTGCACGGTTCGATCTGGGAGCTGTCGTGCTCGATTGGCTGCTGCGCGGCCGGCCGCACCGCCTGGCGCGACGAGCGGGTGCCGATGCCGGGCCTGCCGCGCTGCCCGCATTGCCAGGCGCTCGCGCGCCCCGCGGTCGTCTGGTTCGGCGAGATGCTGGCCGAGCCGGATCTGCGCGCCGCGGTGCAGGCCACGCTCTGCGACGTCTTCGTGACGGTCGGCACCTCGTCGGTGGTCTATCCCGCCGCCGGATTGGTGGAGCAGGCGCGGCACCACGGCGCGTTCACCGCCGAGATCAATGCCGAGGCGACGCCGGCGACGATGGTCGTCGACCTCGCGATTCACGCGCCGGCCGAAGTCGTGCTGCCGGAGATCGATCGGCTGCTCTCTACGCTCCCGACTGCCAACGCCTGATGGCGTCGAGCGGGTAGAGCAACATCAGGATGTTGAGCGTCAGGTTGTCCCGGATCATCAGCAGGACGAACACTTCCAGCACCACCACCAGCACCACGCTGGCCCAGGGCGGCAGGCGCCGCGCCAGCCAGAATCCGCACATCATCGCCCCGATGTCGGACACCGAGTTCACCACGCTGTCGCCGTAGTAGTCGAGCGCAATGGTCGCGGTGCGATAGCGATCGATGACGAAGGGCGTGTTCTCGAACACCTCCCACGCGCCCTCGAGCAGCGCCGCGGTCAGGAAGCGCGTGCCGACCGGAGCGCGCCGCGCCGCCAGCCAGAGCAGCGCGTAGAACCCGATGCCGTGGATGACGTGCGAGAACGTGTACCAGTCGGTGAGGTGCTGGGAGTTCTCGGCGCTCTGCACCACGCCGTGCCACAGCTTGATGTCGCCGCAGCGGCAGACGGCCACACGCCCCATGGAGAGCTCGATCGCGGCCACCACGGCGACGAGCGCCAGCGTGGTGAGGACCAGCGTTGGTGTGGAGCGGCTCAACGGGTGGCGGCGGAGGTCGTGGCCAGGCCGGCGCGGGCGCACTCGTCGGCCACGGTGAAATACCGCCGCACCGCGTCCTTGCCCACGACGTAGGGGTGCGCGGCACCGGCCGCGCGCGCGCGCACCGCGGGTATCTTCGTCTTCGACCCGTCGAAGTTCGTGTGGTTCGAGAGCAACACGTCGGCGCCTGCGCGGGCGGCGAGATCCCGGAACCGTCGCGCCGACGCCGCGTACTGTGTGAACCAGAAGCTGGCCGGGCGATCCGGCGTGATGTATTGCGCCGGGCCGCGCACCCAGTTGAACGCCGTGCCTCCCCAGTACGCCGCCACGTGCGGGCGGCCGCCGTCCTTCACCGGGATGAGCGACGAGATCGTGCCGAGCGTGTGGCCGGGCGTGATGTAGAGGGTCACCGTGGTGTCGCCCAGCGTGAGCTTCTGCCCGTCGGTGGCCACGATGTCGCGCGTCGGCTTCAGGTAGTTCACCGCCGAGCGGTCCATCAGGTCCCAGTCCGCCGACGACATCACGATGCGGGCGCCGCGCTTCTGCAGGAACCCGGCGCCGCCGACGTGGTCACCGTGCGCGTGGCTGACGACGACGTATTTGATCTGCGCCGGGTCGAGGCCGAGCGCTGTCAATCCGTTCACCACTTCGTCCTCGACCGAGTAGTCGAAGATGGCGTCCATCAAGATGATTCCGGCGGAGGTGGTGACGGCCCACGCGGAATACTCGGATTGCCCGACGAAGTAGACGTTGTCGAACACCTTGGCCGGCTCGGCGTGCCAGGTCGAGCGGGCGGGTGGGCCGGACTCTGCGGCCGCAGGCGCCGCGGGCGCAGCCGTGGCCGGAGGCCGGACGAGGTCGCAGGTCACACCGTAGATCGCGTCGAAATCCTTGCCCGAGGCCGCGCGCGCCCGAGTCAGGTGATCATCGACGCTGCTCTGCGTCTGGGCCGCGCCCGCACCCGCCCCGAGCGCCAGGAACGCCACCGCCACGACCTCTACCGTGCGCGAAAGCTTCATCGGACCGCCCCCTTTCGTTGGCAACCGCCGTGCAACGGTGCGCATCGTAACACCGGGCCGGTCTGAAGACCGGCCGTCACGTCCGCCCATTTGACCGTGGAGCGCGGGTCGTGGGAATATATCTTCACCGTCAAGATACTTGGCGGTTGAACTAATTCCGCGCTGTCCGCGTCTCCCCCTTCAGAGTCAACCGGAAATGCCGAAACCCACTCCTCGTTCCACTCCTCGAGACCGCTTGCTGGTCGCGCTCGACGAAGCCATCCGCAAGGTCGGTGCGCAGGCCGTGCTGATCAGCGACCTGGTGGCCACGCGGGTCGGGATCAACTCGACCG
>Ga0163163_10003762_pt1 | contig 12924 bp, 6 predicted proteins | sample S65metaG_FD_119766 | JGI IMG/M metagenome (GOLD analysis project Ga0163163, IMG submission 119766) | Switchgrass rhizosphere microbial communities from Kellogg Biological Station, Michigan, USA - S6-5 metaG | ecosystem: Host-associated > Plants > Roots > Rhizosphere > Soil | place: USA: Michigan... | reverse complement strand
GGAGGCGGCACTGACGAGCAGCTCGACCTGTGACGTCGCCGGGAGCGGCCGGGCGTGGAGGGAGAGGGTGGCGCCATCGGCCGAGTTCGCCGCCGGCGCCACGGCAACGCTCGCGGTGCGGTACCACGGAACCGTCGTTCCGTCGGCGCGGAAGAATGCCAGCAGGCTGTCGGCGACCTTCTCGCTGATCTGGCTCGAGCCCTGGTCGACGTCGCTGACCAGGATGGCGGCCTTCGTGCCACCGCGAGCCTTGACGAACGTGCCGTAGACGTCGACGGAGGGGCCGTCCGTGATGACGTAGGCGTGGGCGAACATGTTGGCGTAGTGTCGATCGGCCCAGACCGGCTCGGCCGGCAGACCGGCGACCGGGACGCCCTGCGCGCGCAGGTAGTCGGCGCCGCCGGAGGCGACGGTCGTCGACTCGACCACGCCGAAGACGTGCGCGCCGTCGACGAGCTCGTGGACCGCTTCCAGGTTCCGGGCGGCGCTGCCCACGTCGTCGCGCCACTCGAAGGTGATCTTCCGGCCGTTGATCCCGCCGGCCGCGTTCTGTTGCTCGACTCGGGCGATGAATCCCGAGCGGGTGGCGGCCAGCGCCGAGGCGATCGGGCCCGAGTCGGGATAGATCCAGCCGATCTTGATCTCGTTTGGGCCGAAGCCGGGGGTCGAACACGGCAGTGGCCCGACGACTGTGTCGCTCGACCCGCCGCAGCCGGCCGCGAGGGCGGCGACCGTGACAACCGCCGTGAGCAGCGCCATGCCCCGCGGCGGGGCATGGCGCTTCGACCATCCGACGCAGCCCGGACGGCGCGAACGGCGTATATGGAACATTTGGTACCTCCTTGCCGGATTCGGGCAGACGATAGCCCGATCATCGATCTCCGCGCGAGATACCTTGTGTCTCGTCCATGACGCAGTGCGACTGGCAACAATGGAGTTCGCCCGGAGGGCGTCAGGAGCCCGACCCGAGGCAGGCGCGTCCAGCGCGTCCAGCGCGTCCAGTGCGTCCTGCCCGTTACCGTGGAGGCGTGGCGCGCCGGTTCACCCGCACCACCGAGGACTTCGACTGCCTGGTGTGCGGCGCCTCGGTCCGAGGCGACGGGTACACGAACCACTGCCCGAGCTGCCTGTGGTCGCGGCACGTCGACGTCCAGCCGGGCGACCGTGCCGCCGACTGCGGCGGCCTGATGCGCCCGGTCGCCGTCGAGGCCCGCACCCAGGACACGGTGCTCACCCACGCCTGCGAACGCTGCGGTCACCGGCGGCGCAACCGGGTCTCCGAGGCGGACGACCAGCGGGCCTTGCTGCGTCTGGCCACCGAGGCGGCGAACGCGGCCGTGGCCGGCGGTATCGACAGCGCCGCCGACAGATCCGCCCGCAACGCCGCCCATCACGCCGCCCGCAACGCCGCCGTCGGCGCCAGAGGACGGCGCCGACGGCGTTAGCGATGGTTTCCTTGCGGTCCCCTGGTGGTCCCCCGTACCCGAGTGCCCTTAGGGTCCCGAGCGCCCTTAGGGGTAGAGGCCGCGGGTGCGGTGTGCCTCGGCGACCCGGCCGACGCCGATGACGTGCGCCGCCTGGCGCAGCGTCAGTCGACGTTCGGTCGCGAGCAGCGACACCTGGGCGTACGCACGCTCCATCAGCTCGGCCAGCCGCGCGTTCACCTCGTCCTCGGACCAGAAGTAGGCCTGCAGGTCCTGGACCCATTCGAAGTACGAGACGGCGACCCCACCACCGTTGGCCAGGATGTCCGGCACCACGACGACGCCGCGGTCGGCGAGGATCGGGTCGGCCTCGGCCGCCACAGGTCCGTTCGCCCCTTCGACGATCATCTTGGCGCGTATGCGGGCGGCGTTCTGGGCCGTCACCACGCCTTCGAGCGCAGCCGGCACCAGCACGTCCACGTCGAGCTCGAGCAGCTCGGCGTTGGTCACCGTGTCCGTGCCGGGGTAGCCGACGACCGTGTCGGCGCCGCGGGCCAGGTGCCGGATGAGCGCCTTGGGGTTGAGCCCCCGCGGGTTGTAGACGCCGCCCTTCACGTCGGACACGGCGACCACCCGGCAGCCCGCGTCGTGCAGGTACTGCGCGGCGAGCGCGCCGACCTTCCCGAAGCCCTGCACGGCGACGGAGATGCTCTTCGGGTCGATGCCGCGCTCGCGCAGCGCGGCGAACATCGCCAGCTGGACGCCGCGGCTGGTGGCGCCGGCGCGGCCCGCGGAACCGCCGACCGCGAGCGGTTTGCCGGTCACCACACCGTGCGAGGTGTGGCCGGTGTGGGTCGAGTACGTGTCCATGATCCAGGCCATGGTCTGCTCGTCCGTGCCGACGTCCGGCGCCGGGATGTCCTTGTCCGGGCCGATCAGCGGCACCAGCTCGGCGGCGTAGCGGCGGGTCATCCGTTCCCGTTCGCGGTCGGAGAGCATCCCGGGCTCGACCGCGATCCCGCCCTTGGCACCGCCGTAGGGGATTCCCATCAGCGCGCATTTCCAGGTCATCCACATGGCGAGCGCCTTGACCTCGGCGAGGTCGGTGGACGGGTGGAAGCGGATGCCGCCCTTCGCCGGTCCGCGTGCCAGGTTGTGCTGGACCCGGTGTCCGGTCAGTACCAGCAGCTGCCCGTCGTCGCGCAGCAGTGGGACGCTGACCGTGACCGACCGCCGCGGTGTGCGCAGCAGGTCGTGGAGTCCGTCGTCTAGACCCAGGTGTCGCGCCGCGTCCGAGAGCTGGACGCAGGCGGTGTCCCAGGGTGATGCCCCGAGGCTCACTGGCCCTCCTATGTGGCCCGCAGGGGCGCGGGCCCGCCGGCGAGGGCCACCGGCACGTACCGCCCGGGCACATGGTGGCGCCGGGCGATCGGACGACCTGCCTGACGTCCGGCCTGCCGGATCGGCGACCTGCCAGACCGCTGCGCGATCCGCCAGGGACCCTTCGCCGATCCGGCTGGTACACCGGAACAGATCGGGCAGGGACTCCGGGAGCCCCGGGAACTCCGCGGCGGGCGGGTCCCCCACGAGCGCATCGCCGTTGATGCACTAGGTCACGCACGGTACTCGGCTGGAGCGGTCCCCTCCACGCGGCCCGGCGTGGCCGGCCGGTACGGTCCGCGATATGCGGTCTGATTCGCCACGGCGAGACAACGCGCGAATAGCGCGAGACCGGGCCGCCTCCCTTCGGACCTCAGGGGAGCTGGCTGTCCGGGCGACGACGGAGGCAGGCGCCGACGACCCGCCCGACCCGCTGGCGAAGGACACGAAGCGTGTCACATCCGAGCGTGTCGCCGATCTTGTCGAGCGTGCGGACGGAAACCCGGTATCCACCGCCCGCATCCCCACTGCGGCGCGGCCCGCGGCGCCGGACGAGCCGAGCCGGGGGCCGCGGCGGCCAGGCGACGGCGGACCCGGCCGCGGACCCGCCCGCCGGGCCAGCCGCGTGGCCCGCCGCCGGTACGAGTCCTGGTCGCGATCTGGGTGGGCTGGGTTGTGGGCCTTCTGGGCGGCCAGCCGGGTCGTCCTGCTGGCCCTGGTCTTCGCCGGCCGGGTCCTCGGCGCGCAGCAGGGCGTACTCGGCGACATCCGGCTCTACGACGGCTGGGGCGAGGCCTTCGTCCACGGCCACGGACTACCGGTAGGAGACGAGACCTGGCAGTACCCGCCGGCGGCGATACTCGTGTTCGCGATCCCGGCGCTCGCGCACGCCCTGACGGGGCTGTCCTACCGGGCCGGCTTCCCGCTGCTCATGGTCGCGGTCGACGCCGCTGTCACCGCCGTCCTCGCCCGCGCCGGCCGTGCCCGCGCGGGCGCCGCGACGTCATCGGTCGACCCGTCATCGGTCGGTCCGACGCCATCCGGTAGCGCGGTGTCGTCTGCCGGCCCGGTGTCGTCTGCCGGCGCAGTGTCGTCTGCCGGCTCGGTGTCGTCTGCCAGTCCGACGTTTTCCACTGGCTCGGCGCCAGCTGCCGGCTCGGATTCCTCGGTCCGCCTCGCGCCGCCGGCCGGGCGGGAAATGCCGGGGCCTGCGGCGCGCGTGTGGCTGATTGGCACGTTCCTGCTCGGGCCGGTGACGCTCGCTCGGTTCGATCTCGTGCCCGCGGCCTGCATCATCGTGGGCCTGCTCGCGCTGGGCGCGCGGCGGCCCGGCTGGGCGGGCTTCGCCGCGACGGTCGGCACGCTGGTCAAGGTGTGGCCCGCCTTCCTGCTGGTCGCGCTGGGCCGCCCCTCGGCCAGGACGCTGGCCAGGCTGGCCGCCGGCGCAGCGGGCGCCGCCGCCGTGGTGGGACTGACGCTGGTCGCGGCCGGGGCGGGTGGTGACCTGCTCGGCTTCCTCGGCGCGCAGCAATCCCGAGGGCTACAGCTGGAGGCCGTGCCCGCGACAGCCTTCGTCATCGTCCGGATGTTCGGGACGGGGGAGACGGCCCGGTACTCCTATGGCTCGCTGCAGTTCGGCGACTCGACCGCGCGCACCGTCGCCACCGTGTGCACCGTCGTCGAGCTGATGGTGGTCGTGGCCGTGGTCGCGCGCTGGTGGTTGTCGCCTGCCAGGGCTGACCACCTTCCCGACCCCGACGCCGACGCCGACGCCGACGCCGACGCAGCCCCCGACCTCGACGACGCGACCGCCGCCAGCTCCGCCGCCGATACCCCAGTCAGCACCGCCCACATCGACTCCGCCGACTCCGCCGACACCAGCACTGCCTCCGCCGTCACCGCCACCGCTGGCTCCGTGGCCGCGGACCGACCGGCGGTCGTGGCCTGCGATCGGCTGCTGGCGCTGCTGCTAGTCGTGTTGATGACCTCGCGGGTGCTCAGCCCGCAGTACCTGATCTGGGTGCTGGCGGTGTCCGCGGCCGGCGTCGCGCTCGCGGGCCGTGCCGGTGCTGATGTTCCAGCCGGGGATGCTGCTGATGTTCCAGCCGGGGGTGCTGCCGGCATCGGGGGTGCGGATCGGGAACGCGAGCGGCGCCGGCGCGTGGGCCTGGTCCTGCTGCTGGTGGCCGTGGCGGTCAGCCAGCTGATCTACCCCTGGAGGTACAACGACGTCATCCAGGGTCGGATCGTCATGAGCCTGGTCCTGGCGGGGCGCAACGTGCTGTTGCTCCTTGCCACCTGGCAGGCCGTCCGGGTCAGCCTGACGCGGCCCGCAGGCGTGCCAGGGCCCTGGCCGTGGCGACGGCGGCCGTGACGAGCAGGGCGGCGGCGACGGTCGTCGTCACCACCAGCGGGGCAGGGAAGGCCGGCCCGTGCCGCCCGAGCAGCCGCCAGGTCTGTGCCAGCGGGGCCAGTGTCGCCCCGCACAGCCAGATCGAGGTCACGCACACGATCATCACGACGGCCCGGCACCGCCGGCGAGCAGCGTTGATCTCGTCCGGAGATCTGTTGAGCTCGCGGCTACCGTTCCCGCGGCTGTCGCTGTCGCTGTCGTCGGCGTGGACATCGACGGCGGAGCGGGCATCGGCACCGGCACCGGCGTTGGCGTTGGCGTTGGCCGGAAGGCTTCCGCTGGCCTCGGGGGCGGGCCGCTGGTGGGCGAGGTGCCAGGCGGCGGCGAGGATCCCGAGCATCGGCAACACGGGGCCGAGGTACCAGGGATAGAGCACCGGGCTGCCGAGCGCCACGGCTAGGCCGCCGATTCCGAGCACGGCGAGACCATCCCCTCCGTCCGGCGGGGCGCCCGCGGCCCCCGCGGACATGACTGCGCGCCGCCAGGCTCGCCACAGCAGGACGGCGACGACCACCGCGGCGGCCGCCAGGGTGAGGCCGCGGCAGCCGGCGAGCAGCGTCGACCCGCGGCCGGCCGGGGCATGCCAGCCGACGAGCCCGGCGACGCCCCCAGCCAACGAGGCGAGGATCGACGCGGGCGCGATCCCCGTCGTCAGCTCGCCCGACGTGGCGAGGGCTTTGATCCACGTTGGGGGGAATCCGCTGGCCAGCATGCTGAGGCCGAGCATGGCCGCCGCCACGACCAGGTCCGCGGCCACGGCCGCCGCCGCGAGCCCCCATCGAGGGGCTGCCGTGCGGCTGTCGGGTGTCAGACCTGGCCGCGCCGCGTCGCGGGCGTGTGCGACGAGCAGCCAGCCGAACCCGATCAGCGCGGTCACCTTGAGCGTGCCCGCGAAGCACGCCAACGCCGTCGCCAGGACCGCGGCACCGGAGACGGCGCGGTAGGAGAGCCGTCCGGCGCGCGGGGCGCCCAACCGATCCGACCGGCGTCGATCGATCAGCAGGGCCCCGACGAGTGTGGCGGCGGCCAGCGCGTCCAGATGCATCCCGCCGACGAGGTGGATCAGCGTGACCGGATTGGCGGCGACGAGTATGAGCGCGACGCCCCGACCGCGGGCCCTCCAGCCCGCTTCGCCCGGCCGGCCCCTACCGCGCGCGGCACCGCCACTCCAAACATCCCCACTCTCGGCCGTCGCACCGTCGTAGCCATGATCAGTCAGACGATTCGCGTCACCGGTGGCGCGCTGTGTCTGACTGATCTTCGTTCCGGTCGTGGCCGTGGTCGTGGTCGTGGCGGTAGCGGTGTCGATGCCGGGGGAATCGGTCGGCGCGTGCCTGTCTTCGGCGGGGCCGTCGGCGTGGCGGGCGGTCATCGTCGCCGTGGCGGGCAGCAGCCGGTCGACGAGGCGGGCGGTGCACACGACCATCGCGACTACCGAGAGGACCGCGATGATCCGCATTGTCACCAGCGCCCCCGCCGGGCCGGTGCCGAGCGCGTGGCCGATCGCCGCGGCGAGTTTCTCGACGGCCACCGCCCCGCCGCCGTAGGGCGTGTGCGTGTCCCGCCAGCGCGGGTCGACGGCGTTGCTGAACGCGGCGCCGGCGGCGTCGGCGGTCAGGGCCGACAGGCCGTGGGTCGCCGGGTCCAGGCCGCGCCGCGCGAGTTCGCCCTGCGCGGCATAGGCATAGGCGTCCCGGCTGAACAGCGGCGGGCCGAGCGCGAACGGGACGCCCCAGCTCAGGACAGCCGCCAGGACTGCGCGTACGCCCGCCCGGCCGGACAAAACCCGCCAGACCAGGGCGAGCCAGCAGCCGCACAGGGCGATGACCGCGAGTACGGAGATACCGGCAAGGGCGCCCCTTGTGGTGCCGGAGGGTGGAGCTGATGGGAGAATGCCCCACCAGGATGTCGGGTCGATTGCGTGCGGATCACGTGGCCCGAGTCGGCCCTCCGCCGCAACAGTGGTGATGGCCGCGACAGTGCCCGCGACGACCAGCCAGGCCGTTGCGGAGCTGGCCCGCCGGAGCGCCTCGGGGGCGAGTGGGCGAGAACTCGGGAACGTCTGGGAGGTAGCACCGGGTGGCAGGACCGCTCGCCATACCCGGATCCTCGACGGGCCCACGCCCCGCCCGGCCGGCGCCGGATCCCGAGGCTCTGCCGGCCGGGCCAGATCCGGACGATCCGGCCGACCCGGACGCTCCGCTGGAGGTGCCGAGTCCCTCCGCGGTGCCGTCTCCCTCGGCGGCGAGATCTCCTTCCGCGGCTCCGCCCTCCTCCGAGTCGCCGTCTCTGCCGGAGCCGCCGTCTCTGCCGGAGGAGGCGACGGCGACCGCGACGCCGCCGACAGACCCGGGGCCGAACCGTCCCGTCCAGGACGATGACCCGGCTCCGTCACTCCCGTCGTCCTCCTCGCTCGTCGTGGCCGGCGCGCCGGTGGACACCCCCGCTGGCATCGCCGCAGGTTCCCCGGTCGACATCCCGGCTGACGGGGCACTTCCCGCCATCGTGACCGAGGCCGAACCGACGGGTTCGGCCAGCTCCGATCGTGCCCTATTGGCGCGGGAACGGTCGGTGGCGGCCCCGGCGGCCCCGGCGGCCGTGCCAACCGGCCAGGGCGCGATGCCGTCCGGCCAGGGCGCGATGCCGTCCGGCCAGGGCGCGATGCCGTCCGGCCAGGACGCGATGCGAACCGACCACGGCGCGATGCGAACCGACCAGGGCGCGATGCCGTCTGGCGATGCGGCCGCGCCGTCTGGCGACGTCGTCGCGCTGACCAGTGACGGGTACCGCGTCAAGGATCACCCGTCGCTGGATGCCCGTCGTGCGTCCGGTGCCGGGTGGTCCGCCCGATGGACGGTCGTCCGGCGGGCCGTGGCCCGGGCGGGGCTGTTCGTCGGCCATGCCGTGCGGGCGCGGCCCTGGCTGCTGACGGCCGCGTTGTGCGGGCTGACGCTCGGTCTCGGGCTCACCGGACCGGACACGCCGGCGCAGGAGTACCGGGTTTGGTTGTTCGAGCACGCGGGCGCGCGTCTCTGGGACAACCAGTGGTACGGCGGGCACACGGTCCTCGGGTACAGCGTGCTGTTCCCGCCGCTCGGCGCGCTGTTCGGGACGAAGCTGCTCGGGGCGATGTCCTGCGTCGCGTCGACGGCGCTGGTGGCGCGGCTGCTGCGCGGGCCGCGCCGACGCCGCGGCCATCACGACCTGGCGGTGCTCTGGTTCGCTGTGGTGACCGTGGCGAACCTCGTCGTCGGCCGGGGCGCGTTCGCCCTCGGGATGGCCTTCGGCGCGCTGGCGCTGGTCGGGGTACGGGAGCGGCGTTCCTGGGTCGCCTGGGTCGGCGCGCTCGGCGCGTCGCTGTCCTCGCCGCTGGCGGGTGCGTTCGTGCTGCTGGTCGGGGCGGCGATGGTCGGCAGCCTGCCGTGGCGGCGGATCCTGCCGATGGTCGGGGCGGTCAGCGGCCTCGTCGTCTCGCTGGTCTTTCCGGAGGAGGGCGTCCAGCCCTTTCCCGCGCTCACCTACCTGTGCCTGCTGACCCTCATCGGCGGTGGCCTGCTGGTGGTGCCGCGTCGGGAGCGGGCGGTGCGTCGCGGCCTGCTGCTGTGGGGTCTGGCGGCGACGGTGTTCTTCTTCGTGCCTTCCTCGGTCGGCGGCAACATCACCCGTCCGGCGACAATGCTCGCCGGACCCATGGCCGCCGTGCTGCTCGCCCGCCGCCCACGGGTGTTGCTCGTCGTCGCGATACCGCTGGTCGGCTGGTCGGTCGGGCCGATACACGGCGCACTGATAACCCAGGGCGACCCGTCGGCTTCCCCCAGCTATTACTCCAGCCTGCTTGCGTATCTTGACCGGGGCGACGGTCTGGTTCCCGCCGGGCGCGTCGAGATCCCCTTCACTAAGGCGCATTGGGAGGCCCGCTATGTCGCCCCCCAGGCGGAGATGGCTCGTGGCTGGCTGCGCCAGCTCGACACGAAGGACAACGCGCTCTTCTACGACGGGACGCTGACGGCGAGCACGTACCACGACTGGCTGCTGGCCCGGGGGGTCACCTACGTGGCGCTGCCCAACGTGCCGCTCGACGCCTCCGGGCAGGCCGAGGCCGAGCTGCTGCGGTCCGGTCTGCCCTATCTGGAGCTGGCCTGGCAGGACGCCAACTGGAAGGTCTGGATCGTCACGGACTCGAGCGGGCTCGTGCGCGGGCCGGCCACGCTGACCGAGCTCGGCGTGAGCTCGGTCGCGGTCGACTTCCAGGCACCGGGCGTGGCGACCGTGCTGGTGCATTTCACGTCCCTGTGGTCGATCACCGAGGGCGATGTGTGCGTCTTTCGGGCCGCCGGTGACTGGACCGGAATCCTCGCCGAGTCCCCGGGGCCGGTGCGGCTGTCGGCCCGGCTGTCCGTCGACGGCCTCACCAAGGCCAGCGCCCTGGACTGTCCCGCCGACCAGCGCGTGCACTAACGGCTGGCGACCGTCGAGGCCTTCTGAACGCCTGGCGTTCCGCGGGCGTGTGGCTGTCGGCCGCGGCGGGTGATTGTTGGGGGTCTTTCGGTCCGGGCCGGTTCGCGAACGTCTCGGAACGGCGACCCGGCGCGGCAATACGTGGAGGTTGCCGGATGCGCGGGCGGTTCGGGTGGAAGATGGCTAGATGACCAAGCCGGTGTCGGTGTTCCGACACTTCCCTTCGGGGAGACGGTCTGGCGTCTTTGTTAGGACGAACGGGGACGGATACCGGCCGTCGGGCAAGCCCGCGATCTGGCAGCATGACCGGAACGATTGTTACGACGAGCGGCAGCTCGCGTGAGATCGGTTGAGATCGGTTCGGTACGAGGTCGCGGCGGTGGGGTACGGAGGCCATGGGAAGCTCACTGCTACCGATCATGCTGATCGTCGTGCTCGTCGTGGGCGCCACGGTCTTCGTCATCTTGTCTAGCCGTTCGGGCCAGACGAACTACGGCCCCGGCGGCGCGCCGATGCCCACTCGCCGGCCCGCGCGGGACGAGCGCGCGCCGGGCCGGCGCACCGGCCGCCGGCGAGATCGCCAGGGCGATCCGCGTACGGCTGGACCGGGACACGAACCGGCCGTCGGCGACCGCTATTCCGCGGACGCTGCCGGCCTCGTACCGGGCTTCGAGCAGCCCGGGCCCACCGACGGCCGCATCGGGAGGCCCGCGCCCGCGCCCGCGTCCAAGGCCGCTGGCGCGCCGACCGAGGCCACCGCCGGAGCCGGGACGGTTGGTCCAGAAGCTGTCCACGACCTCGACGCACGCGGCGCCGACCTTGCCTGGAGTGATCACGTGACGACGCAGGTTTCCTCCGGCGACGGCGGGTGGCCGGACGACCCAGAGGCGACCGGCTGGGCCCCACCGCCCAGCGGGCCACCGCACCCGGGCTCGTCCCGGCCCGAGCCGGCCGCCGGCGCGGCCACGGCGAAGGGCCTCGTGGACCCTGAGTGGGCCGCCGCCGACGACGCCTGGACGATCCAGGCCTCCGCGAGCCAGCCGCCGACACCCCCCGAGGCCGCCTGGCCTGGCTCGCCGGCCGTGCCGCCCGGACAGCCTGCCGCTCCCACGCAGCCGGTCCCGCCTGTGCAGCCGGTCCCGGCCGCGCAGCCCGTGCCGCCTGTGCCGCCCGCGCGGCCCGCGCCACCGCCTGCGACGCCCTTCGCACCGCCGTCGGCGGCATCTCCGGCGTCGGCGGCCTCGACCGAGCCGACCGGCCCACCCGTCGGGCCCGGGGTGACGACCACCGGACCGTACGTCGCGGACGAGCCCGAGCATCCCAGCGCCCCGCCGCTGCGGCTGGCCGCCGCCGGGCGGACCCGGCGCGGCAAGCGTGGCGGGCCGAACGAGGACGCCTTCGTCGTCGTCGACGGCCTGCTCGCCGTGTCCGACGGCGTCGGCGGCGAGGCGGCCGGCCAGATCGCGTCCACGCTGGCCGTCACCACCGTCGCCGGCTTCCGGCCGCAGTACGCGGCCGACCCCCGCGAGGGGCTGCGCGCCGCGGTCGACCGTGCGAACCGGGTCGTGCGCGACCGCCCGAGGTCCGAGCCGTCGTGGCGGGGCATGGCCTGCACCCTCGACGTCGTCATCCTCGGCCGGCAGGAGACGACCGGGCGGACCATCACCGTCGCGCACGTCGGCGACAGCACCGTCTGGCTACAGCCGGGCAAGGGCGAGCCGCGTCAGCTCACCACCCCGCACGCCATCACCGGCGGCCCGCTGCTCAACGCGATCGGTCTGGCGGACGAGATCGAGATGGACCTCTTCCAGGTGGAGGTCCAGGCCGGTGACCGGGTGGTGCTCTCCAGTGACGGCATGACCAAGGTCATGAAGTCGGAGCAGCTCTACGGCCTGCTGCACCAGCTCGCGAGCGACCCGCCCGAGCGGGCGGCCGACGCCCTCGTCGAGGCCGCGCTGCTCGCCGGCGCCCGCGACGACACGACCGTCGTCGTCGCCGACCTGGTTCCCGAGCCGGCCCCTCGCTAGTGCGCTGTCCGCGAGAGTCGGCCTGGTAGCCCCCGCGGCCGGGCTTCGTCGTCTCTGAGGTCGTGTCCGACGCCGGTCCGATGCCCCAGTTTGCCGGGGTTCGGTGACCGGGTGTGCCTGGGATCTCGCCGTGCCCGCGTCCGCGGCGCTGGCAGTTTCGACGTTCGTAGATATTCTACGGACTGTAGAAGTTTCTACGCTCCGTAGAAGATAGAGTCGATCACCTGCGACTCCCCGGGGTCCGGTCGGCTCGGAAGGGACCGCCGATGGTCCTCGACTCGTCGATGGTCACGGCCGCCGTCCAGACCGCCACCGCTCGGCTCGCGACCGCGCCGATCGCCGACAGCCAGGCGGCGGCCGACGGGGCACTCGCGCTCGCGCGCGGGCAGACCGCCTTCAGCCTCGCGTTCCACATCTGCTTCGCCGTCTTCGGCGTCGGCATCCCCTGGCTGCTGCTCTACACCGAGGGCAGATGGCTACGGACCGGCGACGAGACCTGGCTCGCCCTGACGAAGAAGTGGTCGCGGGCGTTCGCCGTGCTCTTCGCCGTCGGCGCCGTGTCCGGAACGGTGCTCTCGTTCGAGTTCGGGCTGCTGTGGCCGGCGTTCATGGCCCGCTACGGCGGCGCGCTCGGGCTCTCGTTCACTCTCGAGGGCTTCGCGTTCTTCGCCGAAGCAATCTTCCTTGGGATGTACCTCTACGGCTGGAAGCGCCTCTCACCCAGAGCCCACTGGCTGACGCTCTGGCCGATCGCGATCGCCGGGACGCTCTCGACGCTGTTCATCATCACCGCGAACGCCTGGATGAACGTGCCCGGCGGCGTCGTCGAGGCGGCGGACGGCCGGGTCGTCGCGGCCGAGCCGCTGGCGCCGCTGCGCAGCCCGTCCGCCGCGCCGCAGGCCGTGCACATGCTGCTCGCCGCGCTGATGTGCACCGGTGGGGTCATCGCCGGCATCTACGCCGTCGGGATGCTGCGCGGCCGCCGCGACGCCTACCACCAGCGCGGCCTGCGCGTGGGCCTCGTCGTGGTGCTGGCCTGCGCCCCGCTCCAGCTCGTCGTCGGTGACTGGGCGGCCCGGGTGGTCGGCGACCGGCAGCCGGTCAAGCTGGCCGCGATGGAAGGGCTCTACGACACCGGCGACCACGCGCCGCTCACGATCGGCGGCCGCTACGACGCCGAGACGGGCAAGGTCCGGTACGGCATCGAGATTCCCGACGGGCT
>Ga0163163_10003759_pt1 | contig 12925 bp, 7 predicted proteins | sample S65metaG_FD_119766 | JGI IMG/M metagenome (GOLD analysis project Ga0163163, IMG submission 119766) | Switchgrass rhizosphere microbial communities from Kellogg Biological Station, Michigan, USA - S6-5 metaG | ecosystem: Host-associated > Plants > Roots > Rhizosphere > Soil | place: USA: Michigan... | reverse complement strand
GTGTCCTACGCGGGGCTGGCCCTGGCCGGGTCGCTCCTGGTCGCCCTGCTCGGGCAGCGCCGGGCCATCGGCGAGCCGGTGGTGGAGCAGCTGCGCGGGGTGCCCCGCGGGGCCGGCGGGTGGCGTCCGCTGGTGGTCGAGGCGGTGGTGGTCGCGCTCGCGGTCGGGGCGACGGTGCAGCTGCGCACCTCGGAAGACGGCCTGCGGGGCGTGTCGCTGCTGGTGCCCGGCCTGGTCGTCGTCGCGGTCGCGCTCCTCGCCGCGCGGGCGTTCACCCCGGCCGCCGCGCTGGTCGCCCGTCGCGCGTTGCGGGCCGGCTGGCTCGGCCCGGGCCTGGCCGCGGTCCAGTTGGCCCGCCGCCCGGGTAGCCACCGGCTGTTCATCCTGGTCGCCGTCTCCACCGCGATGCTCTCCTTCGTGGCCTTCGGCATCGATGTCGCCGGCACGGCGCGCACCGACCGGGCCAGAATCGTCACCGGCGCCCCGACCGTGCTCACCGTGGACGGCGCCGACGTCCGCGCGCTGCTGCACGCGACCCGGCAGGTCGACCCGACCGGCGCGTGGGCGATGGCGGTCATGCTGCCCGAGCAGACCTACCCGGGCGCGCCCAAGGTGCTCGCGGTGGACAGCAGCCGGCTGGCCCGGGTGGCCATCTGGCGGGACGAGTTCGGGGCCAGCGCCGATGCCGTCGCGGGCAAGCTGGCTCCGCCGCAGGCCCTGCCACTGCGCTTCGACGGCAAGCAGATCGAGCTCGACATCGAGACGTTCCCCGGGGTGTCCACATCGGACAAAGTCGACCTCACCGTGACGCTCGCCCCGCTCGCGGGCGGCGACATCATCACGATCGCGATCCCGGACCTGGACACCGGCCGGGCCGTGCGTCGACTGCCCGTGGTCGGCTGCGCGGCGGGCTGCCGGCTGACCGCGCTGACCATCGGCGCGACCCGGCGCGACTCGGTCCGCCTGCTGATCCACGCGATCCGCCAGCTCGACCCGCCGGCCGTGGTGGCCTCGCCCAGCGTGCTGACCGACCGGCGCCGGTGGCGCGGCCCGGAGGGTGTCGTGCCCTCGCCGCTCGGGCAGGCGCTGCAGATCAGCGCCAACCAGAGCGCGTTCTCCTCCGGCGAGTCCACAGTGGCCAGTGTCGACGCGCCGGTGCCCGTGCCGGTCGTCGCCACCGGTGGGTTGGCCTCGGACGGGTCGCTGGAGTCGCTGGACGGGTCGCCGGTGCCGGCCACCGTGGTCACGCCGGTCGCCATGCTGCCCCGCCTCGGCGCCTCCGGCGTACTGGTGGACCTGGAGTACCTGGAGCGGACCGACCTGTTCGCGCCCCGACGCGACCAGGGCGAGGTCTGGCTGGGCCCGGCCGCGCCGGCCGACGCCGCGGAACGGCTCCGCAAGGCCGGCCTTGCCGTCTCCGGGGTGACCGGGGTGGAGGCGAGCCTGCGGGCGTTGGGCAGGCAGGGCACCACGCTCGCGCTGCAGTTCCACCTGGCCGCGGCGCTGTTCGGCATCGCGCTCGCGCTCGGCGGGCTCGGCCTGGTGGCCACAGTGGACCGTCGGCGCCGGGCCGAGGACCTGAGCGCCCTACGGCGGCAGGGCCTGTCCCGGCGGGCGGTCGATCAGGCCGCCTTGTGGGGTTATCTGTCCATTGTGCTCATCGCCGCGATCGCGGGGTTGCTCGCCGCCGGGGTCGCCTGGCTGGTGTCGGGCGACCACCTCCCGGTCTTCACCGACAGCCTGGACGCGGTTCGGCCGCCGCGGTGGCCGGGGGCGACGGTGCTGCTGCCGTGGGCCGGGGCGGGCGCGGTCATGGTCGTCGGATCGGTGGTGGCCGCGTGGGCTTTGCGCCGCGCGGCCCGGGGTGGCAGGGGGTAACGGTCGTGGCCGGACTGGCGGTGACGTGTCGGCGGGTCGTGCACATCTACCGGGCCGAGGCGGGCGACGTGGTCGCGCTGGCTGGGGTGGATCTGACCATCTCGCCCGGAGAGATGGTGGCGTTGGTCGGTCCGTCCGGTTCGGGCAAGTCGACCCTGATCGCCCTGTTGTCCGGACTGATGCGGCCCTCAGCCGGCCGGGTCACCATCGGCACCGCTGACATCGGCAAGCTGACCGACGCCGAGATCTCCCGGTTGCGCGGCACCGAGATCGGGGTCGTGTTGCAGGGCGCGTCGCGCAACCTCCTGCCGTACGCGAGCCTGTCCCGCAACATCTGGCTGGCCCAGACCCGGGCGGCCGGCAGCCGCGGGGTACGGCTGGACGATCCCGAGCGGATCCTCGATCTGGTCGGCCTCGGCGGTCAGGGCCACGCGCACGTGGACCAGCTCGCTCCTGGTGCGCGGCAGCGGGCGGCACTCGCGGTGGGCATCGCCGCCGGGCCCGGGCTGCTGCTGGTGGACGAGCCGACCTCGCAGCTGGACACGTCCGGCCGGGACGAGGTCGTGCATGCCCTCGAAACGGTCAACTCCGAGCGGGGAACCACGATCGTCGTGGTTACACACGACGCCGAGGTCGGCGCTCGGCTGGGCCGCGCGGTCACGATCCGCGACGGCCGCGTGGGCGCCGAGGGGCGTGACGGCCAGGACTTCGCGGTGGTGGCCGGCGACGGCACGGTGCAGCTGCCGCCGGAGGTGCTGGGCGACTTCCCACCGGGCACGCTGTTCACCGTGGACCGGGTGGACGGCTCGGTCTCGCTCTTCCCGGCCGCGAACGCGGAACCCGTTGTTCGGCAGGCCTCCCCGAAGGAGTAGCGGAACCCGGTATGCCGCACCGGGGTCGTACGAGCTAGGTTGTCGCTGGTTCGTGCGATCGGGGAGGTTACATGCTGCGGCTGGTCATCGGTGCCATCCGCCGCCGTCGCAGCCAGGCCCTCCTGCTCTTCCTCCTCGGTGCGGTCGCGGCGACGGTCGCCGCCGCCGCACCCGGCTACATCGCCGCCGGGGTCCAGTCCCTGGCCGCGTCGAGCGTCGAGTCGGCGGTGCCCGGCGAGCGGGTGATCGCGGTCGACTGGGTGCAGAAGTTCGGCCAGCCCATACCTTCGGCCGCGTCCGTCTTCACCGGGTCGTTCCGCCAGCAGGTGGCCGACAAGATGAAGCTGCCCGGGTTCCGGACCGTCATCGACGCCCGAACCTCAGGTGCGATCGTCCATACCGGCGGCAACATCAGCGCGATCCTGGCATACCGGGACGGATTCTGCGATCAGGTCGCGATCGTCGGCCGATGCCCGAGCGCGCCCGGTGAGGTCCTGCTCAGCGCCGATCTCGTGACCAAGCTCGGCCAGCCGGCCGACCAGCTCCGGTACTTCGTCGACGACGTCGCCCACGCCATCCCGGTGAACGTCACCGGGACCTACACCCCGCGCGCCCCCTACGACGCGTACTGGGGCCGGTCGAAGTCGACCCGGAACGACCCGGCGGTGGGCTCCCGGCTGGACAAGGACTTCATGTACACCCAGCTGTCCACATTGGACAGCGCCGGTGGTTCGAAGCTGAACATCTCGGCCGACCTGATCGCGACCGCCGAGGCGTTCCGCGACACCGACCCGCAGCTGCTGATGGGGGCCGAGAAGGACGGCGCGGCCGCGCTGGTCAAGGCGCCGCTGTACTACGGCACCGACGCCGGCATGCAGGCGCTCACCGACCGGATCTGGGACGACCAGCAGCTCGTCTACGTCGCGGTGCCGGTCGGCGTGGCCGAGCTGCTGCTGCTGTGCTGGTTCGCGCTGTTCCTGGCGGTACGCCAGACCGGCGAGGAGCGCCGCCTCGACGTGGCGAAGCTGAAGCTGCACGGGTCGCGCCGGCGCGACCTCTGGCTGCTGGTCACCGGGCAGAGCATCCTGCCGGTGCTGGCCGGCGGCGTGATCGGCGTACCGGCCGGGGTGGGGGTGGCCCGCCTGCTGGCTGGCCCGGTCGCCGGGGTGGAGATCGCCCGGCTGGTGCTCTACGGCGCCGCCGCCGCGGCCGCCCTGGCGGTGCTCGGCGGGATCGTCGCCGCCTTGCTGGCCGAGCGTCGCATCCTCGGCGAGAGCGTGGCCGACCTCGGCCGTGAGGTCGGGTCGAGCCACGCCGGCCGGCGGTCCCGGTGGCGGGCGGCGCTGTTCGACGTCTGCATCGGCGTGCTCGCCATCGCCGCGACGTACCAGTTGACCACCGGAGACCTCTCCACCACGCGGCTGCGCGGGCTCGCCGTCGCCGCGCCGGTGTTGCTGGCCCTGGTGGCCGGACTGCTCACGGCCCGGCTGGTGCCGCTGATCGCGCGGGCGCTCGCCCCCGGTCTGCTCCGCGCCGGCCGGATCGGGGCGTGGCTCGTCGCCGCCCACCTGCACCGCCGCTCGGCCCGCTCGCGGGTGCTCGCCCTGCTCACGCTCGCGCTTGCCGTGCTCACCAGTACCGCGCTCGGCTGGGGGGTTTCGAGCCTCGCCCGGGCCAACCGGACCGCGTACGAGGTGGGGGCCGACCGCGTCCTCACCGTCGACGCGCCCAACCGGAGCTCACTGCTGGCGGCGGTACGGGCGGTGGACCCGGACGGGCGGTTCGCCATGGCCGCCGTGCAGAGCTACGGCACCACCCGGGTACTGGCGGTCGACTCGAGCCGGCTCGCGACCGTGGTGCCGTGGCAGGACGGGTACGGCGCCGGCTCGTGGGATCAGGTGGCCACCGACCTGCGCCGGCCGCACCCCGACCCGGTGTCGATCAGCGGCTCGTCGCTGACGCTGACCGCGACCTGGCAACCGGTAGCGCCGATCGGGTCCCCGGTCAGCGTGAGCGCTCAGCTCGTCACCGGCGCCGGGGCGCTGTCCACGGTCACCTTCGGTCCGCTGACCGCCGGGTCAGGCACGTACACCGCGGCGACGCCGGCCTGCGTGGAGGGGCCGTGCCGGTTGGTCTCGCTCGGCCCGGTCGGCGCGGGGAAGGCGCCGGCCTCCGGTTCGCGGCTGGTCCTGTCCAAGCTGGACCAGACCGGTCCGGACCAGCCTGTGGTGGCGACCGCGACCTTCGCCGACCGGTCCCGCTGGCGCAACGACGTCCGGCCCAACTTCCCGTACGGGCAGCTGACCACCGACCCCGGCGGGCTCGCCTTCGCGATCCCGACGCCGGCCGCGCACGAGCCCGCGGAGGCGGCGCTGCCCGCTCCGGCCTACCTGGTGGACGCCGCGGTGCCGTTGCCCGTGGTGCTCGCCGGCCACCCCGGCATCGGCGTGGTCGGCGACCCGATCGTCTCGGTCTTCGGCGACATCGCCCCGCCGATCGTCCCGGTCGCCACGGCCAAGGCGTTGCCCCGGCTGGGCACCAGTGGCGTGCTGGTCGACCTGACCGAGGCCGACCGGGTGGTCCCCGAATCGTCCACTGTGGGCACCATGCAGGTGTGGGTCGGTGCCGCGGCGCCCGCGGACGTGGTCGACCGCCTCACCGCGCATGGGCTGCGGGTCGTCTCGACGGATTCCCGGGCGGACCGGCTCGATCAGCTCTCCGCCCAGGGTTCCGAGGTGGCGCAACGGTTCCAGCTGCTGGTCGGTTTCGCCGGCGTTCTGCTCGCGCTGCTCAGCTTCGCCGCGTGGGCGGTGGCCGAACGGGCGTTGCGCGGGCGGGAGCTGCTCGCGCTGCGCCGGCAGGGGCTGCCCTACCGGGCGACCCGGTCCGCGGCGGTGCTCGGGTACCTCGTCCTGGCTGTCGCCGGCGTTCTGGTCGGCGGGGCGGTCGGCCTGATACTGCACACAGTGGACAGTGGACGTGTCTTCCAGGACGGCTTCGACGCTATACCCGACCCACCCCCCGACCCTGTCGTCGCCCTGGTTGCGGTCGGCGTGGCCGTGCTCGCGCTGGCCACCACCGCCGTGCTGGCCGGGCGCGGCGTGCTCCGCCTCGCCGCCGTCCGCCGGGCCTCGTCTGGACACAGTGGAGGGTCGCGGTGATCGGCGTCGTCTGGGCCATGATCCGGGTACGGGCGACGAACGCGGTGATCCTCGCCCTGCTCGCGCTGCTCGCGGTCGCCGCCGCGGTGTCCGCCCCGCGGTACGTCGAGGCGGCCCGGGCCAGCGTGACCCGGGTGGACCTGCAGGGGGCCGACCGGAGCCAGCTCACGGTCGGGAGCAGCCTCCAGCAGATCGCCCGGGCGACCGGAGACCCGCGCACCGACCAGGCCGCGTTCGCCCAACGCGCGAGGGACTTCCCGAACCAGGCCACCGTGGCCCTGACCATCCCCGGCTTCACCACGACGTTCGCGGTCGGGTACTTCGTGCGGGCGTCCGCGGCGTCGCTGCCCGAGATCCTGGTGCCCGAGGACGTGCCGTTCCACCCGCAGTACTGGCTCGAGTTCCGGGACGGGGTCTGCGGCCATCTGCACCTCTCGGCCGGCCGCTGCCCGGCCGCCTCCGGCGAGGTCCTCGTCGGCCGCCAGACCGCGGACGAGCTCGGCGTGCATCCGGGCAGCCCGCTGAGCGTCCAGAACATGACGTTCGCCGACGGGGGGATCGAGCAGGCCGCGTTCTGGTCGCCCACGGGCATGCCGGGCTCGGTCTCCGTGGTCGGGGTCTACGACCGGGTCGACCCGACCGACCCGTTCTTCACCGGCACGCCGCCGGTGAACCAGGGTGGAGCCGAGCCCGTCTACGCCGACCGCCGTACGGTCGCCGCGATCGACCACGACAGCGAGATCCAGCGCGTGCTCGCCTACCCCGCCGGGTCGCTGTCGGCGGAGGACTTCGCGGACCTGACCCCGCGGATCCGGGACGCCATCGACAAGGTCCGCACGCTCAACGGCCAGCCGGCCACCAACATGCCGCTGCTGCTCGACAAGATCCAGGCCGACCGGTCCGAGGTCGGGGTGCTGCCGGGCGTGCTGGAGCTGCCGCTGCTGGTGCTCTGCTGCTTCGTCATCTTCCTCGCCGCCTCGAACACCGCTCAGGCCCGCCGTACCGAGCTCGGGATGCTCAAGCTGCGCGGCGCGGCCGGCGGGGACCGGTTCGGCCTCGCCGCCGGAGAGCTGGTCGCGCCGCTGGTGGTGGGCGGGGTGCTCGGCTTCCTGATCGGTCAGGTCGCGGTCTGGTTCTTCGCCCGGCTGGTCCTGGTCGGACCGACCCCGTTCGCCATCTCGATGGGGGACCTGCCGCGGGCTGGCCTGGCTCTGCTCGCGGTCGTCGTGGCCGGCCTGCTCGGGCTGCGCCGGGACCTGGTCGCGCCGGTCGCCGAGCTGCTCCGGCGGGTGCCGCCGCGCACGGCCCGCTGGGGCTCGGCCGTCCTGCTCACGCTCGTCGTCGTGCTCGGTGCGGCCGCGGTGTACCAGGTCCGCTCGAGCGACTCGACGGTGTCCGGGCTGGGCGTGCTCGCCCCGGCCGCGGTCATCCTCGCCGTATGCCTCCTGCTGGTGACCGCCTTCGACCCGCTCGCCGGCGCGACCGGCCGGCGCGCCCTGCGCCGCGGCCGGATCGGGGCCGCACTCGCCCTGCTGCACCTGGGTCGGCGTCGGACCGGCTCCCGGGTGGTCGCGCTGATCGGCGTGGCGGTCGGCCTGCTCACCTTCGTCGCGGTCGCGTTCGGCACCGGTACCCAGGCCCGCAACGACCAGGTCGTGGCCAAGCTCGGCGCGTACCGCGTGGTCTCCGTACCGGAGATCAGCATGCGGACGCTGATGTACGACGTGCGCAAGGCCGACCCGGACGGGACGTTCGCGATGGCGGCCATGCCGATCGGCGTCGGCGCGCCGATCATGGCCGTCGACTCACCCCGGCTCGCCGAGATCGGACCGTGGCCCAACCAGTCCGGCGGAGGGCTCGGCGTGGCCGGCGCGAAGGCCGCGCTGCGCCCGAAGCTGGCCCCCTCGGTGGAGATCACCGGCACCCAGGTGACGGTCACCGCCGGAATGAGCCCTGCCACGGCCAAGGCCCGCGTGCGTCTCGCCCTGGTGCTCGCTCCGCTGGACGGAAAGCTCGAGCAGTACGTGCGGCTGGACCCGACCACTCCCGGCGCGGACACGTACAGCGCGGCCGTTGACTGCCCGGCCGGCTGCCGGTTGGCGGCGCTCGCCATCACCGACTTCGAGCCGCGGCGCACCGCCTCGCAGTTCTTCGGCGGCGGCCCCGTCAGCACCGCGGATCCGGTGACGCTCACGATGTCGCGCATCGTCCAGAGTGGACCGGACCGGGAGCTGGTGTCCCCGGCCGACTTCGCCACCTGGGACGACCGGCAGGCGGCGGGCGAGCTGACCCTCACTCCGTCCGACGCCGGCGTCCAGGTCCTCGTCGGCAAGACCTTCACCGGCGGCAACCCGCAGGCCTGGATCGGCCCGTCGGACCAGCCCGACCAGCTGCCGATGGTCGCGCCCGACGGGGTGCAGAACCTGGTGCTGACCATCCCGTTGCCGATCCCGACGGTCAGCCCCGGCACCCGCTTCGCCAACGGTGTCACCCCGGTGGTGCCCGCGAAGGTGGCCGGCGAGGCAACGGTGCTGCCCCGGGTCGGCACCAGCGGGGTGCTGGTCGACATGGAGTACCTGACCCGGATCGGTGAGCCGGGACCGGCCCGTACCGGCGGCGAGGTGTGGCTCGGCCCGAACGCGCCGGCCGACGCGCTGGACCGGCTCCGGGCGGCCGGCCTGAGCATCGCCGGCGAGCGGAACTTCGACGACGAGATGAAGCGGGCCAGTGGCGGTCCGAACTCCACCGGGCTGCAGTTCCTGCTCGCCATCGGGCTGCTCTGCCTGATCCTGGGCGGCGGCGGTCTCGGCGTCGCGGCCACGGTGGAGCTACGGGCGCGCGGGGATGAGCTGCGCTCGCTGCGCCGCCAGGGTGCATCGCGCTGGGTGGTTGCCCGGGCCGGCTGGCAGAGCTACCTGATGACGGTCGCGGCCGGTGCGGTCATCGGCGCGATCGCGGCCGCGGTGGCGTGGCTGGCCACCCGCGACAGCCTGCCGGTGGTGGACCAGCTCGTCGCGGGCGTACCCGTGCCCGAGTGGCCCGGGCCGATCGCGGTGTGGGCGTGGTCGGGCGCCACGGGCGTCCTCGGTCTGATCGCCGTCGCGCTGACCATCGCGCTGTCCGGAGCCACCCGAACTGTGTCAGGAAGGAGCCGTCGATGAGCGGACTGGCGGTGAACTGCCGGCGGGTGGTGCACATCTACCGGGCCGACGCCGGCGACGTGGTCGCCCTCGCCGGGGTGGACCTCGCGGTCGCCCCGGGCGAGACGCTCGCCCTGGTCGGGCCGTCCGGGTCGGGAAAGTCGACGCTGATCGCGCTGCTGGCCGGCCTGATGCGGCCGTCGGCCGGGCGGGTAACGGTCGGCACCTTCGACCTGGGCAAGCTGTCGGACAAGGAGATCTCCCGGCTGCGCGGCACCCAGCTCGGCGTCGTGGTGCAGGGCGCTGAGCGCAACCTTCTGCCGTACGCGAGCCTCTACCGCAACGTGGCGCTGGCCCAGCGCCGGGCGGCCCGGATCCGCGGGGTCAAGCTGGATCACCCGGACCGGGTGCTGGACCTGGTCGGCCTGTCCGGACAGGGCCGGGAGCGCCCGGAGGAACTTCCGCCGGGTGCCCGTCAGCGGGCCGCGCTCGCGGTCGGCATCGCCGCCGGCCCCGGCCTGCTGCTGGTGGACGAGCCGACCTCGCAGCTGGACACGCACGGCCGGGACGAGGTCGTGCATGCCCTGGAGACGGTCAACGCCGAGCGGGGTACGACCATCGTGGTCGTCACTCACGACGGCGACGTCGGCACCCGGCTGGGCCGGGCGGTGACCATCCGCGACGGCCGGGTCGGGGCCGAGGGCCGGGACGGGCGTGACTTCGCGGTGGTGGCCGGGGACGGCACGATCCAGCTGCCGCCCGAGGTGCTGGAGCGGTACCCGGCCGGCACCCTGTTCACCGTCGGCGACGGCGACGATCAGGTGATGCTCACGCCGCAGGTACCGGACCCCTCGCTGTCCTAACCGCCCTCTGGCGCGGCGTGCCCGCCGGACCGCGGCGGGGACGTGCAAAACTTGACAACCATGGACCCACGGAGCACCCCCGCGATCATGCGCGGTGCGGTCGACCTCGGCGCCCTGCGCGACCGAGCAGCGGCCAGCCGTCCGGCCGATGGCGCGCCGGCCCGGCCGGCCGAGCCGCCCGCCACCCCCTCCCCGGCACCCGCCGCCGCCGGCGCGGTCACCGTCATCGACGTGACCGAGGCCACCTTCCAGTCCGAGGTGCTGGAGCGGTCACTCACGACCCCGGTCATCATCGACTTCTGGGCCGAGTGGTGCGGACCCTGCAAGCAGCTCTCCCCGGTGCTCGAGCGGCTCGCGGTCGAGGGCGCCGGCAGCTGGGTGCTGGCCAAGATCGATGTCGACAGCAACCCGCGCATCGCCCAGGCCTTCCAGGTGCAGGGCATCCCGATGGTCTTCGCCGTGGTCGGTGGGCGGCCGCTCACCGCGTTCACCGGCGTGATCCCGGAGGCCCAGATCCGCCTGTTCATCAACGAGGTGCTGCAGGCCACCGGGCTCGACGTCGAGGTGCCCGAGGACCCGGCCCTGGTGGCCGCCGACGACGCGCTGATGGCCGGCGACCTGGACGAGGCCGAGCGGGCGTACAAGAAGATCCTGTCCGACCGGCCGGCCGACGAGGTCGCCAAGTCGGGCCTGGCCCAGGTCGAGCTGTTCCGTCGGGTGTCCGGTGTGGACCCCGAGCAGGTGCTCTCGGCCGCCGCGGCCGCGCCTGACGATGTCGACGCGCAGAGCCTCGCGGCCGATGTCGAGGTGCTCAGTGGCCGGGCCGATGAGGCCTACACCCGTCTGGTCGAGCTGATCCGCCGTACCGCGGGCGAGGAGCGCGACCGCGTCCGTACCCACCTTGTCTCGCTGTTCGCCGTCGCCGCGCCTGACGACCCGGCCGTGCTGAAGGCGCGCCGCGCGCTCGCGAACGCGCTGTTCTGACCGGCATGCCGCGCATCGCCGTCCTCGACGCGCCGTCGAACCTCGGGCTGCGCCCGCCGACGCCCACCTCGGTGCCCGGCTGTGCCAAGGCGCCCGGGGCGTTGCGCGACCACGGCCTGATCGGTCGGCTCGGCGCCCGCGACGCGGGCTGCCATACCCCGCCGCGGTTCGACCCGGGCGACTGGCGGCCGGGCGACGGGGTCAGCCAGGCCGCCGAGATCGCCCGGTACACCATCCGGCTCGCCGACCGGATCGGGTCCATTGTGTCCGGTGGGGAGTTCCCGCTGGTGCTGGGCGGGGACTGTTCGATCGGGCTGGGCGCCGCCCTGGCCATGCGGCGCCTCGGTGAGGAGCGGGGCGGGCGGATCGGACTGGTCTATGTGGACGCTCACTCCGACTTCCGCCACCCCGGCAACGCGAAGGTGGTCGGGGCGGCGGCGGGCGAGGCGCTGGCCCTCATCACCGGCCGGGGCCAGGCCGATCTGGCCGCGATCGAGCAACGCCGCCCCTACATCCGGGACCGGGATGTGGTGCTGGTCGGCCTGCGCAGCACCGACGAGTACCGGATGGACCTGCAGGCCGGCGGCTTCAACCTGCGGTACGCGCCGGACGTACGCACCCACGGCGCGTCGCGCACCGCCCAGTGGGCCTCGCAGTCGCTGTCGGAGTGCATCGGCTTCTGGGTGCACCTGGACGTGGACGTGCTGGACCCGTCGGTGATGCCGGCGGTGGACGCCCCCGACCCGGGCGGCATCGCCTACCCCGAGTTGGAGAACCTGCTGCGCGGACTGCTGGCCAACCCGGGGTGCCTCGGCCTCGACCTCACCGTCTTCGACCCCGACTTCGACGTCGACGGGGCGTACGCGAAGGACCTCGTCGGCACGCTCGTCACGTCGCTCTCGGCACTGTGGACGGCGTCGCCGGTCGCCCCACCGGTAGTCGTCGAGGAGGAAGAGGAGGAGCCGCCGGCCCCGGTCATCCCGGTGCAGAGCAAGCGCAGTTCGCGCAGCCGGCGCAGCCCCGCCGCCACAACCTGACCCCTTCCGGACCTCGAGATCCACACCACATGATCCACGCAACTGCGCACATGTTGCGCCGTGGGAGCGCTCCCAGCGGCACAACCTATGAGCAGTTGTGCCGATCTTGGGTCAGGCGCCGGAGCCGGTCGTGCCTAGTACCACCGGGTGGATCTCCAAGGCGCTGCAGCCGTCGCCGGGCCAGGCCAGCTTGATCGAGTGGGTCTCGTTGGGCGGCGTGACCAGGATTCCGGCGTACGCGGCGCATCCGTTGCCGGTCGTCGCGTCGATGGCGAGCGCCTCCACCGTGGCCGAGGCCGACGCGCCCGCGGCCAGCGTGACCGTCCCAGCCGAGGTGGCCCCGCCGAGGTGCCCGTGCAGCGTCCGGGTGGCCTGGGCGATCTGCTGGTCGGTGGAGTTGAGCGCGGCGACGCCGGGGTAGCCGGTGAGGTGGCACGTGACCGCCGACGTGTTGCGGAAGATCAGGATCACCGACCGGTGGGTGGAGCCCGCGCTGCCCTTCTGGTCGCTCACCGCGAGCTGACTGAGTGGACAGTCGGTCTCGGCCGGCGGCGGAGCGGCCTTGTCCGAGGGCGGGGTGCTCGCGGGGGTGGGGCTCGACGGCGGCGCGGCGCCCAGACCGCCGCCGCTCCGGGCGGAGGGCGAGCAGGCGGTCGCGGCGACCAGAAGAGCCACCGACAGGCCGGTAACGGCGGCGAACGCCGACGCGCGGGCACGCGCCGCCGAGGGAGTGCGGGTCATGCCGGCCAGTCTGGGCCGCGCTCGCGTCCCGATCACGGTTGTGTCGCCAAGACGTCCACAGTGGATCAGAACAGACAGTGGATCAAGACAGACAGTGGATCAGGACAGCGTCGAGGTGAAGACCTCTTCCCGGGTGTCGGCCAGACCGGTCAGCAGCGCACCCTGCAGCACGGGGTCCTGCGGCACCTGGGTCACCACCACCCGCGGGGTCACCGGGGCGAGCCGGGTCACCTGGTCCTGCACCCGTTG
>Ga0163163_10003756_pt1 | contig 12931 bp, 10 predicted proteins | sample S65metaG_FD_119766 | JGI IMG/M metagenome (GOLD analysis project Ga0163163, IMG submission 119766) | Switchgrass rhizosphere microbial communities from Kellogg Biological Station, Michigan, USA - S6-5 metaG | ecosystem: Host-associated > Plants > Roots > Rhizosphere > Soil | place: USA... | reverse complement strand
GCGCTCGATCCGCAGCTTCGCAAACAGGTGCGGGCGGAGTTGAAGGAGCTGCAGCGGCGGACAGGCGTTACCTTTCTGTTCGTTACGCACGATCAGGAAGAAGCCTTGGCGCTGTCGGATCGCATCGCCATCATGAACGCCGGGGAAGTGGAGCAGACGGGCACGCCGCAGGAGCTTTACCAGAGGCCGCGGTCGCCGTTTGTGGCGTCGTTTCTGGGCGAGATGAATTGGATCGACGGCGCGGGGATTCGTCCTGAGTGTGTGCGGGTGTCCTGCGAGGAGGGACGGCGGGGAACCATTACGCACACGACATTTCTGGGGCCGCACCGGCATTTCACAATTCGGCTGGAGGGCGGGGAAGTGGTCACCGCGCAGACGGCGGCGAGCGCTGAGCATCGTGCGGGAGAAGCGGTGCACGTTTCCTGGGACTCGGCCGACGAATTACGGTTTCCCTCATGACGCGGCTGCGCAGGATCTTTCTGGCGCCGCCGGCGGTGCTGATGCTGGTGACGATCGCGGTGCCGCTGGCGATCATTTGTGTATATAGCGTGCTGAGCCGGGGTGCTTACGGCGGGGTGGAACTGCCTTGGACTTGGGAGAACTATGGGCGGCTGATCGATCCGCTGTATGGCGGAATTTTTGTGCGGTCCTTTGCGCTGGCGGGTGTGGCTACGTTGCTGTGCATTGTGCTGGGATTTCCGCTGGCGCTCTTCATCGCGCAATCCGGCGCGCGCAAGAATTTGTACTTGAGTCTGGTGATTCTGCCGTTCTGGACAAGCTTTTTGATCCGGCTGTACGCCTGGATGTTCTTGCTACGCGATACGGGGTTGATCAATACCGTTTTGCAGGCGGTGGGCGTAATCCGCGAGCCGCTGCCGATGCTGTATAACAACGAGGCGGTGGTGCTGGGGTTGGTCTACGGTTTTCTGCCTTTTGCGGTGCTGCCGCTGTATGCGACGCTGGAGCGGTTGGATCAGAATCTGCTGGATGCGGCGGCGGATCTGGGGGCACGGCCGCTCGCCGTGTTGTTCCGGGTCACGCTGCCGCTATGCGCTCCGGGGATCGGCGCGGCGGCAATCCTGGTGTTTGTACCGTGCCTGGGCACTTACATTACGTCGGACCTGCTGGGTGGCAGCAAGACGATTCTCATCGGCAACCTGGTGCAGAACCAGTTCACCACGGCGCGCGACTGGCCGTTCGGCGCTGCGGTGTCGATTGTGCTGATGATGGTGGCGGTGCTCCTGTTGTTTGCTGTGCGGCGGCGAGGCGAGGAACTCTTATGAAGCGCGGGCTGGCGGTTTACGCAACGGCCGTCTATGCGTTTCTGCATGTGCCGTTATTGATCCTGGCGGTCTTCAGCGTTAATTCGTCGCGGTTCACGGCTTGGCAGGGATTTTCGCTGCACTGGTACGGGGCGATGTTCGGCGACCGCGATCTGCTGGAAGCGGCGGGGAACAGTTTGGTGATCGCGGTGGTTTCGACGGCGCTCTCGACGGTGATCGGGACGCTGGCGGCTTATGCTCTGTGGAAGCGCGCCGCGGCTTGGCTCGGCGGCGGGCTGTATCTTTCGCTGGTGACGCCGGAGATCGTCACTGGGGTTTCGCTATTGGCGTTGTTTCAGTGGGCCTTCCGCTATTTGAACCTGCGGCTGGGAATGCATACGGTGATTCTGGCGCATCTGTCGTTTTCGATCGCTTATGTGGTCGTGGTGGTTCTGGCGCGTTTGCGCGGGTTCGATCCTTCGCTCGAGGAGGCGGCTCTGGATTTGGGCGCCACCGAGTTCGGGTCGTTCCGGCGGGTCACGCTACCGTTTCTGGCGCCGGCGATTGCGGCGGCCGCGATGCTCGCGTTCACGATTTCGATTGACGATTATGTGATCACCAGTTTGGTGGCGGGCGTGGATTCGCAAACTTTGCCCATGGTGATTTACGCGATGGCGCGGCGTGGGGTGAGTCCGGTGCTGAACGCAGTTTCGACCACGGTGGTACTGCTGTTGGGCGCGCTGGTTCTGTTTTCGGAGAGGCTGCGGCGGGCATGAAGCGGCGGGCGTTTTTATTGGGCGGCGTGGTCACGGCGGCTTGCTCGCGCGGGGCGCGGCTCAATGTTTATAACTGGTCGGACTATATTGCACCGGAAACCGTTCCGCAATTCGAGCGTGAATTCGGGCTGCGGATTCATTACGGGACTTACGAAAGCAATCAGGAAATGCTGGCGCAGGTGATGAGCGGCAATTCCGGGTGGGACGTGGTGTTTCCTTCCGGCGATTTCATTGCGCCGATGCGGGCGCTGGGGTTGCTGGCTCCGCTGGATCATACACTGCTTCCGAATGTGAGCGAGTTGGCGCCGGAGTTCCAAAGGCCTCCCTGGGACCCGGAGCTACGCTGGAGCATTCCTTACATGCACGGAGTGACGGGCATTCTGTATCAACGGAGTCTGCAGCCGGCTCCGGCGTCGTGGGCGGATTTGTGGCAGCCGCGCCTGCGGGGACGGCTCACGATGCTGGACGACGAACCTGAGGTCTTGGGTGTGTGCCTCAAAAAGCTGGGGCACACGTTGAACTCGGCGAATCCTGGCGAGTTGATGGCGGCGAAGAACGAAGCGCTGGCGCAGAAGTCGCTGCTGCGCGCTTATCTGAACGCTGAAGTGCGCGATCAAGCTGTCGCGGGCGATGTCTTGGCCGCGCAAGCGTGGGCCGTGACGGCGGCGCAGGCCATCGCGGCCGCTCCGGACAAGCTGGCGTTTGCCTTTCCGAAGGAAGGCTTTCCCCGCTATGCCGATAACGCTGTGATTCTGCGCGAGAGCCGGCGCGCTGAGGCGGCGCATCGCTGGATCAATTACCTGCTGCGCCCGGAGGTCGCGGCTGAGATCGTGATGGCGACGCACACTGCTAGCGCGAACGGGCAGTTGGCGGCGGAGTTTCGGCGGGATCCGGTGCTGTATCCGTCGGCCGAGGTGCTGGCCGGGGGAGAGTGGTTTGAAGCGCAGGCGGCTGCGTCGCAAAAATTACGCGATCGACTGTGGACGGAGATTAAGAACTCCTAATACAGTATCTATAGCGAAATATTCAACTTTGGCGTATTTTTCAGCGCTCTTGAGTGAATTTGTACCACATTTGTGCCAGACTACAAAGCATGGAACCGATCACCGAAGGCCTCACGCTTTACCGCCGACACGAAGCCGCATGCCGGTTCAAGAGACTGAAACAATACAACAAATGTGATTGCCCGATATGGATCGGAGGCCAGCGCAATGCTGTGCGCACACGTCGCAGCATGAAGACGCGCGACTGGAGCGACGCATGCGCCCGCCTGACGAAACTGGAGGCCGGGGAACCTGTTCCACAACTGGAAACCTCCCGCCCGGTGTCCTTCCTGGTGTCGGCCTATATCGCCGACTGTCGGCGCCGGAAGCTCGCGCCCAACACCATCGCGCGCTACGAACTTGCGTTGAAGCCGTTCGTCGCCACCTTCGGTGATACCAGGGTTTCTCATCTCACGCTTGGCAAGCTGACCGACCATCAAACCGAGCAAGACCGCGCAACCCCTGGCAGCGGCCGTTTGTCCTTGATCGTGCTCCGCATGCTGTTGAACTTCGCCGTCGACCGAGACGAATACGGGATCGCGCGCAACCCGCTCCGGAAGCTGAAAGCCGCGAAGTATGAAGCCGCGCCGACAATGCCGTTCACCGCGGACGAAGTGACGGCCATGCTGGCGGCCTGTGATGAGTTAGGAGGTAACCGGCGCGACGTAGCACGCGAACGGGCGCGCGCCAAGGCCTTGGTGCTGACGCTGCTGTACTCGGGCCTTAGAATCAGCGACGTCACGCAATTGCGCCGCGGTGACCTCGACATGACCACCCGAAAACTCCACCTCCGCGTGATAAAAACCAAAGTACCGTTGTACGTCACTCTTCACGCCGACGCGGTTGCTGCCCTGAAGGCGTTGCCGGTCGAGTCGCCGATATTCTTCTTTTGGTCCGGCCGCGGCAAGCTTAATGTTGCGATTAATAGCCTGCGCACTACGATCAAGAACGTAGCGAAGCGTGCGGATGTCGTCAATGCCCACCCGCACCGGTTCCGCGATCACTTCGCCATTGAATTGCTGTTGAATAATGTCCCGATTGACCGCGTGCAAAAGCTGCTGGGACACAAGAGCGTCAAGACCACCCAAGACCGCTACGCGCCGCACGTTGCCGGAATGCAGCGTGGACTTGACGAAGCTGTCGCTACTTTGCACTTCGGCCCCAAGGCGGCCTAGCCGCTACGGCCAGTTCACGGTGTACCCTAACCATCACGCTCTCGGGTACGCGTAACGTGGTGTGCTTGCGCAACTGCGTCTGAAGTACGCCAGGGACGTGGCGGAAGACGCCTCGAATGTAATCGTCGCTGTAGCCCCACATGGCGGCAATCTGGGGGACGGTGTAATGCGGTTCGAGCGCGGGATTCATCCGTCCACCTTATTCTTTTGTAGCCATTTCTTCAGCACGCGGGGAAGTTCAGCTGCAGCACGGAGGCGCGCAGATGGACCACGTCGGATCTCAGCGGGAGATTCATCGAGTCGCTCGGGAAACAGCTTCTCACAAAACGAGTTTCGCAGCCATTAGCCAGATCGGAGGGGCGCTTCATTGCCGATGTCCCACAGGGCCTCCAGATCGCGCTGACTGTAAGCCCGGAAAGCAATCAACGTGTTCGTCGACGCAATGGTATTTTCTGCAAGCGTCCAGTTACCAAGTCAGCAAGTAGTTCGTGTTCTCTTACCCGCGCAAGGGCAACTAAGTCAAATGGACCAGCGACGGAGTAGACTTCCGTTATTCCGGGCAACTCGATCAATGCCTGAGCGATTTCCGGAGCTCGCCCTTTTTCCGTATTAATCAAGATGATTGCCGTTACCATCACTTTTGCCTTCTTCCTTCGCGTCGATTGGCACTATAGCAATCCTGAATGCTAGCTATCGCAATACGGGGCAATCGGCCACCTGGCAAGATCGTATTCCGGTTCCACAGCCGCGACCTCCATATGGCCTTGGGCCCGACGAAGAACGGGACTCCCACTCGCTTTAAGGTAAAACTGAATGGCGTCGCGGCGACGATCTATCCGATTCCGGCGCCGATGGCATCGGCGAGGATTGACAGCCGCGGATGAATTAGCTCTCGCGGCAGAAGGAACCGATCAACGAGGTGACCTTTGAGATTGAATACCTCGATCCCACCGTTCAGGCATTTTTGTTCGCGCTTTCGTCGACGCGCGCGTACGCGTGGCTGTCGAACTAGCCCACGAGGCTGAATAATGATTGCGACACGCGGTCGGCGGAATAAGCTCATGCAGAAGTCGGGAGCGGGGACATATATCCGATGAAAAACGGAATCTGTGCGAGAGCGGACTGACGAAATGAGCCGCAAGTAAAGGGAGGATCGTCTCTGTGGGGACTCCGTGCCAAAGTTCTTGGGATTTATCGCGTCAATGCCAGACCCAGTGAAACAAGTTTGCAGCTGCGGCTCAGCCCGCCCCAGCCTAGTCTTGGCTCTGGAATCGGCGCTCAGGTTGCTTCCCAGCAGAGGCTTATCCTCCGCTCCAGGCGCTCGCTTTCAAAGCCTACGTAACTTCACCGCCGGCGACGGCGATCGACTGGCCGGTGACCGACTCGCTGCCGGGCATGCACAGCCAGGCGACGGCGTTGCCGACTTCAGCGGGCATCACCATGCGCATCTGCGGATTGCGCTTGGTGAGCTCGGCGCGAGCTTCTTGTTCAGTACGGCCGGTCTTGGCGACGATGTTCTTCACGGCGTCCAAGGCGAGATCGGTTTCCGTATAGCCGGGGCAGACTGCGTTGACGGTGACACCTTTCAAGGCGAGTTCGAGAGCGAGCGCTCGGGTCAAGCCGATGAGGCCATGCTTGGACGCACAGTAGGCAGTGACGTACGGGTACCCGACGAGCCCCGCGGTGCTAGCGATGTTTACAATCCGGCCCCAGCCGGCCCGTAGCATGTCGGGTAGAGCCGCCTGTGTGCAATAGAAGGCGCCATCCAGGTTGACGGCGAGCATCCGGCGCCATAGCTCCGATGTAGTTTTGAGGAAAGGAGCCGACACGGCCTGGCCCGCGTTGTTCACCAGGATATCGATGGGACCGATCCTAGCCCGGATGCTCTCGAACGTTTTCAAGACCCCGTCGCAATCCGACACGTCGACGGCAAACGGCTGGGTGCTGCGACCGACCACGGTCACGTCTGCGCCGGCCGATGCCAACGCCGCTGCGACGGCGGCTCCTATTCCGCGCGCGCCGCCGGTTACGACGGCATGCTTCCCCGAGAGGGATCCGGCGCCGGGTAACGACACACTCACACCTGGAGCCTCAGTTGTGCCGCGCGCGCGAGGTTGCGTTCAAGCTGCACCTTGCCGCCCATGTACGGCGACGGCCACCACACGTCGGGAAAATTCTGCTTGGCCGCTTCGTGCAGCGTCCAGGCTGCATCGGCCAAATGCGGACGGGCGAGGGCGCACAGATCGGCGCGGCCGGCCGCGATGATCGTGTTCACGTGGTCGCCATCGAAAATATTACCCACCGCGATCGTCGGAATTCCGATTTCATTGCGGATGCGATCGGAGAAGGGCACCTGGAACATGCGTCCAAAGACGGGCCTTTCGGCCTTGCTGACTTGGCCGGAGGAGCAATCGATGACGTCGGCGCCGGCTTCTTTGAAATACGCGGCGACGATGGCGGCATCTTCCGGAGTGAGCCCCCCCGGGCTCCAGTCATGCGCGGAGATACGCACGCTCATCGGTTTGTCCGCGGGCCAGATGGCGCGCATGGCGCGGAAGACCTCAAGCGGATAACGGCAGCGGTTCTCGAGCGAGCCACCATATTCGTCGGTGCGCGTGTTGGTGAGCGGAGAGATGAAACTCGACAGGAAATAGCCGTGCGCGCAGTGCAGCTCCAGCCAGTCGAAGCCGGCTTGTTGGGCTAGGAGTGTCGACCGCAAGAACTGCGCCTGAATCTCCTTCAGATTGTCCCGCGTGGCTTCACGCGGCACCTCGGACACGCCCTCGATGTACGGAATCGCGCTGGCCGAAACGAGCGGCCAGTTGCCTGTTTCGAGAGGCATATCTATGCCCTCCCAGCCGCGTCGTGTCGATCCTTTGCGGCCTGAGTGCCCCACCTGTAAAGCGATTTTGGCGTCAGAGTTCTGATGCACGAAATCGACAATGCGTTTCCAAGCGAGCATCTGCTTCTCGCTCCAGATTCCTGGACAGGCTGGCGTGATGCGGCCTTCCGGGGAAACGCACGTCATTTCCGTCACCACCAGTCCGGCGCCGCCGATGCTGCGGGATCCCAGGTGAACCAGATGAAAATCGCCCGGCACGCCGTCGGTCGACATATACATGGCCATTGGTGAAACAACGACGCGATTCTTTAACGTAACGCCACGCGCCTGGAACGGAGTGAACATCGGCGGCACCGCGTGCTGGACGCCGCTGCGCGCCGCAAACCACCGCTCCATGTTCTCCACGTACTGCGCATCCCGTAGCTTCAAGTTTTCATGCCCGATGCGCTGGCTCCCGGTCAGCAGGCTGTAGGCAAACTGCTCGGGCTCCAGATGCACGTAGCGCTCGACCTGCTCAAACCACTCCATGCGGTTGCGAGCAGCGCTTTGCAGCTTGAGAGCCTCGATCTCGCGCTCCTCCTGATAACGGGCCAGCGCGCTCTCGACGTCCTCACTGGTGTGGTCCGACAAGACCCGCGCGAGAGCCATGGCGTCTTCCATGGCCAGCTTGGTTCCCGAACCAATGCCGAAATGCGCCGTATGGGCTGCATCGCCGATCAGGACAATGTTCTTGTGAAACCACCTTTCGCATAGCACGCGCGGGAACTTCAGCCACATAGCTGAGCCCCGCAGGTGCGTCGCGTTCGATATGAGCCGACTGCCCTCCAGCCGCTCGGCGAATAACTTCTCGCAAAACGCGATGGATTCTTTCGAATCCATGGCGTCGATGCCCGCCGCGAGCCAGTTCTTCTCCGGCGTCTCCACAATGAACGTCGACCAGTCCTCGTCGAACCGGTAGGCGTGCAGGTTGAACCAACCCCACTCGGTTTTCTTGAAGTCGAAAGTGAACGCATCCAGCTTCCTCTTGCTACCGAGCCAGATAAATCGGTTCTTGCGAACCTCGATGTTAGGCCTGAAAACCGTCTCGTACTTACGGCGGGTGTTGGAGAAGATCCCGTCGGACCCGATCACTAGATCGAAGGACGCCGCGTAATCGTCCGGGTCCTTCACCTCGTTGTTGAAGCACAACTGCACGCCGAGTTGCTGGGCCCGCTCTTGAAAAATATTGAGCAGGCGAATCCGGCTGATGCCGCAGAAACCATGCCCGCCCGAGGTGATTTTGCGCCCCTTGAAGAAAACGTCGATATCGTCCCAGTGGTGGAACGCCTGCGTGATTCCGGCGTGCGTCTCTGGGTCAGCGGCCCGGAACCCATCCATCGTGCGGTCCGAAAACACAACGCCCCAACCGAACGTGGAATCATGCGGGTTGCGCTCGACCACTGTGATATCCCACGATGGATTTGCTTTCTTAGCCAGGATCGAGAAATACAGACCGGCGGGACCACCTCCCAAACACACGATCCTCATGCCAATACCTCCTTGAGTCTCTCCGTGAGTTCATGTCCCTGTTCATCGGCCAACGCCGCCTCGCAAAGATTCCGCAACTGGTCTGCTGCGTCTGCCCGGCCTCGCAGCCGCGGCAGTGCGTTCAGAATCGCATCGAAGTTGCGGCTCCCTAGAGCGAGGGTTTCACCGTAACCTTTCAAGAGCCTGGGACTTTCGGCCAGCCTCAGGGCCAAAGCATAGTCTTCTTTCACCAGCACGGGAATTTGCTGCAGCCAGGCATCCATACGCGCCTGTTCATGCTGGAATCGAAATGAGCGGGGCCGCAGCGGGCGGAGACTCGCAACCGCATAGAGCTGGAGGTACCCGCCGAGGCTAGTGGTTTCGAGAATGCGGCCGCCTCCGGCGAGCTTGGTTACAAGGAGTTTAGCCCAGCCGCTGTTCAGTAAGAAGCGGCCCAGCGCCGCCGGCAGGATATCGGCAATTTCCTGGACGCCGGGATGCAGGAATTCCTTGATGTGGAGAAGCTGCGCCGGCTCGACGCGGACCTCCTGGCGGACGCGCTCGAAGCGGGTACTGCGGATCTTGAGATCCGCGACCCGGATCGCGTCTTCATACGACATCCAAAGGGCCAGGTAGCGCGCCGCCTCACCTAGGACCTCGGCCCTTATGGGATCCGCGGCTTTGAGCGGACCGAGACGGTCGAGATAACGCACGGCGTAGGCTTCGTCCTGGTAATCCGCCAAGCGGGACACTCCGGAGGCAAGAACTTCATGGGTCTGGGGCGGAAATTCGTCCGCGATTCGCGCAGCCAGCCAAGAAAGCCGGGAACCCAATTTCACCTGGGCGAGCTCAACGGCCGGAGTGGGCGCGCTGTGGCATCGGTGTGTCGAGAAACCAGCCGAAAAGGCAGCCAAGCTGCCTTCCAAACCGATGCCGCCGCGCCGGATCGCGTCTTCAAAGGCAGCCCGCTCAAACGGGAGGGCGCCGGAGGCGGCGAGTCCGCCGAAGAGCGCGGCGCTGATGACGCTGCGGTTCGCGTCGGCAATCTCCGCGAAATCCGCGTAGGTGGCGGTACGCGCCGCCGAACGGCATGTGTCCAGCAGGGCAGCCGCATCGACGCGGCCGTCGCCCATCGCGGTTCTCTCCGACATTGAATAGACGCGATGAGTGGAGAAGATCAGCGCGGTGCGGTCTGAGCTCACCAATCCGCGCTGCACGGCGCGACCTGCTTCCATCAATTCTGAGGCGACTACAATATCGACTTCCCCCGGAACCGGCATGAGAGCCAGAACCGGCTGCCGTTCGTCGCCATCAATGACGGGCCCGGCAAACAACTCGACATAATAAATCGTGGTGCCGGTGCGCTGAGCGACGCCGGGCACGGATGTAGTTTGAGCCAGGAAGCCGTGGTGCTCCGCGAGGTCGGCAATCCAATCGGAAAGCACACCGCCACCCTCGCCACCCATCGCGAGTATGGCGATAGTAATCGGCCTGGGCTGTGTGAGTATACTCATTTATTCCGGTCGCAACACTATTGTCGCCCAACTGGGGCTTAAGCTGCGATGCCGACCAAACGCCGGTCCGCGCGGCGCTGTAATGCTGCAATGACCGCGGCCGCCAGTTTCGCCTTGCAGCGCTCCCAAAATCCTGGGTTGGTGACGATCTCAGCCCGGAAGAAGGAGGGACACAGAACTGCGGCGTGGGCCACTTCGCCGCACAATCCGCAGCCAATGCAGCTATCGAGTACGGTGGCCACTGGGTCTTTGCGCAACGGGTCGGGGTTGGGTTTGATGGTCAAGGATGGACAACCGGAAAGCCGGATACAGGAGTGGTCGCCGGTGCACGTATCCGCGTCCACGCCAAATCGCTCCCGCACCACGCGCTTGCCGTCGGCGGCCATCTGGCGCCGTCGCGGCTTTTCGCGCCGCTCGCGGTTTAGAGCGCATTCGCTTTGAGCCACGATGACCTTAGGCCCTTTTTCCTTGGAAGTCAAGGCTTCGCGGAGCATTTCGCGCATGGCCGCCACGTTATAGGTTCGGGTGATCGTGCGGACCCATTTCACTCCCACACCGCGAACTGCCGCGGCGATAGGAATGTGAGTGGTGCGGATGGGGCTGGACGCCTCGGAGGATAGAATATCTTGACCGCCCGTAGCAGCGGAGTATCCGTTATCTACAACCAGCAGCACGTTGTCGTTCTTGTTGAACACCGCGTTGCCGACGCCACTGGTCAGCCCGTTGTGCCAGAAGCCTCCATCTCCCATGATGCTAATCGTCCGCTTGTTGGTCTCATCGGTATTGAAGGCGGCCGCACCGGCCCAACCGAGGCCGTAGCCCATAGTGGTCGCTCCAATGTTGAACGGTGGCAGGATGGAGAACAGATGGCAGCCGATATCGGCGCTGACGTGGTGTTGGCCAAGTTCGCGCTCCACCAGTTTCATCGCGCTGAAGATCGGCCGTTCCGGGCAGCCGGTGCAGAACGAAGGCGGACGCGCATGAACCTCCTCCTTGAGAATGGGCAAGGAGACCGGTTTCGGCGGACGGGCCACCGCGGGTAACGTGGCTGTGTTCAGCAGATGCGGTCCATAGCGTTCCACGAATTGAACGATTCCGCGCGTGACGACGGCGGTTGTATATTCACCGGCCAAAGGCAGAACATCTTTGCCATGAACCTTGGTGGGGATCTCTGCTTTGCGCAGGATGGAATGCAGATTTTGTTCGAGGAAATCCGGCTGCCCTTCTTCGATCATCAGCACGGCGCGTTTCCCGGCGCAGAATTTCTTCACTTCTTCGTCGATCAGTGGATATGTAACGTTTAGCACGTAAAGAGGGATCTGGCTGTCGCCGAAGATATCGGACAATCCAAGTAGCTGAAGTCCCCGTATCACGCTGTTATAATGACCGCCCTGCAAAATGATGCCAAAATCCTGAGCGCCCTCAGCGAAAAACTCATTCAGGCCGTGTTGTTGAACAAAATCCTGCGCGGCTGGCCACCGCTTTTGGATCTTTTCCTGCTCGTGCGTGTAGCTTGCCGGGGGGAGCACAATTCGGCTCAGATCGCGCATGGGGTGCTCCATGGCGTCTTTCAGCGTGAACGGGGGACGCACATTATCCTTGGCGGTAAACTGCCCATAGACGTGGCAGGCGCGGATGCGGAGTTCCAGCATCACCGGCGTATTGGTCGCTTCGGAAAGCTCGAATCCTTGTTCCACGGCCCGTACGATCGAAGGCAGGTTGGGGCGCGGATCGAGCAGCCACATCTGGGACTTCATGGCAAAGGCGTGGGAGCGCTCCTGCATGATGCTGGAGCCCTCGCCGTAATCTTCGCCTACAATGATCAGCGCTCCGCCCTTGACTCCGCCCGAGGCCAGGTTCGCCAGCGCATCGGAGGCCACGTTGGTTCCGACGGTGGACTTGAAGGTGATTGCCCCCCGCAATGGGTAATTAACCGACGCAGCGAGCATAGCCGCCGCGGTGGCCTCGGAAGCGCTATGTTCGAAGTGAATTCCGAGTTCCCTCAGAATTCTGTCCGCATCGGTAAGGACGTCCATCAGATGCGAGATCGGTGCACCCTGATAACCACCAACGTAGGAAACGCCTGATTGCAGCAGGGCTTTAGTGACCGCCAGTATCCCCTCGCCCCGAAACTGAGCGCCCTCACCCAAACGTAGCTTGAGAACTTCCTTGGCAAACGAGCGCTCCGCCATTGCTAATCTCCCGTATTTAATACTAGCGCATCTAGCGCGGGGCAACCAAATTTCGAGCGCTAATTAAGGCCACCAAGGCGATGACGCAGCAGCGGTTCGCCGAACTGGCCGCGATTTGTGAGCGGCGCCGCCCCCCTACGCGGCACGCGAGGGCTGTGGCACGGGAAGCGAGGGACGATCCCATCCGATCATGTTGCGTTCTTTTTTGGCCAAAGTGAAATCAACTGAGGATGGAGACCGGGAATACGCATGCCAAGATGAGTATACTCATGTTAAAGCGGCTTTCGATTAAGAGCATGACACCAAAGCGACATCCTGCCACTTCACGTCGGAGAAGTTAGTTGAAAAGCGAGCCGGGGTTCAACGTTGAACTCATCGCGGACGACTTCTAAAAGCACCCATTGGTAGCTGCGGCCAATCGGGTGTTCACACGCCGAGGCCGCATGCATCCAACTTGAAGATCGAGGACTATTTGCCGTGAATACGTCAAACGATGTTTGTGATCGTAAGCGCTTGCCGCACTGCCGTTGGAGGGTTTCTGGGGGCGTTGAGCGGTATCTCTCCAGTCACGTTGGGCTCCATCGTCGTCATTAGGTCGCGGTATTTACCGTACTCCGGTGT
>Ga0163163_10003751_pt1 | contig 12935 bp, 10 predicted proteins | sample S65metaG_FD_119766 | JGI IMG/M metagenome (GOLD analysis project Ga0163163, IMG submission 119766) | Switchgrass rhizosphere microbial communities from Kellogg Biological Station, Michigan, USA - S6-5 metaG | ecosystem: Host-associated > Plants > Roots > Rhizosphere > Soil | place: USA... | reverse complement strand
TTCTTCTCGTAAGCTTTATCGGCGTAAACGGCGCGTTCGTCGCCAATGACAAGTGCGTCGACGACCTCGCTTTCGTAGGTCTTGGCCGGTGTTACGCAGCGGCTGCGGATCAGGCCCGAACCTTGATCGACGCCGATATGAAGCTTGTAGCCGAAAAACAAACGCCGGCTGTGTCCCTGGCGCGTCCAGTTGGCATCGTGGTCGTGCGGCGAGCGACTTTCCACGCCCTTCGGCGTCGAGCCCGACGGCGGTGCCGCCGCAGCGCTCGCAACCAGCGTCGCGTCGATCAGCGTGCCCTTGCGTAAAACAAAGCCCGACGCATCGAGCTGCGCGCCGATCGCGGCAAACAGCGCTTCGCCGCGCTCGGCCGCCTTCAGCGCGTTGCGAAATCGGCACAAGGTCGTCTCGTCCGGGATCGCCGCATCGAGCGCAAAGCCGCAGAACCGGCGAAACGACACGCGATCGAGCAGCGCCTCTTCGAGACCGGGATCGGACAGCCCATACCATTGCTGCAAGAGCAGAGCTTTGAACATCGCCAGGGGCCAATATGGCGGCCGTCCCGTCTCGCCCGGATGGATGTCCGCAACAAGCCGCTCGATCGGTGCCCAGTCGATCAATTTGGCGATCCGCTCAAGCCGCGCATTGCGCCCGAACCCGGCCGGCAGCAGCGCATCGACGAAGCTCACCTGATCCATCCGACTCACCCTCCGCTCAGCGCCAAGCGAATCACAAATCGGAAAACCCGTCTCGTTTTGCAGAGGTCTCGCACGCGGGGAGAGGGGGATGCCTGCATCGAGTGCAGCGCTCCTCGTGTCATATCGCATCTGGCCGATGTCATTGCGAGGAGCACCGTGCGAAGTCGGCTATAGCCGACTTCGAAACAAAGCGACGAAGCAATCCAGGAGCAAACGCTGCAATCACGTCCCACGAGTTAGTTAGCCCGTGTCCTCTGAGACGTCGCAAACGTGACCGCAGCTCGCAAAGCAATCGACATCAGGTAGGCATCAGTGTTTGTTCTCGACACTGCTCACATGCGATGTCCAAATATTTTCTTTGCGGTCCGATTTTTTCGAATCTGCTCAGCTCGGCCCGCAGAGTATGAAATGCCTCCCGTACTTCTGCGTCGTTCGGTGGTATTTGGCAAAGCGTAGAAAGTTCCTTCGGCGATTTGCAGAGCTGTACAATTTGAGCAGGCATATGAAATGCTAAACTGAAGTTGGGGAAATAAATATCCGCTTCGACTTTGGTGCGGCATAAGCCTCTCGGCCGCCCATGTGTCCGACGTCGCGTGCTACAATTGCGAATTTATCTAGCCCCGGCAACAGTTTGGCGCAGGTCTGAAGTATCGAAAGAGTCTCCGGGACATATTCCCCCGTACTTGAAACTTGGCGCGCCAGAAATCGGCGATACGTTCGCATTCCTCCAGCGACCTGCTCTTGACAAAATAGTCCTCAGCCATATCCCATTCTCTTCAACTCAACTACACCCCGTCGTCGCGCCGCACGTGTCGCACTTCAAACACGTCCCGTTCCGCACCAGCGTGAAATTGTTGCACTCGGAGCAGGCTTCGCCGGTATAGCCCTTCATCCGTGCCTCGGCGCGTTTATCGGCGACGCGCGCGACAGCTTCCGGCTCAGCCCATGCAAGCTCGGCGATTTCGCTGTGCGTCGCTTCGCGCGCGCGCGCTTCGATATCGCCCTTCAGCGCGGTCGCGCCCGCGGTCGCGAGCCCCATCGGCTGTGACAGCGTGCGGCCTTCATGGCCGTTGCCGCTATGGACCAGTTTCAGTCCGTCGCCGGGCTTTGAGCGCACGAGCCCACGCGAGACAACGCCGGGCAGCATCGGCTGGCCGATGGACGCGGCGCCCTCCGGCGCCTTGCCCTCGTTCTCGCCGCGGCCGAGCGCATCGAAGGCCATGTCCTCGGGCTGCACATGCGCGAGATCGTAGCGGCCGAGATAGGACACGGCGAGCTCGCGGAACACGTAATCCAGAATCGACGTCGCGTTCTTGATCGTGTCGTTGCCCTGCACGAGGCCGGCCGGCTCGAAGCGCGTGAACGTGAACGCGTCGACGAACTCTTCGAGCGGCACGCCGTATTGCAGGCCGAGCGAGATCGCGATGGCGAAATTGTTCATCAGCGAGCGGAAGGCGGCGCCCTCCTTGTGCATGTCGATGAAAATCTCGCCGATGCGGCCGTCCTTGTATTCGCCGGTCTTCAAGTACACTTTGTGCCCGCCGACGATCGCTTTCTGCGTATAGCCCGTGCGGCGGTTCGGCAGCTTCTCGCGCTCGCGCGAGACATGCTCGACGACGCGCTCGACAATCCTTTCGGCAACGGCGGCGGCGCGCGCCGGCGTATTCGAGGCGATAATGTCGGCGATCGCCTCTTCATCCTCGTCCTCCTCGTCCTCGATCAGCTGCGATTGCAGGGGCTGCGACAGTTTCGAGCCGTCGCGATAAAGCGCGTTGGCTTTGAGCGCGAGGCGCCAGGACAGCATATAGCTTTGCTTGCAATCCTCGACGGTGGCGTCATTCGGCATGTTAATCGTCTTCGAGATCGCGCCCGAAATGAAGGGCTGCGCCGCCGCCATCATGCGGATGTGGCTCTCGACCGAGAGATAGCGCTTGCCCGTGCGCCCGCAGGGATTGGCGCAATCGAAGATCGCGTAGTGCTCTTGTTTGAGGAACGGCGCGCCTTCGAGCGTCATCGCGCCGCAGACATGGATGTTGGCGGCGTCGATCTCGGCGCGCGAGAAGTTCAGCCAGGTGAGCAGATCGAAGTTTGCGTCTTCGAGCTTTTCCGCCGGCACTTTCAAAGTGCCGGTGAGGAAATCGGCGCCGAGCGTCCATTTGTTGAAGACGAACTTGATGTCAAAGGCGGAGGCGAGCGCCGCCTCCACCTGCGTGAGTTTCTCCTCGGTGAAGCCGCGCGCCTTCAGCGTCGACGTGTTGATTGACGGCGCCTGTTTGAGGCTCGCCTGACCGAGGGCATAAGCCTCGATCTCGGCGATCTCGGACTCGCGATAGCCGAGCGTCCGGAGCGCTTCGGGCACCGCGCGATTGATGATTTTAAAGTAGCCGCCGCCGGCGAGCTTCTTGAATTTGACCAGCGCGAAATCGGGCTCGATGCCGGTTGTGTCGCAATCCATGACAAGGCCGATCGTGCCGGTCGGCGCGACCACACTCGTCTGCGCGTTGCGATAGCCGTGCGCTTCGCCTAAGCGCAGCGCATCGTCCCACGCCTGCTTCGCATGCGCGATCAGCTCCGGATCGGGGCAGGCGGAATGGTCGAGCGGCACCGGCGCGACCGCGAGCCTCTCGTATCCCGCCGCCTCGCCGTAAGCGGCGCGGCGATGGTTGCGCATGACGCGCAGCATGTCGGTGGCGTTCTCTTGATAGCGCGCGAACGGCCCGAGACCCGCTGCCATCTCGGCCGAGGTCTTGTAGCAAATGCCGGTCATGATTGCCGATAGCGCACCACAGATCGCGCGGCCGGCGTCGGAATCATAAGGAATGCCGGACGACATGAGCAGGCCGCCGACATTGGCGTAGCCGAGGCCGAGCGTGCGGTACTCGTAAGAGAGCTTGGCGATCTCCTTCGAGGGAAATTGCGCCATGAGGACGGAGATTTCGAGCACGATCGTCCACAGCCGCACGGCCTGCTTATAGGCGGCGATGTCGAAGTGCTTCGTCGCGGGGTCGCGGAACGTCAGCAGGTTCAGCGACGCGAGATTGCACGCCGTGTCGTCCAAAAACATATATTCCGAGCACGGATTCGAGGCGCGGATGTCGCCGCCTTTGGGGCAGGTGTGCCAATCGTTGATCGTCGTGTGGAACTGGATGCCCGGATCGGCCGAGGCCCACGCCGCTTCGCCGATCTTCTCCCAGAGATCGCGCGCCTTCAGAACTTTGTGCGGCTTGCCGTCGAGGCGCTTTGTCAGCGCCCATTCTTTATCGTTCTCCATTGCGCGTAAAAACTCATCGGTGACGCGCACCGTATTGTTCGAGTTCTGCCCGGAGACGGTGAGATAGGCTTCCGAATCCCAGTCGGTGTCGTAAGTGTCGAAGTCGATCTCAGTGTAGCCCTGCTTGGCGAACTGGATGACGCGCTTGATGTAATTGTCCGGCACCTCGGCGCGGCGGGCGAATTTGATTTCGCGCTTCAAGGCCGGGTTCTTCTCCGGGTTAAAGCAATCGTCGCCGTCGCCCTCGCAATTCACGCAGGCGCGGAGCACCGCCTTCATGTGCTTCCTGACGATTTTCGAGCCGGTGACGAGGGCTGCGACCTTCTGCTCTTCCTTGACTTTCCAATCGATGAACTGCTCGACGTCGGGATGGTCGACGTCGACGATCACCATTTTCGCCGCGCGCCTTGTGGTGCCGCCCGACTTGATCGCGCCGGCGGCGCGGTCGCCGATCTTTAAGAACGACATGAGGCCCGAGGAGCGGCCGCCGCCCGAGAGCTTCTCGTTCTCGCCGCGCAGCCGCGAGAAATTGGTGCCGGTGCCCGAGCCGTACTTGAACAGGCGCGCCTCGCGCACCCAGAGGTCCATGATGCCGCCCTCGTTGACGAGGTCGTCCTTGATCGACTGGATGAAGCAGGCGTGCGGCTGCGGATGCTCGTAGGAGGATTTCGAGCGCGTCAGCTTGCCGGTCTCGTGATCGACGTAGAAATGCCCCTGGCCGGGGCCGTCGATGCCGTAGGCCCAGTGCAGCCCGGTGTTGAACCATTGCGGCGAGTTCGGTGCGGCGATCTGCGCGGCGAGCATGTAGCGGAGTTCATCGAAGAAGGCGGCGGCGTCCTCGTCCGAATCGAAATATCCGCCTTTCCAGCCCCAATAGGTCCACGCGCCGGCGAGCCGGTCGAAGACCTGCTTCGCCGAGATTTCCGAGGTGAAGCGCGCCTCCTTGGCGAGGTCGGCGAGCGCCGCCTCGTCGGCAACCGAGCGCCAGAGGAAAGAGGGGACGTTGTTCTCCTCGACGCGCTTCAGCCGTGCCGGCACGCCGGCCTTGCGGAAGTATTTTTGGGCGAGAACGTCGGCCGCGACCTGGCTCCAGGCCGCCGGCACTTCGATGCCTTCGAGCGAGAAGACGATGGAGCCGTCGGGATTGCGGATTTCGCTTTTGGTCGTGCGGAAATCGAGCCCCGCATACGGGCTCTGACCGGCTTTGGTGTAGTGGCGTTCGATCCGCATTTTGTCCCCACCCCTCATTTTTCAAACCGGGCGAGGTTCGGCGAGTCTGCGCCGCCTCCGCAACCGATTCGTTGGCTATGTTGAAAGATTCATGTCAATAGGTGGTGAAGGGCCACAGCCGGCTCACAATATATAGTGGTTTTCGGGCCTGATGGGAAGAGCGGGGATAGCGCTTTCACGCCCCGATGTAAGCGGCTGAGCAGCCAAGCGGAATCCCGGTCCGACGGTGCGGAGTAGCGGCCGGATTCGGCTGGGGAGCGGCCCCTAGGTGTGGATAGGTAGCTCCAGGAGCCGCGCCTCTAGTTCTCCGTTAATTCGCGTTGAAATGAAGAGCGGAGGCCAATATGAAAGCTTTGAGCAAAATCGCAGCTGCCGCCCTACTCGGCGCGGGCGCCTTGACCTTGGCGGCAACAAGCGCCTCGGCGCGCATCGTCTGCAATACCGATGGTGATTGCTGGCACACCACAACCGTCTACGACTATCCGCCGGCGACGGGCGTGGTGATCCACGAGGACAATTGGGCCTGGGGCCCGAGCGACAAATACCGCTGGCGCGAGCACGAAGGCCGCGGCTATTGGCGCGGCGGCGCCTGGGTCGACTTCCGATCAGAACCCGGAGCCGCGCCGAGCGCGCGCGGCTCCCTTTCTTTAGCGAGTCAGGGACGGCGGCGCGTCACACATGCACCACGCCGTCTTCGTGTTCGACGCGTCCGCGATAAAGCCAGAACGCCGCGTAAAGCAGCCAGGCATAGAAGACCACCACCGCGGCGATCACCAGCATGCCCGGCAGCGGCCCGATATCGGCGCCCGCATACCAGCTCTGCGCAACACCGGCCTGAGCGCCGGCTTCGCCGATCGCGTGCGACCGTCCGGTCGAGATTTTTAACACCCAGGCCAGAAGCAGCAGCAAAAACATCCAGATGTAGTTGCGTCTGAGCCGCCGCGACATTGCCTCGCGATGGCTGATCAAGAACACCGGCCGCTGCAAATCGTCGCCGAGAGCGCGCGCCCAGTGCGGTGCCACATCCACCGCCGGATTGAAAACCTGGGCGAAGTAATTGCGCTCCATCGACCTCACGCGCCTGCGATAGACGTCGAAAAAACGATAGCGCCGTGCCTCGATCAGGATGAGCAAGAGGACAAGCAGCATGCCGAACAGGAGCACGCTGTGATGCGCCGTCGGCGTCGAGAAAGTGAGCGACAGCATTGCCGCGACAGCGGTGATCGCCCAGTTGGTCGTGCGGTCGATGCGATCGCGCCAGCCCGCCATGCGCGCGATCTCGGCGCGATGAAAGTGCGCGAGAATGGTGATGTACTCGTTGCGCGATTGCGGGAAAGGCGGATCGAAAATCCGCTGAACGTCTTGCCCGGTGCCGAGCAGCGCCATTTTATTTCGGCGGCGGGGGCGCCGCGCTCGGCGCTGCGACCAGCATGGTGATGTGCCAGTCGCCGCCGTCCTTGACCAACACCCAGCCGAAATTGCCGGATTGCGTTTTTCCCGCCTGCTCGCCCGAGCCGGTGAACTGGAATTCGCCGGTGCTCCAGACGCCATCGCCGACCGCATGCGCCTCCTTGATCCTTAGCGTCTCGGTCGTCCATCCCGCCTTCATGCGTGCCGCAATCGCCTTCTCGATATTGGCAGGCCCCTTGAGAACGCCGGGCGGCCCGATGAACGGCGCGTCATTAGTAAACAGCGCGGCGACCCCCATCGGCATGTTCGAATTGTAGGCCTGCACCCAGCTGTCCGCGAGCGCCTGAGAGATTTGCCTTGCGTCCTCCGCGTAAGCCGCGCCGGGAAAAGCCAAAAGTGCGGCGGCGAGCATGAGCGATCTGCGGAACATCCAGTTCTCCCGGCAACTTGCGATATGGCTGATCTTGCCGCTCCTCGTTTTGCTTGGCAACTTGAGCAGCCGCGTGCCCCGGCGTGTCGGGGCGGAGCGCCCGCTCGATCATGGCGCAAGGAAAACCCCGGCCCCGTGCGAGACCGGGATTCATAACGCAACGCTACATTCAGTGACGTGGGCCATGCTTGATGATGACGGTCTTGCCGCCGTGATGCATGTGATGATGTCCACCCTTCTTGATGATTACGGCTTGGCGGATGCCGCCGATATCCCGGCCGTGCCGAAGGCCAGTAGGCTGGCGAGAATCACTAACGTTTTCTTCATCTTAGCGTCTCCGTCTGATTTACCGCGGCGGGGAAACGCGAGCTTGCCGGTTTGGTTTCGCCGTCAGGCCTAAGCATCGCCCCTCAGGCCTGCGTCTCAAGCCAGGCTTTAAGCACGACGGCATTGTTATGCTCCTCGTCGCGTGCGGCGTAGAGCAGCGTGACCGGGCCCCGCTTGCGATACGCGAGAAGATCGCGCGCAGCCGAGGCGGCCGGCTCGCGTGCGAGTTCCTTGCCGTAGGCGACAACGAATTTCTGCCAGTGCTCCGGGTGGCCGTGGAACTCGCGCCGGAGCGCATCGCTTGGCGAGATATCCTTCGCCCACAGATCGATCTTTGCGTTTTCCTTCTTCACCCCGCGCGGCCACAGACGGTCGACGAGAACGCGGAAACCGTCCGCGTCCGCTGCCGGCTCGTAGACCCGCTTGATCCTGAAGGCGCGTGTCATGGGTCTAAGCCGTTGCGTCCAGCCTCTGGACCAACGGTGGGATCAGCCCGCCGAGATTACCGGTGGTGAGAACCAGCACAACATCGTTCGGCTGCAGGTGGCCGGCGATGATCGCGAGATCGCGGTCCTTGCCCGCGCCGATGCTGGTGACCGTCAGGCCGGTCGCAGCAATGCGCGCGATGATCTCCTCTTGCGAGACCTGATTGTGCGAGGCGGCGCCGTGGCTCGGCGGCTGATAAACAAGCACTTCCGATGCGTCTTCGAAGACGGTGTCGTACCATTGGAGCGTGTCGCGGCTGCGCCAGCTGAATGTGTATGGTTCGAACACGATGACGAGGCGCTTATCAGGAAAATGCAGGCGCATCGCGTCGATCGCGGCACGCGATTTTTCTCGGGACGAGCCGAAACCTTCGTAGACCGGAATCGGCGAGCGGACGGTGAGCTTGTCCAGCCGCCGCACGATGCCTTGATATGAAGCGAACGCCGCGGCGATTTCCGCCGGCCCGGCGAGATTTTTCTCGATGAGCAAGGCGGCCGCGCCGACCATATTTTGGATATTGTGCGCGCCGAGCTGCGAGGTCCTTATCGCTTGGCGGATGCCGGGTCCGACGAGCTCGAACGTGCTCTCCTCACCATAGACGATGTTTTCCGCGCGGTAGCCTGCGTTCTTATCTGACAAAGCGTAAGTGACGAGGCGGCAAGGCGCGGCGCGTGCAAGCGCCATCGCATGCGGCTCGTCGGCGCAAACCACGATGAGCCCGTCGGAAGGCAGGTTCGCGATGAGTTGCCGAAACGGGGCGAGATAATCGGCGTGTGTCGGAAAGACGTTGACGTGATCGTGCACCGCCGAGGTCAGCAGCAGAGATTGCGGCGCGTAATGCAGGAATTTGGCCCGCGGATCGGTGTTGCTCGAGGGATATTCGTCGCCTTCGAGAACAAAAGGAGCGTCGCTGCCAAGCGCCGCATTCGAGGGCAGGTCCTTCGGCACGGCGCCAAGAAAATATCCCGGATTCTTGCCGGCATGCGCGAGCACCCAGGCAATGAGGCTTGCGCTCGTCGATTTGCCGTAGCTTCCCGCCACTACGATGCGATCGCGAGTGCGCGTGACTTCCGCCAGCACATCTGGAAAGGACAGGATCGGCTTGCCGCTCGCGAACGCGGCAGCGACTTCCGGATTGTCCTGCGTCAGTTTGGCGTGCTTGCCGATGACGATCGCGTCCGCATCCGGCGGCACATTCGCGGCCGCATGCGGCGTCGTCACGCGAATTCCCGCACGTGGCAAAATCTCGCTCGCCGGGGGATAGAAGCCCTCATCCGAGCCGGTCACCGACCAGCCCTGTTCGCGCAGGAGCAGGGCGGTGGCGGCCATGCCAATCCCGGCAATGCCGATGAAATGCGCCTTGCGCGACCCTGGTTGAGCTACAGCCACTCTCGACGCTTCCTCTCCGACGGCCGATAATGTAGAGGCACCGCCTTAACACGCGTCGAACGGACGAAAATATGATCTGGCTCGCCCGGCTTTTCTCCTGGTGGCACGGGGCCACACTGAACACGCGCTTCTACACGTGGCGCCATGGCGAGTTCGTCGGCCAGGACGAGTTCGGCAATGCCTATTACCGGACGAAGGGCGGCGCGATCGATCCCGTCCTGCATTTCGAGCGCCGCTGGGTGATCTACAACGGCATCAGCGACGGCTCGCTGACGCCGCCCGACTGGTACGGCTGGCTGCATCACACAAGCGACGTGCCGCCAACGGAGGAGCGCTACGTCAAGCACGAATGGGAGAAGCCGTACGTGCCGAACATGACCGGCACGCCGCTCGCCTATCGGCCGCCGGGCTCGACCCTCGCCGCGGCAGCGCGTCCGCCCGCGACCGGCGACTACGAGGCCTGGTCGCCGGAATAATGCGGTCCCCGTGAGCGGGCGCGATCACCATTATAAGGTCCGCACTGTGTGGACCGGCAATCGCGGCACCGGCACGTCGGGTTATCGCGCCTACGACCGCGCCCATGTGGTGAAGATCGACGGCAAGCCCGACATTCTCGGCTCATCCGATGCAAATTTCCGTGGCGACGGGACCCGGCACAATCCGGAGGATATGCTCGTCGCCTCGCTCTCGACGTGCCACATGCTCTGGTATCTGCATCTTGCGGCTGAGGCCCGCCTCATCGTCACCGCGTATGAGGACGAGGCCGAGGGCCACATGCAGCTTAAGGCCGACGGCGGTGGCGCCTTCGTGCGCGCGACCTTACGCCCGCGTGTGAGAATTGCCGGCGATTTCAATGCGGAGCATGCGGCAGCCCTTCACCACGAGGCGCACGAAAAATGCTTTGTCGCGAATTCCGTCAACTTTCCCGTCGAGGTCGAGCCGGAAATCGTGCCGGCGGGATAGGGAGCCGCGGCCTTTATTCCGCCAAGTGGGCGCGCGACAAGCCGCGCAATCGCTGCTGCGCTCCCGGATTCTCTCCTGTAGATGGCTTTTCCGAAAAACTGCCTGCCCGCCGCTCTTGCCGCGCTTTTCGCGCTCGGCGCCAGCCCCGCCTTGGCCGATAGGATCAAGCACCCGACCGCGGTCTTTGCCGGGCTCGACAAGATCACCGGCCGCATCATCGCCTTCGAGGTTTCGATCGACGAGACGGTGCAGTTCGGCTCGCTGCAGATCACGCCGCGCGCCTGCCACACGCGGCCGCAAACCGAGGCACCGCTGACTGACGGTTTCGTCGAGGTCGATGAGATCGCTAGTAATAACGAGATGAAGCGCATCTTTTCCGGCTGGATGTTTGCTGCGAGCCCCGGCCTCCACGGCGTCGAGCACCCCGTCTATGACGTGTGGCTCACCGATTGTAAGGGCGGCACGGAGGTGATTCCGTCACCGCCCGACACCACGGCGGAGCTGGAACCGCCGCCCCCGAATGCCAGCGAGCTGAATAAGCCGCCTCCGCTGCCGAAACCGGGCACCGTGCCGCGCCGGCGGGCCGAGCCGACCGGGGAAGCTGCGCTGCCTGGTGCTCCAGGTGCGCAGCAATTGCCGGGCACGCCGGGTGGCCAGCCGCTTCCCCCGAACCAGCCGCCGCAGCAAGCGCGGCCTTTACCGACCGGTCCAATCGAGGTCGGTCCCCCGCCGGGTGCCCGCGGCGGCGGCTTCTTCGGATTTGGATCGTCCTCGCCGGCGCCGCAGCAATCGGCCGGCCCGGTTCCGCCCGCCGACATTCCGAACGTGCCGTCGCCGCAGCGCCGCCGGCCATCGCAGCAATTCTATCCGACGCTGGTGGACCCAGCCGGACCGCGCTAAGTCATTGATCTAATTAGATACTTGCATTGTTGTTCACGCTATGTCGCCTAAAAAACGATGCGACACGATGGCGTTTAATTATAACCAGTTACAACGAAGTCCGATCTAATTTCGGCAGCTCCACGGCGACACGATAGCGACACGACTGGGGGCACAAAAATGCCAGTGGCCCGGCATTTCTACATCTCCGCCCCCTGACCGGGCTGTGTGTAGCGATGCTCTTCCTATGGAAAAGTTAGTCGGGAATCCCGGAGCGCGAGCTGGCTCGCTGTGAACAATGCGAGGAAGCGAACCATCTTCCCGGCGGGACAAAGTTGCCCTGGGGCCACGCCAGAAACGCAGGTGCAGTCGGAGCTGTCGCGCACAGCGGTAGCTAACCTGAGGCGGAGCGATGCGGCGCCCTTGCTGCTATCCGACATAGCCCGCGTGACCGGTGCCAAGCCCCGAAGCGTCCAGTTGTGGGCCGAGGCGGGTATCGTTGTTCCCTTGCCGGGAACGCATCGAGAAGGCCCTGGAGCCCACCGTAAGTACTCGCTCGAGGAAGCTGCAATCGCATGCTGCATTTGGCCGTTCGCCGTCGAAAAAGTCGCGATAGGCGGCCTGAAAGCCCTCAGCCTTGCAACACGGGCCGAGCTTCGCACACCGTTATGCCAGCATCGGCTCTATCGTGCGATCCAAGGCGACGGTGAGAATTTTCTCAAAGTGATAACGCATGCGGTCGCCGACGGCAGCGCCAAGTACCGCGTCCAGTTTCTTGATGAAAACGCCATTCGCGACCCGGCCTTGATCTTCGAGCACTTTTGGCTGCGAACCCAGGAACCCGAAATCACGCCACAGCCAACAACCGTCCGCGACCGCCCGACCGTCGAAGCGCCGTCTGCGCAGACGACGGTATCCATCACGCCTCTTTCAATCGCGCCTCCAACACTTCCGACAGTCACAGTCTCGTGCGGAAAACTGAACCTCATCAACCTGAATGAGGCCCTGAAGCCATTGAGGGCCTACGTCCAATCGTAACCGCACACAGGGAGTAAAAGATAATGAGTGCAGCGTCTCCGCAGGCAATGAGCGCCGCGTCTGCGCAGGTCCATGGCGAGACTAACACTAACGACACCTCCGAAATCCCGGACCTCATTTACGGCGCTGAGGCCATCTCCGTGGATCAAAACATGCCGCTGCGGAAGACGTATTACTTGCTAGGCCAGAATGCGATTCCCGGCTGCTTCAAGTTGGGACCACGAACCTACTGTATGTCCCGGCGAGCCAACCGTGCAGCAATTGCCGCCATGGCGGCACGGAAGCCCGCATGAGGTGAGTAAAAAAAACGCCCGCTCTTTCGGGGGAATGAGCGGGCGGCCATCTGACGCCTTTGTAGGTCGCAACGGTCGTACAAAACGACGGTTATTACAATGACTGAAAACCCCCGTGATCCTACTCGTAAGCGACTTCACAACCGCCGTCGATCTGAACTTATCTATTCGCCGTTTCGAGGCTGCCACTACATACTAACACTTAGTCGTTTCCCAACGGGCGACGTCGCTGAAATTTTCGTCTGTCCCGGCAGGCCCGGAAGCGACGCAGCCGCCGATGCGAACGACGCCGCAATCGTAATCTCATTGTCGGTGCAACACGGCATGCCGCTCGAGGCGTTGCGCCGCTCGATTTCGCGCATTGAAGGCAACGAGGCGGCCTCCACCGCAGGAGCCGTGCCCGACATTCTCGCCGCCGAACGAGAGCGAGGTGGCAAATGAGCGTCATGCTCGCCTTCTGCGACATCGAGCGGATTGCGCCAAAAATCGGCGTCACCGATGCTGCCTGTCCCCTTTGCGCTGCG
>Ga0163163_10003749_pt1 | contig 12943 bp, 6 predicted proteins | sample S65metaG_FD_119766 | JGI IMG/M metagenome (GOLD analysis project Ga0163163, IMG submission 119766) | Switchgrass rhizosphere microbial communities from Kellogg Biological Station, Michigan, USA - S6-5 metaG | ecosystem: Host-associated > Plants > Roots > Rhizosphere > Soil | place: USA: Michigan... | reverse complement strand
GCTCGTTCAGGATGACGACGTCGGCCCGCAGCCCCTTGAGACGCCAGAACTCCTGTGCGTTTAAAAGCTGCCGCACCAGCGGCAGCGAGTCGACTTCTCCGACACGCAGCAGCACGATAGGTAAATCCCCGGAGATGCCATGGCCCCAGAGATTCTGCTGACCAAACGTGTTGGCGGCAATGTCCGCCGGACTGAGGCGCGAGGCGTCGGCGCCGAAGACGCGCGACGCCAGCCGATCGAAGAGCATGGCCTGCTCATCGCTGAGCCCGAGGTGCTGCAGCGTGATGTGCACATGGGTGAACGCCATCGAGAACGCCCGCGCGGCGGCGCTCGCGTCGCGATACTTTCGCGCCAGTGCCAGTGCGGCAGCGCGATCGGCGGCTACGCCGGTGGCGAAGATCACCCGGACGACGGCGCCGGCGGGCAGGCGCATGCGCTCGCGCAGGGCGCCGATCGGATCGAGGACGGCGCCCGTGGTCCCCGACAGCGCGCGGCCGTCGAGCACGACCGGGTTGGCGGCCGTCCGCCCGCGCCCGATGAAACGCGCGCGGTCGGTTTCCCACTCGACGGCGCCACCCAGACGGGGACCATCAACGCCGAGGACGTGGAAGCCGACGACAGAAGGTTCGTCGGTGGAGCGCGGACGGCGATTGAATAGCAGTCCGGCGCTCTGGCGGTCGAACTCCGTCTCGACGAACAGTTTTCCGAAGGTCGGATGCGCAATATCGTCTTCCGGACGCGCGAGCACGATCTCGGTGTAGCTGGTGACTTCGATCTCCCGCGTCTGTGATCCGCGGTTGGTGATCGTCAGGCGCCGCACGTCGACGTCGTCCTCGGACGAGACGGCGATCTCGAGGCGGGTCTCGATGTCGCCGTCGCGACGCTTGAACGTGCTCTTCTCCAGGTCGAAGGTCGCGTCGAACCGGTCCGGCTCCTGGCAGACCGGCTGATACGTTGCCGACCAGATCCGGTTCGACCAGGGATCGCGCAGGTAGATATAGTGGGCGCCGGAATCGGATGTCGGGTCCTCTCGCCTCCGGGTGACGGCCACGTCGCGCCACATGCTGAAGCCGCCTCCCGCGTTGGTGACGGCGGTGGTGAAGCGGCCGTTCGACAGGAAGTGCGTATGCACATTTGTCGTGTGCGGCGATCGGAAGCGCCTCGACGCATAGACGGGAAGCGCCGGCGGCGCCGTCACGCTCCTGGCAGGGCGCGGCTGCGACAGGATGGCCTCACGCGGGACACGCTCCTGCAGCAGCAGCTCGGTCGCCTTCACCCGCGGATCGGCGTGAAACCGTGCGACGAAGCTGTCCTCGCAGACGACATTGGCCAGTGCGACAAGTGACATCCCCTGATGGTGGGCAAAGACGGCGCGAATCACCGCCGGCCGTGCCGTCGTATCGGGCGTTGCGTCGAGGTCGCGGCCGCGCGGGTTGTAATCGAGCGCCTCCCAGAACCCGAATCGCCCGTCCATGCCGAGCCGTGCGAGCTCCTCAAAATTTTCGGCGGCGGCCGACGGGGTGACGAGGCTCGCCAGGGCGGTCGCGTACGGTGCGATGACGAGCTCGTTCTCGAGGCCGCGCTTCAATCCGAGCCCGGGGACGCCGAACGCGCGATATTGGTAGTTGCCTTCGCGATCGGTAAAGCCGTACGCCGATTCCGAAACGCCCCACGGTACGCCGCGCTGACGCCCGTATTCGATCTGGCGCCGCACGCTGGCGCGGCAGCTTTGATCGAGCAGCGTCCCGGGGAACGACCGCATCAGCAGTTGCGGCATCAGATACTCGAACATCGTGCCGCCCCAGGACATCAGCGTGGCGCGGCCGTCCACGCTGGTGACGAGACGTCCGAGGTGGAACCAGTGGTGCTGAGGGACGTCGCCCTTGGCGATGGCGACAAAGCTCGCCACGCGCGCTTCCGATGCCAGCAAATCGTAGAACGAGCCATCGAGCCGCCCGGGTCCGTCGGCATCGGCAAGGCGATAGCCGATGGAGAAGATGCGCCGTCGCCTGTCGTACAGGAACTCGAAGCGCATGCTGTTGACGATCGTCGACAGTCGTGCGGCAAGCTCCCGCAGTTCTTCGGCCGGAACCGGTTCATCGATCGTGCATCGCTGGATCGCGTCGAGCACTTCGCGGCACCAGTAGGAGATGTCGTCCGGCGCGGGCGACGTGTCGCCGTGAGTCATCTCGGCGGCAACGCTGGCCAACTGCGCAGAGAGCGTCCACAGCTGACCCGTCGCACCATCGCCCGCACTGGCTATCCGCGCGGCGTCCGCGATGGCGCGCGCCAGCCGATGCACCTCGGAGATGATTTGCCGCATCTCGGGCCGTGTGCCTGCCGACGAGGAGGCATCCACAAGGACCGCAGCCGTGTCGGCCACGCCACCCAGCCGCTGCGATCGTGTCTGAGGGCGCTCGGTCAGGGTGAGGAGTCCCTGGGCCAGCGCCATCATGGCGCCAGCAGGGTTGCCGCTGTCGACGGTGGAGACGTAGCGGGGATGCAGCGGAGCCCTGCTCGCAGTGTCGTACCAATTGAAGAAGTGGCCGCGAAAGCGTTCGAGGCCCTCGAGCGTGACGACCGTGGCCCTGATCCGCCTGATCAGATCCGGTGTCGAAATGTAGCCGAGGTCGTGAGCCGCCATCAGTGACAACAGGCCCATGCCGATGTTGGTCGGCGACGTGCGGCGGGCGAGCCGCGGGGCGTCGCCGGCCTCCTGATAGTTGTCGGGGACGAGCCATCCGTCGGCCTCGGTGACGAACGTGTCGAAATAGCGCCACGTCTTGCGCGCGGTTCGCCGCAGCATCGTCCGCTCCCGGTCGCTCAGGGGACGGACGCGCTCGCCGACGGGGAGGCTGAGCCAATAGGCGACAGCCGGCGCCAGCGTCCACAAGACGAGGAACGGTGTGGCAGCAGGCAGCGCATCAGGGTCGCGGGCGACGATCGCCACCGTGGTGATCAGGGCGATCGCCGGGCTCGAGATCATGTCGACGATGAAGCGTCGCAGTCCCTGTCCGACGATGCCGGCGGCCCGTGCGGCTGCTGCCGCGGCCGTCTCCCATTCCAGCATCCGCCGCTTCGTCACCGCCAGGCGGATCAGCGTCACGCCAATCGCATGCGCGGTGTCGAAGGCGTGGAAGGCGAGGAAGGTCAGGCTGAGCAGGATCTGCGCGATCGCGGTTCCGGCGTCGCGCCAGAGATTGCGGAAGAACACCGGGATCGACTGCGCGCGCCCAGGTCCGACGAGCAACCGCGCCAGCAGCGGCAGGAGCTGCGACGCCGCAACTCCCATCACCATCATCGTCCACACCCATCGCGGCCCCGGCAGTACGACCCATCCGGCGATCAGCATGGCGAGCAGGGTGGGCGCCACCAGGCTGCGACGCAGGTTGTCGAGAATCTTCCAGCGGCCGATGACCGGCAGCGGGTTGCGCGTCACCCCCCGCCGCGACGGGACGAAGGGAAAGAGCCACAGCAGAATCTGCCAGTCGCCCCGGATCCAGCGATGCTGCCGCCGGGCGTGGGACAGGACGCTGGACGGGTACTCGTCGACCAGCTCGACGTCCGACACCAGCGCCACACGAGCGTGCAGCCCCTCGAACAGATCGTGCGACAGGAGCGTGTTCTCCGGCACCGAATCCTCGAGCGCCGCCATGAACGCATCGACGTCGTACAACCCTTTCCCGGTGAAGATGCCTTCACTGAAGAGGTCCTGATAGGTGTCGGACACGGCCGTGGTGTACGGGTCGACGCCGGTGTGCCCCGCATACAGCCGCGCGAACAGCGACCCCGCCGCGCTCATGAAGGTCACGCTGACGCGCGGCTGGAGGATTCCGTACCCTTCGGTCACGCGGCCCGCCGCTGGATTGAATTCGGCCCGGTTCAGCGGGTGCGTGATGATTCCAATCAGCTCGCGCGCAACCCCTCGCGGCAGCCTCGTATCGCTGTCGAGCGTGATGCAGTACTTGACGTCCGGCAGGATGGTGAGGTCGCCCACCGCGATCGCGAAGCTCGTGTCGGTGGCGCCGCGCAGGAGCCGGTTGAACTCCTCGATCTTGCCGCGCTTGCGCTCCCATCCCATCCACAGGCCTTCGCGTGGATTCCACTGCCGGAAGCGGTGGAACAGGAAGAAGCGGTTGGAGCCGCCTTCGGCATGCTTCGCGTTGAGGGCACGGATCCCGTCGCGGGCGGCGTCGAGAATCTGCTGATCGCGCGGCAGCGTTTCCGTCGGCGCGTCCAGGAAGTCGGTCAGCAGCGCGAAGTGAATGAAGGGGTCGAGGTTGCCAAGCGCCTGCACCTCGAGGTGAGCGATCAAATCAGCCACACGCTCGACGCTGTCGAGCAGCGTCGGGACGATGACCATCGTGCGCGCGGTGTCCGGCACCGCGGTCAGCTCGATGCGCGGCAGCCGCCGCGGTGGAATCAGATAGCTGATCAGGCGTTGCAGCACCTGGATGGTCAGCTCGCTCGCGGGGACCGCTGCCAGCAACGCGACGAAGACGAGACCGGCGTTGCTCCAGCCGTACCACCACGCATAGCCGACCGCCGTCGCGACGAGGGCGGCGGTGCCCGCGGCGATCGTCCCGAGGTACCCGGGCGTCGCACAGGCGAAGAACAACCGTGTGATCCGCAGCCGCAGGTCTGGCTCCCAGGCGATACTCCGCTCGAACAGACGGCGGCCGCCGCCAATCAAGTGGTAGCCGACATGTGCGGCCCGCGCGTCCGGCGTCCGGACGTGTACCTGACGGGCGCGCTCCACGCTCTTCAGCGCGAGCAGCAGCTGCGCCTCGCCCGTGGACGCCGCGAGCTCTTCGACCGCGTGGCGGTACCGATCGCGGCTGCGGAAGTCCATCCTGCCGTAGACGCCCGCCGGATCCCGCTGCAGCACCTGTTCGACGAGGCTCACGTTCTCGAAGAACTCGCTCCAGTCGAAGGTCGAAATCAGACGCAGGCTGGTGATCAGATTGGCCATGCCGGCCTGTGCCGCCGCCTGGTGTTGTCCTTCCGTGCGAATCACGTCCTCGAGGGTCTGCCCGCGCGCCTCGAGGAGCGCTTCGAGCTCGTGATAGAGGTCGGACGCCAGCGCGCCGAGATCGCGCGAATGTTGGAGCAGGCGGGTGACGAACGAATGGTGGACGTCGGCCGGCCATTGATGCACGCGCGCCGCGGGCTCGAGATTGGCGGCAATCCGATCGGCCGCCATCCGGTGCAGCCGCGTGCCGGCGAGCGTGTCCGCGCGTGCGCGCAGATGATCGATGAGCGCGAGCTTGAGTGCGCTGGGCCATCCCCACAGCTCGCCCATCGTCAAAGGGGTCACCGACTGGAAGGCGCTGATGAACCGCTGCATGCGCGCCGCGTCGAGCCGGCCGGCACTCAGGCGGATCAGTTCGAGGGCGAGCGCGTAGATGCGGGGGAGTCCGGCAAATTCATCGGCGGCCACCTGCGGAAGCCGCCGGAAGAATGCCGGCGGCAGATCGCGGTGGACATCGAGCGACGCTGCCGAGATGACGTGGAAGTTGTCGAGGAGCCACTCCGCGGCGGGAGACATGGCCTCGCGCTGCGCGTCCTCAGCCAGCGCGACGTAGACGTCGCGCAGCGCGCGCATGTGCGCCCTGAGCTGGCGCAGGTGCAGGCGGCCATTGCCGCGCCGGCGCGGCGCAATCGTCAGCAGCGCGGCAAGGCGACGGGCATGTTCCTCGAGCAGTTCGACGCTGAGCAGTTCCTCGCCGCTGCTGAGCCCACGTGGTCCGGAAAACGCAGGGCGGGGCACCGGCCCATTATCGTCTGCGCGTATCGTTGAGTTTGCCGGAGCTCATGCGTCTCCCGCCTCGTTCATGATTTCCTGGACGCGCTCCCGAACCGCCTCCTTCACCGCCTTCTGAACGCTCTCCTGCACTTCCGTCGGATCCAGATCCTCGCAGCCCGTCTTCTCGACCACATCCGTCACAGCCTGACGGACAATCGGATTCAGGGGGGTCAGCTCCGCCGCGGCGGACTTCACGGCTTTCTTCAGTTCTTTGGCCGTGGCCTCGGGGTTTGCGGACAGTTCTTTGGCCGACCAATCCGCTTCGAAGGTGTCCACGAGGCTGTTCACCGTCCTGGTTCCGCGGACGATGACACCCAGCTCGCGTCGTTCGTCGAGCTCGAGGGCGCGCAGGCTCTGGCTGCCCACGAACGCCTCCCGCCGGTCGCGAATGATGGTGCGCGTGTGCAGCCGGAGGCCGGTCAGGCGCCGAATCTCGATGTGCGCGTTCTTCCTGGACATCGCGCCGATGACCCTGATCTTCACGCCGGCCGTGGCGCGCGCGACCAGCGCTTTCGCCATGTTCGTGTCCGAGATGCTCGGGTCATAAATCAGCAGCTCCTTCTTCGCCTTGTTGATGAACGCGGCGAGCTGCCTGCGGGCGTTCACGGGGCTGACAATGAACGTATCGAGACCCGCCTTATAGGTCGTGCGCTGACTATCCGCCGCAAACAGCTTCATCGCTTCCTGGACCAGCTTGGGCTTCCGCGTCACGATGCCGAAGGCGCGGCTGTGATCAATGTCCATGTGCGTGAAGTTGAACGAGAGCACGAACAGCAGCGTGCCGTCGACGACCATCATCTTGTTGTGATAGCGCACCAGCTTGGCAGGGGTCCGCGAGACCTTCACCCCGGCATCGAGGAGACGCATCTCGAGCTTGCGCAGCTGCTTTTCACCGCCGCGATTGGCGTAGGCGATGAGGGCTGAGACCGCGACGCCACGACGGACCGCGGCCATCAGTGCCTGCTCGATCTCCGCCCGGTCGAAACGGAAAATGACGACCTCGATCGTCGTCTTCGCCTTCTTGATCGCCGACAGCAGCGCCGCAATTCCGTCCTGAGGCTGAATGAGGAGTTTCACCATGGTGGGTGCCTTAGGCGACCACCGCCTCGGGCTGGTCCTTGCGAAACTGGAGATCGTGCAGTTCCGAATAGAATCCGCCTGAGGCCAGCAGCTCGGCATGCGTCCCTCGTTCAGCGATGGCATGTTCCTTCACGACGAAGATGACATCCGCCTGCTGGATCGTCGCCAGGTGGTGGGCGATGACGATCGACGTTCGGCCCTTCATCAGGCGACCCAGCGCCTCAAACACCAGCTGTTCGGACCGGGCGTCAAGTCCCGAGGTCGGTTCGTCCATGACGAGAATCGGCGTATCGCGAATGACCGCCCGCGCAATCGCCACTCGTTGGCGCTGACCGCCGGACAGGGTGACCCCGCGCTCGCCGACCATGGTGTCGTATCCTTCCGGCATCTGCCTGATGAATTCGTCGGCGTTGGCCAGTTCGGCGGCTGCGATGATCTCCGCGCGCGTGGCGTCAGGGCGGCCGTAGGCGATGTTCTGCCAGATCGGCGCGTGAAAGAGCAGCGTTTCCTGCAGCACGAAACTGATCTGATCGCGGATGGATTGCATCGTGTAGCGGCGGATGTCCGTGCCATCGATGGAGACGGTGCCCGACACAGGATCGTAGAAGCGCGCGACGAGGTTGATGATCGTCGACTTGCCGCCGCCCGTCGGGCCGACGAATGCCGCCACCTGGCCCGCCTCGATCTCGAAGCTCACATCCTGCAGGATGACCTGGTCCGGGTTGTACGCGAACGACACGGAGTCAAAGCCGATCCGGCCCTTGAAGCGGCCCGCCTTCCGCGCGTGCGGGACGTCGCGCACACCACTTTCGGTGTCCAGCACGTCCCGTATCCGTTCGAGGCTGACCGAGGCCCTGGAGACGGTGTCCGTCATCTTCGACAGGTCGCGCATCGGCTTGTACATCTTCCCCAGGTAGAGGAGGAAGACGACGAGCGCGCCCGCCGTCAACTGGTTAGCCATGACCAGGCGCGCCCCGTACCACAACATCAGGCAGGTGCCTGTCGCCACGATGATCTCGACGACAGGCGCGAGCAGCATCTTGATGTTGCGCGCCGCCAGAGTCGTCGCCACGTTGTCGAGACTCTGGCGCTCGAACCGGCGCTCCTCGTAGTCCTCGCGGGCGAACGCCTTCACCACCCGGATCGACGAAAAGACTTCCTGAACGATGGAGAGCAGTTCGCCTTCCTTCTTCCGCACGTCCCGCGTGGCCTTCTTGATCCGCTTCGTAAAGACGTACACGACCAGAAAGAGCAGCGGCGCGATTGAAAGCGAGATGAGCGTGAATCGCCAGTTCAGGTAGAGCATCACGCCGACGATCCCGGCCAGGACGAGGACGCTCGTGAGAATCTCCAGCAGCGCCGACGTGACGAAGTCCTGAATTGTCTGAATGTCGCTCGTGACGCGGCTGATGAGATCGCCCGTCTGCGTGGCGTCGTGCTCGGCCAGAGACAAGCGATGAATGTGGTGGTACAGCACGCGCCGCAAGTCGTGCATTACCCACTGGCCAACGTTCGTCGTGAGATAACTCTGGAGATAGGTGCTGGCGGCCGCGCCGGCGGCGATGGCCGCGACGGCGAGCACCGCGAAATTAAGGACGGCGAGCCGGCCCGCGCCGAACCAGCCGGCGGCTGCACCCACCCATCCATGCAGCGGTCGGCCCTGGAGCAGGTTGTCGATCACGATCTTCAGCGGCCACGGTTCCAGGAGTTCGGTCACCGCGATGCCCGCCACGCCAACCATGGCCATCGTCATGGCTTTCCAGTGGGGGCGGAGCAGCCCCGTCACGCTGAGGACTTTGGGCGTCGCGATGTGCGGAATGTGCAGGGCCTTCATGCGCTACGGACGGCCCTGACATCGAGATGCCTGACGGCCATCAGACGCAGACACTCCATGGCGTGAGACCGGCGGCAATTCATCATGGGTGGAGTCTGACGCGGCGCGCGGAATCACGCTGTGCAATGCAGCACAAGCCTCCGATGTGTGCACATGCGAACAGCGTTCACGTCGGATGCGGCATAGAGTGCCTGCATGCTCGGAACAATCGCGATCGTCCTCATCGTCCTCTGGCTGCTCGGCATGGTCAGTTCCACCACCCTCGGTGGCCTGGTGCATGTGCTGCTGGTGGTGGCACTCATCATCATCCTGGTGCAGTTCATTCAAGGCCGCCGCGTGTTTGGCAGATAAAGCAGGGGGGGCGGTGCTGGATGCTGTGCAAGGACCGAGTACGTGCAATCGGGGACAGCCGCCGTCCAGCCGATCGGCCACGATGTCGGCGAGGTTAATCAATGTACATACGAACGACGGCCGCGCTGCTGACGGCGGCCGGACTTATCCCGACCATCACGGGGGCCCAGCCCCCTCCGAATCCGACACAAGCCCTTTCTGCGCCGCGCCAGGAAGCGGTCCCAATCTTCCGGATGACTGTCGTCGGCCGGACGACTGCGGCCATCAACTACCGCCCGCGGAAAGGCGCCACGAAAATCGACTTTGTCGGGACGGCCCTGCTCCCGAACGCCGTTGGCACGGCGCAGGTTGAAGGCAAGAAGGGATATATCGCCATCGACGCGCGATTCGACAAACTGGAGCCGGCCACCCGCTTCGGCCAGGAATATCTGACCTACGTGCTGTGGGCGATCACGCCCGAGGGACGCGCGACCAACCTTGGCGAGGTGCAGGTGGACGACAAGGATGCGCGGATCCAGGTGACCACGGAACTGCAGGCGTTTGGCTTGATTCTCACGGCGGAACCCTACTACGCGGTCACGCAGCCAAGTGATGTCGTCGTGATGGAAAACATCGTCCGCGCCGGAACGGTCGGGACGAGTGAGGTCATCCAGGCCAAGTACGACCTGCTGAATCGCGGCAGCTACCTCATGAGCCAGGATGCGAGCCAGTTGAAGCGGAAGCCGCTCGAGCCCGGGGCGCCGCTGGATCTCGCTGAGGCCCGCAACGCGGTGGCCCTCGCCAGGATTGCCGGCGCCGACCGCTATGCCGGCGAGACGTTCACAAAGGCCGCAGCGCTCCTGGCGACTGCCGAAACGGCTCGCGAGCGGAAGCGTGGTGCCAACGCGATCATGATGCCGGCCCGCCAGGCCGCACAGACCGCAGAGGATGCGCGGCTGATCGCGCTGAAGAAACAGGGCGAAGAGTTCGAAGCGATGCAGCGTCTGGTCGGTGCCCAGCGGGAAACGGCGGCGCTCGATCGTGCCCGCGCCGAGGAAGCCGCGCGCCGGCAGGCCGACATTGGACGCCAGAACGCTGATGCCGCACGGCTGACCGCGGAACGCGACCAGGCCACGGCCAATGCCGCCCGACTGTCGGCGGAACGCGACACGGCGACGGCCGATGCCGCCCGGTTGTCGGCGCAGCGCGACGCGGCGACGGCCGATGCTGCCCGGCTGTCGGCGCAGCGCGACGCGGCGACGGCCGACGCTGCCCGTTCGACGGCGGAACGCGACAAGGCCACGGCTGATGCGGCGCGGCTATCGGCGGAAAACGCCACGGCCACTGCGGAGCGCGCACGACTTGCCTCGGACGCGGCGCGTGCGGCAGCGGAGAGTCAGTCGCAGGATGCACAGGCCCGATCTGAACGCGAAAAGAACGAGCTCCGTGCACGTCTCCGCGATCAGCTCAACGTCATTCTCGAGACGCGGGAAAGTGCTCGAGGGTTAGTCGTCAATCTCTCTGACGTGCTGTTCGATACCGGCAAGGCGGACCTCAAGCCGGGTGCCAGGGAGAAACTCTCCAGGCTGAGCGGCGTGCTGTTGTCGCACCCGGGGCTTCACATCGAAGTTGAGGGGCATACGGACAATGTGGGTGCCGATAATTACAATCAGCAGCTATCGGAAACCCGAGCGAGTTCCGTTCGCGACTACCTCGTTCGGGAGGGCATTGCGTCCAACACCGTTGGAACATCAGGCTTCGGCGAGAGCAAGCCTGTCGCGTCGAACGGCACGGCCGCCGGCAAACAGCAGAATCGCCGCGTGGAACTGATCGTTTCGGGCGAAGCCATCGGCAGAACCCGCTAGAGCTGAAGCAATACGATGGCGGGAGACAGGCGCCACGCCTCTCTCCCGCCGATAGTCGCGGCGCACCTGCTCGTCAGGACGCCAGGCACCGGCCAACGTGACATGATGGTCACAGTGGCCCGAAAACCGCTCTCCTCCCCAGGTCTGCCGCTTCCCCAGTTCGATCTCCAGGGATTCCTCGCGTCGGCCGGTGTGGCGCGCACCATCCGCACCTTTAAACGGTCAGCCGTCATCTTCTCGCAGGGAGACCCCGCTTCCGATGTCTTCTACATTCAGAGCGGCAGCGTCAAGCTCTCCGTCCTCTCGCGGACCGGTAAGGAGGCCGTTGTCGCCGTCCTGGGGCAGGGCGACTTCTTTGGGGAGGGATGCCTCGCGGCGCAGCCGCGGCGTATTGCGACCGCCTCGGCGATGAGCGCGAGCACCGTGCTGGTCGTCGAGAAGCCGCAGATGCTCGAGATGCTCCACACGCAGCCGGCGCTGGCCGAACGGTTCCTCGCACACATGCTGGCGCGAAATATCCGCGTGGAAGAGGACCTGGTCGATCAGCTGTTCAACTCGAGCGAAAAGCGACTCGCCCGTGTCCTGCTGCTGCTGGCGCGCTACGGGAAGGCGGTCCGACCGCTGCCGATCCCGAAGATGTCTCAGGAAACGCTGGCGGAAATCGTCGGCACGACGCGGTCGCGCGTGAATTTCTTCATGAACAAGTTCCGCGATCTCGGGTTCATCGAGTACAACGGCGACATCAAGGTGAACAGCGCGCTCCTGACGGTCGTCTTGCACGACTAGCGGTCAGCCTGTCGTTCGCGCGCACGCGCCCTCAGTCCTGCAGCACGACGCTCAACATGGAGCAGTGCACCTGCAGGCCCCCGTCCCGTTCGCGGTGCCGCTCCAGGAATCCGAGCTTCCGGAACTTGTTCATCAGGACGTCGACCTTGGACCGCGAGGTGCCAATCATCTCGGCCAGCAGATCCCGCGAAATCGTCGGCAGGGTGCGCCGCATCGACTGATGTTCGTCGAAGTGCGCGAGCAGCAGCAGTGCCCGCGCGAGCCGCTTCTCGCTCCGGTTGAAGAGTTGATCGACGAGGTCTGCCTCGATGCGGATGTTCGTCGCCAGCAAATGCGATCGGAACCGGTCGGCAAACGCCGTCTCCTCGTGCAGGCAGCGGCGCATCTCACCGGTCTTCACGATGCCGATGGCGCTGGCCGTCGTCGTCTTCGCGGTGACCCGCCGGCGACGCTGGCCGGCCAACGCGCCTTCGCCGAAGAACGCGCCGGCCGTGAGGGTTCCGACGATGGCGGCGCGTCCCTGATGCGACGTCGTCGTCAACGTCACGCGGCCTGTCTGGATGTACATGACGCTGCTACAGGAATCGCCCTGGGTGAAGATGGTCTCGAACGGCTTGAAGCGCACGCTCGTGTTGGCGACGTGCATCACATCGAGCAGCCTGCTCGTATTCGGTCCCGTCGCCCGAGTATTCGCGATCATCTGGTACCCGACACCCCTCAGCGAGGGGCGCTGGCGCGAATCCTGAACTCCGTGCCGTTCACGAGATCGAGATCGCTCCGGCCCTGGATGAAGACTGACCCGGCGCCGGCGCCGGCGCCGACCGCCGCCCCGACCGCCGCGCCCTGGCCACCACCGGTCACCGCTCCGATCACCGCCCCGATCGCCGCACCTAAGCCGGTGCGCGTCACCGTCTTGCCAGTCTGGCCGGTGTCGTCTTGAACCACGCCTTCGGTATCGACGCGCACCGAGTCATTGTTCGGCGTTCGGACGCTGACGATGGTGCCGGTGAAGTCGGAGACGCGACCGTTTCGCAGACGGATGCTGTCGAACGCGAACGCCATCACGGCCCGGCCCGAGACCTGACCGGAACGGGTGACCCGGGCGAGCGAGCCGTCGATGGTGGCTCCGGCGTACTGGGCCGGCGCACTGACCGTCAACGCAAATCGATCGCCGTCGCGGGCCTGCCTCGTGCTCAGCGCGTCGTTCAGCGTCGCGACAACTTCGGTCCCATCGGGAACGAT
>Ga0163163_10003748_pt1 | contig 12944 bp, 32 predicted proteins | sample S65metaG_FD_119766 | JGI IMG/M metagenome (GOLD analysis project Ga0163163, IMG submission 119766) | Switchgrass rhizosphere microbial communities from Kellogg Biological Station, Michigan, USA - S6-5 metaG | ecosystem: Host-associated > Plants > Roots > Rhizosphere > Soil | place: USA... | reverse complement strand
GTAGGAAACTCTTGTGATATAGCACGCATATCTCTATCATGTTCATACCATTTACAACTACCCTGCCATTGATTATTAAACCAGTCTCCCATTTCCCATGGGTATAATTTATTATCTAATCGAAGTATGTTTACGATACGTTCAGTATCTTCGGGACTTGTTGCTTCGACATTTAAGATAAAGTTTGTACTGTATCCCATATCAACCTTTCAAAAAATCGGGGAGGATATTTTTACCAGTTTTTTAGAAGACTATTCCGTATCGGTTGCTGGAAGTGTTGGTTCAGATGTTGGATTAGATGGTGTTTCAGTAGGTATTGGTACAATTGTAGGTGTAGGTCGTGGTGTTTCGGTTGGATCAGGAGTTGGTGTAATAGCCGGTGTGGAAGTTACCTCGGGAGTTGGAGTAACTTCTGGCGTTGATGTAACTTCGGGTGTAGGAGTTATTACAGGCGGTGTTGGAGTTGGATTTACTGTTGGTGCTGGTGAGCAATGATCCTCATTTACCCCGCCATGATTTCCGTGTTCATCACAGTCTTGCCCGTGACTAGGCTGTGGATCAGGCTTACATGACTGCTGGCTATTACCATGATCACACTCACCCTGTCCGGGTGGTCCACCTTCGGGTGGATTTGCGCTAGCAATACCTGTGGCTGCTAGAACGCCAATAGATACAAGAGACGCGACGATTAGTATTCGTTTCATTTTACTTCCTTACTTACTTAGCCATGATTGAACATCAGCGTCCTTTAAAGGAAGCCGATCTTCTTTTTGATCTTCGTCATATTCTACTGTTGACCATTTAATTAAACTATCTTTAGGAACAAGTTTGAATAACGCTGCTACCCAATCTTGCCCCTGTTCGTAATCTACTCTGACTTCTACTGTTGCAAATCTAAATTTTTTCATAGTCCAAATACCAGCGTATCCCATGTACCTGCTTCAATATAACAATGAGGGAAGTCTTCCTCTGTTATACGGGCTGCTACTTCAACTGCGTTAGTTTCTTGTAGCTGTATAATTAAACTCCCTTTTTTAGTGAGTTGTAATTCACCATTAACTTTTTCAGCTACCTTAAAGGCGTCCCTAAAAAATTCTAGGGTGGGAGAGTAAACTCCCTCATAATCAGCAAAATCTATATCAATCATTGGATACTAGACTCCATTGGTTTCATTTTATCTCTATTTTGAATAAATACTAGCAGACCATAAGCAAAATGCTCCGTACAAAATCCATCATGAAGTCTTAAGGGACTTTGCTCAGGTACTAATACATTTACAAAGTACTCGTCTTTCTCTTCGAAGGGATCACGACATGCATAGCATTTCAATTTAAGTGTGGACTTATTGATTTTCTCCAAACTAACGCTGAACTGTTGGTCAAAGATCAGGCCGGTACTAATTCCTTCTCCTTTAATAAGTTATTTAGGTATGTGACGTTTCGCTTTTCGGCTTTAACGTCTTGATCCTTAAGCCACAGGTCTTTCTGTAGTTGTTCGATGCGTGCTTTCTCGCGTGCTAATTCCATTGCGATGAGTAGACCCTCTTCGGCAATAGGATCAGGAGTAAAAGGATAAACTTTGTCAGGGTCTAATCCTTTGGAGCGCGCTTGTTCACGTATCTTATGTGCTTTTATTTTTTCCTCTAGATAAAGAGTTAAGTCAGTCATTTGGAGGTCAGTCCTTTCAGGCTGGGACTACGAGAGTCCTCCCCCGGCTAGTACGATCAATGTATCCCATCCTCATTAGGTAAGGTTCTATTTCGTTTGTGATTGTATCCTCATCGATCCCAAGCATTGATACTAAATAGCTTAGGCCAACGGCCCTATCACTGGGTAGAGCATTCAGATACTTTTTATCTCTAGGCAATAATCCCCTTTGATCTACTCCTAACTTTTCTAGCGTTTTAACAGCAATCCCCTTTGATAGAGACTGCTCTTTGTTGACTGACATAAAATCGAATACAATCTGTAGGAACGTAATTCCTTGGCGAGCATTAAATCTAGAACGCTGGGCTATAAATTCCAAGCCTTCTAGATCGTACTCTATTCCACGTCTATTACAAATAAGGGATAATATCTGTACTAGGTCTTCAACTCTGTAATCCTCCAAAAATAGATTACGAAACCTACTTCTGAATGCTAAAGGCAATGCACCCGGATTAGTTGTGCATCCTACGATAGAAAGTTTACCACTATCAATATACCCGTTGAGTACATCAGTTATTTCTGGTTGAAGGTTATGAATTTCATCAATAACTATTGTGCCATGATCTGGAATTGCCTTGTTGATGGAGTACCCGTCATGCACACGCAGGGGCATCCCCATAGCCTGTATAATAAGCGTGGCGAGCGTTGTCTTGCCTAAGCCGTACCCACCAGCGATCATAATGTTTGGTAGGGGTCTGGACTCATTAAGCGCCGCCGCTACCATAATTCGGGATAAATAAATAGCCTCGTCTTGTCCGATGTACTCATCGAAATTCCGAGGCCGAAAAATAGCAGAAAAGTCTAAGGTTCTCGTAATAGCCTTAGACTCTGCATGGGGTGGAATATAAAGTTGTCGGGCGGCGTTCAGGATCATTTTAGCGTCTTCTACGCTTCGAACAAGGGGTGCTTCGTAGGAGTGTTTCATAAGTCGCCTCTCTTGTCAAGTGGCGGTTTCGGTTGTAATGCATTTGTAATTCGGAGACTTATTCAGTCCCTTTTGTCTCCGAAAGGGCGGTAGTCGTATTCACGTTTCCCCGCTTAAACGTGCCGGATTGAACCGCTGATAAACTAGGCGTGCTTTAGATAAAAGGTCTGTGCTGGAATACCGTTAGTCGATGCATCAATCGTAGCATCTACTTTTCTGATATAGTCTATAACAGCGGGAGAACTTTCGTATGCCTCGCCGTTAACAATTACACCGCTTTGATTAGTTGAAACGTCAGTTGTACCTAGTTGACGTGTAATTGCTGTTGAGATTGGACAGCACTGTGCCCAAGATCGTAAACCCCTTCGCTTAGCGAAGTAAGCGTTTACAATGTCATCATTAGTTACGTCAATCTTTAGAAATAGTGGAAGTGCCATTTATTTATCCTTTACAATTGCGATAGGCTTCTAGAAGACTAACTGCTTCCGACTCAAAAGGTGTGAGCGGAATTTCAATTCGCTCCATGATCGTTAGAGCAATATCATCAGCGCCGATTTGCTCAGCCATTTTTGCCATGGCATCGAGCGTATTGCGTCGATTTGCTATGGCTTCAATGAGAGGAAAATTTTCCGGGGAAGAATTTTCCAGATTTTCAGAAATGGTTGGTTCAGGTGCGGGAGCAGCCTTTACCGTTTTATTACGCTTGCGTGTTGTACCGCTTGAATCAATTAGAGTGTCCATAATCTCTTGTGGGGGATTATCGCCAAACATCTTTTTGAACCAAGGGGTTTTGACTGACGCTTTAGTGTAGCCTTTGCCCATTGCAATTGGAGTCAGTTTGATCGAATAAAGGCCACGGGCACTTTCTCGATAACGTACAAGATTTTGGCGGGCAAGACCCTCACGGATAAAGTGAACAACTTCGTGATCACTTAAACCACATTCGCGGGCTAATTGATCAGTAGTCATGCCGATATAGCCATTCTTATTGGCTTTCTTCTGCATAACCGCTAATAGGCGCTCTTTACCGGATAAACCAGTAGCACCAGATCGTCCCGTAATCACGGGGCTAGCTACAGACATTACTTTACCTCAGAATCAGGCTTAAATTGAATTAAAAAACCTTTAACACCGTCCTCAGAAGTTACCTGAGTCATAGAGCATTTCTGCTGGCGTCTATTTGCTGCCGTATACAATCCTCCTAATGCTGCCTTTTCTCGCTCATCTTTGAATGATACGAACATCCTCTTACCACTCATAAGATGCTCAATTAAGGGGTTTTTACTAGATGTTACACTCAAACGAGTGTACTTCTCTAAGTCCTTATCTTCAACAACAACAAAATCCATGATTACTTCCCAAAATACGTGTCTTCACCAAAAGTAATTTGAACCATATCTTGCTTTAGATCATTGGCAGCAGCCTCCCAATCGATATGATTATAAGGCCAGTCTAGTTCGCTTTTAATAGCGCCTATTTCGTCAGCGTACTCTTGCGCCCAATTAGCGTCAATCGTGTCAGTTCGATACCACATATCGCAACGATATGAGTTTAGCGTTCTAAGGTCGTCCAATTCGGTCGAAATAGCGTCTATCCGCGCCTCTATTTGGTCGGCGAATATCTGCGTCTGTCCGTACAGCGTTTCGTCGTCCATCCTAGCATACTTCCTTTCTGCGTGTCAAGCACCAAAAGCCCGGTCGCTAAACCGAGGCCATAGATCACATACTTGCTAATTTTCAGTTTTTTGTTTTTCTTTGTAGACTTCGTGAAGTAGATTAATCATGGTAGTCAGAGGTAATTCGGAAACCCCGTCCTTCATAAGTTGGACTATTTCGGCCCGAACATCTGCGAGGGGAATCATGATTTTATCTAGTTCTTTGGTCGATGCCATAAATCAAAAAACCGTTCAATTGCGTAATGTCGTTGATCGGGGGTGAGAAACATAGATTCTTCACGTATAGCACCAACGAGTGTTTTAAATTCGTCAGTGCCTTGAAGATTTAAATCTAGTAATTCTTTTGCACGCTTCAAATAATGATTTATACGTTCCATACTACCCAAAGGGTCATTTGCAACCATTATTCACCTATACAAGCGGCCATAAATCGCGCTTCATCAAATCTTGGATTTTCTTCTTTTAAAACCGCAACAAAAGCAAATGCTAATGCTTCTCGTGTAGTCATAGTTTGTGCTTCATCATCAGCATTGGTTTGGTTACAATCACAAAAAGGGGGTTCGAAGCCATAAATCACATCAGCGATTAATTCGAAATCTTTTTTAGTCATAATATTCCCATAGAAATGAAAATAGCCCCCACTAGGTTTTGGACCATTTTCGGAGGGGGCCATAGATTCAATATTCCTTAAATTGCCAATATTCGATAAACCGAATATTCGATAGATTTAGTGAAGATAGGTTTTGAGAATTACGTTAGGCCGGTGTTGCCTCAGCGTTGGAGGCCGTTTCCGAAGCGCGGCTCCGAACTGCGGCCATAATTGCTTCTAGTTTCTCAACTTCCTCAGCCGAAATATCAATCTCACGAAGAGAGTTAACATCGATTGAGGCGAGTTTCTTAAGAGCCTGTGGTCGTGGACCCGGCTTATTGACATTCATATTCGCTGTGCGGTATACCTTAGCAGCATCACGAATGTACTTAGCCGCCTTTGTCGAACCATCGCCTGTCGAACCCTTAAAGTACTGCGTTAGATACGCCTGTACGTCGGTTGGATTTTCGAAAGGTGCTGGCTCAGCGCCGTTGATCCAATCAATAGTTGGGAAAAGCTGAACCCGGCGATTATACCGATTAAGATCGGTAAGAACCGTGTCAACATCGAACTGCCCATCGAGTGTAAAGCCATGAGCAGCAATACCCTCGTTAGGTAGAATTTCCCAAGACTCAACCCGACCGCCTAGAAGGTGATAAACACCCTGCCAACCGGCCAGAAGACCTTCGGTAAGCGCGGGAGCAACGTCCATCGGTTCGGTACGATCCGAGGCCGTTTCAGCCTCCGCATTACTAGTGGATTTACGTGACATTTAACTTCCTTTCAAAAGTGTACTCAGCCCACGTAATCCTCGCCACCTATCTTCACTTTTTAAGTTTCAATCGATGAGGCGGTAGACCCGTCCCAACCGATCTACCCGAACCATAGAGGATCGCGCCGATGTTGTCAAGAGAATATCGGCCTCTAAGATTACGAAATGGTTAAGGAACCAAAATAGAGTTACGAAACTGGCCCTGTTACCTAAGACCCCTCTCTCTACTTGACTGGAATAGGCATCGACGTTTGGGCCGAATAGTAATTCTATTAGAACTCAATAGTTATTTCAATTTGAGATGAATAGGATCGACTATTTGCGCGTAATAGACCATGTTGCGCCAGATGGAACACGCCTCTTGACAGGCGTGGTACGCGCGCCTGTGCATTTAATAGCCTATGTATTGGTCGGGACTAGGCTAATTCCAGGAAATAGGCACTCTATCTCGGGGCTAATAGCGGCCCTATTACCCTTGACACGTATGAGATGATAAGCATGAGGGGTCAAGCGCGAGGCCGCTCGCCGGGGCTAATTCGAACGAAAAGGCAATTAAACTCTAAAGGAGAAGGAATGACAAACATTCTCGATATCCTTGATGGAAAGGAAAAGCGGATTAATCCGAATGCCCTTTCTTCTGGTAGTATTCTGGATATTTTGGAGAAAGGTTTTAAACTCCCTGATCCTACTCCAATTAAGCCCCGTGTTTTCACGGATCGTCTTTATAACGTGATTGCACATCGAGCGAATGGCGAAACGAAAACGTTTGAAAACGTTACTGCTTCTAGTGCCGGTCGTTTGAAGAAGTCTCTTAAAAGGGAGGGCTTTTACCGGGTTGATCGAATTGAAGTCTCTTCTAAGGCTCATGGTAAGGAATTGATCTTTACCGAAAAGAATTACATCGAAAAGAACGTTTCAAAGTTTACTCCCGGCACTCCAACGATTACCGATAATCGACTTAAGGATCAGCGAGCCGTTTCTCATAACAAGATGGTTCTTAAGGAAGCTAAAAAGAATCACATGACCGAATGGCGGTCAGATGAATTCGAAATCCAAATCTTTGCTAAGGCTGACAATAGTCTAGTCTTTAAGGGAGAGGAAACCGAAGCAGTTAAATTCCTTCTCACTAAGCAAATCAAAATCAAGGATCACGTTTTCTATTTGAATGGTAAGATTTGGTCGGCACTTCGCCGAAACGATAATCTTCAGGATTGGTAGGAGAAAGCGAAATGATTGATAACGATTACGCTAAGTATTCTCCTGATCATTCACGACATTATGACATTGCAGGTAAACTGCATGACGTATGCCGTGAATGCAAAATTCTGATGGGAACGTTTAAGATTGCAGGTGGTTTGGAAGGAATTAAAACTCTTGCCGTTGGCGAAAACGTTTGTGTAATGGTTCTTGGTTCGGCAAGAGTTATTGCCGTTGGCAATGCTTATAATGGTTCGGAAGGAATGGCAGCCTTTCAGGAATTGATTGGCATGGATGGTCGATTGGGAAGTCGGATTGAAGTTCTTCCAATTTCATTCGTTCAGGAGCGGGGATTGTAAATTTCCTTTATGTGCCAAGATTGTCGAAAGGTGGTACTAAACTAATGGACCCGTTTGAACTTACTCTTGATGAATGGCAAACTCTTCGCAATGCTATTATGTGGCATAAGCAAGAGGCTGAGGGAAACGAAAAGAGTCGAATTGAAAAGATTAGTGATTGGGTAGAAAAAGCTTTCGATAACATGTCAGTCGATACTATTCGACTTGAAACGGTGGGTGACAAGTAAATGTATAACGAAGCCATTCATACATATACTCCTGATGCAACCGGACATTGCCGCTCTGGTTGGGTAAGTAATAATGGTAATTGGATTAACTGTAATTCCACACAGAGGTCTTCCGTTTTGCATGATGATCCCGAAGCAGATTTTCGGGAAAGGCACTATCATGGCGGTGGCGATTGCATGTGTTTTGAAAACGAGGACGGGCCTTCGTATTACGAAGCAATGCGAATGTACGTGGAGGGCTAATTAAATGGGAACAATTAGTACCCCTGATACAGTAATTACCTTTGATCAGATTTTCTGGCAGCGATATCGTATTGCCAAGGAATCTAGATATACTTGGAATGAAATCACAAAGGAGATTGATTTCCAGCCAAATTACTTTGCTCCTAATTATGGATATGGGTATAATCCCGAATTTGGAGATTGGAGTAATCTTCAAGAAAGCCGATGGCGTGATGGAGAATTGTGGTCGGCTTTTCTAGCACGAGATATTTCGAAAGCCTTTCCTGACTTCGACTTTCCAGAGGACTAAAGATGTTTAATGCTGATCAGATGAATATCATCTGGAATGCTGCTAAGAACACAAAGAATCAGGGTGAGGTTGCCGTTTTTAATCGGATCAACAACAATCCCGCTCTTCGGGGCCAATTTGATGATATTCAACTTAATATCATTAAGTATTGCGCCGAAGAGTGCAAACGACAAATGTCTGGTAATATGAGCGTCTACAATATGGTGGACGCTTGGGCAGAGGCTATTAGCTTTAGTGGTCTATTTGACGGCCACGCATATGAAGCCAATTCTGATAATGTCTGCATCACTTGCGGCATTACTGGTTCATATGGACACACTCAGGAATATCACGATAAGTATGACAAGCCAAATATCACGCTTGATATGATTGAAAGGTTCGGCGTTTTGGTCGAGCCTCAGAAGAATATGAAGGGTTATCGCACCATTCGAATTGGTGTTGGTAACGGATTGGAGTGGATCGAAAAGGTACCGCCTGAAAGAGTTATTCCTCAGCTAACCATGCTCCTAGAGTCTTACTATGAAATAAAAGATCGGGGTGATGCTTTTGAAGAAGCACACTACGCTCCATATAATCGTTCGTCTAGTCATGAAGATAGTTTCTATTACGAATATGAACAAATTCATCCCTTTGTGGATGGAAATGGTCGTACTGGTAAGATCGTCTATAACTACCTGAAAGGCACTTTGCTCGATCCGCAAATGCCTCCTGATTTCTATGGAGTTGGAAACCCATAAATGGCAACGTGCCTGAAACACCAAAAGCCAGCCATAGGGCAAACCTGTGGGATTGACTACTGTATAGACTGTAGTGTAGAATATCAAGAATACTTAAAGGAAAGGAGTCCTAAGCCTCCAAGTACTCCTATCTCTTGGGTCAACTTTCACGGTAAAGTTATTTGGAAGATTGGGGAAAATAATGGGTAACAAGAAGCAGAAGTATCTCCGAAAAATTGAGCAGCAGTTGATTAATAAGAAAGAGAATGTCGAGTTCTATCAGAATGGTTCCGAATGGCATAGCCAGCGAACCGAGTCTGAAAGGACAAAGCACCGCAAGTTGGATAAGTAAGGAGAATGAAATGGGTTGGGAAGACAATATTTTCGCTCCTGAACCTGCTACTCATGAAATTGATTATGATCATGAGGCAGCGTTAATGTCTCAGCATTTTAAGGCATTGGCACAATGGGATAACGGTGTAGCGGGCTGCATTACTAATGAGCAAATCGAAATGCTGGGCAAGAATTCTTGGCTTAGAACACAATCATTTCGTTGGATGGATTGGTACGAAAGGGAAGATTAATGTATCAGCCCGAATATGAGTATCGTGTCCTTGTCGATAACTTTGCTGTACATTTCAAAGCCCCTTTGGCTGATCGGCGTAATTGGGTACGGGATATTACTACTGCTATTTCCCGTGCCCATGAATTGCGTGAGATTAACGAACGCGCAATTGTGACAATTGAAATCTCTCCTTGGGCATTCTTTGTAACAGACTTAGGTGAAAAGTGGGAATGTCCGGGCTGTGAATATGGGGAGTGTCCATCCAATGTTTAAAGACCTTACTGACCTTGAAGTGCATTTGCTTGAACGTGCTCTAAATACAGAGCGAAATACAATTAATAAGGAATATGCTAAGCACCCTGAATTGTTTGTAGATCAGGTTAAGGCAATTGAGCATCTTAATGCACTAGCAGAGGAAGAGGATATGCGTCGAGTTGGTGATCGAATTCTAAACGATCAGATTGAATTGCTGGTTGCCAATGAGATTGCAATGAATTGTGGTGCAATTTAATAAGCCTAAATGTGTGTTATGTAAGCAAGACATTGTAGCAGGACAATTATGGCAATGGGTTCAAGGTAAGTTTAAAGATACTGAATTTAACGGGCCTGTCCATACATTCAAATGTAAGCAATCTTTAACGATGTTGTTTAAAATTGGAGGCGAAAATGTCTGATATCTTTTGTCCTAAGTGTGGTGAACCTTGGGATTTGGATTGTCTGCATGATGAGATTGCAGTCCGAAATCCTGATCTTCCATGGATCAATGATATTACAAATAAGTATGATCAGAAACTATATGATCCATACTTTAGTGCAATGCGTAAAGAATTTCAGCGCGATGGTTGCGTTGCATTGAAGTCTTATGGTGGGGGTCATAATGAAGATACAATGGACCCTCCGCGTAATAGCGTATATGGTGCGCTAATGGAATTGGCAGGGGATGATATCGACTTTGCTGTATCTATGATGGAAGATGCAGAGCGATACGGATTGGTGTAATTATGGATAAGCTATTCCATATTCTGTATAGAGTCGAAACTATGGATGGTAAATGTTGGAGGGAGTGGATTCCTGTAATTGCTGAATCTATTGATGATGCAGAAAGCTTTGTTTGGGAGCAACTTAAAAGCAAATATGATCTAAGCGAAACATGGACTGAGCAATTGGAAGTATTGGAGTTCTAAATTGTGTCCAGACAATTCCCTATATGGCGTTGTAGTAAGTGTAATTTCTATAACGTGTATAACAAAATTGTCTGTTACAATTGTGCCCATAGACGGCGGGCCATTAAATTAGATACTCAATTGGTTTTGTTTCCTCGTAAGAAAAGGTGGAGTTAAGAAATGGTAATTCCTGAAAACGTTGGTGAGTTGAAGCGATATCTAGAAACGTTTCCTGACAATACACGCCTCGTTCTTATCAACGAAAATGACGAAGAGTGTCATTTCTACGTTGAAACAGAAGACTATGTTATGCCCACTGGTCCAGTAATAACGGTTCCAGCAGTGTATCTAAACGTGATTTCCGAGTCTGATTGGCGTATTTCTCCTATGGGAAAGGGACGATGACTACTAATCGAAAACTAGATGCTGCAACTCTTGTAGAAGTTAAAAAGAGACTTCGTAGTTGGCAGAACAGTATTACTGCGCCGTCTAATGTGGATACAGCGGCTCGTGAACTGAATGCGCCAAGTTATCTTGGTAAACAGGCTGCCGAAGCGATTACAGCGGTGCTGGAAACAGTCCAGATTAAACTGGATGAAATGCTTGATGAAGCCATGAATAGCACAGTATTTATGGAGCGTGGATAAGATGCCTCTTTTGCCTGAACCTACTACACAGGAATTGGAAGATCATTTCTTTGGTGCTGGCGGATTAGACTTTGGTTGGTTTATGGTACAATGGATCAGCGATGATGGTCTACCTCATTTTCCTGCTAAAGTTTCTGAATTAGACTATGATGGCGTACCAATCTATCCACCTCATATGTTTGATGAGGTAGAGTTTATTCGTGGTATTAAGAAGCTTGCTGAAATACTTCCTGATCGAACTTATCAGGATTTACTAGAAGATATGGATGCAGTTGATGTAGATAATGCTATTCAACTTGCAATGTTCGGTGAAATCAGGTATGCTTAATTAATTCGTGGGGGATGGGCCATCCGGTTGTAGGCACCTGTCTTATACACAGGTTTCAGCAGGGTTCGACTCCCTGATCCCCTACCAACTCTTTTCTAAAGGAAATTCTTATGCGGCATGACGTGTTTGAAATTTGCCGTCATACAGCAGATAAAAGCAGTCCGCTTGTAACTAGGTATGCCCATGCATCTGTCATCCTAGATAATAAGGCTAGGATTATTTCTAAGGGCAAAAATTATTGGTCAGGCAAATTTATTCAAGCGGACGATGAAATTGATAAGCAGATCAAGAAGACTGTACATTCCGAAATCGATGCACTATCAAAAGTTAATGTTCGAAGGCTTGACGGGGCGATCATAATTAACTATGCTCGTACCAACGTCGCATCGAATTTGTCAAAGCCTTGTGATAACTGTTGGGCAGTCTTGAAAAAGCTAGGCTTTCGTAAGGTTTTCTACTCTATTAGGAGCCAATTGGACAAGCCTACTTGGAGAGAGGAATACTTTTGAACCTAACTGAATTTACCCGTAATTTGCCACCAGCATGGCATCGTAATATGGCACGCCGTCGAAAAGTGTGGAACATTCAATTTGCGTTGCCGCGCTATTTCCCTTGGATGCATTGGCCTATTTTGGGTTACATGTATTCTTTTTGGGCCTGTCTTATGGAAGAAGGTTTCGTAAGTACGCTTAAACCCCGATGGGGAGCAATTACATTTGCCTATCTTAACGACGGCATGGGGCACACACTTTGGCATACTATATACACACTTATTCATCCTACTGATAAGGGAAAATACTCTGGCCTTTATCCATCAGGTGCGCCTAGCCTTGGATTTAAGGAACTTTTTAAATGAGTAAAAAATCTTTTAGTAAGGTAAAGCCCTCTTGGTATTTAAGAAATCCCGCAGTTGATCTTGAAGGTGATCCAGATTTTGTAGATTTAGGTATTCTCATTGATGATGAGGAACCTTTATTTGGTCGTGAAAGCGACATGTATTATGCTTTAAAAGACTTGGATTTCGTTGATATCCAAGTAACCTATCCACGTCTCGCATCGGAGGATGATCTATTAGATAATATTTAATGTCCCTCAACAAATGGAAACACTAGTGAGTAATTGTAGTAAATCTAGGTTTAGCACAATTTTTGGTAATTTTCTCTTGAAAGGGAATTTTTGAAATGGCAACCGGAACCGCAACCGTTCGTTCAAACGCCGAAGTCCTAACTCATGCCAGTCTTGTTGGTAAGACTGTTGCACAGGTTCGTCGTGACTTCGCCAGTGTTATCAATATCGCAGACGATGCATTCCCCAGTGTTAATGGCACTGAGGCTTCAGAGTCTACGGTAATTCGCGCTGGGGATACGCTAGTCTTTACCGTTTCGACGGGTTCAAAGGGCTAACTTATCCATTGGGGAGTGTGGGAGTAATCTTGCACTCCCCAACTATTTCTTTTGAGGAATAAAATGGCTAATGTCGCTTATCGTGTTCAGGGTGATAGAATTGTTCAGGTTTATGAACGTGAGCAATTCTCAATGCCGGT
>Ga0163163_10003746_pt1 | contig 12946 bp, 11 predicted proteins | sample S65metaG_FD_119766 | JGI IMG/M metagenome (GOLD analysis project Ga0163163, IMG submission 119766) | Switchgrass rhizosphere microbial communities from Kellogg Biological Station, Michigan, USA - S6-5 metaG | ecosystem: Host-associated > Plants > Roots > Rhizosphere > Soil | place: USA... | reverse complement strand
TTTCCCAGAAGTAGTCGACTTCCTCCTGCGTTTTGCAGTGCACCACTAAAGAAACTGCTTCGGTGAACTTGAAGTTTGGACCACCGTTGAGCGCGGTGAATCTCTCACCATCCAGCTCGAAGTCGATAATCATGATCGTTCCTTTTGGGCCGGGTCCAACATCTCCGTGGCGAACAGAGTTTAGTATTCTCGAATTCTTGAATACGGAAGCATAGAAGTTTGCTGCTTCTTCGGCGTTGTTATCGAACCAAAGGAACGTTGTGATCTTTTGTGTTCCTGGTAGGTATCGTTCATCTCGCGCAGGTGTGGCGACAGCTCCAGTCCTCGGCGTGTTCAATGACATATTTTACTTTCTCCTTCTTAAAGATTGCATTCTGATTGAATGTTTGTTGGTGAGTTGTTGGGGAGAGGTGAATACAACTCAACCAGTCCAAGGAGGGGACGAATAGATATGTTGGCAGTTCTGTTTGTAGAAAGTTTGTCGGCAGAGAATGTCGTCTAAGTTCATTCGACTGCTATCATCCGCTCATGAACTTGCCTGTCAATCCTCCACTACTTCCGATGCTTGCCAAACGAGTAAGCGAACTGCCTACCGTTGGGTCATGGATTTTTGAACCGAAGTGGGATGGGTTTCGTGCGCTCGTGTTTCGCGACGGCGATGAGGTTCTTATTCAGAGTCGTGACGAGAAGCCTCTGAACCGGTACTTTCCAGAACTGGTCGAGCCGCTCCTTTCTCAGCTCCCGGTTCGTTGCGTGCTGGATGGAGAGGTGGTCCTCGCACGCGATGGCTCGCTTGATTTTGACGCGTTGCAGCTACGGATTCATCCGGCGGCGTCGCGAGTGAAGATGCTTTCTGAACAAATGCCGGCATCAATTGTTTTCTTCGATCTGTTGGCAGAGGGTGATACGGACTTAAGAAGCGTCCCCTTTGAAAAGCGACGCAATCGGATGGAAAAAATATTCAAGTCAGCATCCCCACCGATTCACTTAACGCCGGCGACCAGTGAACCGGATATTGCGTCTGACTGGTTTCGACGTTTTGAAGGCGCAGGTCTCGACGGGGTTGTTGCCAAACCCACAACTGGAACCTACGAATCAAACAAGCGCGTCATGCTCAAGGTAAAACACGAACGCGATTGCGACTGCGTTGTTGCTGGCTTCCGCTGGCATAAGAAAGGGGAGGGAACTGCTGTAGGCTCGTTGTTGTTGGGCTTGTTTGACGACTCAGGAGATTTACACCACATTGGAGTCTGCGCGAGTTTCACCGACAAGAAGCGCGAGGAGCTTGTTGACTTCCTTAAGCCGTACCGCGAGAACGCGCTCGACAAACATCCCTGGAAGAGCTGGGCCACAGCAGAGTTTGAAAACGCTCGACGGATTCCGGGTGCGCAAAGTCGTTGGAGCCAGGGCAAGGATTTATCGTGGGAACCTCTGCGACCTGAGCTAGTCGTTGAGGTTGCTTACGATCACATGCAAGGAAGTCGATTCAGGCACACTGCCCAGTTTCGACGTTGGCGGAAAGACAAGAAGCCCGCCGACTGCACGTATGAGCAACTTGAAGTAGTGCCACCACAGGAGCTGTCGGAGATTTTTGGTAGTTGAGCTTGAGGCTTTGTGCTCTGAGCTTTGTCTTTACTCCTCCAGGAGTGACATGTCTATAGCCGCTGTTCCATATGCCTCCGGCGCCTGCGGCGAAACTCTTACCGAGTGTCGGTGCTATAAACATTTCACTCCTGGCGGAGTGAAAACAAATCTCAAAGTACTAAGCTCAAAGCACAAAGTACAAAGCTCAAAATTCAAAGACCAAAGTCCCAAGACCAAAGACCGCCCCATCTACTTCTTCCCCCGCTCCTTTGCTCTCCATTCTCTCCACTCGCGCGTGGGATCGTCGTCAGGATCCGGCGTCTCTTGTTTTGGTCGCAACTCCTCCGGAACGTTTCGCAGATTTACTCTGATGCGAGTCCATGTCGAGGAACGCCCGCGCATAGTGTCGATCAGCACATCGTCGATTGCGAGTAGTTTGGCAACCTTGCGATGTTTCCGTTTCCAGCGGTCCAGCCCTTCGAGGGCCGCTTTTTTATCCGGGGAGTTAGCGATAACCAGCAGTGGCATCTTCACGCGAGGAGCCTTTGCGGTTGACTTCGCTCGTGATGGAGCGACGCGCGTGCCCTCGCCTTCCATCTTGCGAAAATGCGGCGGCCAAGGAGCATCGCCGAGTCCTTCTGCCTCATCTCTCTGAGCTAAGTCCAACAATTTCTCGAGTGACCCGGCGTTGTCATCCATTTCTTTATGAGGATCACCAACCTCCGCAAAGCGTTTCGGCACGGTGAGCACAGTGAAGTCAGCAGGATCACACTGAGCTACTTCATCCCATCGCAACGGCGTGGACACTCGCGCATCCGGAAGTGGCCGTACTGAATAAGCTGAACAGGTAGTGCGATCCTTTGCGTTCTGGTTGTAATCGAGGAAGACGCCATGGCGCTCTTCCTTCCACCACTTCGATGTCGCAAGGGTTGGCACTCGTCGCTCGACGGCTCGCGATAAAGCGAGTGCCGCGCGACGGACTTCAACAAACGACCAGCGTGGCTCAATTCTGACGTTTACGTGCATGCCACGCGAACCACTAGTCTTTGGCCATCCACGCAGACCAAGTTCTTCGAGCAACGCTTCAACCTCCAGAGCGACGCGTCGAACATCATCCCAGCCCACACCCGGACCTGGATCAAGATCGACGCGCAGTTCATCGGGGTGGTCGAGATCGCCTGCGCGCACTGGGTGTGGATGCAGCTCAATACAGCCGAGGTTCACAATCCACGCCAGACCGGAAGCGTTGTCTACTACGACTTCCTCGGCTTTGCGTCCCGACGGGAACGACAAAGTAACAGTACGTAACCACTCAGGTGTGTTAGTTGGTGCGCGTTTCTGATAGAAGGCCGGAGCTTCGGCGCCATCAACGAATCGTTTGAGCACGATGGGACGATCTCGAATTCCGTTTAGTGCTCCAGGTGCGACTGATAGGTAGTATTGAACGAGTTCCAGTTTGGTCAGTTTTGTTCCGGCAGAGAAGTAAAGTTTGTCGGGATTGCTCACGCGGACATCGTGGCCGTCGATTGAAATAACTTCAGCTGCTTCGTTGGTTTTCACGGCTAAAGGCTAGCACGCCAAATCGATTTTTGAGGAGGTTGGAGGCGGGGAGCGCAGGCGTCCTTCCTGATTTTTACTTCCAGCATTTGATTTCTTTCCTCTTCACCAATCTGCGTGTACTCTCTGCTGCATGCGCGAAGTCAATAGAAGCTTGATCGTGGTGAAGCCAAAACAACTCTTTCTCGACTGGATCAAATCTGTCGAACCCCAGGATGACCTTACGCTCGATTCCTTACATGCTGACGCCAGTGCCTATTTGGTTCCTGAATGGTTAGATTTTGATGATCGTCCACAAATTGTAAGCTGGTGCTCTGATTACGTCTTCGAGATAGAACTATGGAGTTGGTACACGGATGAGAGCCTCTGGCCCAAAGAGAGGGACGCTGATACTTTTAATTTGTGGTTCGACATCGAATTCCATAGTCTTGTTCTTGATTTGGACCACGAGGAACCCATTGAACATCTGGACTACGACTCCGATCTAGATGACGAGATCGTGATCGATCCCAACTCAAACGGTCACTAGCTCCCGGGTGATGAACGTCGACGAGTATCTAAAGCGCATCGATTACACCGGAAGCTTGCGAGTCGACGCGGAGACCCTGCGCAACCTGCAACTAGCTCACCTCCGGAACGTACCTTTCGAAAATCTCTCTATCCACGCGGGCGAGCCTATAGTTCTAAACGACGAGGCGTTGTTCACCAAAATCGTCAGCAATCGCCGCGGTGGGTTTTGTTATGAACTCAACGGGTTGTTCTCCTGGCTACTGCGAACTCTTGGTTTCGATGTGTGCATGCTGGCCGCAGAAGTTGCGAATCGTGAAGGCGACTTTGGCCCCGAGTTTGATCATATGGCACTCATGGTCAATCTTGAGGAGCGCTGGTTAGCGGATGTCGGTTTCGGAGATTCGTTTGTCGAACCTCTCTTGATCGATGAGGATGGTATCCAACAGCAGGGAGCTGAAGTGTTTAGAATTGTTCCCGACGACTCTCATTTGATCGTGATGCGTCGTGATACTGATCAAGATTGGAAACCTGAGTATCGTTTCACACTACAGGCCTACAACTATGCTGGCTTCGTAGAGATGTGTCGTTTTCATCAGACGTCACCGGAGTCGCACTTTACCAAATCACGTATTTGTTCGCGTGCAACGCAAGACGGCAGGATTACCCTAAGCGGGCTGCGCCTGATTACTACTTCTAAGCAGGAACGTGATGAACGAGATCTAACAAGCGAAGACGAGTTTGAGAGAGTGTTGAAGCAACAGTTTGGAATCGTGATGAGTGGACAAGATTAGTTGGACCGCAGTCAGCACCCGATCATCCACAGATTACGCAGATTACGCAGAGCGGCTCACGCCGCAAGGGTCGTACTTTGCCTGCGTAAAGCATATAGCCTAGGGTGGAGCGAGGCTCTGCGAGTGGAACCCTAGTTAGAGCGGTTAACGAGATTTAGCCCGCGCAGCGGGCGACAGACATTTTGTTAGCTTCTCTCGCCCGCTGCGCGAGCTAACATCATTCGCTGATTGGTCCCAGGGTTCCGCTCGCAGGGCTCGCTCCACCCTAGGCTATATGCTTTAGCCCGCTCCGCGGGCTCTGAACCTCACGGCCACTGAATCACTTTTGGTTTTGGCGCTGGGGTTGGTTTCACAGGCGCGACCAATTGGGGACTCGGAGCAGAAGTTGGTTTTGATTTGGCCGCGGTATCAGTTGCATTAACTGCGTTCTTGTTCTCGCTACTGACAACACTCGATGCACCCGTCCCCGGTTGTGCTTTTGATTTTGTCCCCGCGCTCGGTACCACCGATGTGGTCGTTATCGATGGCGTCGCCGCTGCCGCCGCACTGGCAGCGCGAGTTCCGCTCTTGCTGGGTTTTCTGACGGCACTCTTGCTTGCTGTCGTAATTGGCTGAGCTACGTAGTTGTTTACTCCCTGCGCAATCGGTTGAATCACCGCTGCATTAGTCATGGTTGCAGCAGTGCTCGGGATTGTTTTAGTGGCATCAACCGTCGTGTGCCTGGCTGTCATCGGCGCAGACTTTTTTGCCGGCACATCGGGCTCCGTAAATACTGCGGCTACTTTTTGAGGAATATGGAATTTCCAAGCTGCCAGGGAAACACCCGAGGTTAGCAGAATGGCAACCACCACCATGAACAAGTTCTTCTTTGCCACTCTACTTACAAGCGCTTCTGAGGGTTTGAAATGCTCTTCAGAAACCGGATGAACCAGTTCCCAAATTTCCGGCGGTGGTTTTAGAGTTCTTGCAGACGAGTTGCCCTTAGTGTGTTCGTGTTCGAATTCGTCGAACGCATCCGGGTACGACGATCTGTCGCTTACAATCGGTCTTCTGATAGGAGCGGACATTTTTACCACCTACACTTTCAATTGATTACTGTGATTCTGTCGCCGGGTTGAATTAAGGGGTCCTGCACTTTTCCCATTTCGATATCTTTAAGCTGATAACGCGTAACGACGAGAAATCCCTTTCCATCGTCTCGTCCAACACGCACTTCTTTAGGTATACCTATCGCACCACCTGCAGTGATGATTGCTTGAGTCAGTGTTAACCCACGTCGAAATACTTTCTCGCCGGGTGCTTTTACTTCACCGCTCACGTAAAAGAATTGCGTTGCGTTCGGTTGGAGAGTAATCACGTCTGCCGGATGCACAAACAGATTCATGTCGGCAGACGCAAGATCGACCGTGAACGTCTGACCCGTTTCATTTCGTACTACGATTGCTCGCTCAGCCTCTGGTAAAGGTTGGGCATCAGCGACGACGACAGAGAGAGGAATCGCTTCTCGACGGATAATTTTTGGTCCGGGTTCTTTTACCAGGCCACTAACCATGATGACGTGACTTACGTAATCCTGAACTTCAATCGAAATCTTCGCGCTGTTTGTGGGCGCTCGTAACTTCAAAGCACTTTCGAGACTCGCAGCAATGTCCTCCACCGTTAGACCAGCGACTTTTAGGGGTTCTGAAAGTTTTGGATGCTCGAGAAATCCACCTGATGTCACCGTAAAAGCCGTTGACTCTGTCGCTGCGCCATCACCCGAATGCACATTGAGTACATCGCCAGGGCCAACACGGTATAGCTTGGTTAGCGACGACTCATTCGCTGCTCCGGTTGTTGTTGCTGAAGTTGAATAAACGTGGCTCGAGCTAATCGAGTCGGCAGCCTTGGTTGGTTCCTTACGATCTTGCTCAGCCATCGACCTCGAAAGGTCGAGTTGCTTGCGCGCATCTTTATCCTTCGGATTCAGTTCAAGGGCGCGTTCGAGTGATCGGACCGACTTGTCCCAATCCTTGAGATCGAAGTAGGCATGGCCCAGACTTCGATAGGCATCCGCATAATCAGGTCGCAACTTGATTGCACGTTGGAATAATTCAACAGCCTGGCTAAAAAGACCGGCGTTGCCATACTCGACGCCAGCTTTGTACACCTTTTTTGCTTCGGCTTTGGCTTCCGATGAACCGACGGGAAGAGCGCTTTCATCCGCCAATTGTTCACTGGAATCGGTGAGCGTGCGCGGTCTCGTTTGCTGATTCGATAGCCTCGCAAAGATCGGAGTGGCGGCGAACAGAGTAACAGCGGAGCCTAAAAGCAGCGTCCTGAGGATAGAGAAGCCGGAGCACATTTCGACTGGCCAGTTCGAAGATTATCGGGGGGAGACGCGGGACAAAACCGCGCAGGTAAAACACGATGTGGGCTTGTTACGTGTGAGTGTTTTATAGCATGTCTGGTTTCTCATTGCCAGTTTGCTATGAGGTCAGCGACATGACAGTTTGTTTATCAACTAGGGGCCGAATTGGCTCCGCACCACTCGGTACCGCGAGTTAATCTGATTTTGCTGGCAACGGCATAGAGGTTACACTGGCAACGCATATTCTTCATGGTGCCTCCTAATACCGACCCCGCAAACGATATCCCCTTTAAGCAACATTTTTGACAAAAAACCCGTCTAGTTTGTGTGGGTAAAGGATGAACCAGAATGGGCCTTGCCGGGCGACGCAAGTGCAACCAGCTTAGGTTGCTCTTTTTATTTTTTAAGACTTTATTCGTAATCCTTGCGTGCGTCTGTTTGTTGCAAGCGCAGGATCAGCAAGGTCAACCTCGAAATACAGAGCGCACAAACCAAACAACCGCGTTACCTCCACCACCGGGCGCTGATAGCCTTCGCTCCTCCTCGTCATTGGTTAGACAACAAAACCTCCCTGGGGCCGCAAAAGTTTCGCCAGCGCTGGCACAGCTATCTCTGACCGACGCCATTCGTCTCGCAATCTCAAACAACCTTGCCACCCTGCTCGCGGAGGAGCAGAGACGATCGGCGAAAGGTGTTACACAGGAAGCGCGGTCTGCACTCTTACCAAATATCTACGCTAATGCTTACCAGGCGAGTCTAACTGAGAATCTCGCGGCACTGGGCTTCCAACCGGGAACGTTCCCAGGGATCACGCGAGCCTTCATTGGTCCGTTCAACAACTTCGACGCCAGAGCTCATCTCGTACAAAACATTCTGGACTTCAGCGCTATCAGAAACTATCAGTCCAGTCTCAAAGGTGAGCGCATCGCAGAATTTCAACAACAGCTTGCACGTGAGCAGGTATCAGAAGCGACGGCCATTACATATCTTGAAGTGCTGCGAAGCGATCGAAATGTTGCTGCCGCACAAGCAAATGTTGAATTGGCCACAGCGCTCTTTCAACTTGCTCAGGACCAACATACCGCAGGCGTTGCAACTGGTGTTGACGTTACCAGGGCCGAAACACGACTGGCCCAGGAACGTGTAGGTTTGGCCCAGGCGCAAACCGTCTCCGAACAAGCGCATCTTGATTTGCAACGTGTCATCGGCGTGCCACTCGGATCACCGTTGCTACTCACTGATGCGCTCGCGTTTACACCAGAGCAGTTGCCGCAACCAGACACAGCAGTCACCGATGCGTTATCTCATCGCGCTGAAGTGCTGATCTCAGAGGCGCAAGTCAGCATGGTGAGTTTGGAACGAAAGGCCGTTCAGGGCGAGCTTCTGCCGTCGTTGCAGTTTGTTGGCGACTATGGTGTGAGTGGAATCACGCCGACTGACACGGCGTTGCCGACGAGACGTGTTGCTATTCAATTGAATGTCCCGGTTTTCAACGGGGGGTTGACTCTTGGACGTTTGACTGTTGCGACAAGCCGTGAGCACGAAGCTCAGCTCCAGTTAGGTAGTGTTCGTGGTCAGGTCGAACAAGATGTTCGCCTGGCTCTTTCAACTCTTCGCACGAGCGTTGAACGTGTGCGAGCAGCAGACCAGTCGTTTCAGTTAGCTCAGCGTGAGTTGGAAATGTCACGCGACAGGTTTCGCGCGGGAGTCGGAGACAATCTCGAGGTGGTCAATGCGCAAACGTCATTGGCTAATGCGAGAGCATCGCAAGTTGAAGCGCTAGCGATTTACAACGCCGCGCGACTGAATCTCGCGGCGTCGCTGGGGAGAGCGGAGACGTTTAGGTGGTGAGCCTCCTCTACGCGGACGAGACGCAGTGAGAGTTGTTTAGAGCGCAATAGAAAAGATCATGAGTACAGTTATTGAAGACGAAAAAGGGGAAGTTAAAGAGGAGCCGCTTGGCGAGCAACCTGCTCCACCGCACAAGGGTGTTGTTCTAAACGAGCAAGGCGATCCGCTACCGCCTGTCGAAATACCACAACACACTCGCAAGGGACCGCTTTACCGTCGCCCTGCTTTCCTTATCGCTGCCGTCATAGTGATCCTGGTTAGCGCACTTCTGGGCACGCGTTACTGGCTATACGCGCGCAGTCATGAATCCACTGATGACGCATTCATCGATGCACACATCACTCAGGTCAGTCCCAAAGTCTCTGGCTATGTTGTCAAGGTCTATGTCGACTCCAATCAAAAAGTGAATAAAGGTGACCTGCTTGCTGAAATTGATCCACGCGATTTCCAGGCTCGACTCGATCAGGCGAAGGCCGCACTCGCAGCCGGTGAAGCTCGCTTGAAGGAAGCACGTACTGGAATTGAACTCACTCGTGCAAACACTCGGGCGAATGTGCAGCAAGCCACAGGCACTGTGCACCAGGCTGGTGCAGGAGTTACGGTGTCCCGAGCCCAGGCAGCCGCTGAGCAGACACGAGTTAGTCAGGCAGGCGCGACAGTCAATACTGCACAGGCGAACTTGCAGCAAGCACAAGCGCAAGTGAATGCGGCGCAAGCCGAGGTCGCTCGAGCGGAGGCGGATGTAGCGCGTTATCAGGAACTCTTCAACAAAGACGAGGTTTCGCGACAGCGTTTGGATCAGGCAATCGCCACAGCAAAAACAGCAGATGCGCAGCTCCGTGCCGCTGTCGACAGGGTTGCTGCTGCCCAGTCTCAGGTCAGTGAAATGCTCGCGGCACACGATGCCAGTGCGCAGAACGCGCGCAAAGCTCAGGCCCAGATCACTGCCGCCCAGGCACAGGTGCAGGAAGCACGAGGTCGATTGGCCCAGGCGAACACAGGCAAACAACAAGTCGCGGTTAGTGAAGCGCAGGCACAGACCGCAGGCGCATCAATTGAAGAACTGCAAGCCGCAGTTGCACAGGCGGAACTCGAGCTCTCCTACACCAAGATCTATGCGCCAGACACTGGCAGTGTCACACAGAAGTCCGTCGAACAGGGTGCATTGGTTCAATCGGGCCAACCTTTGATGGCCATCGTTCCTGGTGATGTTTGGGTGATAGCAAACTTCAAAGAGAACCAGGTCGGGCGCATGCAACCCGGGCAACCTGTGGAGATAGTTGTCGATGCTTATCCCGACAAGACCTTCAAAGGACACGTCGACAGTATCCAGGCAGGAACAGGTTCGCGTTTCAGTTTGTTGCCGCCTGAGAACGCTACCGGTAATTACGTAAAGGTTGTGCAGCGTTTGCCGGTGAAGATCGTATTAGACGAATCACCGGATCCGCGTCACATGCTTTCCCCAGGTATGTCCGTCGTGCCTGAGGTAAAAGTTAGGTGAGTAGTGTGAGCGAATCACTGCGCGCTCGATTTAGCAAACGTCCAGCGGCAGCTGCACCCGGTGTTTGGACTCCAAGCTTCAATCCGTGGCTGATTGCGGCTGCGGTAATGCTGGCGACTTTTATGGAAGTGCTCGACACTTCTGTCGCTAACGTAGCACTACCTCACATCGCCGGTAACCTCTCAGCTTCAACCGAAGAATCTACCTGGGTGTTGACTAGTTACCTTGTCTCGAACGCGATCATTCTTCCCGCTACAAACTGGCTCGGACGTTATTTCGGTCGCAAGCGCTTCCTGATCATCTGCATCATTATCTTTACCGCTTCGTCTGCGCTTTGCGGGGCTGCGGCAAGCTTGGGATTGTTGATCGTTGCTCGCATTCTCCAGGGAGCAGGAGGCGGTGCCTTGCAACCCATAGCGCAATCAGTGTTGATGGAAAGTTTTCCACCTGAGAAGCGCGGTTCAGCCATGGCTGTGTTTGGTATGGGTGTTGTTGTTGCGCCGATCATTGGTCCAACACTGGGCGGATGGATCACAGACAACTATTCCTGGCGTTGGATTTTCTACATCAATATTCCCATCGGCATTCTCGCCGTGTTGATGGCAAACATGTTCATCGAGGATCCGCCTTATATCCGCAATCAACGGCCAGGCAGAATCGACACGCTCGGCTTTGCGCTGATGGCGATTGGTCTGGGGACGTTGCAACTTGTCCTCGATAAGGGTCAGGAAGAAGACTGGTTCGCTTCATCACTTATCACCGCAGCCGCGATCTTTGCAGTTGTAACGCTTGTAGCCTTTGTAATTTGGGAGCTGAGCTCGAAAGAACCGATCGTGGATCTTCGTGTACTGACGAATCGTAACTTCGCCGTTGGGACAAGCCTCATGACGGTATTGGGTGTCGTTCTTTACGGGACAATTGCACTGTTGCCTCTGTTCCTACAGACCTTACTTGGTTATCCAGCATTGCAGAGTGGGATGGCGGTAAGTCCACGTGGTTTTGGTTCCATCGCCTCGATGATTCTGGTCGGTCGCTTAATCGGGAAGATCGACGGACGGTATCTCGTGACTTTTGGTTTCCTGGTGCTCGGGTATGCGACGTTCATGTTTAGTGATATCAACCTGACTATCTCTTCGAGCAGTATTGTTTTGCCGGGCATTATCAGCGGGTTTGCGATGGGCTTCATCTTCGTGCCACTCACAACGATGGCGATGGGAACATTGCCCAACGAACAGATGGGAAACGCTTCGGGCGTGTTCAATTTGATGCGTAACACAGGCGGCAGTATCGGTATTGCAACCATGACGACAATGCTTGCCCGAGGGGGTCAAATTCATCAGGCGGCTCTCACGGAACATGTGAATCCTTACAATCCGGTGTTGCAGGAGAGGCTGCAGGGCTTAGCGCAAGCTGGAGCGACTCAGAATCAGCACGGTCTAGCTGCCGTCTATGGAATGGTTGTTAAGCAAGCGATGGTTTTGTCTTACATCGACAATTTTCGTCTGCTCGCATTTCTGAGCTTTGCTTGTATACCGGCTGTATTTCTGTTCAAGCGCGTGAAGGCAAAGAAACGTGCGGTTGCGATGCATTAGCAAACCTTAAGATGAACCCACAAATCCCACCAACGGTAGTTCGTGGAACGTTCAAGTCCCTTCTACAACAGCTTACCTAAAACGAAGCCGCTAATCCCGCCAACGGCAGTTGGTGGATCGTTCAAGTCCTTTCTACAACAGCTAACCTTAAGACGAACCCGCAAATCCCACCAACGGCAGTTGGTGGATCGTTCAAATCCACACTATTCATCGGACGCTAGCCACTTCATCATCAGTGCAGTTGTCATCTCACCGCATGTGCCTGCATAAGCCGAACCATTCCATAACTGATTCACGCCACTCTCAATCAGCAACTCTTGATATTGTTCACCAATGAAATACTGTCCATTATTCATTAACGACAACGCCACTTCTTCGATACTCATTTTTGGAACAATCCGGACAATGAGGTGTACATGGTCAGGCACAATGCTGATCTGATCAATGGCAAACTCTCGTTTAGCCGCAACGCCTAACCAGTAACCAGTCAACGCTTCTCCGGCAGCTGATGTGAATACGCCCTTCCTTTGCTGAGTGGAAAAAACAAGATGGTGACTCAGATCAAAGCAGGCGTGCGCTGCTCGCAAAACAGCCTTAGTCCTCGAACGGTATTTGAAGACCGGCGGCAATACCCGATTTGCATATCCGTGGTGGGTTGCTTGTTGTTCCAGATAGTGGCGCACTGCCGATGTGCGGATATGACCACTGCTACGTGCTAAATAGCCTCGGGCCCATACGGGTGACGACCCGGAAAACATCTGCGCAATCTCGCGCGCAGAATTGCTTTTGAGGATCTGAATACTCATGGCGACTGCCTGCGAGGGTCTCAGACTCAAAAGGCAGCGAAGCTGGTTTGAATAGGTATTTTGTTCGAGAAGATGGTAGTCGTGGTTTGAGGAAATTTCTGTGATTAGATTAGTTAGTGCATTTGCAGGGTCGTTTGAAGAAAAGAGTGGCCTTCGTCGATGCGTTCGGAAGCAAAGGTAATAATGGAGCTGGAATGCCCAAGTGAGGGTCGTGAAGGGTGTGAGGTACATTTGCGAGTAACACTAAAACTAACCTTCTAATCGATGCAAGTCTAGAGTGTGGACTTGAACGATCCACCAACTGCCGTTGGTGGGATTCGCAATTATCTTCGGAGCTGGTTTTGTAGAAAGGACTTGAACGATCCACCAACTGCCGTTGGTGGGATTCGCAATTATCTTCGGAG
>Ga0163163_10003744_pt1 | contig 12948 bp, 14 predicted proteins | sample S65metaG_FD_119766 | JGI IMG/M metagenome (GOLD analysis project Ga0163163, IMG submission 119766) | Switchgrass rhizosphere microbial communities from Kellogg Biological Station, Michigan, USA - S6-5 metaG | ecosystem: Host-associated > Plants > Roots > Rhizosphere > Soil | place: USA... | reverse complement strand
GCCGATCCTTCTCCGTAGAAATCGACCTGCTTGAAGTCCTGCCACCGCAGTTGGGAGCCGATCAGCAGGCGGCTGCGAAACAAGCGCGGAAATTCGGCGCGCGCCTGCGCCATCGTGTAACCGCGCCACGACACCATGCTCGATGAATCCACGAAGAGGTGATCGTGCTGGTACCAGCGACGGTAACCCGGTCCGCCCGAAATCCAACCGGCACCAGGCACCTTGCCGAGCGCGGTGTACAACCCATTGGTGGCTTCGCTGAAATTGAAGCGTCGATCGGCAATCACCGCGGCTCGTCTCACGAGGTCGGGTTCCGGAAGGAACCCAGCAGGTTCGGGCGTCGTGTCGGTGAGCGGCGGCTCCGTCGCCGGCGTCAGATCCTGCGCCGCGGCAGGCGCCCTGAACAGAATCGACATCACCGCGAGCGTGAGTATCCGCGGGAGCCACCGCCCGAGTGGTAGCGACATTCTCATGACCAGCCTCACGGATGACGTTGATGCACAGAGGAGACCAACTGCCGTTTTCGCGATCTGATCCGTGCGCCATGGCGTGTGACTTGCACCTGAACGGCGCATGAAGAAATTGCTTAAAGTATTCGCAATCTCCGCATTACTCGTCGCTCCGGCGTCGATGGCCGACGCGCAAGTCACCTTCGGTGTTCGCATCGGCGAACCGCCGGCTCCCCGCTATTACCGCGTGCCGGCTCGACCGGGGCCGGGCTATGAGTGGGTTGAAGGGTACTGGTATCCGGTCCGCGGACGGTACGTGTGGCGAAATGGGTACTGGGCTAGACCGCCGTACTCCGGCGCATACTGGGTCTCCCCGTACTACTCCGGCGGCCGATATTACTCAGGGCGTTGGGACGGCGACCGCAATCGCGGACGCAATCGGGATCGGGATCGAGACCACGATCGTCGGCGGTAATCGAGCCGGAAAGTCCCCTGGAACCGTCGCCCGCCTATCACCGTATGTCGCATGTAGTTCAGCGGGAGACGCCATGAACCGTATTCGAGCCTGGCTCTTGGTCGGCGGCAGCGCGTTGTTGAGCGGCTGCGGTGTGTTCAACATGGTGGACGGTTCGGGAAAAGTCGTCACCGAACCGAGAACCGTCGCGAACTTCTCCACCGTGTCGCTCAGCGGCGATGGCGAACTCACCATCGAGCAAACCGGTTCCGAATCGCTCACGGTCACGACCGACGACAACCTTCTCGAGTACATCAAGACCTCGGTCGACGGCTCGACCCTCGAACTCGGCACCAAAGACAACGCGATGGTGAACCTCCGCCCCAGCAAGGGCATCGTTTACCACCTGACGGTGAAGAAGCTTGAAGGTCTGGAAGTTTCAGGGAGCGGGAGAGCCGACGCCAAGAGACTCGAAGGCGACCACCTGCGGGTCCGAATCAGCGGCTCGGGCGAGGTCAGCGGACAGGGAACAGCCCAAGATCTCGAGCTCCGCATCTCAGGTTCGGGCGCCTACCGCGGCCAGGACCTGAAGAGCCAACGAGCGGAAGCGACGCTCTCTGGCAGCGGCACCGCCGTGGTGAACGCGAGCGAGGCGTTGAAAGCGGACGTGAGCGGATCGGGATCCATCGAGTATCTCGGAGAGCCGCGCGTCAGCTCGCATGTTTCGGGCTCCGGCTCGGTGAACCGGCGCTAGGGGAATGCTGGTCCGGAGCGCCGTTTGTGAGCGACCGTTTTTCGGCCACCGTGATTCTTCGTTGAAATGACGAGACTTCGTTTAGTAGCATCGAATGCCATGACCACCTCTCGCGGCACGTGGCCGGCGCTGCGAAATGGACTTCGACGCCGCTGTCCGCGCTGCGGCGAGGGCCGCCTGCTCGAAGGCTGGATGACGGTGCGCGACCACTGCTCGCACTGCGGGCTCGTCTACGAACAGCACGCCGGCGACACCTGGGCGTTCTGGATCGTCGGCGATCGCATTCCGCTGGGGATCGCGATCGCTGCTGTGTACTTCGGCTTCGGTCCGAAGTCGTGGGCGTACGGATCGATCTTTCTCGTCGGCTTCGCGCTGGTGATGATCGCGACGATTCCGCAACGGCTCGGGTTCGTGCTTGCGCTCGACTACCTGAGCCGCCGATGGTGGCCCGACGGCGAGGATCCCGCCACCACCTCTTACCTCAACAACTAATGTGGCAGATGGGTTGCTTCCGAGCAGCGCATGCGTACAAGACTTCCGCTGTTCATCGCCTCGCTGGTCCTTTTTGCCTCTTCCGTATCGGCTCAGTCGCGTGATCCGTACTTCGCGACGTTCACGGCCGGATACGACCTCATTTATCACGAGCTGGATGAAACGAGCGCGCTCGGCGGGCACTTCGATCTCGCCTCGACCATCAAGCGCGACATTCCATTCCTGACCTTCGCGGGCGAAGTGGGCGTCAACCGCTTCGAGGATGTGAATGTTTCATCGTTCATGGCGGGACCGCGCCTGCGTCTGCCGAACATCGGGCGAAACGTCCTGCCGTTTGCGCAGGCATTCGCGGGTCTCTACCATTGCGGCGCGTGCGACATCAACGACTTCGCCCTTCAGGGCGGTGTCGGGCTGGACTTTCGCGCCACGCGCGGCAGCGATATCCGCATCCGCACGCAGCTCGACGTGCGGCACATGTTCGACGACTTCAACGACTTCAACGCCGTCCGCCTGGGCATCGGCGTCGTCTTCCCCTTGAACAAGTAGGCTGAAAGGGCACGCTGACGGTGCGGGACACCCTTAAGGGTGTCCCCTACAGAGAAGGGTGTCCCCTACAGAGAAGGGTGTCCCCTACAGCTCGCGCGTCCCCACACGTGGCGAAAGGCGTAGTCGCTCGGCATCCAGGCCGAGTTCCTAATGTGTAAAGCCGTAGATCAAGTAATTGATCCCGAGCTTGTACGCTTCATTGGTGTCGTCGAACGGACGGAAGCCGCGGCCCGACCACTCCCAGAACTGCGAAATGTCAGTGTTGTAGTTCTCGATCACCATCAACCGTTTGCGCGGGTCGTTGTCCTCGAACATTCCACGGAACACCGGCTGGCCGGCAATGTAGGCCTGCGGGAAATTGTCCAGCGATTTGATCTCGAAGAAGGAATGAAAGATCGGCAGCGCCGGATCGAGCGCGACGAATGTGCCTTCCGGCAGCACTCGTTTCATGTTGCCTTCGAACGCCGCCAATCCGCCGCCGGCGCCAGCATCATTTCCACGCCCGCCAAATCCTCCAAACGCTCCGCGCACTTTGAAGTCGTCGACGATCAGAAAGCCACCCTTCAGCAGATAGGCCCGCAGGTTGGCCGCTTCCTTGTCGGTCATGTCCCACCAGTCGACCTCAATCACGTACGCGATGGGATAACGGAACAGCTCCGGATCGTCGGCGCGCACGCTGTTGATCTCGTCGATGTGCGGCGCGAGGTAGCTGACCTCTTTCATGATGCGCATCAGGTTCTGCTCGGCGATCGGATAGCCATGGGCCCAGGCCGGCATGCCGCCGTAGAAGTAGCCGCCAGGCAGCGTCGTGTAATTGAGGCGGACGAAGGTGAATCGACCGTCGTAGGGAATGTTCGGATGCGGACGAACGCGATCCTGGGCGGGGCCGAACCGGGCACGCTGAGTGAAAACAGTGGCCGTCAGGCTGAGGACCACGGCCGCCGCCACCAGCCAGCCGCCACTCGCGAAACGCGTCCGTTGAGCGCCCGATGCCACCAGGCGTGCGGTCACCCCGCGAGCATAACACCGACGTTTGCTCGCGATTCTTCGTGAGAGAATGCCGCCATAGCGAGGCGCTGATGGCAAAAAAGCGAGCGGCAAAGAAGACGGTAAAGAAGTCGGCGAAGCGGAAGCCGGCGAGGCGGACGTCGGCGAAGAGACAGTCAGGACCGACCGACACCCTGATGGCGACCGTCAAGGGCGCCACCCACCGCTACCTTGGCCATGTGCGACTCGACGTCGGCCGCGCCGGCGAAGCGCGCGTCAAGCGGATGATTTACCCGCCCGGATTCCGCTGGTCGAAAGACATGAAGGCCGTCGTTGGCACCGACCTGTGCATGCATGCCCACGCCGGCTTTCTGGCGCACGGTGAAATTCACATCGAATATGCCGACGGCTGCATTGTCGAGCACAAGGCGCCGCAAATCGTCTCGATCGAACCCGGACACGATGGCTGGGTCGTCGGCAAGGAACCGGTCGTGATGATCGAGTTCGACTTCGAAACCGATACGATACGGCGGCTCGGCATGCCCGACCGACATCGGCACGAGTAGTCGCAAGTCTCGAGTCGCCAGTCGCGACTACTGCCTCCAACTGTGCGACGCGAGCGTTGACAGCTCCTCGATGCTCAAGCGCCGGCCGGCAGCCTCGTTCGCCTCGCGGATTTTCTCCGGTGTAACGCCGTGGCTCCGGAGCGCCGACAGATCTTCAGGCGAGAGATCACCGTATCCGAGCGTCTGCAGGTCGCGGATGAACGGCGGCTCGATGCCGTGGCTCTTGAGCAGCGTCAGGACATCGAGCGACACGCGCTGGTAGCCGAGCGACGAGATCTCGCGCATGTAGTCGTCGTCGATGCCATGCGAGCGTGCCTGCGCGAGCTCATCGATCGACCACTGATATCCGAAGGCGCGCAGATCGCGAATGTAGGCGGGCGTCACGCCGTGGCTCCGCGCCCGAATCAGCGTCTCCAGTGAAAGACCGGTCAGTCCGAGGTTGCGTAAGTCGCGAATGAACCCCGCCTCGACGCCGTGGCTGATTGCGGCCAGCAGATCGTCGGTCGTCAATCCGGACAGACCTTCAGCGCTGAGCGCCCGTACGTAGTCCGGCGTCACGCCGTGGCGCCGTACCTCAATCAGCGCGTTGACGTCGGTCATGGAGTAACCAAGCTTGCGCATCTCGGTCAGATAGTTGAGCTGATCCACGATGCGCCTGAACTCGTCGTCCGCGGCGTGCCGCCAGTATTCGACGGTCAAAAAGCGTCGGTAATAGCCAGGTTCAACACCATACGCGGGTCGGTCCACCGCCTGGGGAACGTCGCCAGCGGGCTGATCGGCAACCGCAGTCGCCGCCGCAATCGGCAGCATCAACACCATCCCGATGACCGCAGCCGCCGCGCGGGTCCGTACCGTTGGCGCGCTGCGATTTCTTGCCGAATCGACGAGCGCCAGCAAGCGCGTTTCGAGCGGCCGCCGCGCCGCCATGCCGACGGCGAGCGCCGGGGCCGCATGGACGCGTCGCGAATACGAGAGCTCGAGGAGCATGCCGGCGTAGTCGCGCGCGTCGGCGCCGTTCGAGAGCACCAGATCATCGCAGGCGAGTTCCCGTTCGATGCGGAGCCGCCGCGCAAGCCACCACGCGCCGGGGTGCGGCCAGTACACGGCACACATCAACGCCGCAGCCGTTTGGATGAGGCAGTCGCGTCGCGCCACATGCGCAAACTCGTGCAGGAGGACGATGCGCCGGGCGTCGGTGGGCCATTCGCCGGCGCCAGCCGGAACCAGAATGGCTGGCCGCCGGATGCCGGCGACCATCGGCACTGCCCGATCAGGACTGTGCAGCAGACGGACGCGAGTCCGCAGATTCATCTGCCCTGCGCACGCATCGATGAGCGACGTCCACTCGTTGCCGTGCACTTCCGTCGCATCGCTGACCATCCGACGCACGGCGATGTGTTGGGCGAACAATCGTGCCGTCAGTGCAGCGACGCCAGCCAGGTAGACCAGCACGGCGAGGACGGCCCACGGCACTGCCGTCGTTGTGCGCGCTGGCATTCCGGCCTCTGTCTGCGCAGTCGCGGTCGACGCAGGGTCATCGCCAACCGGCATCGCGGGCGTACTGTCGACGCTTATCCGCGCCGCGGAACCCGCCGTCGCCGGCGGCGCGTCCACAGAAGACACGACGGCGTCATCGAGAAACAGCGATGTGCGAATCGCGTTCCACCCAGGCAGGGTCGCAGACAGGATGGGCAGCATCAGCAGTCCGGCGACCGCGAGCGTGCAGGTGAGATGACGCGACGCGGCCGACCATCGCCGGCCGGCAAACGCGAGGGCGATAGCCGTCAGCAGCAGGACCAGCGAGGCCTTGACGAGAACCAGCAGGGCCATCATCGCGAATCTCCCTTCTCGCGCAATCGTTTCAACAGTCCCGACAGCCGTTTGTATTCAGCGTCGGACAGCGGCTCGTCAGTCGCATCGATGAGAGCGGCCATCGCCGAACTCGGAGAATCATGGAAGAACGTGCGAATCAGCTGCCGCACCGCCGATCGTCCAGCTTCCTCCGGCTTGGCACGCGGAAAATAGACGAAACGTGGACCGTCGTATTCACGGGTGAGCAGGCCGCGATCAATCATGATGTCGAGCAACTTGCGGACGCCCGACGGCGCCGAGGCGTCGGGCAGTTCGGCGCGGATTTCCTCCACGGTCGCGCGCTCGCGGCGGTGCAGAATCTCCATGATTTGGCTTTCGCGCCGGGTGAGGTGACGGTGATGGGCTTTGGCCATGGGTAATGGCGAATTATTTCGCCGTGCGCGAATATATTCGCCCTTAGGGGGCGAAGTCAACCTCTTGTCTGGTTGTGGCCGTCAGTCACTGTGCTTATGGGTTTTGGGCGAGAATCCCTCTCGACGGTTTCTTGCGGGCAGGTCGGCGGCCATTCGCCGAATAGAATTGGGGCGGTCCGTGCACACAGGCACCTCGGCAGACATTCTTCAGCTCCAGTCTCTGCTTCGACGGATAGAAGCGGCCGAAAATGCCGGCGATGCCGGCGAGTTGGCCAACATGCTGGCTGAGGACGCCGTTCTGATGGTACCCGATCAACCGGTCCAGGAAGGTAAAGCGGCCTGCGTCTCCTTTGCCACGGATGTCATGACCGGTTTATTGACGCAGTTCGAGCGTCGAATTGTGTACGTCAGCTCGGAGGTTCGCGCACTAGGCGATTACGGCTTTGACCGTGGCAGTTTCTCTGTCACCCTGACTCCAAAATCCGGCGGCAAGATTTCACGGGAGACTGGAAAGTACTTTTTCCTGTACTCGCGAGCGCCAGGTAGTTCGTGGAAGATCGCGCGCGCGATCGTGAATCTCAACGCTCACGAAACCGATCAGCATGATCATCAGTCGGTGGGTGCCTGACCGGCTTCGGCGGTCGTCGGATGCGGTCCAGACTACGCCACGCCCGAGAAGCGGTCTTCACCATGCCTGAACATGATTGGCCATTCGACCAGCCACGAAACACCGCGTCCATGACCTTGCGCTCGATCGTCTTCGGCGGCGCCCCGATCCTGCACGTCACTCACGATGAGGACGATCACGGGTGGCAATTCCTCGGGCTGGACGATGCGTCGGAGGACGACGCCTGCATCGTCGCGCTCCACGAGATCGTGGCGAAGGACCCTTCTGTCGTCGAGCTCGCCGACTTGCCGCCGGGTTGGCATGCCTGGCGTCGCTCACGAGCATCTCCCTGGCTGCGAGCGCGCACATCCCAGTGAACGAGACCTTGGACCTTGGACTAAGCCGACCTTAGACCTTAGACCTTAGCCACATCGGGAACGGCTTCGCGGAAGGGAACGATGAGCGAAAACGCCGGAGCGATTCGACCCCGTTGGAATATCGCGCCGTACTTCATTGTCGATGACGTCGTTGCCACCGCGAACTACTACCGGGACACGCTCGGGTTCCAGTACGAGCGGTTCTGGAATGAGCCGCCGTCCTTCTGCATGGTCCATCGAAGCGGCGTCGTCGTCATGTTGAGCCAGCTCGAACAGTCTGGCGTCATGCGCCCGAATCGGATGGTCGATCCGGAAGGAAGAGCGTGGGACGCGTATGTCTGGATCGACAATGCGGATGCTCTTCATGCCGAGTACAGGTCGCGGGGTGTGAAGATCGTCCGCGATATTCGAGACCGACCCTACGGCTGCCGCGACTTCGTCGTCGACGACTGCAATGGGTACCGGTTGTGTTTTGGACATCTTCTCGAGCGGGCCTGAGCCTGTGTGGACATTCGCATCGCCCCCGTCGATCACGACTCCCACATGGAGGCATAATTTGCCCATGCCTTCAGCGCGTCACTCCGCTCAGACTGTCGCGGCGGCCCTGCTGGTCGCCGCAACGCTCCCCTCGCCCATCCGCGCCGACAACCTGTATTTCCCGAAAGCGACCAGCGGGTGGGCTCACGTCGATCCCGCGAGCGTCGGCTGGGACGCGCGAGCGCTCACGGCGGCGCTCGACTATGCCGGCCAGGCGCACTCGAGCAGCGTCGTCATTTTGCTCGATGGCCGCATTCTCGCCGAACGCGAATGGACCGTGGACGGTCCGGCGCGTTACACGCGCATGAGGGTTGGCAAGACCGCCGATGGACGCGTTGTGGAAGACGTGGCGTCGGCCCAGAAGAGCCTGGTGGCCTTCCTCGCCGGCATCGCCGAAGGCGCGCACCAGCTCGATCTGAGCGCGCCAGTCGATCGGTATCTCGGCGCCGGCTGGTCGAAAGCGGATCGGCCCGCGGAAGCGGCCATCACGGTCCGTCACCTGATGACGATGACGAGCGGGCTCAACGACAGCGTGAATTATCTGCAGCCTGCCGGTCGGGTGTGGCGCTACAACACCGGCGCGTACAGCCGGATGATCGGGGTGATCGAAAAAGCCACCGGCACCGACATCCAATCGTTCACACACGACCGACTGACGGTTCCGACCGGCATGAACGACAGCCACTGGCTGCCGCGGCCGTGGAGCGCCGGGAACGACGCCGCCAATGCCATCGGTTTCGCGACCACCGGCCGCGATCTGGCGCGCTTCGGGCTGCTGGTTCTGTCAGGTGGCAGCTGGGACGGCAAAGATCTCCTGAACAATCCCGGCTATCTGACGCGGATGCTGAAGCCGTCCCAGGATCTCAATCCGTCATACGGACTGCTCTGGTGGTTGAACGGGCAGGATCGATTCCAGTCAGCCGGCGGCGCGGCCACGCAACCGGGTTCGCTGATTCCGGCCGCCCCGCGCGATCTCGTCGCCGCACAAGGCGCGCTCGATCGCAAATGCTACGTCGTCCCGAGCCTGGGACTGGTGGTGACGCGTCTTGGCGATCAGACCGGTGAAGCGTTCAACAACGAGTTCTGGACATTGCTGATGAAAGCCGCTCCGCCGGCGAAGCGTTCGGCGCGCTGACAACCGGGCAATGGTTTCTCGAGTCTTGTCGCAACCGTGAACAGAAGCGGAAGCTCCCCAACAATCGCTTCATCAGGAACGAGTTAGCTCAACTGTCAGTTCGTTAGCCCTCCTTCTGTCGTTCTTCTGTACTAGATTCCGACCTCCTGATTGAAACGCACGTTTCGGCCGAGCGTGCGTTCAGCGCGACATCCGTAACTCGTTTTTCTGGGCGGAGAACACTCATGTGGAAGCAAGAACCCGTCGTGGCCGGATGGCGACCGTTTTATAGCCTCGCGTTTGTCGCGGTCGGCGTGTTGACCGCATCGGCGGTCGTGCCCAACCTGTTGGACCTCGCCGACTCGAGTGGCGCGATTGGCACCTACAACACGGCCGGCGCCATCGATACCAGCAATCCCTTCTTCGAGTCGCTTGGCACCAACGGGCGGAGTTGCGCCACGTGTCATCTGATCGGCGACGGGATGGGGCTGAGCAGCGCCAGCGCCGGCGCGCTCTTTACGAAGACCTCCGGACACGATTCGCTGTTTGCTGATGTCGACGGCGCCAATTGCCGCGGCGTCGATCGCGAAGACGCCGACGCCCACAGTCTGTTGACCGGACACGGACTGATTCGCGTCGAACTGCCCATTCCTGCCGACGCGGAGTACACGGTGGAGACGGTCTACGACCCGTACGGGTGCGCCGACGCCGTCAACGCTCAGACCGGTCAGCGGATGCTCTCGCAATACCGACGGCCGCTGCCCTCGACCAATCTGGGATTTCTGAGTGCGGTGATGTTCGACGGTCGAGAGACGGTGGCGCCGCTGAACAATCCAGCGACCTTCAACGCGAATCTGGTCGCCGATCTGACCCATCAGGCGATCGACGCCACACTCGGGCACGCCGAAGCGGCGGCCGCTCCGACGGCCGAACAGGCCGCGGCGATTGTGAAGTTCGAGCTGGGGCTTTTCTCCGCCCAGTCGCAGGACAACGGGGCCGGCGCCCTGAACACGCGCGGCGCCAACGGCGGACCGGGACGGCTCGCCAGCCAGGAGTACTATCCCGGCATCAACGATTCGCTCGGCGGCAATCCCACCGGCACTGCGTTCTCGACCGACGTCTTCAAACTGTTTGGCGCGTGGAGCGAGCTCTCGGGCTCGAAGGGTCAGTCGCAGGCGCGCGAGCAGATCGCCGCCGGCGAGAAGATCTTCAACACCTTCCCGCTGACGATTCGCAATGTCGGCGGGCTGAACGACGCGCTCAACGTGACTGCCATTCCCGGCACGTGCACCACATGCCACGACACGCCGAACGTCGGTAACCACTCGCTGCCGGTTCCGCTCGACATCGGCATCGGCCATTCCGTGGTGTTCGAATCGAACACCGCTATCGAGAACGCGCTGGCGGCGCTCAACATGCCGGACTTGCCGATCTTCAAAGTGACGTGCACGACCGCCACGCCGCCGCGCTCGGTATTCGTCAACGATCTCGGCAAAGCGCTGGTGTCGGCACTGTGCGCCGATCTCATCCGCGTCAAGGGACCGATCCTGCGCGGTCTCGCCGCCCGCGCCCCGTACTTTCATAACGGGGCGGCGGCGACGCTGCAGCAGGTCGTGAATTTCTACGACGAGCGCTTCGAGATGCAGCTCACTGACGAGCAGAAGCAGCAACTCGAAGCGTTCCTGGGTTCGCTCTAGCTATTGCGGATGCTGCGGCATCGTCCGCTTGCCATCGACGACGGGCGGAAAGTCCTTGATCTCGTCATAGACTTCGGTGATGAAGCGGTCCTTGCTCTGCTGCGTGTCGCCAAGCGTGGTTTTGTCGTAGGGCGCGGTCAGGTTGGCGGCCAGCACGTCTTTCAGTGACTTGCCCTGATCGCGCAGCGTCTTCACCTTGGCCATGACTTCCACGAGCATGGCGCGGTACGGCAGGAGATCCTTCTTCTTGACGAGGGTTCCGTGCCCGGGGATCAGCGTGGTCTTGTCGTCGGCGAGCTTTTGAATGAGATCGACCGCATCGAGCATGCCCTTGATCGAGCCGCCATTCGACTGATCGGCAAACGGATAGCCGAAGTTGCGGTAGAAGTCTTCGATGTAGATCACGTTGGCCTTGCGGAACCGCACGATGGTGTCGCCGGCGGTGTGCGACGGCATCATCGGGATGAAGTCGACGGTCTCGCCGTTCATGTTGAACGTTTCGGCCGGCTTGCCGGGCGCGGCGGGATCGTAGTTGTAGGTCACGACCGGAATGCCGGCCATGTCGGGCGCCGGCGCCGCCTGACCGCCGGGACGCGCTGGCGTGCGCAGCATCTCGTTGCGGAGATTTTCCTGCGCGAACAGCAACGCGCCCTGCTTGACGAAGAAGGCGTTCGCACCGGTGTGGTCGCTGTGCACGTGTGTATTGACTAGAACCTTGATCGGCTCTTTGGTCACGGTTCGGATCGCGGCCAGCGTCTTCTCGGCGACCTGCCGATTCTCGGTGTCCACCATCAGCACGCCGTCCGGACCGAACAGAATCATCAACCGGCCGCCGGAGGCGTCGGGATGCGCTGGATCAAGACCTTCGGAGCCGTGCAGGACGAACAGGTTGGGTGACATCTTCGAGGTCACCATGATCTGAATCTTGTCCCACGGCGTCTGGTAGCCGGGCGCAAACGTGAAGGGCCCCTTCCCCGGCGGAATCACTTCGATGGGATAGCCAGCCTCCTGCGTGCGAACCGAGGTCGGTACGGCTGCCAACGCCGCCAGGCCGATGAGTAACAACGTCAGTTTCTTCACGTCCCAACTCCTTGCCGCGTCTGGATCATCGACGTGGCGATTGCGTAGTTCGGATCTCCGGGCTTTGCCAACAGCGGGCCGATTATAGCCGCCTCCCCGGGCGACAGCGTAGCGCCCCAGACCGCTCGTGAGCCGGTTTTCGCCCCGATGAGGCGTTTCCGTCACGGATCGCCGGCTTCCTCGCCCAGCGCCGAGACTTAGAGCCGCTTTCGGCCACGAACGCGCGTAGCGGAAGGCCTGCAGATAGAGGGTACTGACCGGCTCGTGCGGATCCACCGTACACTGCGGATGAGTGCTGCCGTCGCCGTCGGGATGACTGTTCGGAGTCGGCGTGGGCACTCGGGCGGCTTCTGACGTTTGGACCGGAGAATGTCGCGCGAATGAAACAATTCTCGACCGACCGCATTGCCTTGGTGACCTCAGGCATCGGCATAGCCCTGATGATCCTGACCGCCGTGTGGCGTGTCAATCCCGTCGAAGGCTCCGTCATGCCAGCCTTCCTTACAGGCAATCCGTTCGGAGAAGCGCTGCTGCTCGTACTGATCGTGACGTGCATGCCCGTGTGGATCCCGACCGTTTTCTCCGTCGTGACACTCGCCTCGTTCGTTGGCTTTCCGGAGTCTGATGGGTTCGTATTGGGCAACGGCGCGGCCGTCATCGTACAGGGCGCCGTGTACTTCATGCTTGGAAAGCTGATTTCGGGCTGGGCTAAACGGTTCAGGATGGAAAGGAATCGAACCCGGTAGGACCGCGACCCTGACCCTGGCGGCAAGCGTGTTATGCTGGGTTCACCGCCGTACGAAATTGCGGCGTCAAAAAAAGGTGTCAGCGACCACGCTCCCGCTTCCGGGAGCCCCTTAAAAAATCGGTCGCGGCCGGGAGGTGCAAATCTATGGCACAACACCCGGGGGACAGTCGCTAGGCTGAACCCCATCGGCTCGAACACGACGAAGGCCGGCTCAACGCCGGCCTTTCGTTTGTACGCTCACCGATCGACACGGCTCGGTGAGCGATGGCCCGGGCAATGCCGCGACCAGCGCCAGCGCCTTCGTCGCTACACCGG
>Ga0163163_10003742_pt1 | contig 12950 bp, 11 predicted proteins | sample S65metaG_FD_119766 | JGI IMG/M metagenome (GOLD analysis project Ga0163163, IMG submission 119766) | Switchgrass rhizosphere microbial communities from Kellogg Biological Station, Michigan, USA - S6-5 metaG | ecosystem: Host-associated > Plants > Roots > Rhizosphere > Soil | place: USA... | reverse complement strand
TGTCGACCGGATCCCAATGGATCACCACGCCGACGTCGTCCACGTGGATGCCGCGGGCCGCAACGTCGGTGGCCACGAGGCCGGCGACGTCACCGGCGCGGAACGCGTCCAGTGAGCGCTCCCGTTGCGACTGCGTCCGGTTGCCGTGGATGGCGGCCGTCTCCAACCCGGCCTTCCGGAGCTGCTTCACCACGTGGTCGACCCCGTGGCGGGTGCGGACGAAGACTATGCCGCTCCCGTGCCGGCGGACCAGCTCGGCCGCCATGGCCGGCTTGGCGTCCTTGGCGACGTTCCAGAAGGCGTGCGTGAGGTCGGCCACCGATTCGTCGGCGGCCAGCTCGATGCGGCGGGGATCGGTCTGGTAGCGGCGGATGAGGGTGTCGACGTCGCCGTCCAAGGTGGCCGACCAGAGCATCGTCTGCCGGCTCGCCGGCGTGAGGTCGAGCAGCTTCTTCACCTGCGGAAGGAAGCCCATGTCGGCCATGCGGTCGGCTTCGTCGAGCACGACGACCTGCACCGCGTCGAGCGAGACGGCGCCCCGGGTGACGAGGTCCTGCAGCCGGCCGGGCGTGGCCACGACGATGGTGGCTCCGCGGGAGAGCGAGCGGATCTGAGCGCTGAGGGCCGTGCCGCCGTAGACGGCGAGGACGTGGAGCCGGCGCTCACGGGCCACCGGCACCATGGCCTGCTTCACCTGCTCGGCCAGCTCACGGGTCGGGACGAGCACCAGACCGGTCGGATGACCGGACTCGGCCTGGTGGACCCGGGCGACCATGGCGATGCCGAAGGCCAGGGTCTTGCCCGAGCCGGTGGGCGCGCGTCCGCAGACGTCGTGGCCGGCTAGGGCGTCCGGCAGCGCGCTCGCCTGGACGGCGAACGGCTCGTGGATGTCGGCCGCGGTGAGGGCGCGGCACAGGTCTTCAGGCACGCCGAGGTCGGCGAAGGTGGGGGGCACGGGGCTCCGATCGAGTGGTGTCGTGCACCGTCGGTCGTTCCGCAGCGTGCACCGCCCCTCGACGAGGGACGAAGAGGGCAGGCTACCGGCCTCGAGTCCGAACGCGACGCGAGCCGGCCGCCGGCACTACGCAGATCCTGCCGCGCTCCCGTAGGCTGTCGGGGCCAGACAGTGAAGGAGCGTGCTTTGGTCAAGCACAAGGAAGATGCGATCGTCCTCGAAGGGCACGCGAGTGAAGCGCTCAAGGGCGGCCACTTCCGGATCGAGCTGGACAACGGGCACAGCGTCCTCGGCCACCTGAGCGGGAAGATGCGCAAGAACCGCATCCGCGTGCTGCCGGGCGATCGTGTGCAGGTCGAGCTCTCCCCTTACGACCTGACCCGGGCGAGGATCACCTTCCGTTACAAGTAGGCCACCCACCCGACCCCTCGAACTCTGGCGGCTTCATCGTTCCCGCTGCCGCCGGCGAGCCATGTCGATCACCCGCAGCTGACTTGCTGGAAGTCCCTTACCGGAGTGCCGTCTGGTGTGACGGTGAGATGACTCAGGATGCGGATGTTGATTCGGGACCCGTCAGCTGTCGCTCCGCTGGCCTTGATGAGGTCGGTCTCGACGAAGACCGGAGCTCCGGGACCCTGTTGCGAGGTCCTGTTGGGGCAGCTCACCCCCGCTCGGCGCGTCCTGCCCAGTCCGACGCCCGAGACCACGAACGCTACACAAGAGGACCGGCGCGAGAACGCCCGTCGCCCACGAGCCGGAGGCATTGGTCACGGCTCGCGGCGCCCCCGGCCGCTAACCGAGCTGCCCGCGCACCTCACCGCCCGGGAACATGGTGGTGTGGACGTTGACGTAGTAGCCAGCGGGATCCTGACGGATCTGCTTGATGAGTGCGGCGTCGGCGTGCACACACCCGCTGAGGCCGTTCACCGGCTCGTTGAAGTCGACCACGACCGAGCCATTCGTGCCGGCGCCGCCCTGGTGGATGTGCGCCAGGATGACCGGCGTCGTCAGGTTGCTGACGGTGATGTCCCAGCAGACCTCGCCTTGGCCTTGGTTCAGGGTCACGAGTGCAGTGCCCGAGCCGTTGGAGGCCGTCGGCGGCACCTGGTTCTGCGGCAACAGCGTGGCGTGCAACGGTCGCCCACCTTGTGACGCCTCACTGCCCCGCGCCGCAGCGGCCGACCCGACCACACCGAAGAGACCCAGCGCAACGACGGCAAACGTCGCCAAAAGTCGAGATCGCATGGCGATGCATCCCCTTCCCCGCGTCGGCGATCGCACATGTCCCGAACGCCGTCCTCGTCGGATCATCGTAACCCAGGCCCGGATTGTCGAGCGACGGACCGATCACGGCGCCACGTCCGAACCCGCGCGGGACCTGCACGCGCCGCGGCCGCGTCGTCCTAGCGGCGGCCGCCCGGCGGGAAGATGATGGGCAGGCGGTCCATGCCTTCGTAGAAGGGCACGCGCACGAGGTCGGCGTCGGGGGCGATCTCGTAGTCGGGGATGCGGCGTAGGAACTCGTCCAGCACGAGGCGGATCTCGATGCGGGCCAGGTGGGAGCCGAGGCAGCGGTGGACGCCGAGCCCGAACGTGGCATGGCGGTTGTCGGCGCGCAGGAGGTCGAGCTCTTCGGCGTTCGGGCAGCCGGTCGTGTCCGCGTTGGCCGCACCGATGTGGCAGTACACGCTCTGGCCCTTGGCGATCGTCACGCCGCCGATCTCGACGTCCTCGGTGGCGACGCGCGAGAGCGCCGGCGCCGGCGTCGTCATGCGCAAGAGCTCCTCGACCGCCACCGGGATGATCGACAGATCCTCGACGATGAGTCGCCGCTGCTCGGGATGGCGCCCGAGGTACGCGAACGACAGCGCCAGCATCGTCGTCACCGTGTGGAGGCCGGCGAGGATGAAGACATAGGTGATGTCGAGGATCTCCTCGAGGCTGAGCCGATCGCCGTTCTCGTCCGGCTGCAGGAGGCTGCTCATCAGGTTGGAGCCGCTGACATCGCAGGTCTCGACGAAGCGCGTCATGTACGCGTACAGCTCGTCGCTGGCGGCCTTGAGCACGGCGGGATCGAGGAGCCCGTGGTGAAGGATGTCGTCCTTCCAGCGCAGGAAGGTCGGCAGGTCCTCGAGCGGCAGGCCGTACAGGGTGAGGAAGACCTGCGTCGGATAAGGGATGAAGAACGCCTCGAGGAGGTCGACCTCGCCGTCGTCGATGAAACCGTCGATGTAGGTGTTGATCTGGCGACGCAACACGGGCTCGAGGTCGCGCAACTTCGTGGGTGAGAAGAACGGGTCCAGCAGGCGTCGGTACCGGTGGTGGTCCGGCGGGTCGACCTCGAGGGGGATCATCGGGCGGATGTTGCCGCTCGGTGACGAGCCCGCGGCCGAGGAGAAGAGATCGGGCCGCCGGAAGATGGTCTGGACGGTCTCCAGATCGGTGGCGATCCAGTCGGCCGGCGTCGGGATCCATCCGTCGTTGGGGATCACCGAACCCGCCTCCCGGAAGTGGCGGTAGTACGGCAGCGCGTTCTCGGACAGGTCGAACCGCTCTCCGAGCGGCGTCAGCTGCGGTGATCCCTGCATGACGTCCCCTTCCGTTGGGGGCACGGTACCAGCCGTCGTGAGCCCGCTCCCGAGCGTCGTTCGGTGGCGCTCGCGTCGGACGTCGCGGCCCCCTGCCCGACTCCCCGTCTGAGGCAGCGGGGGCCGGCGGGCGCCGGTGCTACTTGTCCGTGATGTGCGCGGCGTGGACGGGGGCGTACCGCTCGCCGACGATGCGGTCCGGGCTGAACACCTGCCTGAGGTAGCTGACCTCGTCAGCGCTGACGGGCACGTTGGTCGCGGCGAGGTTCTCCTCGACGTAGGCGATGCGCTTGGTGCCCGGGATGGGGACGATGTCCGTGCCCTGGGCGAGCAGCCAGGCGAGGGCCAGCTGCCCCGGCCGGCACCCCTTCGCCTCGGCCAGCGCCTGCAGCGCCTGCACGGGCTCGAGGTTGCGGGAGAGGTTGTCGCTGCTGAAGCGGGGGTTGGCGGAGCGGAAGTCCTCGGCTCCCCATGAGGCGGTGCCGGACAAGGCGCCGGTGAGCGCGGCGCGCCCGAGCGGGCTGTAGGGCACGAAGGTGACGCCCAGCTCGCGGCACGTCGGCAGGATCGCCGCCTCGACCCCCCGCTCCCACAGGGAGTACTCGCTCTGCAAGGCGCTGATCGGATGGACGGCGTGCGCCCGGCGGAGGAGCTCGGGGGAGACCTCGCTCATGCCGATGGCGCGGACCTTGCCCGCCGCCACCAGTTCACCCATCGCCCCGACGGTGTCCTCGACGGGCACCTTGGGGTCGACCCGGTGGCAGTAGTAGAGGTCGATGACGTCGACCCCCAGGCGGCGCAAGCTCGCGTCGCACGCCGACGCGACGTACTCGGGCCGGCCGTCGACGAGGGTCCGTGTCTGTTCGGGATCCAGCTTGGCGGCGAACTTGGTCGCCAGGACGACCTCGTCGTGGCGGCCGGCGAGGGCCTCGCCGAGCAGTTGCTCGTTGTGGCCGAACCCCCGTATCGGCACGCCTCGTGTCACGTCTGCGGCGCCGTAGATGTCGGAGGTGTCGAGGAAGTTCAAGCCGAGGTCCAACGCCCCTCTCACGGTCGCGATGGACTCGGCATCGTCGGCCGGGCCGTACGACTGCGACATGCCCATGCAGCCGAGCCCGATGGGGCGCACGGTCAACTCGGAGTGTCCGAGGCGGACCGTCGCCGACCCCGCGATCTCCGTCGATGGCGCACCGGCACGATCGGTCATCGTCGCTCCCTTGTCTCGCTCCCTCCTCAGGGCTACACCGTCCCGTCGGGCGCGGTCGAATCGACCGAACCACCCTCGGGTCGGCTCGGCCGGCCCGGTCGGCGGGCCCAAATCGGCCGTGTCTGCCGGGGTGGGAAGTGGGCGGCGTCCCGAGAGACTGTGGACGACGCCCGCTCGGAGAACGCCGCTTCGAGGATGCCCGCCCCAAGGAGGCTCGGATGTCCCAGTCCACGACTTCCACGTCGCCGCCGCGACCCGCCACGTCGTCGCCGCCCGCCGCCGAGCCGCGAGGGCGGGTGCGGATCGAGCCCGGTCACAAGCGGGTGCGGGCCTACCTCGGCGGCGAGCTCGTCGTCGATACCGCCCGTGCCGCCTTGGTGTGGGAGGTGCCCTACTACCCGGCGTACTACCTGCCGCTGGAGGACGTGGTCGACGGCCGGCTGGTGCCGAGCGCCACCGCGAACCACTCGCCGAGCCGGGGAGATGCCCGGTACTTCACGGTGCGGGCCGGCGGCCGCGAAGCGGTCGACGCGGCGTGGACCTACCCGGACTCCCCGATCGAGCAGCTGCGGACGCTGGTGCGCTTCGACTGGCAGGCCATGGACAGCTGGTTCGAGGAGGACGTCGAGGTGTTCACCCACCCGCGTGATCCCTACAAGCGCATCGATGCCCTCGTCAGCTCGCGCCACGTCCAGGTGGAGGTCAACGGGGTCATCGTCGCGGACACGCACCACCCGACCGTGCTGTTCGAGACGAGCCTGCCGCCCCGCTTCTACATCCCGAAGACCGACGTCCGCATGGACCTGCTGGAGCCGACGGACTCCAGCTCGTCGTGCCCCTACAAGGGCACGGCGCGCTACTGGTCGGTCCGGGCCGGCGAGCAGCTCGTCGCCGACCTCGCGTGGTCGTACCCCACGCCGCTGCCCGAGAGCGCGCCGGTGGCGGGGCTCGTCTGCTTCTACAACGAGAAAGTGGACCTGCGGGTCGACGGTGTCGCGCAGGACCGTCCGCACACCGTCTTCTCGTGATGGAGTCGCGGGCGTTCGGGAGCGCCGGTCCCGAGTTGGCGCCGGTCGGCCTCGGGACGTGGAACCGGTTGGAGGCGGCGGCGTCCGACGGGCAGGAGGGAGCCGTCGTGACCGCGGCGCTCGACGCCGGGGTGCAGGTGTTCGACTCGTCGCCCATGTACGGGCGGGCCGAGGAGCTCCTGGCGGCCGCGCTCGGCGAGCGCCGGTCGGAGGCGTTCGTGGCCACCAAGATCTGGACCGAAGACCTCGCCGAGGGACGCCGTCAGCTCGACCGGGCGACGAACTGGTACGGCGGTCGCATCGACCTCCTCCAGATCCACAACCTGGTGCGCTGGCGGGAGCACCTGCCGATGGTCGAGGCCGCGCGCGACGAGGGACGCGTCGGCCTCATCTGCGCCACCCACTGGTCGACCCGCGCGTTCGACGAGCTGGCCGAGGTGATGCGGACCGGCCGCATCCACGCCGTCCAGGTCCCGTACAACCCGCGCCAGCGTGAGGTGGAGCCGCGCATCCTCCCCCTGGCCGCGGACCTGGGCCTCGGGGTGCTGCTCATGCGACCGCTCGGCGAGGGCAGCCTGCTGCGATCGGTGCCTTCCGCGGCCGAGCTCGCACCATTGCTCGCCTTCGGCGTGTCGACCTGGCCGCAGGCCCTGATCAAGTGGGGCCTCAGCGAACCGCGCTGCCACGTCTCCATCCCGGCCACGTCGAGGCCGGGTCGGGTCGACGAGAACGCCCGGGCCGGCGTGCCGCCGTGGTTCGGCCCCGACGAGCGGGAGCTCGTCGCGCGGCTGGCGGCCGCTCGCTGACCGTCGCTCGCGCCGGTCTCAGCGATAGAGGGCCGGCACCTCGAGCCGGTCCTCCACGGTGCAGTCCTCGTCGAAGACGAGGAACCGGTCGAACCCGCGCAGGAACCAGCGATCGTGCGTCACCGCGACCACCGTGCCCTCGAACGCGTCGAGCCCCTCCTCCAGCGCCTCGGCTGATTCGAGGTCGAGGTTGTCCGTCGGCTCGTCGAGCGCGAGGAGGGTGGCGCCGCCGAGCTCGAGCAGGAGGATCTGGAAGCGGGCCTGCTGACCACCCGACAAGGTCTGGAAGAGCTGCTCGGCGCAACCCTGGAGCCCGTAACGGCGCAGCATCCCCATGGCGGGGCCGCGGACGACGTCGCGCTGCTCGAGGAGCTGCAGCAGCGTGCGCCCGACCCACTCGGGGTGGTGATGGGTCTGGTCGAAGTGACCGGGGACGACGCGAGCTCCGAGCCGCACCTCGCCGTCGTGCGGGATCGAGCCGTCGCCGGCGATCAGGCGCAGGAAGTGGCTCTTGCCGGCGCCGTTCGGGCCGAGCACGGCCACCCGCTCGCCGTACCAGATCTCGGCGTCGAAGGCGTCGGTCAAGCCGTGCAGCGCCACGGCCTCGAGCATGAGCGCCCTGCGACCGGTGCGACCGCCCTGGATGCGGACGTCGACTTGTTGCTCCCGCACCGTCTCGGGCGGCTGGCTGCGCTCGTCGAACTGGCGTAGGCGTGACTCCGCAGCCTTGAGGCGGGGCGCGAAGGCGTCGGAGATCGAGGCTCGTTGCCGCATCACCTTCACGATGTCGTTCAGGCGCTCGCGCTCGTCCTGCCACTGGGCGGCGTCCCGCGCCAGACGATCGATCCGGTCCGCACGCGCCTGGTGGTAGGAGGCGAAGCCGCCGCCGTGCGTCCACGCGCCGTGCGCCTCGATGGTGACGATCTTGGTGGCCACCCCGGCGAGGAGCTCACGGTCGTGGCTCACGAACAGCACGGACTTCGGGTAGCGCTGCAGCTCGTCCTCGAGCCAACGCTTGCCGGGCACGTCGAGGAAGTTGTCGGGCTCATCGAGCAGGAGGAGCTCGGCGTCGCCCCGCAGGAGCGCCTCGAGCGCGAGCCGCTTCTGTTCGCCTCCGGAGCACGAGGCGACGGGTCGGTCGCGGCTCGAGCCGTAGGTCTCGCCGATGACCTTCGTGCACACGACGTCCCACAGGACCTCGATGTCGAAGCCACCGACCTCGGACCAGTCGCTGACCGCCTGCGCGTAGGTGAGAGCGGCGGCGGTGTCGTCGGGTGCGACGCGCTGCGTCCGCTCGGCTTCCGCCAGCCGGCCCGCGGCGGCTCGGATGGCCGTGGGCGCGAACGAGGCCAGGAGCTCGCCGATCGTCGTGCCGTCGCGGATCGAGCCGACGAGCTGCGGCATCACGGCCATCCGGCCCGACGAGCTGATCGTGCCGTCCGCCCCCGCGAGATCGCCGGACACCAGGCGCAGCAGCGTCGACTTGCCGACGCCGTTCACCCCGACAAGCGCGACATGCTCGCCTTCGCCCACGCGGAACGACACGTCCTCGAACAGTCGGTCGCCACCAGGACGGCTCCAGCCCAGCCTGCTGACCTGGAGCGATCCCACGGCGAGACGGTAGGCACGGCGAGCCCCCTCGCGGGCCGCCGATTTCGCCCGTCGAGCGCGCCCTCCTCGCCACGGTCCGCGTCCCGGTACGTCATGAGCCCGCTGTCGCGGACACAGACGCCGGCGCGGCGCCCAGCCTCGGCCGAGGGCGCCCCGTCGGCCGGAGTGCCCGCGTGGGCGGGACCGTCCGCGTTGGCCGGAGCGCCCGATCGGCCGGCCGAGGGGTCTCACCTCGCCGCCTGTGTCCGCGTTCGGCGCACTGGGTGCGCGTTTCGCGGACACGAGCGGGGGCGGGGTCGGGCCCGACGACGGAGGGCGCGAACGCGGGGTCCGCTACCATCGACCCCACTTGGAGAGGTGCCAGAGAGGCCGAATGGGGCGCCCTGCTAAGGCGTTGTCGTGGTAACGCGACCGTGGGTTCAAATCCCACCCTCTCCGCCACCGGCACCGATCCTCGCCGCCGTCCGGCGGCGCTCAGGAGCGAGGGGGCTCGCAATGGAAGCCTGGCGGCACATCACGTTGACCGACGTGCCCTGGCAGGTCCTCGACACCCGGGACGGCGTGTCGGTGAAGCCCCTCGGCGAGTCGTCCGACGCCGGGCCGCCCGTCATGCAGGTCCGCTTCGAGCCGAACTACGTCGAGCCGCCGCACTGGCACAAGGTCGACACCCTTTACGTGATCACGGCCGGGGAGCTGTCGGTCGGTGCGGAGGGCGTGTACCGGGTGGGCGACGTCCGCTGGGTGCGCGCCGGCACGTACTACGGGCCGGAGGAGGCTGGGCCGGATGGCTGCGAGTTCCTTCTGGCCGGCATGAGCGAGGCCAGCCTCGACGACAGCCTGAGCTACGACGCCTCGACCGCCGCCCGCGCGGGCGCGTTGCGGGCGACCTGAAGCTCGGCGCCGCCCGGAGCTCGACCACTCGGCGCGGTCATCGGACCCCGAGTGTTGCATTCCCATGACAGAACGAGTAGACACTCGGGCTACCGACCAACGGGACCCCTCGTCGGGGGGCGGAGGAGCGCCGGTTCAGCGCTTGTCGTCCCCACTCAGGCCGCCGATCCGCTATCGGCGCCACGGAGGACCGGCGAGCCCTTGGCCAGCTTCATGACCAAGCCCACGATCCACTTCACGACCAGGTCCGATCGGATCCGCCGGGCCCGGCGTGATCCGCTCATCGCCAGGCTCAGCGCGCTGGTGATCGCCGGGGTCGTGATCGCACCGGTGGCCATCCTGATCGGCCACAGCCACGGTCACCACGCCGTCCGCTCCGGAAGCCTGCCGGGCGCGGCCGTGGGGCTGACCCCCGGGCCGACGGCCTCGAGCGACCTGGCAGGCGCAACGACCACCACGGTGGCTCCCGCCGCCGCGACGACGACCGCGACGGCGACACCGGGCGCGGCGCCCGTGCCGGCCACCCTGCCGCCCACGGCCGTGTCCGGGACCTTGCCGCCCACCGCGGTGACGGCCGGGACCCTGCCCGCCACGATCCCGCCTCCGACCACGGCCGGGACGACGGCCGACCTGTCGGCGCTCTCGTCCAGTGACGGGTCGCCGGCGGGAGCGGGCTCGCCCGGCTCCGACGGCTCACCCGGCGCGTCGGGCGGTGACAGCGGCTCGATCTGGGGTGGTGGCAGCCAAGCGGCGGCGACCACGACGGCTGCTCCGGTCGTCACCCAGCCTCCGCCGCCACCCACCACGCAGGCTCCTGCGCCGCGGTCGTGGGACGTCGCCGCGATCCAGCAGATCATCCGCAACGTGTTCCCCGACGACCAGGAGGAGCACGCGCTGGCGATCGCCTACCGGGAGTCGCACTACGACCCGTACGCCCGCAACTATTGCTGCACCGGCCTCTTCCAGATCTACGGCTCGGTGCACCAGGGCCTGATCAACTCACTGGGCTTCTCGGTCAGCCAGCTGACCGACCCGTACGTGAACACCGTGGTGGCCTACGCGCTTTACAAGATCGACGGTTGGGGACCCTGGGGCGGCTGAGCAGCCGGCCGGCCTGGCCCTGCCCATCCGACCAGTCGCGCCGTAGACTCTCCCGGTCCCGGCGCTCGTAGCTCAATGGATAGAGCATCTGACTACGGATCAGAAGGTTGGGGGTTCGAGTCCCTCCGAGCGCGCTGAGCAGTGCAACGCTCTCGACGTCAGTCATTCCGGGACCGCTTGTCGGTGACAATCGACGGCGCGGGTTCTGCCGCTCGAATCGTGCGCGGTGTGGTCGGTGGCCGAGCTCTCCTGTCGGGTTGGTCGGCGCCGGGGCGGATGCTGGGGAGGGTGTCGATGCCTCCGTTCCGACACGACTGGACCGCTCACGGACGGGAGCTCACGTCCTCACGCGCGGACCAACTCCTCGGTCGTGGTCACGTCGGGAACGCAGGGCGGCGATGGCCTCCAGTGCCGCTGCTTCACCGTCGGTGACCGCCGCCGGCAGCGCGACGGCGAGCGCATCAGCATCGATCTTCGTGTCGGCCGCCAGTTCCCAGGAGCTCCGGCCGTCCGTGAGGACACCGTGCAGGGAGCGGCCGGTGACCGCTCGACCGGCCAGCGTCATCCGGTCGTACACACCCACGTTCAGATCCGCGATGCAGTGCCGCTTGAGGACCTCCTCGAACTCCCTCGGCGCGACGGTCAACGGGTCAGCGGCGAGGAGGTGGGGTCGGAACACGTCGAGCAAGCCGTGCCTCTCGAGCACGGCGACCGCGGCCGGGTCGAGCTCGACGGGAACGTCGTCGCCGACGATCTCGTGACCGACGAGCAGGCAGGGCTGCCCGCACGCCCCGGCCACCTTCGCGGCGACGAGCGTGGCGGGGCCGGGACCCAGCACCAACAGCGGAGTGTCGATGCGCACGAGGGCGCGGTCGGGCATCAGAACACCGCAAGCGGGTTCACCGGACTGCCGGTCACGCCTTGGAACCGGATCGGCGCCACGGTGAACTGGAACTCCCACCGACCCAGCCGCAGGCAGGTGTCGGCGAGGTCCTCCAACTGGCAGTTGTCGATCAGCCAAAGTCCCATGGCGACGATGCCGACCATGTGGATCGGCATGTGCACCGTGCCGTAGCCCGATGGCGTGGGGTCCTGGGCGACGTCGGACCCCAACATGGCCACGCCGCGCTCGTGGATCCACGGCAGGCACGCCGCTTGGAACCCCGAGCGCGGTGTGTTCGCGTTGTAGCTCTTGCCCTCGGCGCGCCGGGCGCCCCCCTCGCCGGTGCGCATCAACACGACGTCGCCCGGTTCGATCGTGATGCCGGCGGCGTCGGCGGCGGCGTCGAGGTCGTCCGGGTAGACGTGATCGTCGGCGGCCAGCACGTCGACGCCGCGCAGGCGGGCGATGTCGAGCAGGACACCGCGGGTCGTGACGCCGCGCGAGACGGAAAGCACGTCGTGCATGAGCGCCCCCTGCCGGTCCGAGACCATCGAGGCCGGCACCCCGCCGTACATCTTGCCGTCCCAGAAGATGTGGGCCAGCGAGTCGAGGTGCGTGACGTCGAGGCCGTGGAACACCATCCCGATGAACTCCTGCGCGCCACCGCCGCGGCCCCCGCCGATCAGGTTGCGACGACCCTCGTCGCTCAGACCGAGCCCGGTCGACAACATGTACCGTTGGTTCTCCACCGTGGCACCCGGTTGACGACCCGTACGCACGTCCCAACTGCACGACACCGACTCACCTACCTGCACCAGGCCGGCCGCGCCCACCCGCTTGGCGGGCGTCACGTGGTTCAGCGTGCCGAGGCGATCGTCGGCGCTCCAACGGCCCCAATTCGACAGCTGTGTGAACCAGCCCAAGACCTCGTCCTCGCGGGGCATCGCGCGCATGGTCGCTCCTTTGTCGCCCAAGCCGATCGGTCTAACAGATCCACTCGGCATCGTGGCTGGCCGGCGGGTGGCACGGCAGGCGATGGCGTCGTGCGAGCGCGCGCCTCAGCGTTGCTCGAGAAGCGACGCTGCGGTCCACCGGCCACCGGCCACCGGGTGCGGCAGGGCGACCCTTCAGAGGATCGCTGTCGGGTTCGTCGGCGACCCGATGCCACCCCTGAACTTGATGGGTTGCACGTTGAACATGAAGTCACAACGGCCTTCCTGAGCGCAGACGTCCGCCAGCTCATCCAGGTCGTACATCTCGCCGAGCGGCATGCCCATCTCCCGAATGAGGAGCAGGTGCACCGGACACACGAGCCGAGGATCCTCGGCGGGCAACATCTCGACCAGCGTCGTGTCGCTTGCGACCATGGCGACGTCTCGTTCGCGCAGCCACGGCACGGCCCCCATCGTCAGGCCCGGAGCCGTGTAGTTGTACGTCTCCTTCGCTCCCTCGCGCAGGTAGGCCAGGTGACCGGTCCTGATCACGATGGCGTCCCCGGGCAGCACGTCGAGCCCGGTCGCGGCCAGCGCTTCGTCGAGGGCCCGATCGTCGATGGCGGTGTCGACCGGGAGCCTCTCGACGCTGCGCAGACGGCAGAAGTCGAGGAGGATGCCACGGGTGCAGATCGGACGGTCGGCTTGGCTCGCGATGTCGAGCCGGCCGGCACCCGCCGCGCCGAGGACCTCGTTGGCGACGTAGCCGTTGAACATCTGGTCGTCGTAGTGCACGTGCGCGAGCGCGTCGGTCTGAGTAGCGCACTGCAGCGGCATCACGACCACGTCGTCCGAGAAGCAGAACCCCGGGTACTCGCCCACCGCGGTGCCGATCGCGGTCATGTACCGATGTGGATTGAAGCGCTCGGGTGGAAACCCGCACTGCGG
>Ga0163163_10003740_pt1 | contig 12953 bp, 11 predicted proteins | sample S65metaG_FD_119766 | JGI IMG/M metagenome (GOLD analysis project Ga0163163, IMG submission 119766) | Switchgrass rhizosphere microbial communities from Kellogg Biological Station, Michigan, USA - S6-5 metaG | ecosystem: Host-associated > Plants > Roots > Rhizosphere > Soil | place: USA... | reverse complement strand
TGCGAATTCCTCATCGTATCCACCACAGGCAAGCAGGACGTCCCGTTCCAATGAACTGTTAGGCGGGAGCCATGCCGAAGGGCGGGTTCCCGTAATGCGATGCTCATAGAAAGGGCGTATTTCGCGATCTACAGCAATGGCTGGCAGGCTCTGATCACCGAGGTCGCGCAGGATCGGGCCAACAACGACAATGCCCTCCGATGAGTGCCACTTGATGTGCTCTTCGATCAGGCTGGCATCGCAAACGAAATCGTCATCCAGCAGCAGGATATATTTACCGTTTGCCGCTCGAATTCCGGCATTGCGCGCCGATGCCTGCCCTTCATTGGGCTGCTCGATCACCTGACTGGCGCATGGAAACTTCAGCTGGCGAAGATACTCCCGGCTATCGTCCGTGGACCCATCAACGACGACGATGATTTCGAAATGGTCGCAAGGATAAGTCTGCCGGAACAGCGACTCCAGGCAATAGGCAAGCGATTGCCGCCGATTGTATGTCGGGATAACAACCGTTATTACCATTCGAAACCTGAGCTGGGTTCCTTCAGCTTGAAGCAGAATCGCAGCTTCGAAAGAAACAGGCAATCCAATTGCGAAGTCAGTCATACCGAAATAGGGGCAGTTCCGACTATTCTCTGTACTATTACGAGAAGCTCAGCCTGAATGAAATGGACCATCGTCATCCCGACTTGGCAACGCGCGGAAATGTTGCGCGCGCTGCTGTGTGAGTTGGTCAAACAGACGGTGCACGACTTTGAGACCGTCATCGTTTGTGACGGAGATGATACGGAAACACGCGGGATTTCCGAAAGCCAAGAGTGCTCGTTTCCGACACGATGGATATTCCATCCCAACAATCTGGGATTGGCTGCCGCTCGAAATACCGGCGCCCAAGCCGCTCGCGGCCACTACCTTCTATTTCTTGACGATGACGTAATTCCGTCATCCGATCTGATCTCCCGGCACGAGGCGAACCATTCGGAATCGCCAGACTGGCCGAGGAGCTTCGTATTTGGGCGCATCATCGAAGATCGCCAAACTCCGTTCGTCTCGAAGACGGATGAGTTCATGCAACAAGCGTGGGAGCAATCACTAGGGACAGCACTCCCTGCGGGAGAGTATCCGAACCTGTCGAGCATCGGCGAAGAAGCCGAGCGTAGTGCTTGGTTCGGGCTGAATTGTTCGATCAGCCGAGAATTGTTCGAACAGCTGGAAGGCTTCGATCCGCGAATGCGATCCGATGAAGAAATGGAATTCGGGTTGCGCCTATACCGGAATGGAGTACTGGCGCGTTATGCGCCGGCAGCGATCGTACGGCACCGGGGCTCAAAGGACATGAGCGAGTACTATCCGCGCTGCTGGCGATTGAGCGGGAAGTTGGACGTGCATCGAGCGCTGGATCGCGATCAACGCTGCGCCCAGAACTCGCAACTGACGGAAGTTAACAGCGAGGGAGCGGTCCGAAGAGCGATTGCGAATGTCGCCTGGAGCAGCCCGGAACTAATGCTGAGTCTCTCGCAAGGCGCTCGGAGGGTTACGGACCTGTCGGGCAGTCGAACGGCATTCGGAGTTTGGGCGAGATTGCGCCACTTGGGCGAGTACTGGCGCGGAGTTCGGGCGACGGGTATCACGCGGGAGAAGCTCGCAGCAGTCTCGGGCCCTCGACGACCTATCCTTATGTTTCACAGCATCTCGAAACCTCAGGACGATCGCGAGGCTACCTATTACACCTCGCCGCGGAGCTTTCAGAGAATTCTTTCCTGGCTGAGATTGCGGAACTATCACCATGTTGGCCCGACGGAGTGGCTCGGTGGAGCAGTGCCCGAGCGAAGCGTATTACTGACCTTCGACGACGCCTACGACGATCTCTATACCGAGCTACTGCCGCTCGCATCCGAATTCAAACTGAAGCCTTTGATTTTCGTCGTCGCTGACCTGATTGGTAAAACCAATGAATGGGATCAACGACAGGGCCTTCGAAAACGATCGCTCCTAACGTCAGACCAACTGCGGGAGATGCAGCGCGCTGGAGTAACTTTCGGGTCGCACTCTCTCACCCATCCCCTGCTGACCTCACTTTCAAATTCTGCGTTGCTTCAGGAAGTGAAGGATTCGAAAGCGAAGTTGGAAGACTTGTTGGGGAGTTCGGTTGAATGGTTCGCTTATCCATTCGGCGACGTCGATCGACGCGTGCGCGCTGCTGTATTGGAAGCGGGATATAAGGCCGCGGTTACGACCAATGCTGGCTTTAATCGATGGCACGATCCAATGACGCTGAACCGATTCGAAATCGACGATCGAGACTGGTTGTTGGATGTTGCCTTGAAGTTAGCGACCGGGAGGAGTTACCGAAGAAGTGTGAGCGCGCGTCTGTCCAGGATGGGCTAGCTCCTCTTTGTGACCAGCGGCTGGATATGGCGCACGGCTGCACGAAACTTGCTGTAGCAGGCGGTGAGAATCCTATGCCGGTCCCGCCATGACTTCTTTTTGTAGAGCTCCCAAATCGCGGCCTCCTTCAGGCCTCGATTCTTAAGGTAATCACGCATCCACCTGAAATAGAACGCGCGGGAGCGCTCCTCTCCACCATTCCCTTGCGCGATGGACCACATAGAGGTTTCGTGGCGGCGATAGCGATCCCAGCACTGCATAGAAGCGTAGACGGGAACCGTCAGGAATATCTTGGAAAGGAAGGCAATGTCTTCATGAGTAGGGTATCTCTCGTCGAAGCACTCTTCGAAGCCGCGCACTTGATCTATCACCGATCTCCGAATCAATAAATCTGAAGGGCACGGCGAACCGTGACCGCCGAACGGATAGCAAAGCTTCCATAATTCCGGAGGTTGATAAATTTGATTGCCCGGCACTAACTGGGGGATAGTGTCGTCCTCGTGCCCATTAGGCTCCCAGCTGTACCAATATTCACTCCGGCCAAAGACCATTCCAGCTTCGGGGTTTTCCCGCAGGATCGCGACCTGATCCTGCAACTTCTCAGGAAACCAAAAATCATCCGCATCAAGAAGCGCGATGAACTCTCCGCGAGAATGCCTTACCCCAAGGTTGCGGGTGGCAGGAAGACCGTGGTTCTTAGCGTCCTCGTGCGCGATCAGAAACACCTGCTCGGGGTGCTGCTCGACGAAAAGGTTCGCCGTTTTCGCGCTTTCATCCGTGGAACCGTCGTTGACGAGGATCAACTCCCAGTCGAGATAATTCTGCGCGAAGACACTCTCAATTGCCTCCGCCAGGAATTCGCCTGCATTGTAAAACGGCACAACGATGGAGACGACGGGATTGCTCATGGCGCGCCTCTCACGGCACGAATCGCAATCGTCACTTCATAATCAGGATCGTGATGATCGAGTTCAGCGTTATCAAACTCCTTGCTCACCAATCCGTGCAACATTCCCACCGCGGTCAGTACATTGCCAAACGTTTCGATTGAGACGTTCTCTTTTCCGAATACTGCGTTGAACGCGATCTCCGCCGAGTGGCTTGTGAAGCGCCAGTAATCCGCGCCGGCGCCCATCATCGATGCGGGACAAAGTTGCGCGATTCCCGGCACCGTCACCAGCAATACTCCTCCGGGCTTCAGGATGCGATGCATCGTTCGGATGGCCGCCTGAAAGTCGTAGATACACAGCAAAGTTTGCGTGCAGAGGATGCAGTCGTAGGTTCGGTCGGGGATCGACGCGGCACTGGTCAGATCGTCGAAAATCGTGGCCTTGCTGTTTTCACGATCGAGGTCAATGACGTCGCTGGCGGCCACGCGATTGGCACCAAACCGAAGTGTGTACATCGGCTCCGCAACCTCCAGCACGTGACCGGAGATGTCCCTTGCATGCGCTTCCAGGAATTTTGCGATGTAGTAGCGGTCGAGGCATTCACCGCGATACCAGCCGAAGGCGGGGCGATAAGGCGTGACACGGCGGAGGACAGAGAAGTCGGTCACGCGGTCAGTCCACAGGCTCTTGCGGCCGAGTTCGAAGCGCTTTCGGCTGAGCCATCGTCGCAACCCTTCAGGAATCGCACGCTTCAGCGCTTCCATTCCACTCCCGTTTTAAAGCGAGTTATCCAGCGATTCTCTTTAACTCGTCCAGCAACCGATCGACTTCCTCAGGCGTGTTGTAGTGCACCAACCCAATGCGCACCATGCCCCCTTTATCTTCGACCCCCAGCGTCTCGCTCAAGTTCAGTGCGTAGTAGTTTCCGTCCCAAACGAAGATGCCGCGATCACCAAGCGCCTCCGCGATGGCGCGAGGCTCGTGGCCATCAATGCGTATGGAGATCGTCGGCGTACGGTCCGAGAAATGCGCCGGATCGGTGATCCCGTAGATCTTCATTCCGCGAATCTGTTTCAATCCGGCGATCAGGCGTTCGCCAAGTTCGCGCTCGTACTGCTTGATGGCGTGGAAAGCTGCTTGCAGCGCCTGCCTGCGGGTTTGGGCCTGTGGATTCAAACGCTCGCCCAGATCCGCCAAATAGGTGATCGCGCCGCTCACTCCCGCTAGCCCTTCGATGTTGTGCGTACCGGTCTCCCAACGATCCGGAACATCGTCCGACGAAGGCCTAACCTTGTAAGGCTGTAACCGCGCAAGGTGTTCGTGCTTCCCGTACAGAACGCCGATATGCGGCCCGAAGAATTTGTAAACCGAACATGCCAGGAAGTCACAGTCGAGCGCCTTGACGTCGATCGGTCCATGCGGTGCGTAATGAACGGCGTCTACGAACACGAGCGCCCCAACGGCGTGTGCAAGACTGACGATGCGCGCGATCGGATTGATGGTACCGACGGAATTCGAGGCATACCCAACGGCAACCAGTTTTGTCTTCGGTGAGAGCTGCGCTTCTAGATCCGAGAGATCGAGCGTGCAATCGGTCAAGTTGACCTTTACCTGGCGAATCGTGCACCCGCGCTCAGCCAGTGCTCGCCATGGAGCGACGTTCGCGTCATGATCCAGCCCCGTCACGATGATCTCGTCCCCCGGGCCGAGATCCCTGCCGATCGAACGGCTGATGGCGAAGGTCAGGGTGGTCATGTTAGGGCCGAAGGCGACCTCGTTCTGCTGGCATCCGAGTAAGTCAGCCACGGCCGCGCGTGCCGCCGTCACTACTACATCGGTTCGATGGCTCGTCTCGAAGGCACCGTGTGTATTCGCATTCGAGCGCAGGAAATAGTCGGTCATCGCCTCGATCACGCGGCCAGCGACCTGGGTTCCCCCCGGCCCGTCAAAATACACTGCGGGGCGTCCGCCGACTTGAAGTGCCAACGACGGGAACTGCTCCCGTATCCACGGAAGATGTGCGCTAAGAGGGCTGGTAAGCGTAGGCGATGCGATCGACATAAGAACTCCTCGAACTCCGGCGTCGTCTTGGATTGCGATAGTTTACACTTGCGGGCGTTCTGTGCCGAGAGGGCCCAGGCTCATCTGATGGGCGATTCGATGACGTCGAACCGGGCCCGCCGGGTACTCTTGAATATGTGATTGCCTAGGGCTGGAAGCCGAAAAGCGTTGATCAGCGCGGGGCGCAACGGTCGCGCCACACTCAAAAGTGTTCGCACGCGGCTCGTGTTGCGGAAGATCTGGGCAAAGGATGCGCGATACAGTTCTGCATATCTCGCAGTGCTGATCGCGCCTGCGCTTCTCCCCGCGAGTACTCCGCTACGTAGGGCCAGCGAAATTCCGTCGCCAACAAATGGATCGACGAAACCGGCGGCGTCTCCCACCTGCAACATGCCGTCGGAAACCGGAACCCCGGCGCCGAGGTAGACGGGCGCTGTAGCGAATAGCTCCGTAACCGGTTTCCATCTTCCGGCGCGACCGGCGAGTGCAGCGTCCATTCGAAAGACTTCATCCAGGCTCTTTGCCGTGCCCTGTCGAACCAGAGCGCAAGCATTCAACACTCCCGGCGAAACGGCCTGTACGCCGCAATAACCGCCGTTCATGAAGTAGAGGTCCACCACGTCGTCCGTCTCGCCTTCAAAGTGTGCTTTTAGTCCAACCCAAGCTGCACCAGCAGCTACTCGGCGGCTTACCTTGGACCAACGCCCAGAGGCATTTATCACCGAAACAGATCGATATTCAGCAGACTGCGTCCTTACCACAAACTCATTTCGGACACGAAGGACTTCCGCAACACTCTCATTGCGACACGAGATTCCACGCGCTCCAGCGGCGTGCCATAGAACCTCGTCCAATCTGAATCGCGGAATCGAATAGGCGGCGGGCTCGACCGCGATTTCAACCGAGCGGCCGTCAGAATGCAGGCGCGCCTTCCTGATTCGCGGAGCATCTAGAAGCGCTTCGGCAGACTCGCGGAGCAGATAGCGCAAAACCTCGGCGGATTCGGCGGAGACGAACTCGCCACAGACCTTGTGGCGAGGGAATCGACTGGCCTCCAGAAGCAGCACTCGCTGCCCGCGACCACAGGCTGCAATTGCCGACGCAGACCCAGCCGGACCTGCTCCGACAACGATTACGTCGAATTGGGTGCTTACTTCCATATCGTTGCAGCAATCCTATAAAGGAACCGATTCGTGATGTCGAAGCGAGAAGCAGAAGTTCTCTTGATCATCTCGGCCAGCTCCTCTGGCGTATACGCCTGACGGACAGAGGCTGGCGCATCATTCCAGGTGATGCGGCTTCGAAACAGCGGCAGCCCCAGGTAGACCAGCCCCAGATGAATCGTTCCCCTATTCAAATCATTGATCAACACACCATATCGGCAGACCCGGAGTGACTCATTTATGCACCTGACAACGTCGTCCGGCGATAGGTGATGCATAAACAAGCAAGAGCTTACGAAGTCGAAGCTGCCAGGCGGAAACGGCAGCGCCAGTGCGTCTCCAACTACGGTTCGCATGCCAGTGTCGTCACTCATGTGAGACGCACGACGGTCCAAGCCGGTGATCCGAACATCGATTCCGTCGCGATGCAACTTCTTGGCCGCCGAGCGTATGCAGAATCCAGTTCCCGCGGCCACCTCGAGGACCTCTGCTTGCGACAGCCCTGCTTTCTCAATAGCGTTTCTGAGCAGGAATTCCGCGGTGCTGACGCCTCCGAACCATTGGTTGATGTGCCGCAAGTCTCGCAAGGATGCGGCAATCTCGGCAGGCGTACCCGCGTCATCGTCCAGCAGTTCGCGTTGCGGAATGCGCTTCATTGCTCGCACTCCTTACTCTTCTGCATCAAATGGAATCAGCTTTCGGAGGTTGCTTTTGCTGCCAGCAGTCGTTGCACCTGTTCTACCGCGCCGCGCACGTTGCGAATGGAGCGCGCCTCGGCGTCCGGAATGGAGACACTGAATTCCTCTTCCAGCGCAAAGAGCAGGTTGGTTGCATCGAGGCTATCGATGGCGAGTTCTTCAAAGGTGCTGTCGACGTTGATTCGTTCGGTGGGAATTCGCTTCACCGAGGCAATCTCGGCTATGACCTTCTCGGTCAGGTCGCGTTCCATGCGTCCTCCGCACGTCTGGACTTCGACTGCATTTTAGAGTGCCCGGCTAATGTATTCGATGCGCGTACGCCACGAAAGGAGTATCTATATAGGGAATGCGAAACCGAGCCGTCATTACTGGACTGGGCGTTATTAGCCCGAATGGCATCGGCGTCAAAGAATTCAGTGACGCTATTCTCCAGGGAAAAAGCGGCGTCCGCCGCATCTCCCTGTTCGACCCAACCGGGCTGCCCGTTACCATCGCCGGAGAAGTCTCCGGATTCAAGGAGTTGGACTGGATCGACGAGCATGAGCGCAAACATGTGTCACGCGCCGTGCCAATGGCGATTGCCGCCGCCAGCGAGGCTATTGCCGACTCAGGATTAGACCCCAATTCCATGTCGCTCGAGGAGAAACGCGACACCGCGGTCATTCTTGGCACCGGCGGTGGTGCACAAGAGTTCTCAGAGGCCCAATATCGGCTCTGGTTAACCGGCAACGTCAAGCAGGTCAGCATTTTCACCATTCCAAGCGGAACCATGGGAACGATGTCGAGCGAAGTCAGCATGCGTTTCGGATTTCGTGGCTTCAGCCATGTAGTCACGACTGGATGCACCTCGTCTACCGACGCAATGGGCTATGCATTGGAGAAGATTCGTGCCGGCAGCATACCTCGCGTCCTCGTCGGCGGCGTTGATTCCCCCATCGCGCTTGGAATCGTGAAGGGGTTTCTCCTGATGCGAATCCTCTCCACGATTCGCGACCAGGAGCCGAGCAAGGCATCGCGGCCCTTCTCGGTCGATCGAGACGGCTTTGTGCTCGCCGAAGGCGCATGGATGCTGATGGTGGAAGATTACGAAGTAGCGAAAGCCCGCGGCGCTCACATCTATGCGGAGATCGCCGGCTATGGCTCAACCTGCGAGGCCTTTCATCGAGTCAGGCTGCAGGAGTGTGGTGAAGAGCCTGCTCGAGCAATGCAGCTTGCCATGTCGGACGCCGGAATCGGCCCCGGCCAGGTGCATTACGTTAATCTCCACGGCACTTCTACGGAGCTCAACGACCGCATCGAAACCCGCGCCCTCAAACTCGCACTCGGCGAGAATCGCGCTTACGAGGTTCCGATGTCCGCGCTGAAGTCGCAGATCGGCCATCCCCAGGGGGCGTGCGGAGCCGCCGGCGTGGCCGCCACAATCCTCGCCATGAAGCACGGCCAGCTTCCTCCGACCATCAATCTCGAAAACCCAGACCCCGAGTGCGATTTGGACTACGTGCCAAGTTCGGGACGAAAGCAGGAGATCGAGTACGCCCTGTGTAACTGCATCGCCTTCGGTTCCAAGAACTCGGCGCTGGTTCTCAAAAACGGCTTCTCACGGAAGTAACCATGGAGAAGATATTTTGGGGATTATTTCTGATTCTCAGCCTGCTCGCCGACTTCATTTTCCCGCTAGTCTGGTCGCTGATTCTGACGATTCCGATCCTGTTCTTGAGTTGGTGGATTGCCTATCGCTCGACCTGGTTTGACTGAAACCTGATCTAGTCACGAACGTGCTACATGGGTCGGCAAAGCGTCATTCCACGGGCCTTGCCGCGTCCAATTCGCGTGACAACAAAACCTGCGTGACCGTGTTATCACTGTTTGATCCTTTTCACCCCATGTACTTTGCAAATATTGAAGATGCTCTTCCCTCGCCTCCTTTACAATCAGTGCACCCCGATGGGATGGCCGCGAAAACCGCATCGCTGCATTCCTCAGCTGGCGCTGGGATGTGCATTGTTGCTGCTGGGTGGACAAGCCGCCGCGCAGGCGAAAACGCGCGTCTCGCTTGAAGAAGCGATTCAGCTCGCAGTCGCCCACAACCCCACTTTGCAGGCCACGCGAAGCCAGATCCCCCAGAGCAAAGCCGAGGAAATTACCGCCAATCTGCGCCCGAACCCGGTTCTTTCATGGGATACCCAGTTCATCCCGCTCTTCAACCCGTCCCAGATAAGCGCGGACTATTTCAATACCCAGGCACAGTTCGATCTTGGCCTTGGCTATTTGCTCGAACGGGGCAGGAAGCGACAGCACCGACTGGAGGCCGCGCGCGATCAGACGTCGGTCACGGTCGCGCAAGTGAGCGACGCCGAGCGCTCCCTGATATTCAACGTCGCCCAGCAATTTATCAATGTGTTGCTGGCAGAGTCGAACCTTCAGTTCGCAAACGAAGCTCTGAAGAGTTACCAGGAAACCGTCAACATCAGCGAGGAGCGTTACCGGGCAGGCGATATCAGCGAAGGCGACTTTCTTAAGATCAAGCTTCAATTGCTTCAGTTCCAGACGGATGTTTCCTCGGCCATGTTGGCCCGCACGCAGGCGCTCGCGACCCTCCGACAAAATCTAGGTTATGAGGCTGTCTCCCAGGATTTCGATGTCGAGGGAGACCTCCAGTACAAACCGCTTAAGCTTAACGCTGACGACTTGAAAGCGACTGCGTTGCGCAGCCGTCCTGACGTGGCAGCGGCGCAGAAAGGCATTACCCTGGCACAAAGCCAGCACACACTGGAACTCGCCAATGGCAAACGCGACCTGAATACCTCGTTCAACTATTCGCACGTCGCAGGACTGAACACCGGCGCGTTCTTCTTTAACATGGAGATTCCGATTTTCAATCGCAACCAGGGTGAGATCGCTCGAACCCAACTGGCGATCGCGCAATCGCAGAGCTCTGCAAGGGCCGCTGAAGAAGCAGCGTTGACGGATGTCACCAATGCCTACGAGGCCGTACACAACACCGACCAGGTTTTACAGTTGTACAGCTCGGGATATCTCGACCAAGCGAAGCAAAGCCGCGACATCAGCGAGTACGCCTATAAGAGCGGCGCAGCCAGCTTACTCGATCTTCTGGACGCGGAGCGCAGCTATCGAACAACCCAACTGGCCTATCGGCAATCGCTCGCAAATTACATGATTGCGCTTGAGCAGTTGCGGCAGGCTGTGGGAGTGAGGAATATACCGTGACGGAACGTCTCTCCATCCAAAACGCAGGTCGGTTCGCCGTCGCCTCCGTCCTCTCGATCGGTCTCGGCGCGTCTCTCCTGACCATGGGCTGCTCACGCGATAAAGCGGCCGAGGCTGCGTCGAAGAATGCGGCCGACCAACCCAAGCTGTTTTCGATCCCTGCGGAGCAGATGTCGCACATTCAAATTGTGACGGTGCAACCGACCTCCATAGAGAGAGTGCTGCGGCTACCCGGCACTGTTGCCTATAACGGCTTCACAACCACGCCTATCATCTCCCAGGTCAGCGGCCCAGTAGGTCGAATCATCGTCGTCCCCGGCCAGATTGTTCATGCGGGCGAGCCGATGCTTTACGTAAGCAGTCCCGACTTCGCGCAATTGCGATCCAACTACATCAAGGCAACCGACGTCCACGCCCTCGCACACAAGAACTATGCGCGCGCCCAGGATCTGTACGCTCATCACGCAATCGCCGAGCGTGACCTCCAGGCCGCCGAATCCGCCGAAGTGCAGGCTCAGGCCGACCTTGAAGCCGCTGAGCAATCGTTGCGTATCGTAGGCATTTCCCGTCCCACCGAGCTGAACAAAGCCAGCAACCCCCAAGTTCCTGTTTCAGCGCCGATCTCCGGCGAAGTCGTGGAACGCCTGGTCGCTCCGGGCCAACTGCTGCAAGGCGGCAACACCCAGTGCTTCACCATTTCTGATATGCGCTCGGTCTGGGTGATGGTCAATGTCTACCAGGAAGATCTCGCTAGGGTTAAGGTCGGTGATGTGGCGAAGATACAGAGCGACGCCTATCCCGACGTATTCTCCGGAAAGATTTCGTACATCGGCGCCGCTCTCGACGCTAATACCAGGACGCTGCAGGCTCGCGTCGTGACCGAAAACCCGCGCGAAAAGCTCAAGAAGGATATGTACGTGACCGTACTCCTCCACGCCGGAAGCATCGACAATGCACTTGCAGTTCCTGATTCCGCGGTGTTGCGCAATAACGACAACGAACCGTTCGTGTATGTCGATGAAGGTGGAAGCAAGTTCGGAGAGCGCATCGTCAGACTTGGTCAAAGCGGGAATGGAAAGACTCAAATTGCGTCAGGGCTGAAGCCGGGTGACCGAGTGATTGCCGACGGGAGCCTGTTCCTGCAGTTCCAGAATTCGTTGCAACAATAAGAATCGCGCCGCTTATGGCAGCTTTTGGACCTAGATGATCCATCGCATCGTTCAATTTGCGCTTAACCAGCGGTTCCTGGTGCTGATGCTCTCAGCGGCCATCGGAGTCGCCGGCACTCTCGCTTTCCAGCGCATGCCGGTCGATGCTTACCCCGACCTGTCTCCTCCCATGGTCGAGATCGTCACTCAATGGCCGGGTCACGCCGCGGAGGAGGTAGAGCGCCTCGTTACCCTGCCGCTTGAAATAGAAATGAATGGCGTACCGCGCATGCAAGTGATGCGCTCCATCTCTCTTTATGGGCTTTCCGACATCCGGATGACCTTCGAAGAGGGCGTGGATGATTACTCCGCACGCCAGGTAGTTTTCGAGCGCCTCGGAGACGCCCAGCTTCCAGCTGGGATTTCACCCAGCATGGCGCCCCTCTTCAGCCCCAGCGGCCTCGTATACCGTTACGTCCTGGAAAGCCCCGACAAGAGCACCCAGGAGCTCAAGACGCTCGAGGACTGGGTAATTGAACGAGCCTATCGGTCTGTCCCCGGTGTTGCCGATGATTCCGGTCTTGGCGGCACTGTCATGCAATACCAGGTACTGCTCGATCCCGATCGTCTCTACGGGTATCACCTCACCGTGCCACAGGTGATTCAGGCTCTGTCAGTTAATAACGCGAACACCGGCGGAGGGTTCTACTCGCAGGGTGGGCAGTTCTACTACGTGCGCGGCATTGGCCTTGTTCGAAATCAGGAAGAGATTGGCAATATCATCGTCGGCAGTAATAAGGGCATTCCGATCCGCGTCCGGGATATCGGCGAAGTCACTATCGGTAATGCACCTCGACTCGGCCAGTTTGGATTCCATGACAGGCAGAAGAACAATGATGACGCGGTCGAAGGCGTCATCCTCATGCGGCGCGGGGAACAGGCACAGAATGTCCTGGAGGGCGTGCAGAAGAAAACGGAGGAGTTGAATCGTAGCGTCCTGCCGAAAGACGTGAAGATTCGACCGTTCTACGATCGCAGCGACCTGGTTCGGCTGACCACAGATACGGTTGAAGCCAATTTGCTCCGTGGAATGATCCTGGTCTTCATCGTCCTGGTCTTCTTCCTGGTCAGTTGGCGAGCTGCTCTGATCGTTACTGCGACTATCCCATTGAGTTTGTTGTTCGCGTTCATATTCCTGCACGCGCGGAATATCCCGGCGAATCTGCTTTCGATCGGTGCTATCGATTTCGGAATTATCATCGATGGCACTGTCGTAATGATGGAGAACATTTACCGTGTCCTCTCCGAGCGGGCCGGCGAGAAGATCGATGCAAAGGCCGTCATTCTGGAAGCAGCGCGCGACGTCGATCGCCCGAT
>Ga0163163_10003737_pt1 | contig 12957 bp, 11 predicted proteins | sample S65metaG_FD_119766 | JGI IMG/M metagenome (GOLD analysis project Ga0163163, IMG submission 119766) | Switchgrass rhizosphere microbial communities from Kellogg Biological Station, Michigan, USA - S6-5 metaG | ecosystem: Host-associated > Plants > Roots > Rhizosphere > Soil | place: USA... | reverse complement strand
GCGGGTTTCGACACGCCGCTGCGCGGCTACTCAACCAGCGGCTAGTCATAGCGGCCCTCCGCCCACCAGCCCTCGTCGTCGAGCACCAGCAGCCAGGCGACGCCCTCGCCATCGACCGCCTGGAAGCGGTTCGTACTGCGGGCGGTCGCGGCATCCCACCAGCGCTGCTCGAGGGGCCACGGCCCCGCCCAGGCGGTGAGCTGCCTACGTGCCCCGGTTGCCGAGATCATCGTCGCGGGCGGCGCGCTGAGGGCGCCGCGCTCGTCGACGGCGACCGGGCGACCACGGGCATCCTGCATCGCGATCTGCCGCGGCAGCTCGTAGACGGTCGCCGGGGCGGGCGGCGGAAGCGCACCCGGCCACGGCTTCTTCGGATCGCGCGCGGCCACACCGTCGAAGACCGGCGGCCGATCGCCCCAGGGCACGAGGGTCTGCCGCTCGGCCGGGGTGCGTCCGCCCGAGGGGACTGCGGTGAGCACGCCGCGGTGCCCGACCATGCCCTGCACGCGCGACAGGCCGGAGTGCACGTTCTCGTCCGGCCCGGTGCCCCAGAGACCCCGTTCGTGCGCGCCGACCGGGTCGACGGCCTCGGGGCTGATGCGCACGCGGGTGACGGGGGAGCGCAGCTCGCCACTGATCCCGGCATCACCCTGCATCGCGCCTTGAAGCTGCCACCGCACCCGATCGACGACCTCCGCCGCCGAGAACGACCGCGGATGCAGCCACACCCGCTCGCTCGCCTCGCCGCGGTCGCCGATCAGCTCTACGCGCAGCGCCGTGCAGACCAGTCGCTGCGCCAGCAGCGCATTCACGAAGTCGTCGGCCGCCACCCGGACCCCGAACGCCACCTGGTCGACCCGGTCGAGCGCGGGTTCGAAGTCGACCTGTACGTCGACATCCCGGGGCGGGATGCGCGGGGTCGCCGGCCGCGGATCCCGCCCGCCGGCGAGTGCATGCAGCCGCGCGCCCAGCGGACCGAAGCGCGCAACGACATCCTGCGCGTCGAGGGCCGCGAACTCGCCGAGCGTGCGGATGCCGAGCCGGGGCAGCAGGCTCGCCAACTCGGGCTGCTCGAGCAGACTCACCGGAAGCGGCGCGAGGAAGGCCGCGGTGCCGTCGCTCGGAACGATGGTGACCCGCGCATCTGCTGGTTGAGTAGCCCGCGCAGCGGGCGTGTCGAAACCAGCCCCACCAGCAGCCCCACGCGCAACCCTCGCCGCTCGCTCCGCCGCGAACAACCCCGCCGCGATGCCCACCCGCGCCTGCTCGACCCCCTGCTCGGCGACCGTGCCGAGCACGGTCAGCGCCGCCGCCTCCTCGCCGCCGTAGTAGCGGGCCGGTCCGCGTGCGCGCACCGCGACCGTTCCCGGGCGAAGGGGATGCAGCCCCGGCAGCGCCTGCTCGAGCCCGGCCAGCACCGGCTCGAAGGCTCGGGCGTCGAGGGCCTGGTCGTACCGCAGCACGTGGAGGCGGGGACACCGCGACTGCGCCTCCCGGATCCGCTGCCCGCGTGCCACCCCCTCCGCCCGAGCCGCTGCCGAGCACGCGAAGACGAGACCCTTCTCGACGAGGGCGATGGGGGCGTCATCCGGGAGCCGGTGGGTGCGGGCGTGCGCCAGCACCGGCCAGTCGGGAGCCCACAGCACGAGCAGTCGCGGCTGCGCGCCGCGTGCCGTCGAACTGCTCTCGCCCATAACCTATTTTCGAACACATGTTCGAGTGTGTCAAATGCCCGCCAGCCATCTCGACATGCGCCACATGGCGATCTGAAGGCCATGAGATGAACCAACTGGCTCACCCCAAGACGGTCGGACCCCCGATAGCGTTGCCCGCATGACCGACCTCCGCGAACTGCTCTTCGGTGACGTGCCGATCGAGACCTGGGCGGGCACGTCCACCGAGAAGCCGTGGACGCATTTTCAGGATGCCGAACACGCGATGGCCCACGCGGACGTCCCCGCAGCCGAGGCCGCCCTTCACGCGGTGCTCGACACCCCGGGCCTGGAATCGCGCCAGTACCTGCAGGCCTGGAGCTGCCTGCGCCAGCTCGACCGCGATGCGCTGACGGACCTTCCCGAGCGCCTCTACGGCATCGTGCTCGATGTCCCGCTCGAGCAGGGCTACGACACCCTCGCGGCCTACGACGACCACACCGCGCGCTACCTCAACCAGGCAGGGGGCGCGATCATCTGGCACACCGAAGACGCCGCCATGGATGCCCTGGTCGACGCCCTGCTCACCGCGGCACGCCCGCTGCTCGCGACCGTCAACGTGTGGGAGAGCGCGCGGCCGCCGCTCACGGCGGGCAAGGCCAGGATCAACCTGCTCTCCGCTCAGGGGTTGCATTTCACCGAGGGCCCCTTCGAGAAGCTCGCAGACGGCCCAGGCACCGGCGCCGTGTTCACGGCGGGCGTTGCGCTGATGTCGGCCCTCATCGACCGCACCGAACAGGGCTAACGAGCCGATCTCACTACCCCCAAAACGCGGCGGAGAACGTACAACTTGCCCGGAAATCCGGTGATTTTGGGGTGCCAGACCCCCGAATGAGCGCTGCCGGTCCTCCTAAGTGCCGACCTAATCTGACGACATGTCACTCAAGGTCGCTTTCGCGACGGCCTGCGCCGTCGCGCTGCTCCTGAGCGGCTGCGCGCCGTCCGCGACCCCGACGGCGCACCACGCTGACCCGACTCCCACCGCGTCGCAGCCCGCCTTTCTGCGTTCGGTGCAGGGTGACACGGATCGCCTCCCGAGCGGCGTGGCCGAGGGCATGCGGATCGATCCCGAGACCACCCGCTACCAGGGCGACTGGGATGGCCGACAGGTCTTTCTCGGCGTCAAGAGCGCGGGGTCGGTGTGCCTCGTGATGACCACGGCGAGCGATCCCAGCAAATGGACGGCGGCATGCGGCGACGGTAATGGCGTGGTGACCGACGAGTTGCCGAACGGGACAACGGCGAAGTACCTGCCGATGGCCACGGAGGCCGCTCCCGAGGGCTGGACCCGGCTCTCGGACTACGTCTTCGTGATGTGACTTCGAGGCCTTCGTTCACCTCGCGTTAATCCTGTGTAACAAACTGGCGATTCGATGCGAGCGCGGCGCGCCTGACTCCCTACGCTGGGCGCCATGACCATTACCGCCCCCGCCCGTCCTACGTCTATCGAACCGGGGGGCATCGAAGCCATCCCCGCTTCCAAGCGCCATGGTTCGCCCTGGCAGCTCCTTGCCACCTGGTCCGCGCCGAACCTCGAGTTCGCGACCGTTTTCGTCGGCGTCATCGCTGTCGCGTTCTTCGGCCTGGGGTTCTGGCCCGCGATCGCTGCAATCGTCGTCGGCAACGCGCTGGGGGGCGCGACCCAAGGCATCCTGTCCACCTGGGGCCCGCGAGAGGGGCTCGCGCAGCTCGTTCTGAGCCGCACTGCCTTCGGGACTCGGGGCAACATCCTCCCGGCCGGCATCAATGCCCTCGTGGCCGGGATCGGCTGGTTCGCCGTGAACTCGGTGTCGGGTGCTTTCGCGCTGTCCTACCTGGTCGATCCGAAGCTGAAGACCCTTCCGACCTGGGCCGCGCTGATCATCATCGTGGTGCTCGAGATCGTTCTTGCGTTCGTCGGGCACGACCTCGTTCAGCTCTTCGAGCGCTACTCGAGCATCGTGCTCGGAGTCATCTTCCTGATCGCAGCGGTTTTCGTCTTCGCATCGGCGCACACTGCAATCGGAGGCGGCGGTTCGCAGGCGTTCACCTTCGGCGGCTTCTCGCTGACTGTCGGAGCGGCCTTCGGGTACGCGGCCGGATGGAACCCTTACGCCTCGGATTACAGCCGCTACCTGCCCAAGTCGGCCAGCCCCAAGAAGATCGGCTGGGCTGCAGCACTGGGCAACTTCGTCTCGTGCACGGTCCTGATGGCTGCGGGGGCTGCGGCCGCCACAGTCGCCGGCTACAACCCGGAAAACCCCACGGCGTCGTTCGTCGCGCCATCGCTGATGCCTTCGTGGGTCACAGTGATCACCCTCATCGCGATCGCTGTCGGCGCCATCGCGGCGAACGCGCTGAACGTCTATTCGGGCGCGATGTCGTTCCTCGCCATCGGCATCAAGATCCCCTTCGGTCTTCGGCGTGCCATCGTGGCGGTCGGGTTCGGCGTGATCGGCTTCATCGTGGCTCTGACGGCGCTTCACGATGTCGGAGCCACCTACACCGACTTCCTGCTGATCATCGCCTACTGGATCGCCCCCTGGCTCGGGATCGTCTTCGTTGACCGGCTTCTTCGCCGGGGAACGTCGATCGCATCCCTCGTGCCCGACAAGGCGAAATACCGCAACTGGGCCGGCCCGATCGCGTTCATCGTCGCCACCGTCGTGTCGATCTGGCTGTTCGCCGATCAGGTCAAGTTCGTCGGCGTCATCGCAGCAGCCACCACCCCGCACGAGAAGTTCGCGATCCCGGCGATCGGCGACCTCACCGCACTCGTCGGGTTCGTCATTGCGGGCGTCCTGTATTACATCCTGTTCAAACTGTTCAAGCCGACCGTCGGCGGACCCCTCGCAGAGGAGCCCGACCTGATCGTCGGCGTGGACGCGGCCGACTCGGTCGCGTAACCGAACCATGGAAGATCGGATCTACCGCACGGACGCCGAGAAGCTCGCCGTCGCCACGGCCGAGGCCAAGAAGGGCCTCGCCGAGGGCGGGATTCCGATCGGGGCGGCCCTCTTCGATGAGGAGGGCCGCCTGCTCGGCAGCGGCCACAACCAGCGGGTGCAGGGCGGCAATCCGGCCCTGCACGGAGAGACCGCGGCGTTCCTCAATGCCGGTCGCCAGAAGAGCTACCGCAAGACCACGATGGCGACCACCCTGTCGCCGTGCTGGTACTGCTCGGGACTCGTCCGGCAGTTCAACATCGGGCGGGTGATCGTCGGCGAGAACGAGAACTTCTTCGGCGGTCAGGACTGGCTGGTCGAGAACGGCTTCTCGGTGACGACCGTCAATGATCCCAAGCTGATCAAGATCATGGCGGATTTCATCGAGGCGAACCCCGAGCTCTGGAACGAAGACATCGGCGAAGACTGATCCAGGCGCCTGAGGCTGGCGGCACCTGATCTGGGGCGATACCGCCACCGGCCCCTCTGCAAGACTGTCGGCGGATCAGGAGGTCGATCATGATCAGCGAGACCATGAACCGACAGGACCTCGAGCTGCTGCGCATGACCACCGCGGACGCCGGAGAGGTTTTGACGCTGCAGCGTGCCGCGTATGTCAGCGAGGCGCAACTGTACAAGGATGCCTTTCTTCCGGCCTTGACCCAGACGCTCGACGAGCTCATCGACGAGATCGAGACCGGCGGAGGCTTCGTGCTTCGCAAGAGCGGCCGGCTGGTCGGCGCGGTCCGCACCCGCGTGGTCAGTGGATTGCTGCACATCGGTCGCCTGACGGTGGCTCCCGACATGCAGGGTCTCGGCTTCGGCAGCATCCTGATGAACGCGGCCGAGGGTGAAGCGGCCGCCACCGATGAGGACTCCGCCCTGGCGGCCGACGCGGCCATACTCTTCACCGGCAAGCTGAGCGAAGCGAATCTGCGGCTCTACGCTCGCCGCGGCTACGTCGAGACGCACCGCGAGCAACTGGGCACCGGTGTCGAACTGGTGCACATGCGCAAGGAGTTCGTGGTCTCGTGATTCGACGGCCGCGGCGGGCACGCTAGGGCGCGTTCAACCGCAACTCGATAGTGACGTCGACGATCGAGTCTCGCTCGATCCCCTCGGCGACGCGCACCGACTTCTTGAGCGGCAGCGAGTAGCGGCCGTCGCCTCCCGGGAAGATCGAGGTGCGCCAACTCGTGCGTCCGATGGTGACCTGAACGGGCACGGAGTTGAATCCGCCGGTGAGGCCTTCGCTCCTCGCCGCGATCTCGTCGGACATCTCCTCGGGAACGCTGACGAAGAACCAGGCGTCGTGCCGTGCCATCCACTGCCAGAGCGGAGCGGTGAACTCGTAGACGGCGGCCATCAGCGGCTCTGCAGGGCCAATCGGCCGGCAAGCAGAACGTAGGCGGCGGCAAAGGAGCGCCGCATCCAGGTGACCACGCGAGGGCGTTGGATCACGTGGCGGCGCAGTGCCGCGGCGAAGATCCCGTAGAGGGTGAAGACGACGAAGGTGACGGCCATGAAGATGCCGCTCAGCTCCAGCATGAGGGCGAGGGTGCCCGGCTGATTGGGTCGCACGAACTGGGGGAGGAAGGCGAAGAAGAAGATCGTGAGCTTCGGGTTCAGCAGGTTGATCAGGATGCCGGAGCCGATCACGCGACCGGCCGATCGCGGGGCGACCCCGCCATCCACCGTCATCGGAGTCTTGTCGCGCCAGGTCCGGTATGCGAGGTAGAGCAGGTAGGCGACCCCCGCGTACTTGATGACCTGAAAAGCCAGCGCGCTCGCGTAGAGCAGGTAGGCCAGGCCGGTGATGGCGGCCAGCAGATGCGGGATGATCCCGAGCGTGCACGCGAAGGCGGCCAGGATGCTCGCGCGCCATCCCCGGCCCAGACCGGCGGCGATCGTGTAGAGGGCGCCGGTGCCGGGAGTCGCGACGACGACCAGGGTGGTGATCCAGAATTCGGGCGTCATGGGCCGACAGTACCGTCAGCCGGCGACGGTGTGGAGCGATGGACGCGCACTTGGGGCCGTGCGCTCGGCCGTGCGTGCGTCGTCGCGCGGGGTGACGGCCTCGAGCCGCTGATCCGGACCGGGCAGCCACAGCCGACGCGACTTGGCGCGCCCTTCCCAGGAGCGCGACGCCGAGCTGACCGTGACCTGGCGCGCCGTCAGGTGGCCGAAGCCGGCCCCGATGCCAGCCCAGGTGCTCGCGGTGACGGTGAGACGGGCATCCGTTCGCGGCCACGGCTCGCCCGAACGTCCATCACCCAGGCTCACCAGCACCGCCTCACGCTGCCGCAGCCGTGACGCCAGCTTGCTCGCGGCCGCATCGCCCAGGCGGATGCGTCCCTGTGCCGGCGCAGGCGGCTTCACCAGCACGACCGAGACCACATCGATCAGGGCAGAGACGACCGACAGCCAGTGCTCACCGGGATGCGGGACCAGTACCAGCCGTTCCAGGTCGAGACCCAGCCCGGCGGCCGCCTCGACGCCGAGATCGGGTACCCCGACGACGGCGCACCAGGATCCGGCGGCACTCGGCCCTTGCAGCAGCCCGAGCGCGAGCGTTGTCGAGTTGTCGACCGCGTAGACGCCGCCGGCGGCGAGGGCTCCACCCGGCAGCAGTTCGCCGAGCGCGGGATGCGTCGGCAGCGCCCGGGTGTCGAGCGTTGTGCGCTGCATGCCCCGGATGCGCGCCTGCAACTCGCGCACGACGTCGGCGGTGCCGGTCAGAGTCGACTCGGGCGCGTCGAGGTCGTCGTCGACCTGTAGGGCGACGGATGCAGCCGAAGACGGAGGCGCCATCATCCCATTTTCGAACATATGTTCGAGCGTGTCAATCGGGTGTAAGTCGCTATCTTGAGCCTCACCGATTCGAACAGGAGAACCATGAGCGACGCCAGCACCCCCGTCACCGTGCCGGCGCCCCCACCAGCCGATGCCGCGCCACACCGGGACATCTGGCAGGAGCCGATGCCTGCACGAACAACGCGACTCGGGCTCGTCGCCATGATCGCGGCCATCGGCGTCTTCGCCGTCTCGCTCATCCTGGCCGGCACCCTCGGAGCGGCAGCGGGCCCGTATTCGATCCGCAACGCCGGAGGCTTCAACTTTCGGTTCAACGTCGGCGATCCTGACCCGACCATCAATGCACTGGCGATCGCCATGCTTCTGCACGCGTTTCTCGGCACAGGCGTCGGCCTCTGGGCACTCATCCAGGGAATCGTCGCCACGGCTATGAACCGCGGACGCCGCTTCGGCATCATCGCGATCGTCTTCGCGGGTCTCGCTCCCGGTCTCTCGCTCGTCGTGTTCTTCATCTCGACGGCCGCGAACCTTCCTCCGGCCTAACCCGTCTCGATACGCGCTTCGCGCTACTCGACGAGCAAGGTCAACGCAGGTCGCGCAACCGCGCCGCCACGCCCTTCTGCCCGGCCGAGCGACGCTCCGAGGTCACCGCGATCACCAGCAGCACCGCGCCCGCCGTCGCCAGCGTGATCCACCAGGGGGTGGCGCCGATCGAGCGGCCGACCTGCACCGCGAACACCACGATGTTCTCGATCGGGAGCACGATCAACCCGATGATGAACGGTGCCCCCAGCCGGCGCAGCGACCCGATCAGGATGGACACCAGCGCCAGACCCAGCACCAGGATCGCGCGCCAGGTCTGCGGGTCGGTGCCCGTGGCGAGGATCGACGGCAGCAGGGTCACGACGATCCCGGGTGCGAGCAACCGCCACGAGCCGTGGAAACCGACAGGCCAGCTTGTCGGCCCGGGAACCACCGCCACCGACGCCTGCCGCATGGCGATCACGCCGGCGGCCAGCAGCGCGAGACCGAGCGGCAGCGAGTACGCCTCGACGCGCAGCAGCTCTCGCGTGCTCCAGCTCGCGACCATGACGCACCACGCGACCATGAAGGTGAACCAGACCGGCGGCAGCGTGACGACCCGGGTGCGGGCGCGCACCACCGTCACCAGCATCAACCCGAGGAACGCGAAGCCGAGCACATAGAGCGCCAGGATCGGCAGCACCCCGATCCGCACGGCGGCGATCGGGCCGACAGCGAGGAAGACGACGGCGGGCGCGTAGACCCAGCGAACGCCCGCGCCGACGGTGCCGGACGAGCCGCGGCTGAGCAGGAGCCGCCCAGCGACGACCGCCAGCGCCGCGGCGCCCGCACTGACTGCCAGAACCGGCCACATCAGCAACGGCTCGGAGACGGGGGAGTGGTCGAGGCCGAGACCCCAGCGCACGGCCTGCTCGGGGCCGGCCGCGGCGGCCGCGATCGCCGCGACGAGCAGCGGGACGCGCAGGCGGGCGAGCAGGGCGAGGCGCGACTCCACGGGGATGCCGCGCACCAGTGCGCCCAACACGATCAAGACCAGGGATGCCGCGACCAGAGCGATGCCGCGCCAGAGCTGCCCGTCATCCCGGCCATCTCCCACCACGGCGAAGATCGCGAGCGAGGGGACCACCGCGGCCGCCAAGGCCGTCGAGAACAGCCCGACGGCGGGCAGGCCGATGCCGGGACGCCCGCGGCCGACGAGAACCGCGCCGATGGTCGCGGCCACAAGGGCCGGCGGGAGGATGTAGGGCTCAGGGACATCGACGCCGGCCAGCGCCCACACGCACCACAGCGCGCCTGTCCAGCTGGCGAAGGCGAGCACCCACCCGTAGCGGCGCTTCGCGAACATGGCCATGGCGGCGGCGCCCAGCCCCACGATCAGCAGGACCAGGCAGCTCGTGCCGAGCCCGGCGGCCGCCCGAACCAGCGCAAGCAGCACCGCAAGAGCAGCGGTGATCAGCGTCGAGACCTCGATCCAGACCCGGGCCGACGCCGCGTGTGCGGCAGGGATGCCACGGCGCTCGACAGCGGCCCTGATCAATCCCGTACTGGGCAAAGTGCAGGCGACGATCACTGCGATGATCGGCAGCGTGACCGGGGACGCGCTCACCGCGAGCAACTGGGCTCCGAGGCACACTACGACGACCGCCACGCTCGGCACCAGGATCGCGGCCGCCAGAGAGCGCACGAACCGATTGAGCCCGGGTCGGGTGGTGAGCAGCAGCGTCAGCGCCAGCAGGAAGATCACCCCCGTGGAGAGCGCCGTCCACCCGCTGCGATCTGCGAGGACAGAGCCGACGCCGATCAGGAACGGCACGGCGGTCACGATCAGCACCGCGTACCAGGACCCGGCGGAGAGGCGACGGATGAGGGTCGCCGCGAGGGCGGCCAACCCGCCGAGCGTCGTGGTCAGGCACAGCACGGCGATCGTCTCGATGTGGAGCAGATTCAGCCCGGCCGCGAAGACGATCAGCGAATACGCGTAAGCAACACCCATGTACAGCGGCCGGATGACGGCCGGCACGGTGCGAGCGAGCACGGCGAGAACGGCGACGCAGACTGCGCCCCCGGCGACGATGAGGTTCGAGTCCGTCCACGCCAGGGCGGCGCTCGAGACCAGCAGGAGGTGGGCGCCGACGATCAGGGGGAGCCGCAACCGCAGCGGCGCCCCGGCAACGCGAGAGATCCGGGCGACGGCGAGGGCGACGCCCAGCGCCAGGGCGAGCCCGAGCCCGACGCGGACCGGCGGCACGAGGGCCGTCCAGTCTGCGAGGGCCAGGAGCGCCAGCACCCCGAGCCACAGGCCGGTGGCGAGCGCACCGCGCGCCAGGACGGCGGCTTCGGAGCGCCGTCGGGAGAAGATCCAAAGCAGGACGCAGGATGCCGCTGCGGCGGCCGCACCGAGCAGCGCGGCCAGAGAGGTGGTGGCGTCGGCGCCGAGCAGGTAGCTGCCATCCGCAGGTCGGAGCGGCGTGAGCACCCGCGCGAAGACCTGAAGGAGTGCAGGCGCGCTCACGAGCAGCGCCACGCTCCAGCCGCCGATCAGCAGCGGCAGGCGCCGCATCGGGCCGACCGCCGGCAGGGCCGCCAGCAATCCGACAGCGATGGCCGCGGCGGCGGGGATGAGCGCGAGGCGCCACGCCGAATCGAGATGCGGGATCGACGAGGGGACGATCGCGAACGCGCTCACCAGGAACGCACCGGCCAGAAGGCTCCACAGGCGCACGAGCAGGTGGCGGGTGCTCGCCGCCGCGAGCACGGCGAGGGCGAGGATCACGGCGGAGACGCCGAGGGCATCGATCGACCGTGATTGAGGCAGCAGCGTCGCCGAGACTACGACCACGGCCGCGACGACGAGTTCGACGACGGTGGCCGTGGTGCGCTCCACCCGCAGCTCGCTGCCGAACCGCGGGCCGAGCGCCCGTGCCGCGTCGTGGACGGCGAGCGCGGCGAAGCCGACGGCCAGGTGGCCGATGACCGTGATCCAGGGATTGCCCGCCGCGTAGGCGAACAGGGCGGGCACGATCGTGAGGCCGAGCAGCCCGGACCACAGCCAGGTGCGGATGCGGGCCAGCCAGGCAATCACGACCATCACACCCGCGGCGACCAGTGTGCCGATCCCCGCAAACACCCACGCGCTCAGGTGGGGGGCCAGCGACGAGAACGCCCAGACGTCGAGCACGACGAACACCATGCCCAGCGCGCCGACCGCCTCGGCCGAGAACTGCAGCTTTGCGCGCACGAGCAACCAGGCGCTGCCGAGGAAGACGACGGTGATCGCGCCGACGATGAGGCTGCGGGTCGTGAAGTCGGTGAGGTCGGGATTGAGGAAGGTGAACACAATCGCGGCGACCGCGACCAGCGCGGCACCCGCGACCGCCAGGACGGACTGCACGCTGACCGAGTTGCGCACCTCGGCGGCAGGCGTCGCAATCGGTGGTCCGGCCGGAGGAGCTGGAACGGCTGCCGCGGCCGCGGCCGGCGCCCGCACCACCGTGGGGATCCGCTCGATGAACTGCTGCCGGCGCTCGAGGGCGTCAACTGCATCCCGCGCTGCGGCGCGGGCGCTCACGGTGTCCGTGCCGCTCAGGTCGGCCGAGCAGGCCGCACACCACTCGGGTGTCGTCAGGCGCGTGCCGCACCGTGGGCAGAACTGGTCATTCAGGAGGTAGCGGGCGACATCGTCGGTCCAGGCCTGCGTCATCCCCCTAGGGTATGAACCTTTATCACGACCGGACCTCCGACTTCAGGATGAGGTGGATAACCCGGGGATGACCCGCCGAGGTCTCGATACGCCGCTGGGCGGCTACTCGACCAGCTCAGAGGTCAGGCGCGGAACGCCGAGATGAAGATCCCGGGCATCTTGAGCCAGCTCGGCTTCTGAGCGAAGCGAGTCAGCAGTTCGCCGGTGCGGTTGGCGGAACGCGCGGTCACGAACCACGGCGGCTTCGGGAACAGGGCGAACTCGCCGCCGGAGATCGAGCGCGGGAACGGCCGGAACGGCCCGGTCACCACGGTGCGTTCGGTGTGATCCAGCAAGAGGGCGTTGTGCACGATGCCGATGCCCGACTGCACGTTATCGAGCGTGTGCCCCGGGAAGGCTCCCCAGGATGCGCCGGCCGCCAGGAAGGCGAAGCCGGTCCAGCTGTTGACGGCGATCGAGCCGTAGCGCAACTCGGCGATGGCCTTATCGAATCCTGCGCCGAGCTTCTTGCGCTCGGCCGGGGCGATCAGCACATTGGCGCCGAGGGTGCCGAGAAAGTCGGCGTTGACGGTGGCGACCGCGGCATCCAGGTAGGCCTGGCCGGTGCCGGCCACCTCGACGACGCCGAGCACGGGCGAGAACGATTCCGTCGTCTGGAGGTGCGATGCGTCTTCGTCTGCCTGGATGTCGACCAGCAGTCGAGCGCCGTCGGCCAGTCGCTGCGCTTGTGGGTAGTGCGCCTCGACATCCGCGACCCGATCGTCGCTGCCCGGGTACCAAGCCGGACGGCCGGGAGTGCGCTCGAGAGCCGCGCGCAGTTCGTCGAGGAACGCGGCCTTCTGCGGCCAGTCGGAACTGAGCACGACGATCTGCCCGGCGATGCAGTTGTAGCCGCCGTTGTGCAAGCGCTGGGTGGCCACGTGCTCGGCCTGGTAGCGCAGATCGCTCTTGGACCACTTTCCCGGGACCAGGATGATCGGCGAGACCCCGCCGAGTTCGCTCGTGATGGGCTTCTTGAGCAGCGGCGTCGCCGCCTTCTTGTTCGCAGCCCGCTGGGGGCCGACGCCCCACACGATCGCCTCATGGGTCGCCGCACTGCGCGTGATGTGGACGTGCTCGATGCCGTCGTGGTGGGACAGGTAGGTCCCTTCGGCGGCGCCGCCCTGGACGATGCGCAGCATCCCCGCCTCCACCAGAGGCGCGAGCGCCGCCTGATAGACGTCCATGATGTCGCGCATGATCGGGTTGAGCTTGAGCAGGCTGG
>Ga0163163_10003736_pt1 | contig 12959 bp, 14 predicted proteins | sample S65metaG_FD_119766 | JGI IMG/M metagenome (GOLD analysis project Ga0163163, IMG submission 119766) | Switchgrass rhizosphere microbial communities from Kellogg Biological Station, Michigan, USA - S6-5 metaG | ecosystem: Host-associated > Plants > Roots > Rhizosphere > Soil | place: USA... | reverse complement strand
GGCCCGGACACCGAGGACACGCTCAGGCGGCAGGTCGAGGACCTGTGGGGCTGCGATGTCTACGACAACTACGGCACCCACGAAATTGGCCTTGGCGCGTTCGAGTGCAAGGAGAAGGACGGTCTTCACTTCATGGAAGACACCTTGTTCTTTGAAGTCGTCGACACCGAGACCGGACAACCGGTTCCCGACGGCGAGCCCGGCAACCTCGTCGTGACCGTGCTCCATCGCAAGATTCCGCCGGTGATCCGGTTCAATCTGCGCGACCTCGCGCGCATCAAGTATACGGACCAGTGCAAGTGCGGCAGCCATTTCCGGCGGATGGACAAGTTCCTCGGCCGCAGCGACGACATGGTCAAGCTGCGCGGCGTCAACGTCTATCCGATGGGCTGCCTGCCGGCGATCAAGAGCGACCCGCGCACCACCGGGGAGTGGGTTTGCATCGTTGAGCGATTTGAACGCGATGGTGTCATTCGCGACGAGATGACCGTGCGTGTCGAGGTCTCCAAGACTGCAGGCTCGCAGGACGGCCTGAAAGAGATGCTGGAGAAGCGGCTGCAAAATGATCTTGGCGTCAAGGTGGCGGTCGAGCTCGCGGCTGAGGGCCAGCTTGCCGAAATCGCCAATCTCGGGCGCGAGGGCAAGCCCAAGCGCCTTGTCGACAGACGGAACGTGAAGAAGTAGCAGGCACCGATAATGACCCCGCAATCGAGTCTGTTCCCGACCGTGACGCCGGCAAAACTGCCGGTGTCTGTCATCACCGGTTTTCTGGGCAGCGGAAAGACCACGTTGCTCAACAAGTTGCTGTTGCACCCCGAGATGGCGAACACGGCGGTGATCATCAATGAGTTCGGGGAGGTGCCGCTGGATGGCTCGCTAGTGGGCAGCGAAGCGGGACAGGTTGTCACGCTGGCGAACGGCTGCATGTGCTGCGTGGTCGGCGACGATTTCGAGTCCGCGATGGGAAATCTCTATCGCGGCGCCGACAGCTCAGGCTCCGACTCGATCCGTCGGATCTTGATCGAGACATCGGGCCTCGCCGATCCGGCGCCGATCATCGGCTCGTTGCTCAACAGCCCGATGATGGCGAGCTGGACCGTTCTCGATTCCGTCATCACGACGGTCGACGCCGTGCATATTGAGGCGCAGATCGACGAGCATCCGGAAGCCATCGGCCAAATTGCTTTCGCAGACCGGTTGATCGTCACGAAATCCGATCTCGTGTCGAAGGATCAGGTCACCCGCGTTGAAGACGCGATCCGGCACTGGAACCAGCATGGCAAGATCGTTGCGGTCGACAACGGCGACGTCTCGTCCGCTGACCTGCTGGGCGTGCAAAGCCGGAATGGCAGGCCGAACGCAGAGCATATCGAGCAGGTGACGAGACAAATCGCCGAGCATCTCCACCACCGTGATCACGGCGAAAATGATCACGACCATCGCCACACTCCGGTCCACGCCTTTGCGATTGTCGAGCCTGGGGAGTTGGACTGGGCGGTCTTCAATGCCTGGTTTCGCAAGGTGCGCATCGCCCATGGCGACGACCTCCTACGCATGAAGGGCGTCCTGCAGATCCGCGACGAGGACAAACCCATCGTCGTTCACGGCATACGGCACATCTTCCATCCACCGTCCGCGCTCGAATCGTGGCAGAGCATCGAGCCCGGCTCGCGGCTGGTGTTCATCGTGCGGGACAAGGCGCTCGAGCAGGGCATCAGGGAGGGCTTTGCGCGTGAGGTCGCACGCAGCAAGGTGCATGCCCCGTGAAAGCGCTCCTTTGCACGCAGTGGGGCGGCCCTGAGACCCTGAGCATCGGCGAATTGCCGGACCCGCGGCCGGGGGCAGGACAGATCGTCATCGCACCCGATGCGTTTGGCGTGAACTACGCCGACCTTGTCTTGATTGCCGGCAACTATCGCTTCAAGCCACCGTTTCCGTTCGCGCCCGGCCTCGAGATCGCCGGCACTGTTGCGGACGTCGGGGCGGGTACGAAGCGCTTTCGTCCCGGCGACCGCGTGATGGCCTATGTCGAACACGGCGGCTACGCCGAGAAGGTCGCGGTGCGTGAGAATCTCGTCTACCCGATCCCTCCGGGGATGAGCAGCACGCAGGCCGCGGCGATCCCCACCACCTATGGTCCGTCGTACGTCGCACTGGTTGTGCGGGCCGCCCTCAAACCGAACGAGACTCTTCTGGTGCTCGGCGCTGCCGGCGGCGTTGGCCTCGCGGCTGTTCAGATCGGGAAGAAGCTCGGTGCGCGCGTGATCGCCGCGGCCAGCACCACCGAAAAGCTGAAGGTCGCATCTGACTCCGGCGCCGATGCGCTCGTCAATTACAGCAGCGAGGATCTGCGCGAGCGCGTGCTGGACTTGACCGAAGGCGAGGGGGCCGATGTGATCTTCGATCCCGTCGGCGGCGATCTGTTCAACAGCGCGATGCGTTGCGTCGCTTTTGCGGGCCGCATCGTCGTGCTTGGATTTGTCAGCGGAGCGTTCGCCGCGGCCCGGACCAACGTGCTGCTGGTAAAGAACGCGGGCGTCCTCGGCAGTGCTTGGGCCGGATACTGCCTCAAGCAGCCCGACGTGGTGCTGGCCTGCTATCGCGAACTGGTCCGCTGGTTCGACGAGGGTGCCATCAAGCCGCATATCGGCCGAACCTTCCCCCTCGAGGACGGCGCGCAGGCGCTGAAAGAGCTGGCCGAGCGCCGTGCGGTCGGAAAGCTCGTCCTGCTCCGGAGCTGAACGAGCAACGCTGAGACAGACATAATGAATGCTGGAATGAAGCTTCCCGGTGCGGTCAAACCGATGCGCACCTGGCGCGGGCAGGGCGGCATCGATATCGCGGGCGATCTCTGGGGCGACCCTGCGGCTCCGCTCGTCATTCTGCAGCACGGCGGCGGTCAGACGCGCCACGCCTGGAAGGGCGCCGGCGAACGTCTCGGCGCCGCGGGCTATCACGCTGTCGCGCTCGATGCGCGGGGGCATGGCGACAGCCAGTGGGCATCCGATGGCCGCTACGACCAGGACGCCATGATTGCGGACCTCAAATGTGTGATCGCGGCGCTGGGCGGACGCAAACCCATACTGGTCGGAGCGTCAATGGGCGGAGCAAACAGTCTCGTTGCCGCAGGCGAGGGCACGATCGACGCGACGGCGGTGGTGCTGGTTGATGTTGCGGCTCGGATCGAGCGTGAAGGCGCCGAGCGCATCCTCGCTTTCATGACGCGGAAACCGGAAGGATTTGATTCGTTGGACGAGGTCATGGAAGCGATCGCCAGCTATCAGCCACACCGGAAGCGCCCACGAAATCTCGAAGGTCTTGCCAAGAACCTTCGGCTTGATCCATCAGGCAAATTCCGTTGGCACTGGGATCCCAAGTTCGCGATGTCCTTCAAAGAGCTTGAGGCACGTCAGCGTCGCTATGAGGCGGCCGCTCGGCAGTTGCGGGTGCCGACGCTTGTTGTGCGTGGCGGAATCTCCGACGTGCTCAGCGAGGAAGGATTACGGCATTTCCAGGCGATCTGCCCGCAAGCAGAGGTCGCCAACATCGCGGACGCTGGCCATATGATTGCTGGAGATCGCAACGATATCTTTTCCGACTCGGTCATTTCATTCCTGCAGCGGACAGTGCCGCCTTTGCCAGCTCAGGTCATTACCTAAGGTCAGGCTGACGTGAAATCTTCGTCTTGCCGAACGCGGAGGCGCGCGAGGCGGTTGCTCGTTAGCGAGCCGAGATAGATGGTCCGAAGGTCCGCGCCACCGAAGGCTATGCTCGTAATCGACTCGAGGTAGCGACCCCTCTGATTATAGAAGTGCTGGCGTCCGAACATGCCTGCGCTGCGGGCTTTCTCCGTCTCTTCGACACGCCCTGGAAGCGCGTCTTCGAGAACAAGCTGGCCTTCGCCGCTTGGCGCAACCCGCCACACCCGGTTGCCGACCGGACTTGCGACCCAAAGGTGTTCCGAGCTGTCGAATGTGCACCCGTCGGGATAAGTCCCGGAGTCGAACTCAGCCCAGAACTCGCGCGTGCGAAGGGCGCCATGCTGGTCGATGGCAAACCGGCTGACTCGCGCTCCGGCCGTTTCGCAAACGTAGAGCGCCGTCTCGTCCCAGTTCAACCGACACTCGTTGGTAAAGGCGAGACCGTCCGCAACGATTCGCGCGCCCCGCGGGTCATACAACACGATATACCCGTCATGGATATTCTTGTTGAATGGATCGGAACGATCGGGACACCGCGTGCTCGAGGTGATCCACAAGCGGTGCTGGCTATCCACCAGTACGAAATTCGCAGCGGTTAGCGCGACGCCGTCGACCTCCAGCACATGAGGACGCAGGATACCGTCGGAACCGATGCGCCAGACGCCGCCGGCCCCGTCCATATTCGCGAGATATATGGTCCCGTCGGGATGAAGGGCTACTCCGTTCGGGAGAAAGCCGGCCTTCGCCACCTCGGGATCCGGCTTTCCGAGAATCGTGCAACGGCCATCTTGACTTACACGGATGACACCCGCAGCGCGATGAGAGGCGAGGACGTCGCCTTCTCTCGTGCAGAGGACGCTTTCCGGCCGGTCGAAAATCGGCGGCGTGTAGGTCACCTGATCCAGTGCAATTTGCATGGGTGCGATGCGCGAAAGCGCCAAGGGTTGGGCGGAAGCTAGATTGCGTGCGTCATGCCACCGTCGAGGACGATGGAAGCGCCCTGAATGTATGAGCCCTTGTCGCTGACGAGCAGCTCGACGACGTTCGCAACGTCCTCGGGCCGGCCGAAACGGCGGAGTTCGAGCTGCTTGCGGAAGTTCTCCTGTGCCTCCTCGCGCGAAGTATTCTCGACCTTGTCGAGGCGCGTGCTGAGGCGACGTCCCTCGATCCATCCGGGGACAATGCAGTTCAGGGAAATGCCGTCCCTTGTCGCGGAGTGCGATGCCCCTTTGGCAAAATTCAGGATGGCGGCGCAGATCGGTCCGCTGACGATGGATTCTGCATGAGGCTCGAGCCCGTGCAGGCCGGAGATCATGATGATGTGTCCGCCCTGCTGCTTGAGATGGGGCCATCCCGCAGCCACCGCCGTGGCGGCGCCGACGAACATCAGTTCAAACCCCGATTTCCAGTCGTCCTGCGAGATATCGCATACCTCACCGCGCTTGAAGTCTCCCGCACAGGTGACAAGAACGTCGAGCCGGCCGAATGCGTCGATCGTTTCCTTCACGAAGGCGGTGGATTCGCCGGACCCTCGCAGGTCATGCTGAAAGCTCTTAACGACTCTTCCGGTCTTCCCCCTGATGTCCTCCGCGACTGCGCTGAGCTTCTCCGCGGTGCGGCCGGTGAGCGACAAGTCGGCCCCGAGTTCAGCAAGCCTTAGCGCGATCGCGCGGCCGATGTCGCCACTCGCGCCGAGAACCGCTGCAGTCTTTCCTGTCAGGAACATGCGAAGGCCTATTGTTTCGTGGGAATCGTTTCGGAATACGCGGGGCACTGCCGTTGCAGCATCGCGAAAATCAGCTCCCAGTCGCGGTTGGCCCCGACTTTGTGGAAGACATCGCGATCCGGCAGCGCGTAACCGTGATCCGCACCCTTGTGGATCTCGTGCATGTAGGAAACATGCGGGCAGCGCTGGAATATCTCGGCGAGTCCCTTGATCACTTCACGCGAGGCGTAAGGATCGGTCTCGGCAAACCCGCAATAAAGCTCGCCGCGGAATTTGTGGGCTTGATGATGAGGGGAGTCCTCGCGGTCCAGGATGAGATTGGTCCCGTGCAGGCTGGCGCCAGCCTGAAAGACCTCAGGATATGCTCCGGCGACGCAGAAGACATGACGTCCGCCCATGCAGTATCCGATCGAACCCATGATGCCGCGCCGGACCGGTTCACCGGCATGCAGAAACTCGACCAGAACGCCGGTGTCCTTGATCACCATCGCATTGGTCAGCATCAGGAGAGGCTCGAGAGCGATCTTCTTGCGCTCCTCGTCAAGGGCTTCGAAGGAGATCATCTTTCCGTTCTGATCGTAGAACGCGTTGCTCACCTTTCCTTGCCGATAATACAAATTCGGCATGACGCAGTAGTAACCGGCAACAGCGACGCGACGAACGATGTCGAACAGCTCTTCCCGAAAGCCCCAGAAATCCATGTAGATGACGACGGCAGGAAATGGTCCCGGCGCGCTCGGATGGGCCACGAATGCATTCATCTGGCCATCAGGCGTCGGTATGTTCACGGTCTTTTCTTCCATTGCGGTCGCTGCTCCTTCCAGATCGGTTTACAGGCCGAGATAGGCCTTCTGAATTTGCACATCATCAAGCAGCGAGCTGCTCGCACCGCTCTGCACGACCCCACCCAGCTTGAGCACATACGCCCGGTCCGAGATCCTGAGGGCCATCCGTGCGTTTTGCTCCACCAGCAACACGGTGACGCCGGCCTTGCGGATCGTCAGAACCATCTCGCCGATCTGGCTCACGACTTTCGGCGCAAGACCGAGGGAGGGTTCATCGAGCATAAGCAGCGACGGCTTTGCCATGAGCCCACGGCCGATCGCCAGCATCTGCTGCTCGCCGCCGCTCATGCTTCCCGCAAGCTGCCCGGCGCGCTCGCGCAGGCGCGGGAAACTCGCGAAGATCTCCTCGATGCGGGAGACCGCTTCCGACTTCGGGCGCGAATATCCGCCGAGCAGGAGGTTCTCGCGGACCGTCATCTCTCCAAACAACCGACGGCCTTCCGGAACATGAACCAGCCCGGCGTCGACAATCTGGTGAGGCGTTGCGTTGAAGATGTTCTTGCCGTCGAACACGATGCTGCCGGAGCGAGACCGGATCAGCCCGGAAACGGCGCGCAACGTCGTGCTCTTGCCGGCCCCGTTGGAGCCGATCAGGGTTACGATCTCGCCTGCCGTGACGGAGAGGCTCACGCCCTGCAGAGCGTTCTTCAGTCCGTACCCTGCGACCAGATTGGAGATCTCAAGCACTGACGAACTCGTCGCTGCCGAGGTAGGCCTCGATCACCCGTGCATCGGACGACACTTCAGCTGCTGTGCCGTCTGCAATTTTCTGGCCGTGATCCAGCACGATGATGCGATCGCACGATTGCATGATGAACGACATGTCGTGCTCGATTGCGATGATGGTCAGGCCCCGGTCGCGCAGCGCCAGCACCAACTTGCGCAGTTGTGCGGTCTCGCTCGAATTCAAGCCGGCGGCCGGTTCGTCGAGCAGGAGCAGCCGACACCGCGTCCCGAGCGCGATCGAAACCTCGAGAAGGCGCTGGCTGCCATAGGAAAGGTGCTCGGCCTGGACATCGGCGAGACTGGCGAGGCCGGTCAAATCGAGGATCTCGCTGACTTCGTTGTCGATCTCCGCCTCCCGCGCGCGAAACCCATGCGTCCCGGCCAGAACTGAGGCCGGATTTCTGTTTGACCAAAGGTGCGTCGCGATTCGGACGTTTTCCGCCACGGTCAGTTTGGGAAAGACGCTTGTGATTTGAAACGTGCGAGCCATACCGTGGGCCGCCACGCGTGGTGCCGACATGTTGGTGATGCGCGTTCCGGCAAAGAGGACATCACCTGCCGTGGCCCTCGTCGTTCCAGTGAGAATGTTGAAGAGCGTCGTCTTGCCCGCTCCATTCGGCCCCACCAGACCTAGGATTTCGCCGCGCCGAACCTCGAAGTTGATATCGCTGAGCGCTAGCAGCCCACCAAAACGCTGTGACACTCCGCGCACGGTGAGCAGGGGCTCGCCGATGCTTTTCGACTTGGAGGGATTTGCGGAACCGCCGTCGGTGACCGGACCTACCTCGGCGACGAGCACCTCTTTGGGTGGGGCTGAACGCTTCAACCGACGTTGAAGAAAGCCCGTGATCCCATCAGGCAGGAGCACCAGCGTTAGTACGAGTATTAGACCCAGCAGGAGGTCTCTCGCAATCTCGGCTACCCGGAGGACTTCAGGCAGCATGCCGAAGATGAGTGCGCCGACGATCGGGCCGAGAAGCGTTCCTGCTCCGCCACCGATCAACATGATGAAGAACAGGCCGATCGCGTTCCACGTCATCTGGGTCGGATCCACGAAGCCGATGACGTGCGCGAAGAGCGCGCCGCCGACGCCGGAGAGTCCCGCGCCAAAGACGAAGCCGATAATCTTCCATTGGACCGGAGCGATGCCAAGGCTAGCGGCAAGCGGCTCGTTCTCACGTACCGCGAGCCATGCTCGCCCATAAGGCGAGGCCATCATGCGATCGACCAGGAGGAGAGCAAGCCCCAGCAGCAGGCACAGCAAGACGAAGATTTGGTGCGGCGCATCGGGCAGAAAAGCCCAGTTCGCCGTGATGTGCGGCAGTTTTGGAATCCGCGCGATCCCCATCGGCCCGCCGGTGAACTCGACCCAATTTTGCGTGATGATATACATCACCGAAGCGCAGGCGATGGTGACCATGCCAAACGACATGCCGCGCAAACGCAACGAAGTGAACGCAACAGCCAGCGAAAGGCCAGCGGTGATCGGCCCTGCCGCAGCGATCGCCAGATAAACCGGCCAGCCGGCACGCATCGTCAGAAGTGCAGAAGCATATGCACCGACGGCAAAGAACGCCGGATGGCCAAATGCAGGCTGGCCGGCGTAACCGAAGATAACGTTTAGACCAAGCGTGGCGAAGGCGTAGACCAACGAGACCGTCAGGACAAACTGGAAGTACGGATTCGTTATCGCAAACGACAGCGCGCAAACGGTGGCCAAAAGCCCGAACACCGCAAGCCGGCTATGCATCGCGCTTGATCAGCCGAGAGATGCCTTGCGGATAAATCAGCAAGACCAGAATGAGCACCACGAACGCAACCACATCGATCCAACTCGTCGAGACGAAAGCCGCGGCCAAGCCTTCTGTCACACCGAGGATCAAGGCCGATACCAGAACACCCGCGATGCTGCCGATGCCGGCAAGCACAACGACGGCAAATCCTTTCATGAGCGGGAGCTCTCCCATCGTGGGATATACGCTGAATATCGCACCGAGGAGCGCGCCTGCGCCTCCCGCGAGGCCGGCGCCGAGACCAAAGCTGAGCATGTAGAGCCGATTGGCGTTGATGCCCATCAAGAGAGCGGCATCCTTGTCGCGCGACAGCGCTCGCAAAGCCATCCCGGTTCGAGTCCAGCGCAGAAAAGCGGCGAATGCCAAAACGACGACAACAGCGGCGACGAAGATGAAGATCCGCTGCTGCGTCAGGAATACGGGACCGATGACCAGCGGTGTCGTGTTGAACGGGGCGGAGATATCCCGCGGATCGGGGCCCCATATCAGCAGCGCAATGTTCTTGAGCATCAGCGACATGCCGAACGTCGCGAGAAACACCGCTGCAGGCCGCCCGAGCAGCGGCCGGACCGACACACGCTCCACGAAAGCGCCGACGACGGCGGCAGCGATCATGGCCAGCAAGACCGAGGTGATATAGTCAACCTTCAGGATCGAGACCGCCGTGTAGGCGAAATAGCCGCCGAGCATGTAGAGTTCGCCCTGGGCCATGTTCACGACGTTGAGAATGCCGAGAACAACCATCAAGCCCAGCGCCATCAACGCGTAGATGGTGCCGACCATCAAGCCGTTGACGATCTGCTGAATGGCAATCTCAAACACCGGCGCCACCGAGGCTCAGAATCTAGAGTGGATGGTAGGCACCGTTCTTGAACTGCAGCAGGAGAACCGGCGCCTCGGCGTCACCCTTCTGATTGAACTTGATCCTTCCGATCGGCGACAAAATGTCGGTTGCGGCCAGCGCCTCGCGCAGCTTCTCGCCATCGGCGTTGGCGCCGGCCCGCTTGAACGCGTCGGCGATGACCATGGCGGAGCACCAGCCTGCCGCAGCCGAGTCGTCGGGAATCTCGCCGTTGTTGGTCTTGCGGAATGCCTCGATGAACTTCTTCGACTCGGGGTCGTCCTTGATCGGAGCCCAAAGCGCGGTGATGTATGCGCCCTCGAGCAATGCCCCGGCGCGTTGCGCCAGTTCGTTGTTGTAGAACAGCAGGCTGTTGACGAGAGTGCCCTTGAGCCCGACTTCCGCCATTTGCTTGAGTGCCGTGACGCTCTGCGGATAACGGATATCGAGGTAGAGCGTGTCGGCTTTCGCAGCCTTCATCCGCAGGAAAATCGCACTGAAGTCCGTCTGCGTCCGCTCGTAGTAGTCCGAAAACACCACCTTCACGTCCGGATAGCTCTTGAGCGCGTCGATCATGACCTGAATTGCGCTGCGCCCGTAGTCGTCATTCGAGGCGAGCAACGCAACGCGCTTTTCATTCGGCAGTTCGGCGATCACCTTCGCGAGGGTCGCACTGATGATGTTCACGTTGCTGTACGGACGGAAATAATACGGGTTGCCCTGGTCGACGGCGGCAGGGACCGTCGTATACCCGAGCATCGGTATCTTGGCCTCCTTTGAGACCGATTGGCTCGCGAGCGTCGCTGATCCGGGGAGCGTGATGTCGATGACGGATGCCTTGTCGAGTTCGATGAGACGCTTGGCGACGGCAATCGCGTCGGCCGGTATTCCCTTGGTGTCCCTGACGATGACTTCGAATTTGCGGCCACCGATTCCGCCTTGGCTGTTGACGTAGTCGATGCCCGCCTGCAGCCCCTTGGTGTACTGCGTGCCCATGAAGCCAATGGGTCCGGTAAGAGCGACTCCCAAGCCATATTTGATTGGGTCTTGCGCCTGGACCGCCGTCACCGCGGCCAACGAAACAGCGAACACCGCCATCGTGCGTGCGAAACGCATGCGTCTCCTCCCCTCGACAATCTTGTTTGCGAGCGTATCAATTGGTCATCGCGAGTCAATATGGCTTAACTCTTGGACCAAATGAAAAGAGTGCGGTCTTGGACTAAATATGCAGTACTAGAGCATACAAATCTCGGCGGTCCGACCGAACTTCGGCGAACAAACAAGCAATGGTCCAATTTTTGGTTGACACGCGATGGGTAGAGGAAAATACAAGCGAAAGCCAGTGGAAGCGCAAGAGGATGATTTGACGAAGTCCCCCACCCTCGATATTGCGGCAATCGCCGTCCCCAAAGCCTCGGATGTGCTTGCAGAAAGCCTTCGCGAGCGAATCTTCGAGGAAAAGCTGCCGGAGGGCACCCGGCTTCCGAGCGAGCGCGAACTGTCCGAGAAATCCGGCCTCAGCCGCACTTCCGTCCGCGGAGCGTTGCGTGTTCTCGAGATCGAGGGCCTCATTGCGACCAAGACGGGCCGCGGCGGTGGATCGGTTGTCCTCAAGCCGCGGCGCGAGCAGATCGCGCGCTCGTTCGAACTGTTTGTGCGCAGCCACGGCGTCACCATCGAGGCCGTGCTTGAGGCGCGCCAGGCGATCGAACCGTCAGCCGCGCGACTTGCCGCCCTGCATCGCGGGGATGCGGATATTGCCGAGTTGGAGCAACTAAACCGCGAGATGGAGATGCTCACGGGCGATGCGTTGAAATTCCGCAAGTTGAACCTGGCGTGGCATCATGCCGTTGTCGAGGCCAGCCGTAATGACTTGCTCACGACATTCTTCTCTGCAATCAGCCAGCTTTTCCACGCAGCAACGGAATATCGCGAGCTCCACACCCGTCAGAGGCGGGCTGAAATTGTCAACGCTCATAAGCGTGTACTTGACGCGATCGTGGCCCGAGACGGCGACGCCGCATTCCGTCGGATGGCGCGTCACATCGGTGCCTACAAGCTCGTCGTCGAGGAGCTTTCTTCCCAGTGAACAAGCGCAACCCGACCATCTTGCGCGCGTCGTCGAAGTTCGAAGCAATCTCCGAAGGGGCGAGTGGCATGGCCTAAGGGCCGACAGCAGTTACTTCTCTGCTTCCATCGTGACGGCAACATCCGCATTGGCGGAGAGACGGACTTTCTGGCCTTCGACTTCGGCAACGAGGGCGCCATCGATGAAATGGTGATGTCCCTTGTGAGACCCTATCCCGCTGTCGGCTTTGGTGAGCTTGATACGTTTTCCTTCAACTCGATCAACGGTCCCGACGTGGGCACCGTCCGCGCCGATGACTTCCATGTGCTCTTTGATCTTGCTGATGTCGGCCATTGGCAACTCCTATGGTGAAGCGAGCCAACGCACGAAACGGTCAGAAGTTCACCGTCTTGCTATCGCCTGGACGAGGGCCTCGTTCGCCCTGGTCTGGGCCGACCAGACTCACGGATCGGCCTTGAACAAAGGGAGCCGCTGCGGCAGGGAAAGCCGGTCTATTCCCTCTGTTAGCGGAACTCCGATGGCAACCTCCGAAGCGGACGATCTGAAGGCGGCGCGCGCCGGACAAGCTCTCGCGCACAAGATCCATACCGAGGTCGTCGCGCCCGCTAACGCTCCGCTCGATGTCCGGATGAACGCTATCGCCGTGCTTGCCGCGGAACTCGCTATATCCAACACCGACTCGATGGAGATGGCAGAAAAGATCATCGACACGATCGCGTTCGCGGCCAAAACCTGACTTTGTGGAGTAGCGTGATGCCGTTGAAAGTCGATATGCGCAAGATCATCCGGGCCGAAGTCGTGCCCTGGGAAATCGCCGACGCCAAGGGCGAGGAAGACCTCTACGGCGTCGCCTATACGACCGTTGACGGCCAGGAAGAAGGCGAGCCGGTCGGCACCAAGGCCGACGCCGAGAAGATCGTCCAGGAGATCGCGGATCAGAAGGTAGTTGCGTTTAACACCGTGATCGACCGTGGCTAAGGCGCCACCGCGGAAGGCCTTCCGCACACTGATGATGCGCACGCTCCCGGGCGCAAAGCGGGCGCCCTTCCCGTCCTTTATCGAGCCGATGCATCCGAGCCAGCATTCCAAGCCGCCGGTCGGCTCGCGCTGGCAATACGAGATCAAGCTCGACGGCTGGCGTGGTCAGCTGCATCTGCGGCGCGGCGCCGCGAAACTCTTCTCGCGCAACGGCAACGACCTCACGGCCAACTGCGCCACGATCGCGACGGCCGCGGCCG